>Ga0315283_10004549_pt1 | contig 12095 bp, 1 predicted proteins | sample YL17G09_0_MG_FD_204541 | JGI IMG/M metagenome (GOLD analysis project Ga0315283, IMG submission 204541) | Sediment microbial communities from Yellowstone Lake, YNP, Wyoming, USA - YL17G09_0 | ecosystem: Environmental > Aquatic > Freshwater > Lake > Sediment | place: USA: Wyoming | collected...
CAAGGGGTTCGGCCACTATCCGGAGTACGAAGACGCGGGCGGCGGGGTGCCCACGGTCTCGCCGACCTATCCGCCGGGCGCGGGCTGGGAGAAGACGGACGTGACGGCGTCGGGCGGCATGGACCTGACGGCGCTGCGCGACTTCTACTACTTCGTCGCCTACGCGAAGGATGGCTACGGCACCCGGTCGCCGACGTCGGGCATGACGGCCGGCACTCTGAACTACCACCTCGGCGACGTCACCGGCTGGTACATGCCGCCGGATCCTGATCCGCTCGGGGACAACTGTGTGTGCACGGTGGACATCTCCAAGCTCGGCGGCCATTACGGTATCCCGCTGGTCCTGGGCGACCCGTTCAACGACCTCGACGTCGGCCCGACGACCAACATGTACATCGACGGCCGGCCCACCACCGACAACAAAGTCGACTTCGAAGATCTGGTGATGTTCGCCATCAACTACAACCAGGTCTCGGCGCCGGGCGTGCTGGCATCGGACGGGGCGGCCGCGGTGGCGGACGAAGTCGCGCTGAGCGCGCCGGAGCGCGTGGCCGTCGGGGTGACGGTGACCGCGACCCTGGCGATGCGCGGCTCGGGCGGGCTGGTGGCACTGGCGAGCCGGCTGACGTGGGATCCGGCGGTGGTCGAGCCGGTGAGCAGCGCGGCCGGGAAGTGGCTGACCGAGCAGGGCGGCCAGGCGTTCAGCCCGGCGCCCGGCGCGGTGGATGCGGCGGTGTTCGGAGCCGGCGGGCTGACGGGGCAGGGGGATCTGGCGACGGTGACCTTCCGGGTGCTGTCGGCCGGCGACCCCAAGATTCGCATCGCCTCGCTCGACGGACGCGACGCCATGAACCGCAAGGTGACCGTAGCCAGCTCGCTGACGCCGCTGGCGGCGGCCGTGCCGGCGGTGACGCGGTTGGGTCTGGCGCAGCCGAACCCGTTCCGCGCCACGGCGACGATCGCCTTCAGCCTGGCGCAGCCCGGCAACGTGGACCTGACGCTCTTCTCGGTGGACGGACGCCGGGTGCGCACGCTGGCACGGGGCGTTCGCGAGCCGGGTGAGTACACCGAAGTGTGGGACGGCCGCGACGAGGCCGGCCAGACGGTGGCGGCGGGCGTGTACTACGCGCTGCTGCAGACACCGCAGGGCCGCTTCACGCGGACGGTGACCTATCTGAAGTAGTTCCAGGCCCGGGTGGGCGGCCAGACCCGCAGCGAGCGGGATGCCGGCCGCCCGCCGCGGGCGTTCCCGAGAGAGGCGAAGATGATCCGTCAGCTGAGCATCCCATCCGGGGCCCTGGTCCTGGCTTTGGCCCTGGCGCTAGCCGTCCCACCGGCCGGCGAGTCGGCGGCGCAGGGCGTGACGGTCGCGCTCACCCCGACCCCCCAGCAGGTGACTCCGGGCGCGGAGTTCGATCTCGACATGACGGTCACGCAGGCCGGCGCCCAGTTCAACGGCTTCGACGCCGTCATCGGCTGGGATCCGGCGGCGCTGACCCCGGTATCGAACCAGGAAGGCTCGCTGATGATCGCTGCCTGCTCGAACACCTTCCACGTGTTCCGCCAAGGGGCCAGCACGGACACCATCGCGGACGTGCTGCTCTGCGGCGGCGTGTCGGTGACCGGTCCGGGGCAGATCTACCGGTTGCGCTTCCGGGCCTCGGAGACGCCGCAGGTGACGCAGGTCCGCTTCCTGCCCGGGCTCTACTTCTACGACGCCGGGCTTTACGTCTTCCCCATCGCTTCGACCGACGCGACCATCACCATCGGTGTCGTGGGGGTGGAGTCGCCGACGGCGCCGAAGAAGCTGCAACTCTCGGTTACGCCCAATCCCAGCCGGGGCGCAGCGGTCTTCACGATAGAGGCCGACCGGGCCGGGGCGCAGCGGCTCAGGGTCTTCGACATGCGGGGGCGCCTGGTGCGCAGCTTCGAGGACTCTGTAACCACTGCGGGTGCGCGCAAGGTGACGTGGGACGGCCGGGACAGCATGGGCAAGGACGCGCCGGCCGGGGTCTATCTCGTGACGTTGGAAGTGGCGGGGCGATCGGTTTCGAACCGCGTCTCGTTGGTGCGGTGATGTAGGGCGCAGGACGCTGGTTGCGATCGGCATCCGGGCAGTCCGGGGCTCCGGTCGCCGGGGAGACAGCGATGACGCGATTCATGGCCGGTTGGGGGGGCGCGTGCGGCACGGCGCGTTGCGTTGTGCGCACGGTTCTCGTCCTGCTGCTGCTGACCCTGACGCTGGGTGCAGCCCCGGCGCGAGCGCAGAGTCCTACCGTGGTCGCGAAGCGCGGCGTCAACAAGCACGCCGCGATGCTCGCGCCGTCCGCGCCGCTCGCTGAGCCTGCCGCCAGACCCCTGATGTGGGAGGTAGGCGGCCCTCCGGCGGAGTTCACGAGCCAGGTCGGCAACTCCACGGCGACCGATCGCCTACGTGACTCCTTGAACCCCCAATCCGACGGGCCGGAGCCGACCGGCTGGTACTCGGGCGACATGCACGTCCATCGCAGCTGCGGTGGCGCCCCGGTGCCAGTGTCGACCATCTACGCCGCGATGGTCGCGCAGGACGTGTCGGTCGTATCCCTGCTGGCGGACATGGGTAGCGGAGAGGCGCAAGGCTGGGAAACGGATCTCCCGCTCGTCGGTACGGACGATCCGATCTCTACCGCCGAGCGGATCATCCATTGGGACGCCGAGTGGCATTGGGATGCCGTGTACTATCAGTACCCCCACCAGGCATTGGGCGGACACCTGAACAACCTCGGCCTCAAGGAAGCGCACCAGATCTGGGACGAGTACACGTATCCGATCATCGACTGGGCGCACCAGCAGGGGGGCATCTCAGGGTTTGTGCACATGCAGGCCCTGGGAGAGGGCGTCCCGCAGAGCCTCGACTGCTGTATCCCGATCGAATACCCGGTCGAAGTGGCGCTCGGGGCGGCGGACTACGTCGCCGAGGACGTGTCCGGTGGCGAGGGCGCCATCCTGGCCTACTACCGCCTGCTGAACTGTGGCCTCCGGCCCGGTTTCGCGGCGGGAACGGATGCCCCGTGCGGTCAGGTAATCGGGCCGCTCGTGACCTTCGCGCAGGTCCCCGGCACGTTGACTTACCACGCCTGGGTCGACGCCATCGCCCGGGGCAGGACGGTCGTCTCGCGCGTCGGCAGCAGCCAATTTCTGGATTTGCAGGTGAACGGCACCGCCACCCCGGGAGACGAGATCCAGCTCACCGCGGGCGGCGACGTGCAGGTGTCGGCCCAGTGGAGCGCGAATGCGAGCGCGTCCGGAACGATCGAGTTGGTGCACAACGGGGTCGTGGTGGCTAGCAAGGCGACCACGGTCGCGTCCGGTGACCCCGATGCCCTCGCGGCGACGGTGAATGTCACGCAGAGCGGCTGGCTCTGCGCCAGAGTGATGGGAAGTGGCGGGCACATGCTGCACACCGCCGCGGTGTTCGTCACCGTCGCAGGCGCGCCGGTGCGGGCCAGCGTAGCGGACGCGCAGTTCTACGTCGATTGGATCAGCCAGTTGATCACCAAAACGTCGCCGGGTGGGCTGTGGAACTCCTACTTCCAGGAGGATCTGGCCGCGGCACAAGCGCGCTACCAGGCCGCGAAGACGATCTATCAGCAGATCGCCGCGGGCAGCGATATCGCCCCGTTCGTGGTCTGGCATCTGCCGACGAGCAGTGGGATGGAGGTGCCGCTCGGCGCGAGCCTGACCGCCAAGTTCAACGAAGCGCTGGACCCCGCCACCGTTTCAGCCACGACATTCCTGCTGGAGGATGCGACCCACACTCCCGTGGCGGCCGGCGTGGCCTACGATGCGGGCTTGCACACGGCCACGCTCACGCCGTCGCTCCCCCTCGGATACAACACAACCTACACCGCGACGCTCGTGGGCGAGAGCAGCGGCATCAAGGACCCGGCGGGGACCGCATTGGCGACAGATCAATCGTGGTCGTTCACCACCGCGGCGCAGGACCTGACGCCTCCCACTGTGATTTCGCACTTGCCGGCGTCAGGCGCTACCACCGTGGCGCTGTCCACGACGGTGACCGCCACGGTCAGCGAGGCGCTCGACCCGGCGACTTTGAGCACGAGCACCTTCGAGCTCCGCGGCCCCGGGAACGCCATCGTACCGGCCACGGTGGCCCTGAGCTCCCTTGGGCGGGTGGTGACCCTGACTCCCATGGCCGCGCTGGCCTACGCCACCACCTACACCGTGACACTGAAGGGCGGGACGGGGGGCATCGCGGACCTGGCCGGGGTTCCGCTGGCGGCCGACGTATCCTGGTCGTTCACCACGGTAGACCCGCCGCCGCCGCCGCCCGATGAGGGGCCCGGCGGGCCGATTCTGGTGATCGGCGCGGCCACCAACCCCTTCACGCGCTACTACGCCGAGATCCTGCGCAACGAGGGCCTCAACGCCTTCATGGTGCGCGACATCTCGCTGATCGACGCGACCTATCTGGCGGGCTACGACGTCGCCATCCTCGGTGAGATGCCCCTCAGCGCCGGCCAGGTCTTGATGTTCGCCGACTGGGTCACCGCCGGCGGCAACCTCATCGCCATGCGGCCCGCCAAGCAGCTGGCCGGGCTGCTGGGGCTCACCCCCGGCCTGGCCAGCGACACCCTGTCCAACAAGTACCTGCTGGTGGACACGGCCACGGGGCCGGGGGTGGGGATCGTCAACCAGACCATCCAGTTCCACAGCCAGGCCGATCTCTACACCCTGAACGGCGCGACCGCGCTGGCGACCCTCTATTCCGATGCGGCCACGGCGACGCCGTACCCCGCGGTGACGCTGCGCAACGTCGGGCCGAGCGGCGGCGTGGCGGTGGCGTTCACCTACGACCTGGCCCGCTCCGTGGTCTACACGCGGCAGGGGAATCCGGGCTGGGCCGGGACGGAGCGCGACGGAAACGTCCCGATCCGCGCCCATGACTACTTCTGGGGCGCCGCCGCCGGGGATCCGCAGCCCAACTGGATCGACTTCAACAAGGTCGCCATCCCGCAGGCCGACGAGCAGCAGCGCCTGCTGGCCAACATCGTCCTCAAGACCAACCTGGACCGCAAGCCGCTTCCGCGCTTCTGGTACTTCCCGCGCGGCAAGAAGGCGGTCGTCATCATGACCGGAGACGACCACGGCGACGCCGGCATGCGCCCCCGGTTCGATACCTACATGCAGCAGAGCCCTGCCAACTGCTCGGTGGACGACTGGGAGTGCATCCGCGCCAGCGGATATCTCTTCCTCTCGGGCGGCTTTCCCGACTCGGCGGCGGCCCGCTACGACTCCTATGGCTTCGAGTCCGGCGTCCACTTGAACACCGGCTGTGCCGACTTCACGCCGGCCTCCCTGGAGGCGAACTACACCGACCAGCTGGCGAGCTTCGCGGCGACCTATCCCAGCTTGCCCGTCCAGGATAGCCATCGCACCCACTGCGTGGTCTGGAGCGACTGGTCGACCCAGGCCGAACTCAAGGCGGCGCACGGCATCCGGCTCGACACCGACTACTACTACTGGTTCGTCGGCGGGGTCGGGAGCTGGCCCGGGATGCACACCGGCTCGGGGATGCCGATGCGCTTCGCGAAGCTCGACGGCTCGATGATCGACTGCTACCAGGCCAACACCCAGATGACGGACGAGTCGGGGCAGAGCTACCCGTACACGATCAACGCCCTGCTCGACAAGGCGCTCGGCCCCGAGGGCTACTACGGCGCCTTCACCGCCAACATGCACTTCGACGCGGCGCAGCACAGCGGCTCGGATGCCATCGTGGCCTCGGCCAAGGCGCGCGGTGTGCCGGTGGTCTCCGGCCGGCAGATGCTGCGCTGGCTCGACGGCCGCAACGCCTCCAAGTTCGAGGCGCTGGCGTGGAACGGGACCCAGCACCAGCTGAGCTTCACGATCACGCCAGCCTCCGGGGCGCGTAACCTCGAGGCGATGCTGCCCGTCCAAGGCGGCATCGGCGATCTGACCGGTATCACGTACGAGCCCCTGGCGGGTCCCGGCGGCGGTCTGACGAGCGCCGGCCTGGGTGGTTCGCCGATCTCCTACCGCACCGAGACGATCAAAGGCATCCAGTACGGCATCTTCCCGGCCGCGCCGGGCAACTACGTGGCGCAGTATCTGGAAGACACGTTCCCGCCGGCCATCAGCTCGGTGGTCGCGACGATCGTGGATGACGGCATCACGACGATCACCTGGACGACCAACGAGCCCGCGACGTCGCGCGTGGATTACGGCACGGCGCCGGGCGCCCTGACGCTGAACGCCCAGGCGGGGGCGATGGTCACGAGCCACAGCCTGACGCTCACCGGTCTGGCGGCGAATCAGACCTACTACTACCGGGTTTCCTCGGTCGACCAGGCCGACAACTCGGCGATCTATCCCGATACCGGCCAGCCTCCGTCGACCTTCACGATGCCGCCGCTGGCCTGCCTCAAGGACGACACCGCGGCGCAGTTCGCGCAGGGCATGACCGACGCCGGCACTGCGATCTCATCCATCGGCAACGGCGCAGTGACCCTGGCGACCAGCGCCGGCTCCGAGTTCAGCGGGACCGCGCTCGACCCCGGGTGGGAAGTCCTCCTGCCGCCGACCAATCCCGGTGCGGCCACCGTGGGGAGCGGCGTGGTGCAGCTCAACGGGGCGCTCATCCGCACGACCGCCGATTATGCGCCGGGGCGGTCCGTGGAATTCGTGGCGACCTTCATGGGAGCCGCCAACGAGCACGCCGGCCTGGGGGTCGACCTGAACAACACCCAGTGGGCCATCTTCAGCACCATGGGTGGCGGGGGGATGTACGCGCGGACCAATGCCGGCGGCATGACGGATCTGCCGATCAGCGGCAACTGGCTCAACGCGCCGCACCGCTACCGCATCGACTGGAATCCCGGCAGCGTCGTCTTCTACATCGACGGAAACCAGGTCGCCACGACCACCAACAGCCCGACCCAGAACCTGCGGCCGGTGGCCAGCGACTTCGCGAATGATGGCACGGTCGTCACGGTGGACTGGATGCGCCTGACGCCCTACGCCGCGTCGGGCAGCTTCCTGTCGCGCGTCTACGGCGGCGGCAGTCCGGTCACCTGGGGGCCGGTCACCTGGACCGCCCAGACACCCACCAACACGAGCCTGGCGATCTCCGTTCACCGGGGCGACACGGATACGCCCAACGAGACGTGGACGGCTTTCGTGCCCGTCGAGAACAGCGGGGACATCATCGGCGGCCGCTCGCGTTACGTCCAGTACCGGGCCGATCTGACCACGAGCGACGGACAGAGCACGCCGGTGCTCGAGCAGCTGCACATCGTTTGCACGGCCGAACTGGACGAAATCCCACCGGTGATCTCGGGGGTGTCAGCGACGCCGGCCTCCAGTGCCGCGACCATCGCGTGGACCACCGACGAGGTGGCCAACTCCCGGGTGGACTACGGGACGGACATGGGCGGTCTGGCGCTGCATGTGAGCAGCGCGTCCTTCACGCTGGCGCATAGCCTGCAGCTTGCCGGACTGACGCCGCTGACCCAGTACTACTACAAGATCACCTCCGTAGACCCGTCGGGCAACCCGAGGGTCGAACCGTCCGCGGGTGATCCGCCGAGCTTCACGACGCTGGCGCACACGACGCCACCGGTGATCAGCACCGTGACGGCGACGCTGGCCCCCTCTGGTACCGGGGCGACCATCGCATGGACCACCGACGAGGCAGCCACGAGCGTGGTGCTCTATGGGACGAACTCGGAGAACCTGAACCTCACGACGGAGGTTGCGGGCCTGGTGACTTCGCACAGCGTGCCACTCAGCGGCCTGGCAGCGGGGACCACCTACTACTACCGGGTTCGCTCGGCGGATGCCTACGGCGCCGAGGCGACGTTCCCGGTCGCGCCCGCTGCCCCTCTCAGCTTCGCCACGCCGCAGGAGGCGTGCTTCGTCGACGCCACCGTGGCCGACTTCAGTCTGGGCGATGCCGGTACCGGCACGTACGTGGAGGAGAAGGCGGATGGCGAGGTGGTGCTGAAGGCCGCGCTCTCCACCGACTTCAGCGGCGGCGCCCTGCCCCCCGGCTGGGTCGTCACGCACTGGGGCAGTGGGGGGGGCTATGCGGTCAGCGGCGGAGTGCTGACCGTGGACAACTACCGCGCGATGCCCGATCCCTACGCCGTCGGCCCCGGACACTCGGTCGAATTCATGGGCACATTCGGTGCGACCGAGGCCTACCAGCACATCGGGTTCGGGGGTGGCGGGGTGACCGCGCCCGACGTGTTCAATAGCGCTCCCTGGGCGATCTTCAGCACGGGAGCAACCGGGGGAGTGCTGCAGGTCCGCACCTGGCCGTCCGGAGGCGCGGAGAACAACCAGACCCTCCCCGCCGGCTGGCTCGGCGCGCCGCACCGCTATCGCGTCGACTGGGGCGATACCAAGGTCGACTTCTACATCGACGGGAACCTGGTTGCGACACACACGACGTCGATTACCGGCTTGATGCGGCCGGCGATCAGTGACGGCATCGGTAACAGCGCCCCAGTCACGGTCGACTGGCTGCGCGTCACGCCGTTTGCGCCGAGCGGCACCTTCACCTCGCGGGTCTTCAGCCGCTCCACGGTCTCCACCTGGCACACGGTGACCTGGACGGCGGACACGCCGGGGGCGACGGGGTTGGCGGTGGGCGTGCGGACGGGGAACACCCCGGTGCCGGACGCCTCGTGGACGGGCTTCACGAGCGTGACCTCCGGGGAGGAACTGGCGCGCCACTCGCGCTACGTCCAGTACCAGGCGGCGCTCTCCACCCCCGACGTGCTGACGACCCCGGCGCTGCGCGACCTGACGATCAGCTGCGAGCCGTACAATGACGCTGCCGCGCCGGCAATCACGGCCGTGGCCGTGACGCCGAACCCGAACGGGACACAAGCGACGGTGACCTGGACCACCGACGAGGTGGCGAACGCGCGGGTGGACTACGGGACGGCGCCGGATGCTCTGAGCTCGAATGTGACCAGCGCGTTGTTCTTCACCGCGCATAGCCTGCCGTTGACCGGTCTGACCCCGGGCACGACTTACTACTACCGGGTGACCTCGGTCGATCCTTCGAGCAACTCGGCGACCTCGCCGGTGCCCGCCGAGGCGCCGCTCAGTTTCGCCACGCCGGCGCATACCACACCGCCGGTGATCAGTGCGGTGGTCGCCACGCCCGACCCGCTGGGCACCCAGGCGACGGTGACCTGGACGACGGACGAGGCGGCCACGAGCGTCGTGCACTACGGCCTGGTCGAGGCCAGCCTGGATCTCACAGCGACCGTGGGCGGGCTGGTGACCGCGCACAGCGTGCTGCTGACGGGGCTGGCGCCCAGTAGCACCTACTACTTCCGCGTCGAGTCGGCGGACGGCTTCGGTAACCCTGCGACTTCGCCGGGGCCGCCGGCGCCACCACTCAGCTTCGTCACCCCAGCCACGCCCTGTCCGACGGACGCGACGGTGGCCGACTTCGCACTGGGCACACTCGACGCAAACACAGCGATCTCGTCCTTGGGCGGCGGAGAGGTGGTGCTCAGGACACCTTTGTACGAGGAGTTCTCGGGCACCTCGATGCCACCGGAATGGCCCTCGGGCCCATGGGCAACCGGGGGGACCGTCACGGTGAACGGCGGTGCGGTCACGGTAGATGGCGGGCACACCTACACCCAAACGAGCTTCGGGCCCGGCCACTCGCTCGAATTCGTCGCCACGTACGGGGCGGCCAACTACCAGAATATCGGATTCTCAGGAGACGGGGCCTTCAACAGCCCCTGGGTCGTCATCGGCATGGGTGGAGCGACCGACGGCGTCTACGCCCGGACGTACGCCGGTACGGAGACCAGACTCTCCACGACCACGTTGGGGGCGCCGCACCGGTACCGCATCGACTGGAACGCCGGGAGCTTCGTCTTCTTCGTGGACGGGAACCAGGTCACCACGATCACGCTCAACGTGACCAGCAACATGGTCGTGCAGGTGAGCGATATGAACGTGGGTGGCAACGCCCTGAGCGTGGATTGGGTGCGGGTGGGCCCCTACCCGTCGCCCGGGACTTTCACCTCGCGGGTCTTCGATCACAGCGGCCCGACCGACTGGGGCGCGATGACGTGGAATGCCAGCACGCCGGCGAACACCGGCGTGAGCGTGAGCGTACGCACGAGCACGATGACCCCGCCCGAGGCCGGCTGGACGCCGTTCGCGCCGGTGGCCAACGGAGCCCCCGTCGGGGAGAACGCACGCTATCTGCAATACCAGGCGACCTTGACCACAAGTGACGGCAATGCAACGCCGTCTCTGGAGGACATCACCTTCGCCTGCGCGTCCGGTCCCGACTTGACGTGGCCCGTGATCTCGAACGTCGTCGCGACCGCGGCTCTGGGCGGGGAAGAGGCGACGATCACCTGGGACACCGGCGAGTTTGCGAACTCCCGCGTGGACTACGGTACGAATCCGTCGGCTCTGACACAGAACGCTGCCAGCGCCGGCTTCGTGAGAGCCCACAGCGTGTTGCTGACCGGCCTGACCCCGGGAGCCACCTACGACTATCGGGTGACCTCGGCGGACCGTGCCGGCCATGCGACGACCGATCCGCCGCCGCCGGCGACGTATAGCTTCACGACCCCGGCGCCCGTGTGCTTCCGGGATCAGTCGGCTGCCGACTTCACGGCCGGCCTGACGGGCACCGCCACCTACGTCTCGCAGACGGCCGACGGCGAGGTGATCCTCGCCCCGGAGTCGGGCACCGAGTTCTCGGGCACCACCCTGCCCGCCGACTGGCAGGCCGGAGCGTGGAGCGGCGGAGCCACCCCGACGGTGGGCGGCGGGCTACTGACCGTCAACGGAGGCCACGCCGCCACGCTGGCGGCCTTTACGTCGGGCCGCTCCCTCGAGTTCGTGGGTACCTTCCGGGCCGAGACCAATCAGCACGCCGGCTTCACGAAGAACTTCGCGTTCGATTCGCCGTGGGCGATCTTCAGCACCTACAGCTCGACCACCACCCTCTACGCCCGAGTGAACCCCGGCGGCGAGGTGAGCCTGGGGACGGGCTACCTCGGCGTGGCCCACCGCTACCGCATCGACTGGAACGCGTCGAATGTCGTGTTCTCCGTGGATGGCATTGTGGTGGCCACGGTCACAACCACGCTGACGACCCCGATGGTGGCCCATGGCAGCGATTTCAGTTCGGCGGGCAACCCCCTGACCATCGACTGGCTGCGTGTCGTCCCGTATGCCTCGGCCGGCACGTTCCGCTCGCGGGTCTACGACGGCGGCGAGCGGAAGTCGTGGGTGAGCGCGAGCTGGAACGCGACGGTGCCTGTGGGCACGGGCCTCGCGATGTTTGCGCGCGGCGGCAACGCGCCGGACACGAGTGACGCGAGCTGGACGACGTGGAAGTCGATCGGGACATCCGGCGGGAGCGTCGGAGTCTGCTCGCGCTACGTGCAGTACCGGGCGGACCTGTCGGCGTTGAACACGAGCACGACCCCGGCGCTGCAGGACGTGTCGATCACCTGCGGTGCGGCGGGGACGGTCACCGCGATCACCGATCTCGCCGCTGTGCCGGCGCCGAGCGGCAACGACGCCAGCGGACGGACGAAGATCGTGGCGAACTGGACAGGCGGCGGCGGGGGCGGCGGGGCGAAGGTCTACCGCAAGGGGTATGGGAATTACCCGCTCTTCAAGCCGTTCGCTGCGCCCGTGCCGGAATTGCCGGCGAGCCCGACGGCGGCGGAGGCCGCCGGCTGGGCGCTGACGGGAGTTCATGCCACGGGGGAGACGGACCAACCGCCGACGCGCGACTACTGGTACTACGTGGCGTTCAAGACTGACCTGTGCGGGACGGCGTCGCCGGTGTCGAACCTGGCGGGCGGATTGCTGAACTACCTGCTGGGGGACGTGTCGGACGGCAGCACTCCGTGCGCCGGCGACAACGTGGTCGAGACCAAGGACGTGAGCCTGCTGGGGTCGCTCTACGGCAGCGTGAGCAGCGAGGAGCGGTTCAAGAGCTGTCTGGACGTGGGTCCGACGGTCAACCGGCTACCCGACGGCCGGCCGGAGCCGGACGGGCTGGTGGC
>Ga0315283_10004550_pt1 | contig 12094 bp, 10 predicted proteins | sample YL17G09_0_MG_FD_204541 | JGI IMG/M metagenome (GOLD analysis project Ga0315283, IMG submission 204541) | Sediment microbial communities from Yellowstone Lake, YNP, Wyoming, USA - YL17G09_0 | ecosystem: Environmental > Aquatic > Freshwater > Lake > Sediment | place: USA: Wyoming | collected...
CCTCTCCTCTCCTCTCTCTCACCTTTCCTCTCCTCTCCTCTTTCCCCCCCTTTTCTTTCCCCCCGCCCCACTCTCCACTCTCCTCTTTTCGACAGCTACACCTCCCTCGTCACCCTCACCCCGCCCTCCCAGGTCCTCACCTCCGCCTCGGGCTCCTCGCTCTTCCGCCACCTCGACTGCCGCTGGCGGTTCGCGGAGGGGCCGCTCCCGTCGAGGACGACCTGGGTCTCGTTCAGCGTCAGCTTCGAGTTCCGTTCCGCGGTCCACAGGCACCTCGCGGGCGTGTTCTTCGACGACGTGGTGACGAGGATGGTCGCGGCGTTCGAGGGGCGGTGCGCGGAGCTGTACGGGCCCTCGAGCGTCGGGAGGCGGCGGAGGGTGGCGGTTCCTTCTTCTTCCTCTTCTCCTTCTTTTTCTTCTTCTGCGGTGGCAGCGGCGGCGGCGGCGGGCGAAAGAGAAGAAGCTAGAGAAGGGAAGGTCCCGGCGCGATAAAACGAAACCGAATTCAGAGAGAAAGGAAACACTGTAACAACAAAAAAGAAACAGAAAAAACTCTTTTGTTTCTCTCTGTCTCTCTCTCTCCCTTCTCTCTTCATTTTTTTCTTCTCTGTCTCTATCGACTCTTCTCGTCTCTCCCTCTCTCTCCCTCTCTCCGTTCCTCTCCCCCCCCTCCTATCTTCGAGGATGGGGGCGGCACGAGATCAGAGAGGCTGGTGGCCCTTTGCGCCTCCCAAGCCCGCGGCCTTCGGGGTGCACTGGCCCGGACAGCGGCGAGGACGGCCGATGGGCGATGCGCCTTCGCCGCCCCCGCCTTCTTCGCCCTCTTCTTCTTTCCCTTCCCGCTCCCTGGCCTCCGCCGTCGGGCCTTCGCCTGCAGCCGCCGGCGAGCGAGCTGCTGCCGCTGCAGTGGAGGTGCTGGCCGGGGCGATGCAGAGGCAGAGGAGGAAGAGGCGCTCGACGGAATCGGCGTCGTCGCCGCTGCCGAGTCGACTATCGGATTCAACGCTGCCGACGTCTTCTTCGTCCTCTCCTGGACGCCAGCGCCCGCGCCGGATCCCCTCGCCAGACGGCCTCCGCGGCGGCGGCGGCGTCAGCGGCGTCGGCGGCGACCCCACGGGCGCGGCGGGGGCGGACAAAAAGCCTGGAGGAGGGGGCTGGTGGCCCTTTGGGAACCGCTCTTCGTCTTCTCCTCCGTCTTCGTCTTCTTCTTCTCCGTCGTCGTCGGTCTGGGGCTCGTCGTCATTCTTTGCTCCGAAAAACGGAAACGCCTCCCAGAGGAACACCGCCAACGACGGCGGCCCGCCGCCCCCCGAGGAGCGCATCCTCATCTCCGAGATCGTCCTCCAGGGCATCGACGACGACCCCGTCGTCGCCGCCGCCGCCCGCGCCGCGATGACGATGCGGCCGAACTTCGCCTACACGCTCACCGAGGTCCACGAGGACGTGCGCCGCGTGTTCGACACGGGCTTCTTCACCGCCGCGACGCCGGCCGCCGACGACACGCGCGACGGCGTCAGGCTGACGGTCTCGCTGCGGCCCTACCCGCGCCTGCGCTCCGTCGTCGTCACGGGCGCGGACTCGCTCCCGGCCAGGGTGATCCAGGACGCGTTCGCGGCCCAGGCCGGCCGCACGATCAACTACGGCGACTTCAGGGCCGGGCTCGACGCGCTGAGCCGCTGGTACGACGACCGCGGCATCCCCGCCAAGGTCTCCGTGCCCGCGGACCGGGCGGACGGGTCCGTGGACCTCCACTGCGCCGAGCCGAGGGTCAACAGCGTGTCTCTGGTCTTCGTGGACAGGGAGACCGGGGAGCCCAAGGCGGCGCCGGCGCCGAGGGGCGCGGCGGGGGCGGGCGGCGGCGGCGGCGCGGCCGCGGGCGCGGGCGGCGCCTCTGACGACGACGGCGAGAGGAGCGCGCCCGACGCGCAGCAGCCCGTCGCGCCCCCCGGGGGCTCGGGGTACACCAGGCCCGAGGTCGTCCTGAGGCAGCTGCGCACGAGCCCGGGGCTGCCGTGGTCGAGCCTGACGGCGAGGGCGGACATCGACGCGGTGTACGCGACGGGGCTGTTTGACGGTGAGAGGTTTGAGGTTGAGGTTCTGAGTTTCCCCCCTTTTCCCCCCTTTTATTTTCGAGAGCGACGGCGGAGCTTCCATACAACCTCACTTCCCCTCTCCTCTCTTTCTTCCCTTCAAAAATATCTCCAACCAGACGTCAACGTGGTCCCGAGCCCCGCGGAGGGGTCGACGGAGGAGGACCCGCGCGTCGACGTGACGCTCTCGGTCGTCGAGCGCAAGACAGGTGCGTCGTTGAGTTTTTCGTTTCTTTTCTAGTTTTTCGACAAGCAAATATAAAAAAACGAAAAAAGGAGAAAAAAGCTTCACCCTCTCTTCTTCTCTTCCTCTCTCTTCCCCTTCCCCTCCCCCAACAACAACACCGAATACAACATCAAGGCGGACTCTCCGCCGGCGGCGGCATCTCCGCCCAGGCAGCGGCCGACGGCGCCCTCCCCGGCTTCATTGGCTCGGCCTCCTTCTCGCAGCGCAACCTTTTTGGATTAGGCCAAAAGCTCGCCGCCACGCTCGAGGTCGGGCAGGTCGACAAGCTGTTCCGCATCAACCACTCCGATCCCTGGATCCTGGGGGACCCCTTCCGCACGAGCAGGGTGTGCAGCCTGCAGAACACGCGGTCGAGCGGGGCGCCGATCTACGGGGCGGCGACGCTCGAGGAGGAGGAGTACTTTGGCGGGGGCGGGGGCGGCGGAAACGGCGGCGTCGGAAACGGAGGCGACTACCTTTCCCCTTCGTCCTCGAGCTCCTACTTCCCGTCTGACAGCAACGCCAGGGCGCTGGACCCCTCGGGGCAGTACGCGGGCTCCCCGTCCCGCTCCACGGCGGCGGTCGCGGCGGCCAACGCCGCGGACGCGGAGTCTCCGATCATCATCTCGCGGCTCACAGGTGAGTCGAGAGTATTTTCCTGTTTTTTTTCGTTTTTACCTTTTTTTCTACTCTGCGAAACAAAAAAACTCACTCTCTTTTCTCTTCTCTCTCTTCTCTCTCTCTCTCTTCTCCTTTCCTCCACCTCGATAATCCAAACAAGGCGGCGTCGAGTACTCCCGCCCGCTCTCCGTGGGCTGGACGGGAACCCTGGGACTCGGCTGGCAGCGCGCCTCGGCCGTCGACGAGAAGGGGCGGACGCTGGCCACGGATGCGTACGGCGCTCCCTTGACGCTGACGGCCGGCGGCACGGGCGCCGACACGCTCGCGACGGCGCTGCTCCGCGCGAGCTACGCCGGGGCCAGCGGAGAGGCCCTGCTTTCGCTGGAGCAGGCGCTCCCCCTGAGGCCTTCGTGGCTCAACTTCAACAGGGTCAGGGTCAGGGCCGAGAGGAGGGCGAGCCTGGCCGCGGCGGGCTTGCCGTCGCTGCGCGCGTCGGCGACCGTCCGCGGTGGTGCGCATGTCTTTTTTTTTCTTCCTTTCTTTAGCCTTCGTTCTTTCTCTCTCTCTTCTCTCTCTCTCTCTCTCTCTCTCTCTCTCTCTCTCTCTCTCTTTTACACTCTTCTTTCTTATTTTAAATCGGAGAAAGACGGAACTCAACCCCACCTCTTTTCTTCACCTCAAAAAAAAAAAAACACCATACAAAACTCAAGGCGCCGTCTTCGGCGACCTCCCTCCCTACGAGGCCTTCTCCCTCGGCGGCACCAACTCGGTGCGAGGCTACGGCGAGGGCTCGCTGGGCACGGGGCGGGCCTACGCCGAGGCCACCGCCGAGCTGCTCTTCCCCCTGCCCGTGGGCGGCGGCGCGCTGGAGGGCTGCCTGTTCGCCGACGCGGGCTCGGACCTTGACACCGGCGCGGCGGTCCCCGGCGACCCGGCAAGCGCGCGGGGGAAGCCGGGCTCGGGGGCCGGGATCGGCGTCGGCGTGAGGATCGACTCTCCCGTCGGGCCCCTGAGGCTGGAGTGCGCTCTCTCCGACAGGCTGCAGCGGAGGTTCCACCTGGGGATCGGGTCGCATGGATAGGGAGAGGAATATGTGTTTTGAATTTGGTCGGTTCGTCGGGTTTTTTTCGCGTTGGGGGTGGAAGGGGAGAAAGAGGGAAGACAGTAGACAGAAGATGGGTGTAAGAGAAAGAGGAACAGTTTCAGGTCAATTTCTCACCTCTTCCTTTCTCAAAGGGCCGCGCACGCGCTCCTCTCCCTCATCGCGGCATGCGCCCCTCGCTCGAGAACGGCGAGCTGTCGCTCGTGGAGCAGGGCGCAGCAGCAGCAGCAGCGAGCAGCAGCTGCAGCAGCAACAGGAGGAGCACGATGGCGACGAGCATCAGCGGCGACGGTGAAGAAATCGACATGCGACGAGCGTCGTCGAATCAACTCTTGCGCCGACGGCGGAGGAAGCTCGCGGTGCTTTTCTTTGGCACTCTCACGGTCTCGGCATGTCTCGTGGTCTTCGCTGGTGAGAAACGAAAAAGTAGCCTCGCGAGCGCGCGCGCGAGAGAGAAGAAGAGAGAACGCGCTCACCGAACTTTTCTCGACCCAAACTCCCTCTTTCCTTTTGTTCAGCCTCGTCCCGGCGCGTCGCTTCCTCCTCCTCCTCCAGTCGCCAACCTTTGCCCCCGTGGGCCCAGCCTCTCGTCCGCGTCCGCGTCTGCGACGATTCGTGCCCCTCCGCCAGGGACGGCCGCTGCGACGACGGCAGGTTTCTCTTCCCGCGAGAGACTTCTTCTTCAGATTCTTCCTCTTCTTCTGCTTCTGCTTCTTCGCCTCACTCCTCCTCGTCCTCCTCGCTCGACTCCTCTCCGACCCGCGAGGTCAAGTGCGACCTGGGGACGGACTGCAGCGACTGCGGCGGCGAGCCCTGGGAGGCGTGGCTCCCCCAGGAACTCGCTCGAGCGCTCCCGAGGCCGATAGCAGAGCTCCGACGCGGCGGCGGAGGAGGCAGCGGCGCAGGCGGCGAAACTCCCTCCTCCTCCTCCTCTTCTTCGTTCCGCGTCTTCGCGACCAGGACGGCGACGGACCCGCCCTTCGTCGCCGTCCACGCGGACCCGGAGCTCGACGTCGACGTCTCGGCGCAGCTGGCGAGCCTGGGCACGGTCGAGCGCGGGCTCACGCAGGTGTGGAGGGCGCGGCTCAAGGGAGTCTGCTCTCGTCCCCGCGGCTCTTTCCCGCCGCCGCCGCCGCAGGCGCCGCCGCTGTCGGGTCTCTCCTCGTCCTCCTCGCCTCCTCCGCCTCCTCTCGTGCTCGACGTCGGGGCCAACTTCGGCTACTACTCGCTCTTCGCCGCGGCTCTCGGCTGCCGTGTCGTCGCCTGGGAGCCCGTCCCGCGCTTCCGGAGCTTCTTCGACGCGGCGCTGCTGCTCAACCCCAGGCTCGCTTCCAGCGTCGAGGTCCGCGGCGCGGCGGCCTGCGACCACGACTCCCCTTCTTCGGTTTCTCCTCCTTCTGAGCCTTCTCTCGGCGTCGCCCTCACCGTCCCCGAGAGGGGCGTGTGGGGCACGGCCTCCGTCGGGGGAGCCAACATCGACCGGCAGCTCGAGGAGAGGAGCGGGGAGGAAGGAGGAGGGGAAAGGAGAGGAGGAGGAGCAAGGAGCTCGAGCTCTTCTTCTTCTTCTCCTTCTTCTCGGCCGCTCCTCGTCGTCGAGGCCCGCTGCGAGCGCGTCGACGCGGTGGTCGAGGGCATCTGGACGGCGACGCGCACGCCCTTCGCGCACCGGAGGATCGCGCTGATGAAGGTGGACGTCGAAGGGTACGAGCCGTCGGCGCTCTCGGGGGCCGCGAGGCTCTTTGACGCCGAGCTCCCCGACGGCGTCGGCGGCGGCGGAGGCGACGACGCTTCTTCTTCTTCTTCGCCGAAAAGAGCAGCAAAAAAAATCAACCCTTTTTCTTCCTCTTCTTCTAGGAAATTCGGTGTCGTCTCCGACGTCGTCCTGGAATACAGCCCCGGCGTCCCCGAGCGCAACGGCGCCTGGGAGAGCCTCCCCGCCTGGCCTGCAATGCTCCTCTTCCTGAAGTCTCGGGGCTTCGTCCTCGCCAACGTCCCCTTCGGCGGCGGGCCCGAGGCGGCCGCCGCCTCGGCCGGCGCGGACCTGCTGCGCGGCGACTGGGAGGCGCCGCTGCCCGGCTTCGAGGAGGTCACGCTCGAGAACCTGGCCGCGGACGCCAGCGACGCCGAAAGGTTGCGGGAGAGGACCCTCGGGTGCCCGCTGCCGAGGGAGCTCTTTGCGACGAAAGGGGGAGGAGGAGGAGGAGGAGGAGGAGGAGGAAACGCGACGGCAGCGACGGCGGACGGCGACGCCAGCAACGACTCCCTGTCCCACCCCGCTGCCTTCTCCCGCTGCAACGCGATCCCGGAGCAGCTCCACCCGCACTCCTTCCGAGCCACGTTCGGCCACAACACGAACGTGTGGGCCGCGAGGAGGGGATGGGCCAGGGTGGCCGGCGGCGGCGGCGGAGGAGGAGGAGGAGGAGAAGGAGGAGGAGGAGGAGGAGGAGGAGGAGGAGGAGGAAGGGGGAGAGGGTCCTCGTCCGGGTCGAGCAGCTCGCTCCTCCGCCTGTCGCGGCCCGTCGGCGTCTTCGGGCCCTCGGACCCGCTGACCTCCTGGCTCCCGTCGACCCGTGCCGGGGTCGGGATGGGAGGGAGGCCCTGCGCGGATCTGCCGCCCGAGGTGAGGGTGGCTCACCGGTGCCCCTGCGGCGGCGTCGCGGCGGAAGGAGAGGAGGAGGAACAGAAGAGGGAGGCGGAGGACGAGCGCGCCGCTGCTCCTACTGCTGCTGCTGCTCTCGCGGCGGCGGCTTCTTGCCGCGCCGAGGAGGATCTCGTGGCCTCGCTAGCGAAGAGAGGCCTGATGCCGCCGCTGCACGGCACCAGCAAGGCGAGCGTGGCGTTGCTCGGCGGGCGATGAGGTTGTGCTCTGCAACGCTGGAAAAAGAATGAACTTTTATTATTATTATTACAACCACCAACGAAAAACATCTCAAACGACGACGCCTTGTTTCCCCCTCCCTTTATTCATTCATGCGCGTGCGTGCGAGAGCGAACGAGACCGAAAACCGACGCACCGCCCCGCACCCCTCAGAGCCCCCCCTGCCTGTCCCTCCCAGGCTCGGTCAGCGGCACGAACCGCACGCCGAGCAGGTCGGTCCGCTTGAAGCCCGGGCCGCCGCGCGGGTCCTTGTCGACGACGGAGAGCACCTGGTCGCCGCCCTCGGGCCCCAGCGGGATGACCATGCGCCCCCCGGGCTTAAGCGCGTCGACCAGCGAGCGCGGGAGCGAAGCGGCCGCGGCGCCGACGTGGATGGCGTCGAACTTCTTTTCGCCGCCGTCGCGGGAGGCGGGAGGGGAGGGAGATGCCCCCGGAGCCGCGGGGAGCGGGCCCGAGGGCGAAGAAAGGAGCTCGCCGCCTCTGTCCAGCGCGCCCTCGGCAAGAACGTTGGCTGCGATGACGCGCACCCTCCCGCTCTCGAGCCCCTCCGGAATCACCCTGCGCAGCGACTGGATTGACCTCTGTTTAAAAAAAAATTCGGTTCGAGTTCGAGAGGGTCTAGAGAGAGCGCGCGAAGGAGAGAAGAAACATGAAACGAAAAAAAAAAGCTCACCTGCGCGAGCGGCGCGTGCTTCTCGACGCCGACGACTTCGCCCCCGCGCGCGGCCACCATCTTCCAGAGGCACGCGACGAGGTAGCCGCTGCCGCTTCCGACGTCCAGGACGCTGGCGTGGTCCTTGTCAGCGATGGCCGGGGCGAGGAGGTCGAGCATCTCGAGGTGCATGTGTGGGGCACTGTTTTTTTTTTGGGGGGGGTTCGGGTTTTTTTCGGCCGAGGGAAAAGTGAACGGGAAACCTGTCGTCGTCGGCGCCCCTCGCTGCATGCTTGTATTTTTTTGTACATCTCTCAGGATGTACATCTCTCAGGTTGTACATCGCTCTCTCTCACCTGATGGTCTGGCCGTGGCCGATGGGCGCCGGGGAGTCCTGCGGCGAGTCCACGGGGTTTTGTTTTCGAGTGTTTTTTGTTGTTGTTTGAGGTCGAGGTCTCGACACGGAGAAGAGCGGGCAACGACGACGCCCCATCGATCCAACAACGCAATGCGCGAACCCAAAAGCGCGACACTGGGAACAAGTCTATAGCCGCTGCTCTTCAACTCAGAGCAACGGGCACATTGTTCTCGATATCGACACAGTGCGGGAAATGGAGAAAGAGCGCCAGAGCGCCACGGTTCCGAACGCAACGGTGAAACCCCTGTGGCGACGTCGTCGCCCCGTTCCATTGACTAGACCCTTCCTCTTTTCCCGAGCTTTTTCCCAAACCCGCTCACCAAATAGACGTTGGCCCTCGACTCGTCCATGGGGCCGATGAACTCCTTGCGGTCGACGGCCTTCATCGCGTCTATCGCCGCGGGGGACACGTCGGCGGCGCCGCCGCGGCGCTGCGAGACGAGGTAGTCGACGAGCGAGCGCTGGTCGCGGCCTCCGCCGGCAAACGTCCACATCTTGCCTTGGCCTGCTGGAGAGACGACGGACAGGCGAGGAGGAAGAGGAGGAGGAAGAGGAGGAGGAAGAGGAAGGGAGCGAGGGATTCTTCTCGAGCGGGTGACGACGAGGACCGTACTTCTGGAGGCGGTGGTGAGCGCTGCCGCGGCGGGTCGGGGCGGGAGCATAGAGGAGAGAAAAAGAGGGAATGAAAAATCAAAAAAAGTGTTTTTGGTTTTTGAACTGAGTTTTTCCCCTTCTTTTTCTTCTTCTCACTTTTTTCCTTCTCCTGAGGCGGAGGCAGTGCTGGCTTCGCGATACGCTGCCTTGCTGAGCAAAAATATCTCTTCTGTTTCCTCTTACTCTCGCTCGTAAAGCAGCCCCAAGCTAGAGAACAGCAGCAGCAGTCGCTGGGTCCTTCGGACGAACTCTTTTCCCAACCATTGAACGCCGCATCAACAGAAAATCTAGCCGCCAAATCAATTAAAAAATGCCGTCGCCGCTCGCCCCGCTCGTGACCAACAATGAGGTCGCGTTTGTGATCCATGTACGTCGCCGGGGTCTGAGGAATATGATAGCTGTGTTCAGAGCCCTAAGCACGCAAGGGAGAAATCCAGAAAGAGTCGAGTTCGAGACTTTTTCAATCGTCGACCAATGCCTTTCTTCTTCTTCTTCCCTCTTCTTCTTACTCAACCTCTTCTCCCCCCCCCGACTTCCGCCTCCCCCTCTTCCACCTCCTCCCGCTCCCTGCGCTCGTCCTCCTCCCCCAGGCCATCTCCCACCGCTCTCTCCGCGCCAGCGGCCGCAGGCCGCACGACGTCCGCGCCCCCTCCTTCTCCTTCTCCCCGGACGGCTCGGCCTGCACCGTCTCGCTCGGCGCCGACGGCCCGACGGCGACGGCCTCGGCGCGCGCGAGCCTGGGCGCGCCCTCCGCGGACCGGCCCGGGGAGGGGTCGCTGCGCTGCTCCGCGGAGGTGTCCCCGGCGGCGGCAGCGGGCCTGAGCGGCGCGGGCGGGTCCGGGGGGGCGCAGGCGGCGGCGGCCGCGCTGGCGGACCAGTTCACGCGGCTCCTCGAGCGCTCGCTCTCGCACCCGCGCGCCGTCGACCTCGAGCAGCTCTGCGTCTCGCCCGGGCGCGCGGCGTGGTCCGTGCGCGTCGACGCGTGCCTGGTGGACGCCGGCCGCAGGGGCGGCGCGTCGGCGGCGGGCGCCGCGGTGCTGCTGGCGGCGGTGGCGGCGCTGCGGGCGTTCCGGAGGCCGGACGCCGCTGTCGAGCAGGTCGCCGCCGACGCCTCCGCCGCGGCGCTGCCGCTGCCGTCGTCGGCGGAGGGAGGGCCGGTCGACGACGAGGAGCGCCTGGCTTCCTCGAGGGTCGTCGTGCACTCTGCCCTTGAGAGGCCGCCCGTGCCGCTGGCGCTGCGGCTGACGCCCGTCGCCGTCGCCTTCACTTTCCTGTGGAGCTTTGGCGGCGGCGCGAGCGGCGGCGGCGGAACCGACACGCCGACGCTGCTCCTCGACCCCGACGCCGCGGAGGAGGCCGCGGCGGCGCTCCGGGGCTACGGCTGCGGCGCGACGTCGACCTCTGCCGCCTCGGGCCTGCTGGTCTCCGCGGGCGCGCCCTCCGGCGACGTCCTATTCCTCGACCGCGGCGCGCCGGGGAGCGGCGGCGCGGCGCCCGTCCGAGGCGGCACGGGCGGGGGCGCGGCGGGAGCGGGAGGGGGGGGAGGGGGCGGGATCGCGAGCGCCATGCTCGCGGCCCGGGTCTGCTCAGCGGCGGCCCTCGAGATCTCCAAGGAGCTGGAGCGGGCGCTGAAGGAGCACGAGGAGGCCGCGAGGGCCGCCAAGGTGAGGCGGCACGTCGCGAAGGGGAGCGGCAACGGCGGCAGCGCCGCGGGCGGCGTCGCTGCTGCCGCGAGGTCCTCGGCTGCGACGAGGGGCGTCGCCGCCGTCGGGGCTCTCGACGCCGCCGCCGCGAATGCTTCCGCTGCTGCTGTCGGTGCTGCTCCGACCGGCCTGCCTTCTCTCTCGGCCCAGCGGCCCGCTGTCGCTCCGGAGGGGAAGTGGACCGACGGCGCAGAAGCGGGGGCGAAGGAGGCGGCCGTCGCCGAGATGGAGGACGGCGGCGGCGGCGACGAGGGAGCGGCGGAGGAGGCAGAAGAGAGCGAGGGCGCTGCCGCAGCGCCTCCTCCACTCCCGGCCTCTTCCTCAGAGCAGCAGCAGCCGGAAAAGACGAAGAAGACAAAGGGCGAGAGCAGCAAGCCTCCCAGCTGGCGGTCGGACGAGCTCCGCGCGCGCGCCGGGAAGCGGTCGAAAGGAAGCGGAGGAGGCGGAGTCGGCGGCGGAGGAGGCGGCGGCGGAGGCGATACTCTCGAGCAGATCGCGGCGATGATTGGAGATGGAGGAGGAGGAAGCGCCGCTGGCAGCACTCGGACCTCCCTGGCCGCTGCGGCGACGCGGAAGAAGAAGGCGGGTAAGAAGTGAAAGAAAGAAGAGAGAGAGAAAAAAACTCATTGAAAAACTCATGGACTCTGTAAAAAAGAAGAAGCCCCCCACTTTCTTCGCCTCGTTGCCGACGACGAAGCCATCGGATCGAAGAAACAAAACCTCGTTTTTCGTCCACCACCCTCTCTCTCTTTCACTTTTCGACCCCTTGAGTGACGTACGAGAGGTCTTCTTCGAGAGGGTTTCGAGGTCGAGAGAAAAAACAAAATAAGAGCTCATTTTCATATCATCATCATGTTGTCTGAATCGAACATTTCCGCGTCGGAATCTTTACACATCTAGCACATCGTATCGTACGTATCGGACAGGGCGAGTGGGGTTTGAGGGTGGTTCCGAAAGCAGGGTGTTATAGTGTACGAAGTGGGGTCGAAGAGAAAAAGGCGAGGGGAAGAAAAAAATTCAGTTTTTCAACTTCGCTTCTGTACTTTTTTTCTTTGAATAATCGTCTCGAATTGAGTTGTTGTTTTATGTTTTTGTGCGGTTGCGTGATAGAAAAAAGAAAATATCCGCATCGGAAAGAATTCTGAGGGAGGCAGGGGAAGGGAAGGGACACGGGAAGCACGCTCGTCCTTTTTGTTTCTCGATAGAGAGGACAAGAAAAAAAAAAGCCGCCCGCACTTGGCGGTGGCGTTGTCAATGCGTGGCGTTGTCAAGGCCAGTGTCGCTGCCCGTGTACGTTGTGTGTGATGGGAGGATCGAAAGGGGAAGGGGAGGGGGGGGTCTTGTTCGAAGGTTGGACGCTAAGGCGAAAAGAGTGGGGAGTCTTTTTGGGTTTCTAAAAGGCGTTCTCTTTGTTTTACGAGGAGCGTGCGCGCGTGCGCGAGGGGGGATAATATTGAGGCGTGAGGAGCTGGAGGAGGAAGCAGGTCTGCTCTCTTTTCTTTTTCCTCTCTCGAGAGACCCTTTTTTCAATACGGCCCTCTCTATATTTCTCTTCCCCCCCCCCGGAAGCGCGTAAAGGGTGCGACGCGCGATGCGGAGAAGAAGAGGAGAATCAAGGGCGCAGACGGCGATGACGGATAAGATCGAAGCACAGAATCGGAAAATCGAAAAAAGATCGAAGAGAGCGCGGCGGCGCACTGCTTTCCGATTTCTTGAAATCTCTTCAGCAGCAGGTCGGAACGACAAAGGC
>Ga0315283_10004551_pt1 | contig 12090 bp, 10 predicted proteins | sample YL17G09_0_MG_FD_204541 | JGI IMG/M metagenome (GOLD analysis project Ga0315283, IMG submission 204541) | Sediment microbial communities from Yellowstone Lake, YNP, Wyoming, USA - YL17G09_0 | ecosystem: Environmental > Aquatic > Freshwater > Lake > Sediment | place: USA: Wyoming | collected...
TCGGCTCGCCGAAGTGGACGATGTCGCTCTTGATCACGCCGGCGCAGTGCGGGCAATGCGGCGGGAGCTGCTGCGGATCCACGGCGATCGCGGCCGGGTCGAAGCGCTCGTGGCACTCGCTGCAGCGCAACAAGCGATGGTTGCCGTGGATCTCGAGCAGCTGCTGGTGGCCGGCCTGGCGGTGCAGGTCGTCGATGTTCTGGGTGATCAGCGCGGCCAGCAGGCCGCGGCGTTCCAACAAAGCGAGCGCCTCGTGACCGGCGTTCGGCTTGGCGGTGCGCACGGCGTCGCCGAGCGCGCGCATCCAGTCTTGCTTGGGCGCCAGGCGCTCTTCCCAGTAACCGCGCGGGTTGCTCAGGAAACGCTGGTAGCCGTCCATCGGCGGCTCGCCGTACTTGGTCCAGATCCCGCCGGGACCGCGGAAGGGCGGGATGCCACTCTCGACCGAGAGCCCCGCGCCGGTCAGCGCCACGGTATGGGTGGCCCGCACGACGAGCGCCGCGGCGCGCGCGATCGCGGCGTCGGTGGCTTCGTCGAGGGTGAAAGAGAGTTCGCTCAAGGAGGGGTTCCCGAACTAGTGTAGGTAGGGTCGGTCGTCCGAGTTGCGCGACTGCTCCGTCTGCACCGAGCGCAGCCGCTTGCGCATCTGCCAGCGTTTGAAGCGCCAGCGGATCTGGTCGAGCGAGAGCAGCCCGCGCGCGTCGCCCTGGCCGCGGAGCAGCAGCCAGCCGATCAGCACGCCGCCGAGGTGGCCGATGTGACTCACGTTGGGCGGGCCGAAGTAGATCTCCATGAAGAACAGCAGCGGGATCAGCCAAATGGCGCGGAACGCGACCGGCGGGAAGATCAACATGATGGTGCGGTCGGGCCAGGTGAGCGAGTAGGCGAGCAGCACACCGAAGATCGCGCCCGACGCGCCGAGCGTCGGGTATTGGAGCGTCGCCGTGCTTGCCGCACCGAGCAGCACCGGAATCCACGGATACGAGACGATCAGCAAGCCCGAACCGACGCCGCAAAGCAGATAGAAACGCAGGAAGCGTTGCGGTCCCCAGACCAGCGCAACCTGTGAGCCGAACATCCACAGGCTGAACATGTTGGCGAGGATGTGGCCGAGCCCGCCGTGCATCCACATGTAGGTGAAGGGCTGCCAGACGAAGCCGCGCTGCCAGAAATCTGACGGCGATGCAGTCATGACCGAGAAGAGTTGCGGTTGGAGCGCCTGAGCGAAGAAGACGATGACGTTCGCGATGATCAGCTGCTTGATGACGGGCGGTGTTACCGGCGGACCGAAGCCCATACCGCCGCCCGAGTACCCGCGTCCGTACAAGGCGTCTCCTCGCTGGCCCCCCAGAGCTGGCGCTGGTTGGGGGGCGTCCCACTTCTCTTCGGCCGACTTTCGGGTCGGTAAAAGACGCCCTGCATGCGTGAGACGAACGCAGGGCTGATTGCAGATCAGGAAGGCGACTGCGGGACGGGCGCGGGACCCCGCAGAGGAGCCGAGCGTAAGCGCAGCAACCCACGGGGTCAATAAACGCATGATTTCCGCACCGGCAACTCATGGTTTCCGCGCCGGCCGCAGGAAGCGGCCGCGCCAACACGGGTCAGGGGGCGCGGGGGGGGCTGAGGGGCTGGTCAGGCGTTCGCGAGGTCGGCGAGCGCACTTTCGGCTTCGAGTTGCGGGAGGCCGGCGAGGTCGAGGACCGGCAAGTCGATGCCGAGATCGCCACGGATCGCGGCGATTCGCGCCCGACAGGCCGGGGCGGGGCCCGCGAGGATCGCCTCGCCGAGATCCGCGTCGGGCAGCGAGCGGAACCACGAGTGCCAGCGCCGGAACTCGGCCGCGAGCGATGCGTCGCCTGCGGACCGACCGGGTCGCGCGAACACCCACATCGAACGACCGATCGACGTCGGGTCGCGACCAACCGCCTGGCACGCAGCCGCGAGGTGGGACGTCGCTTCGCGAACCAGCCGGGCGACCGGCGGGAGGTTGAGGTCCCAGCGGTCGGCATGGCGGGCCACCACCTCGAGAAGCCGCGCGCTGGCTCCGCCCACCTCGATTGGCATGCGGCCGCCGCGCGGCAGCGGCCGGACGAGCGCCTCGTCGAGCGTCACGTAGCGGCCATGGACCGTGACGCGCTCGCCCGCCCAGAGCTGTCGCAGCGCGGCGAGCCATTCGTCGAGCCAGGCGATGCGTTCGCTCGCCGGCGGCAGCGCGAAACCGAAGCGGCGGTCGGCCGGCTGCCCGCCGATCGAGGCGAGGAAGCGCAGTCGGCCCGGCGCGACGCACTCCACTGTTGCAACCGCCTGGGCGATTCGCGCCGCGTTCCACTGATGCACGAGCCGGATCGAGCCGATCTCGATGCGCGACGTGCGCGCCAGCAGCGCAACCGTTGCGCTCCAGCCGTCGAGCACCGGACCGTCGCCGCGCGACGGGACGACCGAGACGTCGCCGTCCACGTAGGCGGCGCGATAGCCGAGCGCCTCGGCGCGCTGCACCAGCGCGAGCACTTCGTCGAAGCTGCGGTGATGCCCGCCGAGATGGACGGCGAGATCGGCCACGTCAGCGCAGACGTCCGAGGTGTCGCGCGGCGTGGAGCAGCGCGAGGGCGCTCTTCGCGTCGGCCAGCTCGCCACTCCACACCAGCGCGAGCGCGTCGTCGAACGACATGCGCACCAGCTCGATCACTTCATCGGCCTCGCGCCGATGCGGCACGGGCTCGAGATCGAAGGCGGCGAAGAGGTGGATGCGCTCGTCGGTGAAGCCGGGCGTGGTCCAGATCGTCGCGAGCGGAACCAGACGACCGGCGCGTCGCCCCGCCTCTTCTTCCAGCTCGCGCGCGGCACACACCTCGGGTGCATCGCCGTCGAGCTTGCCGGCCGGCACTTCCCAGATCGTGCCACCCGCGGCATGGCGGAATTGGCGGATCAAGAGCACGTCGCTCTCGCTCTCGAACGGCACGACTGCCGACGCGCCGGGGTGACGCACGATGTCGAGCGGCGTCGTGTGACCGTTCGGGAGCGTCGCCTCCTCGACCCACACCGCGATCGAGCGACCTTGGTACGCGAGCCGCTTCTTCATCTCCGCGCCCCCTTGACCGAACTCCGAGCCCCCTGACCCGTGTTGGCGCGGCCGCTTCCTGCGGCCGGCGCGGAAACCATGAACTGGGCCGGCGCGGAAACCATGAGCCGGCCGGCGCGGAAATCGTCGAGACAGATGACGCGGTTCGTGAGGGTCGTCCACTCGCGCTCTGGCAGCAGCGCCGCGAGGTCGCGCTCGATCTGCTCGGGATCCTCGGCGCGCGTGAGGCCGAGCCGGCGGTTCACGCGCTGCATGTGCGTGTCGACCGCTAGACCGGGGATGCCGAAGGCGTTGCCCAGCACCACGTTCGCCGTCTTGCGCGCGACGCCGCGCCGCGAGATCAGGTCGTCCAGTATGGCCGGCACGCGATCATCAAAACGCTCGGCGAGATCGCGCGCCGCCGACTGGATCGACTTCGCCTTCTGGCGATAGAAGCCCGTCGGGCGGATGATCGCCTCGATCGCAACGGGATCGGCGTCGGCAAGCGCCGCCGGCGTCGCGTAGTCTCGGAACAGAACTTCGGTGACCTCGTTCACTTGCTTGTCCGTGCACTGGGCCGAGAGGATCGTGGCAATCAGCGCTTCGAACGGATTGCGGAAGCGGAGCGCCGTGCGCGCGTCGGGATACGCGTTGGCGAGCAGTGTGACGAGGCGCGCTGCTCGCCGCCGGAGTTCGTGCTGGCTCTCGCGCGACATCCGCAACCGAGACTAACGGATTGGAGGGGCCCGATGGCGAGAAGTGAAGAGCGCGCGGTCACGATCTTGCTGGACGGAGAGGAGGGGGTCGCGCTCGACGGACTGTTCATGGCGAGTAGCGATTCCGACGCGGGCGGCGTCGTGATCGCGCCGCCGCATCCGCTCTACGGCGGCAGCATGGATTCGCCGGTGGTCTCGGAGATCGCGTGGGCGTGCGCCAAGGCGGGACTTGCGTCGCTGCGCTTCAACTGGCGCGGCGTCGGCGCGAGTGGCGGCACGTCGAGCGGTGACGCGGAACACGCGCGCGCCGATTACGCGGCGGCACTCGCGCAGCTCGCGAGCACGCTGCCGGGACGGTTGCTCGCGTCGGGCTACTCGTTCGGCGCCGCCGCCGCAGTGCGCGCCGCCGCCGAAGAGCCGCGCGTGCGCGGGCTGATACTCGTGGCACCACCGCCCGCGCTGCTCGATCGCGCCGCGCTCACCGTGCGTCCCCGTGATGTGTTGATCCTCAGTGGCGAGAACGACGAGATTGCGCCGGCGGCGGAGCTCGAAGAGATCGCGCGAGAGTTGCCGCGTGCGCGCTTCGTGCGAATCGACGAGGCCGATCACTTCTTCGGGGCAGGGCTCGCGGAACTGGGTAGAGAGATCACAAAATGGCTTGGTAGAGACGACGCGGCCAACTCATGATTTCCGCGCCGGCCAGTTCATGATTTCCGCGCCGGCCGCAGGAAGCGGCCGCGCCAACACGAGTCAGGTGGCTTGGAGGTCGCGTCAAGGGGGCTCGTTTGGCTTGCGGGCGCTGGGTCAAGCTGATCGGATCACTGCGGGAAGACGGATGCGGAAGCGGCTGCCGCCGCCGGGGCGATCGGTGATCGCGAGGGTGCCGTTTGCTTCGGCAACGATGCGGAACGAGATGGCGAGGCCGAGCCCGCCCGGGCGCTCGGGCTTGGTCGAGAAGAACGGCTCGAAGAGGCGGCGGCGCAGTGCGCGCGGAATGCCCGGACCGCGGTCCTCGACGTCGATCTGAACCACCTGGCCGAGCGAACGCGCGGCGATGCGCACGTCGCCATCGGCCGGTGTCGCATCGAGTGCGTTGAGCGTGAGGTTGAGCAGCACCTGACGGAGCGCATCGGGCGCGAGCGTGCAGCCGGGCAGCGCCGGCGCGACATCCGTCGCGAAGGCCACGCCAGCCGCCGCCGCGCGGTGCGCGACCAGTCGCAGCACCGCCGCGACGACGCCCGCCACCTCGCAGCCCCCATCCTGTGCGGGAGTCGGCAGGCGCGGGCTCGCGTGGTCGAGTACGAGATCGAGCAGGCGCTCGATGCGCACCAGTTCGTCGCCCGCGACATCGAGGAAGCTCTGCAGGAATTCGGGGTCGTCTCGGCGCTCGGGCAGCAGTTGCAGGAAGGTCTTCACCGAGACCAGCGGGTTGCGCACTTCGTGCACGATCTCGGCGACCAGCCCGCCGAGCGCGGCGAGTCGGTCGAGGCGGCGCACGTCGGCGTCGAGTCGCGCGAGTCGCGCGCCGGCGATCGCGCCGAGCAGCGGACCTTCGACGCGTCGCGCGGCGGCGTCGAGCGCGGCGAGCGTACGCGGTCGCACGAACGCGTTGGCTGCGCCGCCGAGCAACAGTACCGCCGCGGCAGCGCCGGACGCAGTCGCGACGGGAACCGCTGCGGTGTAGCCGTCGCGTAGGATCGCGGCGCGGGCGGGATCGAGCGTCGTGGCGTCGCGCAGGTCGGTGGCACCGGCGAGCGCGGCGAGCGAGTCATATTCGGCCGCGCTCGGCGAGCGTGCCGGCGGCTCCGCGCCGACCGCCGCGACCACGCGCGGTGCGCTCCCCGGCGCGGCCCACCAGGCCGCCGCGCGCGTCGCACCGGTCTCGGCGACGAGTCGCTGCAGCGCGCTTGCGAGCAGGCTCTGGAGGTCGTCGGCATCGCTCGGCGTCGGGGCGGCGCCGAGGTCGCGCGGGCGCGGCGCGCTGGTGGAAGGTCGCGCGGGGTGAGGTCTGTCCCCGAAGTCCACGGCCAGTCCACGGGGAGGACCGTCCCCTTTCTCCATCAGAAGTCCATGCGGAGGAGTTTGCGCTCCTCGCCTTCGCTGAGGCCGCCGGCGCCGGGGGCCTCGGCGGGTTCGTGGCCGGCGGGGAAGGCTTGGAGAACGGAGTTGGTGGTGTCGTCGCCGGCGAGCTTGCCGGTGGACGGATCGACACGCGCGTACGAGACGCCTTCGGGAACCGGGAACTGGCGAACCGGCTTGTCGAGGTGCGCCTCGCGCATGAAATCGATCCAGATCGGGAGTGCGGCGCGGCCGCCCGTCTCGCCCTTGCCGAGATTGCGGCGCACGTCGAAACCCAGCCACGCGCCGGCGGCGATGTCGGTCGAGAAGCCGATGAACCAGCAGTCGCCGTAATCGTCGGTGGTGCCCGTCTTGCCGGCGAGCGGACGGCCCAGCACGCGCGCCCTGGCTGCCGTACCGCCGGGGTGCTCGATCGGTGCGCGCAGCAGATCCGCCATCAGGAAGGCGTCGCGCGGCGACATCACTTGATCGGGACCCATCGGCACGCCGTCGGCGAGTACTTGCGGTGTCTGTTTCGCGCTCTCCCAGGTGGGCGGCGACTCGTCGCTCGGGCGGTCGAGCGCGAGATTCTCGAGCAGCACCTTGCCGTCGCGATCGAGGACGCGGCGGATGAAGATCGGCTCGACGCGGCGCCCGCCGGCCGCAAATACCGCGTACGCCGACGTCATCTCGACGAGGGTCACCGCATTGGCGCCGAGCGCCACGGACGGATAGGGCGCGAGATGCGACCGGATGCCGAGCTGGTGCGCCAGGTTCACGACCGGCCGGATGCCGACGCGGAAGAGCAGGTTGACGGTCGCGAGATTCAGCGAGCGCGCCAGCGCTTCGCGCATCGGGATTACGCCGCGGTACTTGTGGTCGTAGTTCTGCGGCGTCCAGACGGCACCGCTGACGGGATCGGTGTAAGAGATCGGCACGTCGTTGACCATCGACACCGCTGTGAGTCCCTTGGTGAGCGCCGTCGCGTAGACGAACGGTTTGAACGCGGAGCCCGCCTGGCGGCGCGCCTGGACGGCGCGGTCGAACTGGGAACGCGCGTAGTCGTAGCCGCCGACCAGCGCGAGGATCTCGCCGGTCGCGACATCGAGCGCGAGGAAGGCGCCTTCCACATCGGGAGCCTGGTAGAGCGCGGCGCGCGTGGCGGCGGGCGGCGGCGCCGGCGCCGGCTCGGCCGCGGTCGGTTCGGCGTCGGACTCGGGATCGGGCTCGCCGTTCGCGGCGTCGGGCTTGGGCGGCTCGGCCTCCGGCGGCAACACGCGGAAGCGCGCGAGGTCGCCGACCGAGAGCGCTTGCGAGATCTTCGCGTTCGGTGCGGACGCCCGCTCGATGTTGCGGGCGCGCGCCCACGCGACGTCGGCCAGGTGCACCTCGGCGCTTAGGTTCGGCGCGAACGCGACGCGCGCGACGTGCTTGGCATCGTCGCTCGCCGTGACGACGCCGAGCCACGTCTTCGCCGGGTCGAGCGAAGCCAGTGTCGGGCTCGCAGCGGGATCGAATTTGTTCTCCGCAGCGACGCGCTGAACTTCCGCATCCAGCTGCGCGCGCGGTACGCGACGCACGGGTCCGCGCCAGCCCTGGCGGTGATCGAGCGCCTCGATGCCCGCGCGCAGTGCCGTTTCTGCGGTGCGCTGCAGGTGCAGGTCGAGCGTGGTCTCGATGCGCAGGCCGCCCTTCAGCACGGTCTCGCCGCCGAGTTTCTCGAAGAGATGGCGGCGCACTTCTTCGCTGAACCATGTCGCGGTTGCGAAGTCGGCGCGCTCGGGCGCCATCCGGAGCACAGGCGGCTCCGCGATCGCGGCCTTGTAGGAGGCCTCGTCGATGAAACCGACGGCGACCATGCGCCCCAACACATACTGGCGGCGGTTATCGGCCGCTTCGTAGTTGCCGAGCGGCGAGAAGCGCGACGGCGCCTTCGGCAGTCCGGCCAGCATCGCGCCCTCCGACACGGTCAGCTCGCCGACCTTCTTGCCGAAGTAGGTGCGCGCCGCCTCGCCGATGCCCCACGCGCCGCCGCCGAAATAGATCTGGTTCAGGTAGAGCGCGAGGATCTCGTCCTTGGTGAGGTACTGCTCGAGTCGCCGCGCGAGGATCATCTCCTTGAGCTTGCGATCGAAGCGCCGCTCGGGCGTGAGCAGCAGACTCTTCACCGTTTGCTGGGTGATCGTGGAGCCGCCCTGCACGATCTCGCCGGCCGTGAAGTCGGCCCACGCGGCGCGCAGGATCGCGCGGAAGTCGATCCCGCTGTGCTCGAAGAAGGCGTCGTCTTCGCCCGCGACGAAGGCGAGGATCACGTGCTTGGGGATCTCGTCGAGGCGCACCAGGCGGCGGCGCTCGTCGAAGAATTCGCCGATCGGCTGGCCGTCGCGGTCGTAGACGATGCTGGCCAGCGGCGGGCGATAGTCGTCGATCCCGTGGAGATCGGGGAGATCGCTGACGATCGCTAGATAGAGCGCGATCGCAGTCCCGGCGGCCCCGGCGACGGCGAGGACCATCAGGCCCACGAGCGCGAGCGCGATCCGCCTGATCCAGGACCTCATCGATGACTCCGAAGGAGGGGTCGCAGGCTAGCCGACGCCGCCGAGGCTGCGCTACCGAACGGCGTCCCCGGCGCGTGACCTGGAGTCCTGAGTTGTCGAACGTTTCCCTCGCGATGCTCTTCGTGATGGACCCGATCGGGTCCATCGAGATCGACAAGGACACGACCTTCGTACTGATGCTCGCGGCGCAGGAGCGCGGGCACCGTGTCTTCTACTGCGAGCCATCCGAGCTTTCGGTGGAGGAGGGCAAGCCCGTCGCGCGCGTGCAAGCTGTCGCGCTGCGTCGCGAAATGGGCCGCCACGCGGATCTCGGCGCGCCGCGCACGCTCTCGCTCGACGACGGCCTCGACGTGGTCTTCCAGCGCAAGGACCCCCCGGTCGACGTCGACTACGTCACGGCTACCCAGATCCTCGCGCTGTGTCGCCGCGCACTCGTGTTGAACCGGCCGGAAACCGTGATCTGGGCCAACGAGAAACTCTACGCCGTCCAGTTCCCGGACCTGATGCCGGAGACGCGCGTTTCGCGTCGCATCCCGGAGTTCATCGACTTCCTCGCCAAGCTCGGCGGCGAGATGATCGTGAAGCCGCTCGGGGGCAAAGGCGGAGAAGGCGTCTTTCATCTGCGTCACGACGATCGCAATCTGTTCTCGATCCTCGAGCAGGTGACAGGCTTCGGTACCCGGTGGGCGATGGCGCAGCGTTATGTCCCCGAGGTGCGGCAGGGCGACAAGCGCATCCTGCTGATCGATGGCGAACCCCTGGGCGCCGTCCTCCGCGTTCCCGCCAAGGGCGAAACCCGAGCCAATCTCCACGTTGGCGGCACCGCCGCCACGACCTCTCTCGACGAGCGGGACCGCCGCATCATCGAGCGCCTCCGCCCCCATCTTCAACGCGACGGCCTCTTCTTCGTGGGCATCGATGTCATCGGCGGTTGTCTCACCGAGGTGAACGTAACCAGCCCCACCGGCATCCAGGAGATCAACGCCCTCGAAGGCGTCCGCCTGGAACACCGGGTCATCGAGGCCGTCGAGACGCGCTCGACGCAACACAAGGCCGCATCGAGCAAGTAGCGGGACCGCAGGCGCGAGGGGTCCGCGCCCCCCCGCACACCCTCGCAGCTCCCCCTCATAACCCCCTGGAAAATCATTGACACCCACGGGGCACAGGGGCATCTTGCGCCCGACACCGCGCTCCTTTACCCCGGCGCGATGTCGTCTCCTCCGCGTTTCCGCACGCCGCATCCCCGGCACTGCACAACGAAGGAGACGGGCCTATGGCCACGAAGATCGCAAAGACCGGCATCACCCGTGAACGCGGGTGGCTCTATTACCTCGACAAGAACGGCGACGTGAGTCGCACGAAGATGGCGCGCGGTGGCGCTCGTGCGACGAAGAGCAAGCCGCAGCGGATCGCCAAGGTCGGCGTGAAGCGCGAGAACGGCTTCCTCTACTTCGTCGACAAGGACGGCGACGTCGCGAAGGCGAAGATGGCGAAGCCCGGCTCGCGCCGGAAGAGCGTGCGTCGCGCAACGCCGCGTGCACCGCGTCGCAAGGCGGCCAGCGGTCGCACCAAGACCACGCGCCGCGCTCGCCGCTAGCGGGTAGCGCAATCGAAGCGGCAGGCCGGGCTCGACGCCCGGCCTGCCGTCGTTGTTTCAGGGTATGCTGCGCTCGTGGTTTCCCCTGTCGATCCCAGCGGTAGTTCGTACGCGATCCTCATCGTCGACGACGAAGAGGGCATCCGCGAAAGCCTCGAGCTGACGCTCTGCGACGACTACCGCGTCTTCACCGCCAAGGACGCGCAGGAAGGGCTCGCCATCATCGAGCGCGAGAACATCGCGCTGGTGATCGCCGACCAGGTGCTGCCCGGCATGACCGGCGTCGAGTTCCTCGAGAAGGTGATCGAGTACAACCCGAGCGCGATCCGCATGATGCTCACGGGCTACGCGGACGTCGCGTCGATCGTGCGCGCCGTCAACGAAGGCCGCATCTATCGCTACATCCCGAAGCCGTGGGAGCCCGACGAGCTGCGCGTCAACGTGCGACGTGCGCTCGAGTCCTATTCGCTCACCACCGAGAACGCTTCGCTCGCCGCCGCCCTGCGCGACGCCAACGATCGGTTGCGCCAGGAGAACCTCTATCTGCGTCGCGAGGTGCAGCGCCGCTACGCGTTCGAGAACCTGATCGGCTCGAGCCCCGCGATCCAGCGCGTCTTCGAGGTGATGGAGAAGGTCGCGACCACCGCCGCTACGGTGCTGCTCAGCGGCGAGACCGGCACCGGCAAGGACCTCGTCGCGCGCGCCATTCACTATGCGGGCGCGCGCAAGAGCGCGCGCTTCGTCGCGCAGAACTGCGGCGCGCTGCCCGACACGCTGCTCGAGAGTGAACTCTTCGGCCACAAGCGCGGCGCCTTCACCGGTGCGCACGAAGACAAGAAGGGTCTCTTCGAGCTGGCCCACAACGGCACGATCTTCCTCGACGAGATCGGCGAGACGAACCCCGGCATGCAGGTGCGGCTGTTGCGCGTGCTGCAGGACGGCGAAGTGCGCCCGCTCGGCGCCTCCGACGTGCGCAAGGTGGACGTGCGCGTGATCGCCGCCACCAACCGCGACCTGCGCAAGATGGTGCAGGAGGGCGCGTTCCGCGAAGACCTCTACTACCGGTTGCGCGTCGTCGAGATCACCATCCCGCCGCTGCGCGAACGCCGCGAGGACATCCCCGTCCTCGCCCACCACTTTCTCGAAGACGCCAACAAGCGCATGGGCCGCAGCATCAAGGGCTTCACCAACGCGGTGATGGATCGCCTCGTCGCCCACCAGTGGAGCGGCAACGTGCGCGAACTCGCCAACGAGATCGAGCGCATCGTCGCGCTGGCCGGCGACGCCGACACCATCACCGTAGACATGCTCTCCGAGCACGTGCGCGGCCGCCCCGCGCTCGACGACGCCAGCGCCGGCGGCGAGGAAGCCGTCGAGCTCTCCGACATGAACCTCGCCGTCGACGAACTCAAGCGGAAGCTGATCCGCCAGGCGCTCGAAGAGGTCGGCTCGAAGAGCAAGGCCTCCGAGAAACTCGGCATCCCGCGGCAGTCGTTGCAGAAGATGATGAAGCGGCTGGGCATGAAGGACGCCGGCGCCGAGTAGCGGCGCCTGGCGTTCCCGCGGCCGCGATCGACACCGAATCGCCCCGCGACGCGCGCCCGTGGTCCGACGAGAGGTCGAACGATGAGCTGCGCATCGGCGCGCGCGGGCGAGGGAGGGTCACGCGTTGTTTCACGCCGCCGCCGACGAGATCATGCGACAGATGCGCGCACTCGAAGAGCGTGACGCGGCGGACCGTCGCGACGGCACTCCCCGGCTCGAACGCCTCCGACAGATCCCGCCAGAAACGGGTCGCTTCCTCGCGCTGTGGGCCGCGGCAGCACCCGCCGGCAAAGTGGTGGAGATCGGTACCAGCGCCGGCTACTCGACGCTGTGGCTTGCGCTCGCGTGTCGAGCGACCGGGCGCCGCTTGACGACGTTCGAGGTCCTCGGCGAGAAGGTCGCGCTCGCGAAACGGACGTTCGCGCTGGCTGGCGTCGAGGAGATGATCGAGTTGGTCCACGGAGATTTCCGACAACACGCCGAGCGGCTGAGCGAGATTGGGTTCTGTTTCATCGACACCGAGAAGGAACTCTACGCCGAGTGCTACGAACTCGTCGT
>Ga0315283_10004553_pt1 | contig 12088 bp, 7 predicted proteins | sample YL17G09_0_MG_FD_204541 | JGI IMG/M metagenome (GOLD analysis project Ga0315283, IMG submission 204541) | Sediment microbial communities from Yellowstone Lake, YNP, Wyoming, USA - YL17G09_0 | ecosystem: Environmental > Aquatic > Freshwater > Lake > Sediment | place: USA: Wyoming | collected...
GACCGGATTCCGGGCTGGGCCGACAGGACCAAAATGCATACGGGCTAATAATCAGCCTATATGCATATTAAACATTGTGGTACTTCTCGGCTTTAATTCTAGAAGGGGGACTTGGTCAGGACCTCGCATCCATTGGAGGTTACAAGCACATCGTTCTCGATCCTGACGCCGCCCAGCTTGGGTATGTACACGCCGGGCTCCACCGTGAATACCATGCCCTTCTTTGCCACCTCTTTCGAGGATGGGCTGGCGTAGGGGCTCTCGTGGACCTCGAGGCCGATGCCGTGGCCCGTGGAATGGATGTAGTAGCCGTCGAGGCCTCGAACCCTGAGCGCCTCGCGGCATGCCTCGTCCACCTTTCGGAGGGGAACTTTCGGCCGGACGCTCTTCATCCCCGCTTTCACGGACTCCTGGACCGCGTCGTACACCTCGAGCAGGCGCTCGTCCGGCTTTCCCGCAAGAATGGTCCTCGTGATGTCGGAGCAGTAGCCCTCGACATAGACGCCGAAATCGCATATGACGGCGGTATCGCGGATGACGGTGCTGCTGTTGTCGTGGTGCGGATAGGCGGAATGGGCCCCCGCCGCGATTATCGTTGGGAATGCGTTGGCCTGTGCACCGTTCTTTCGCAGGAAATAGTCCACCTCGTTGGCGGCCTGGAGCTCCGTCTTGCCATTGTTCACGAATCTCGGAAGCATGCGGGCGCCGGCGTCCGCAAGCGCTGCGGCCTTTCTGATGAGGGCCAGTTCGCCCGCGTCCTTCACGGAGCGCATCATCTCGATGCAGCCCGTGACCTTGGCCTTCACCGGTACGCCGCTCACGGGCCTGTCGCTGAGGACCTTGTTGGCCCCCAGCTCCTTCAGGAGCTTGCCCAGAGCCAGGTGGCTCTTCTTTGCGAAGGATTTCTTGCCCGGCAGGTTGCCCCATATCCGGATCTCGGGGACGCAGCACTCGCTGTCCGTCCTGTTGCTCTCGAGCCATGAAGTGACAGCAATGGGGCCGCCCTTCTTCGTGAAGAGAAGGTATGTGGGCGGAGCGGCGGTGTAGAGGCTGGAGCAGGACAGGTACCTGATGTTGTGGGGGTTCTGGACCACGAAGACCTTGAGCCCGGACGCTGCGAGCTCATTCATCACGGCCATCCATCGCTTCTCGTACATCCGGCATCCCATTTGCTAAGAGCCCTTAAGGTGATTCCGTATATCAATATTGTCACATTGGCCTTTCGAATAGGCTTAAATCGGGCGACCCGCATTCGCGGCCGATGTCGGGCCTGATTGTGACGGTGGAAGCTCCCGTGCGGCCGAGCGAGGACCGTGAGAAGGTGAAGAGGGCGATGCTGGCCCTCTTCCCCGACCTGGAGTTCGAGCAGTCAGAGGAAAGGCTCATCGGAAGGACGGACAACGCCGGCCTATTTGCATCCCACCTCAAGCGCCAGAGGATACGCGACGCTGCCCGCAGGATGATGGAGCGCGGACGGCGCGGCCAGAACCTCACCCACTTCAGGGTGAATAAGCAGGCCGCCTACGTGGGCAAGGTGAGCTTCACCGACAACGAATCCCCGCTCGGGGACATAGTCATCACGCTGGAGGCTGACGGTCTCGAGCTCATCATCAACGACCTCGCGCCGGACACGAGGAGACCGTCCGAGAGAGCCCCCGTTCCCGGACTGAAGCCGCAGCCAAAGGGCGGCCGGCGGGGGTACAAGACGGTCGTTGAGCGCATTGACTGGAAGAAGGAAATCAAGGGCTTCGAGGAAGAGTAGATGAGACAGATTGCGATATCGAGCCCAAAGTTCTCGCATGTCCCCGTCGAGGAGATTGCTCCAAGGATAAAGCACGATTTCGATGTCTGGGAGATTGTGGCGGAGCATCTGCACCATCTTCCGGACATCAAGGATTACCTGTTGAAATTCCTGAAAGGGCAGGGCCTCGAACTGCAGGTCCATGCGCCCCTCAGCGACATCAACATCTCGGCGTTCTCGGAGAAGGTGCGGCGCGCATCCGTGGCAGAGGTCGTGGAGGCCATCCAGGTCGGGTCCGAGCTGGGAGTGGGTTGCGTCACATTCCATCCCGGCCTGATGTCCCCGACATCCTCCCTCGACCCGACGAGGGTGCACAAGCTTGCCAGGGATTCCACGCTGGAGGTCGCGAAGGCCGCAAAGGAGTTCGGCGTGCCGGTGGCCATCGAAAATATGCCCAGGATGAAATGGGGAGCATTCCAGAGCCCGCTGGAACTGCTGGAATGCATCGAGGGCACGGAGGTCGGCATATGTTTCGATGCGGGCCACGCTCTCACGGCCAACCTCATCGACGAGTACCTCGAGCTGAAGGCCAGGTTCCTTAATGTCCATCTGCATGACAACGGCGGCGGAATGGACGAGCACCTCATTCTCGGCCAAGGAAAGGTCCCGTTCCAGAAGATACTGGCCTCACTCTCCGGCTACAGGGGGAACTTCGTCATCGAATGCCGCGACTACGACGACGGGCTCGAGAGCCGGGATATCCTAAGAAAGCTCCTTGCCTGACGCCAGGTCGCCATTGTATCAATTATTATATATTGCATGACGATTTGCCAGTCAGTACCATGAAGGGAATGACAGTTGCGATACTGGGTGACGCTGCCCTTGCGGCAAAGCTCGGCAAGAAGGGCACCGTGTCCGACATGACCTACTACAACCTGAAGCACGGCACCACGGGAATCACCTACCTCGACCCCACCCGGTATCCTGAAAAACTCCAGTCGCTCGCCTGCGCGCTTGGCATGGCGGACGCAGTCGTGATATCCATAGAAAAGATGGACAAGAACATCGGCGAGATGATCGTGGCAATAGACAGCTTCGGAATCGAGCGGGGCCACATCATCCTGAAGAACTATCTCGGGAAGGACCAGCTGGCGCCGTTCGTGAAGGGTACAATTCTCGAGAGGTACGAGTACATCGAGGACGATTTCAACAAGATAAACGACATGTTCGTGGGCATGGAGCTGCCTCCCCTGGAGGGGCCCGTGAAGGTCCCCATAGACCAGGCGTTCCATGTCAAGGGCGTGGGAGCGGTGGCGCTCGGCTGCGTCAGGAAGGGGGTCCTGAAGCAGCACGACAACCTCGAGGCGTTCCCGACAGGGAAGAAGGCGATGGTCCGCTCTATTCAGGTGCATGACGAGGACGTCCCGGAGGCGGGCTTCGGCAACCGCGTCGGCCTGGCCCTGAAGGGAATAGAGGCTGACGAGATTGGCCGCGGGGTAGTATTCGCCCCGACAGGCAGCCTGAAAACGACAGGCAGCTTGGAACTGAATCTAAACGTCAGCAAGTTCTGGAAGGGCGTGATTGTGAAGGGAATGGTGCTGCACGCCGCCTGCGGGCTCCAGATCGTCCCGGTGCTCGTCGAGGAGGTCGCCGGCGACGGCATCCGGCCTGGGACCACGGGAAAGGTCGTGCTCCGGAGCGACAAGTCGCTTGCATTCGGAGCCGGCGACAGGCTCGTCATTCTGGACCTTGACGGAAAGGGCCTGCGAATACCGGCGTGGGGCGTTCTGCAGTAAATGCGCACCCTGGATGAAGGAATATTATTTTCAGGCGAAGCCGCAAAGGGCCTACGCCTTCATCGGAATCCTTATCTTCTGGCCCTCACGAGAGCGGGCAAGGTGGATTATCCAGTCGCTCTTCGGGGTGAGCGGCTCCCCGTGGTGGCCGCCGTAGCTCTCCGCCACGCAGAGGCCGGCGCCCTCCATGAGGGCCTTGAGCTGGTTGGCCTGCAGAATTCGAATGTCGAACACGCTCTCGCGGTTGTCTATCATTCCGTCCGCCGGGTAGAGCTCGTATCTGAACTTGACGCGCATGAGCGGATGGTCCTTGACCTCGGTTATCGTGGAATATCTCGACAGATGGCCGCTGCCGAGGTCCTTCGTCATGTCCAGCTGCTCGGGATGGGCGGTTCCGGGCGCCTTGAGGTTGCGCACGGCTATCACGAGCGCACCCGTCGGGTCGAGGTGCCGCGCCATGCAGGAGACGGCCCTGTCCTGGTCCGCCGGCAAGAGAAGGTGAGGGAAACCGTTGAAAGCGACGATAACGAGCTTGAACTTCCGTTTCAGGTCAAAATCCCTCATGTCCATTTTATGGAGTTCGAGGCGCTTCCTCACCTCGGCATTCTCGCCGGAGATGTTCTCGCGGGCCAGCTTCAGCATCCCGTCGTGGGTGTCGATGCCGACGACGCAAAAGCCTGCCCTTGCCAGGGGGACCATGAGCCGCGCCGTGCCGCACATGGGCTCCAGCACCGGGCCGCCGAACCTCTTCGCCAGATTCAGGTGGAAATGGACGTCGTCCGCGTCGGAGTAGAGCCAGTCGTAGAACTGCGCGTCGATGTCGTAGTTGGCGTCCGTCCTCTCCACGCCCATCAATTGGCGGCGGGGCCGATAAAACTATGGTGATACAAACTTTATATAGAATGTGAATACTAGTGCATTCTGCAAACAAACGGGCGCCATTCAAATGGACCGCGGCATCCGCAAATGCATGAACCGACCGGACCGTGGAACATCGTTCGGGCGCATTCGGGAAACGGGGTGGTTCGATGTCGAGATCGGCGATGTTGTGCGTGACGGTCTGCGCGATGCTGATGCTCCAGTCAATACCGTTCTGGACACTGGCCGCCCGAAATCCATCCGGGCGGGCCGAGGCCGGTCCCGCAGCGGCCGACATCCATCCTTCCATGGCCGCGGGCGTCACGGTCCACGGCAGGCAGCGGGATGGCGTTTCGATAAGCCTCGACGACCTGGAGATAGGCAAGAGGGTCGTGGACCTGATACCCGGTGATACCGGCAGGGGGACATTGCTTTGGGTGGTCGACTCGCCCGAGGATGTGTCGTTCTCCGGCGCTCCCGGCATGCCGGCGCTTCCGCAGAGGTCCTTCCTCGTGGCATTGCCCGACGGGAAAATGCCCGATATCTCGGGGCTCAGCCACGGGAGCCGGACTGTCGAGCTGGATGCACCGCTCGTTGCCAATAACGGGAGCCTCGGGGGAGCCAAGGAGAGCTCACCCCCCGCAACCGTATCCCCTCGTGCGATTTCGGGCGTCTATCCGGAACGGGTCGTCGCCATAGAAAATATCGGGAGCGCCGGAGGGCTAAGGATAGCCACCGTCGTGGTCTCCCCCGTCCGTGCAACCTCACCTGACACCATCGAGATTTGCACGGGTATAAGTTTCGAGGTCGTTTTCCGGAACGCTCCGGGTGCGGCCGCCGGCACCAGCGCGCGGGTCCTGCCGTTCGGCGACACCGTGAGGCGCTATGTCCTGAACCCGTGGCACACGCCGCCGATGAGCTATCCGGGACCCATGACCGAGAGCGCCGGGACCGCCGGCCGCGCGGCAGGCGAGCACGCGCCGATGTACAAGGTCAAGGTCGCATCCGGCGGCGGCATCGTGAAGGTCGGGGGCTCTGACCTGCAGGGCGCCGGGGCAACCATTTCGGGCATCGACCCGTCCACCATCAAGGTGCTATTCACGGGAGAATCCCTCTTGCCGACGGACCGCGTCCTGGGGCCGAGGCCGCTCACGGAAGTGCCATGCCTTGTCGAGGACGGCGGCGACGGCGCATTCGGGGCCGGCGACAGCATCATATTCTACGCGATGTCCCCGGACAGGTGGGACTATGGCTCCGGCAGCTACCGGTACAGCAATTACATCGACGATTACGTGTACTGGATAACATGGGGCAACGAGCCCGGGACCAGGATGGCCCAGTATGACGCTAGCGGAGCGGCGCAGGGACCGCTAACCCCTTACAACGAGACAAAACATTTCGAGAAGGACATTGTCTACAACCCCTCACTGACGACCGACGACCGGAACGACGGCTATACATTCAACCGTGGAATGTGGTCGGACCTTCTGGCCACGTCGGCCCCATACGGGAGCCTCGTTGCAATCGTGACGCAGGCCGGGAACCCCGCCTGGACGAGCTACTCCGTTGAGGCAAATGTCAGGCCGTTGAACGCTCCCGGCAACGCCTACATGATGTTCAGGATAAGGGCACCCAGGGACTGCTACGTCTTCGAGTTCGGGGGAAGCGGGTACGCCATCGTCAAGAGCAGTCCCACCTATGTCAGGTGGGTCCTTGCATGGGCGGACGCCTCGGTCTATCCGATGAGCCAGAACGTCGAGTACACAGTCAGGGTCGTGGCGAACGGGGGTTCCATCAACTGCTTCGTGAACGGGGTACCAGTAGTGAGCTACCTGGACAATTCGCCAATCCCCAACGGCTCGATAGGATTCGACATGGACTGGTGGCAGAGGTGGGAGTTCGACGACGTCGTCGTGAAGGACCTTTCGAACAACGTACTCTTCTCGGAAAATTTCGAATCATTCAACATCGGGGACCGCGGCGCACCGACGTGGGCCCGTGTCCACGTGCCCTACAACCATACATCGCCCTTGGTTGGCAACTGGTCGAGGATGACCGTCAGGGCCAATGGCAACGACAAGGTGCTCAGGTCCCACACGGATTCTTTGGACCTCAACGTGAACCTCGACGATGTCGACGCTTCCCAGAATGCTGTCTTGAAAGCCCGTTATACCGGAAGCAAGGAAGGGGGAAAGAGCAAAAGCAGGGTCGTCGCCTCGATGAATGGCAACTCCGTGTCAGACGATTCCTGGAACACCAATTCGGTGACCCCGGTCAGGGCAGCCTACACCGGATGGGCCCAGTTCAACGGCAGCAAACTGTATTCCGGTGACAACATTATCAGGTTCGATTTGCCCCAAGCGGGGGGCGATGTCTGGCAGGAGGTGTGCCTTGACTGGTTCGAACTGTCCTATTGGAGGCTCCCGAATGTCTCTGGCTCCCAACTCGCCATCAATTACGATTCGGCGGTGCAGGGCACGGACCTGCGCATCGGGACGACCGGAACACCGGGAGCTCTCGTGCTCGATGTCACGGCCGCCATGAATCCCGCTGTTGCGAAAAATGTCGGGGTCTCGGGCAACAACCTGCTGGTCCGGGTCCCGGGCAAGAACAGAGCGGTGATAGCTGTAACGGACGCCGTCGGCTTCCTTGCCCCCCTCTCGGTCGCACCGATGCCAACACCGGCCTGGATGGAATACCCGGCGCCGCAGCCGGCGGGCAACAAACCGCTGTATGTCGTCATCGCCCATCCGGATTTTTTGGCCGCTGCCACCAACCTGTCCGATTACAGGAAAGGGCGCGGCTGGGACACCCTAGTCATTAATGTAGAGGACATCTACGACATATTCGGCGGAGGGCTGCGGGACGATGTGGCAATAAGGAATTGCCTGGCCTACATTGGCAACAGGCCTGACACCAGATTGAGCCATGTGGTCCTTGTCGGAGACTCCGAGTTCATCCCGCCCCACTACTCCCGGCACACGTTGTTCAATGCGGAGATCCCGTCGGACTTCTACTACGCGATCCTGGACGACGACAACGGCAACGGCCTGGTCGACGAGGACGACAACGTGCCCGACCTCGTTGTCGCGCGATTGGGCGTCAAGTCCAACGACGAGGCGAACCAGATACTGACGAAGGTAAAATCCTACGAGACGATAATCAACCAGCCCTGGCAAAGGAAGGTGTTCCTCACCGAGGGATTCGATTCGTCACAGGCCAACTGGATTGGCAATTCGTTCAACATCATCAACACCACATATCTGGTCCCCAACAAGATGGAGGCCACGATGCTCTTCAGGCATCTTTTGCCAGGCGAAAGCGTGGGTCTTGCCAAGCAATACAACAGGGAGAACATCTCGGCGGGCCGGTGGATAACCAACTACGCCGGCCACGGGGGCCGGGGCAACTGGCAGACCTTCGACAAGGAGGACCTGACATATCTCACAAACCCGAATGCGCTGACCATCGACGTCAACTTCGCCTGCGACACTGGCTGGCTCGACGACCCGTCGTACAACTCGCTCATCGAGGACTTCACGCTCATCAAGGGCAAGGGAGCCGTGGCGGGCCTCGGGGCCTCGAGGAGCTCCACAGCCGCCGACTACATGAGCATCCAACTCAACTTCTACAAGGCCATCTTCACGAGCAACGCCGGGGACTTCGGTTCCATGATAACGCTCACCAAGGCCCTTGCGGGTTCCCAGGACTATTACAGGGGCGAGCTATACATCCTGAACGCAGACCCGGCGGTGGAGGTTGTCGGGCTCCAGGACATGACTGTCACGGGCGCAGGTCTGCGGCCCGCAAGGGCGGGCGCCACCCACCTGGAGGCCGGCGAACCCGGAAAGATGTGGGTGGAGCTGTTCAACAGGGGGCGCGCACCCACGGACTCGGCGGTGTCCGCTGTCCTCAAGCTCACCGACGCCGGAGGATGGAAGCTAGCGGAGGTGAATCTCTCGGCCGGTATCGTGCAGGGCCGGACGAAGGTGCTGCTCGAATGCGATGTCAACACGTCCAACCTCCAGCCCGGAACTTATTACATCAACGCTTCACTGTACATAGTCAAGCCGGATTCGGAGATGTCGGTCCTCAACCAGTGGCTCGATGTCCCGGCGCCGATAGTATCGGCGGCCTCGAAGAAGGTCGTCGGGAAGGCCGGCCCCTACAGCGGCGTGTCCGTGCAGGACCATTACATCGACCATCAGGCCCCGGCCGGCCAGACGGTGGAAAGGGACATGTACAACGGCACGGACAGCACCATTGCGCCGGCCACCGTCCATCCTGAAGCCCCCACGGTCTTCATCGGGCGCAGCGGCGACAATTTGCTGTTCCAGTACGGCTACAAGGACATCGCCATCGTCTCGGCGACCAACGGGACGAAGACGATGCAAATGCCCAGGGACCTGGTCGGGACCCCCTGCATCGGACCCGAACACGTATGCTGGGTCCAGAAGGACCCGAAGGGCTACCGTATAATGATAAGGAACACGACCTCGGGAACATCGAAGGACATCCTGCTGGTGCAGTACCACGCCCCCCTGGTCGCCTGCGGCGACAGGCACGTATTCTACACGGGCGAGGACCCGTTCACCTACAAGCAGTCCGTCATTGCACGGGCACTCTCGAACGGAACGCTCGGGCCGCAGATCATCGTTTCGGGGTCCAGGGACGGCATCCACCTGCTAGCCGGCAGGGGGACCGCAGTTGCCTGGGCGGACAATTCCGGTATATACCACAATGACATGTCCAGCGGGCAGACAACCTCGGCGGGCGCTACCGGAGCCGTGGCAAAGGCCGCGACCGCGCTATCGGTTTCCGCAAAGGCGTTTGCCTGGATCGACGGAACTCCGAGGGGCGCTACGGGGACCACCAGGATGACGATAGCATTCCTCGCCAACAAGACCGTGATGTCGCTGGGGGGCACGAACTGTGTCCAGAGGGCCCTCGACCAGGACGGGGAGGTGCTCGCATTCGTCGACGACAGGAACGGGACGGCCGAGCTGGATGTTTCTTACATAAGGCTCGTCGAAAAACACGATGTGGGTCTGGTAGCAAGCGCCCAGCTCGTCGGTCTCGTGCCCGGTACCGAAGGCGCCGTGAATTTGACCATTACCAACCTCGGCAACATGCCGGAAGCGCTGACGCTCGAGCTCTCTCCGCAGGCTCCTCAGGAATGGAACGTCTCGCTGGAAGGAGGCGACGGCCTGGACTTCCTGCTGCCGGGTGCTGCCGAGAAGGTCGTGCTCAGGACAGGAATTCCCGCACTCGGCCTGGCCAACGAGAGCTGGCGGCCCACGGTCTACCTGAACGCCAGCATCTCAGGCATCAGGAGGACGACCGACATCTTGTTCGATGTCCTGGAAGTGTTCGAGACCCAGGCCACCGTCGACGATTCTGCCCTCGTCGTGGCATCGGACGAGACTTTCGTGGTGCCCGTCCTGCTTCGCAACGACGGAAATGCCCCGAGGGAATTCACAGTCAATGTCGGGGCCCAACCAGGATATGCCACGCCGGCGCAGGCCAAATACACAGTATCGCACAGGTCGGTCCAGCAGGTCAACCTGACCATCGTGGCTCCAGCCTTGCAGGATACCGGGTCCGCCGAGCTCGTATTCAACATCACGACGGACACGGCCAACGGGACACGTGACTGGGGATTCGTAAAACCGGTCACGGTCTTCGTCCTGGAAGCGCACATGACCGCCTGGGCCGAGGTCAGGCCAGGGGCAACGGTGGATCTTGAAGTGGTCGTTCCGAACCCGACCAATTACGCATTCGTGGCACAGGTAAATGTCACAGGCCCGGCCGGATGGAACATCACGGCCGCGAACATCGGGGTCAGGCCGAATGAAGAGGGGACCGGGACCGTCATCGTTTCCGTGCCCGCCAACTGTCCCTGGACTAGCGATACCGTCAGCGTCACGGTCCGCAACCGGTTCGGGACCGTCGAATTGAGCACACGGGTCAACGTCACGAGAATCCGGAACATCACTCTCTCGTCCGAAGTGGCAAGGGTCGTTGCGGGCAACAGTACCAGCGTGAACATCACAGTCGACAATCTGGGCAACTCGCTGGAGAACGTGCGGCTGGCCGTTGACTCGGTGCCGGCCGGGTGGAAGGTCAGGATAGTCCGATTGAACTTACGGCTGGAGATAGAGGCCTCCGGGACCACGACGGCCGACATCGAGACCCCGAAGGACGCGAACGGAACCTACACGGTCAAGCTCAGAGCCCTTGACGGGGACAGCGAGGTGGCCAACTCGACGATGAGTATCGTCGTGACGCCCTGCAACGAGACCCCTCCGCCGCCGCCTCCGCCGCCGCCCCCTCCGCCGCCTCCGGACAACAAATGGGGCGTCGGAAAGATGGCGCCGTTCATCGCCGTGGGGGTCCTGGTGGCCATCGCCGTGGGACTTGTATTGTACATGCGGAGCCGAAAAAGAAAAATGATCGTCCCGGCACCCGCGCAGACGGCTCCGGCCGCACAGGAGGCGCCCATGGGGCCACCGCCGCCGGAACAGGGTGCGGGCGCGGCCCCAACGATAGAGCCTCCAAAACAGGACCCGGGCTGAATGTCCCGGACATGTCTGCTTCCATCTCCGCCCTCATGCGGTACCATTCCTCTTGGCCACCGGAGGGCTTGAACCGACCGGCCTATCCGCACTGACAGGGGTCCGCCAACCTGACGCAAGTCACAACAGAGGTGATGGCCATAAAGAAAAGACCCGCCGATACCCATAATAATGAACCGGCGAATGGTACTGGGAACGGGAGAGGGGGGAGCGGTCAAGAGCGATGCCCGGAGGGTGTTTGCCCCGCTAAAATGGAAACGGGAAGCATTATGTCCCCATATTCGATTGCGTCCATGGGTAAGCCCATGGTAAAAATAAAAATCGAGAACGTCGTGGCCACCACCTCCCTCAGCAAGGAGCTGGACCTTCCGAGCTTGTCAAAAACCCTCGAGGGTGCCCGGTACGACAAGGAGCGGTTCCCCGGCATTGTATACCGGATAAAGGAGCCCAAGACCGCCATGCTGCTCTTCCGGAGCGGCAAGGTGGTATGTACCGGTGCCAAGAGCCTCGAGGATGTCCGCGCCGCCATCGACCATCTCATCAAGAAGATCGGAGAAGCGGGAGTGTCGGTTGCCAAGAAGCCTGAAGTGATCGTCCAGAACATCGTCGCTTCAGCGGATCTGGGCAGCGCCTTCAACCTCAACGTCATCGCCATCACGCTGGGCCTCGACCGTGTGGAATACGAGCCCGAGCAGTTCCCGGGGCTGGTCTACAGGCTGGATGACCCAAAAGTAGTGATGCTTATCTTCGGGTCGGGGAAGATGGTTTGCACCGGCGGCCGGAGGACCGAGGACGTGGAGCTGGCGGTGGTGCGCATAACCAAGGAACTCCGCGACGCCGGCCTGCTACGGACCAATGAAACTGCTCGCAACGCCTCAGCCACAAATAGGGACAAATAGAATTTGCACAGCCTGCCCCGGTTGCGGCCATCCTGGAAAAAAAAGATGCTCGGGGGGCCGCTTTTATTCACAGGAAGGAGCATGGCGTGGATGGCACGCATGGCAGCACCCTGCGCGCCGCCTCTTCACAGAAAGATGGGAAGGCGTGCGGCCCCCCGAGCGTCGGGGGGAACAAATAATGGTTGACATTCCACTATGCAACAGATCGAAAAAGAATAG
>Ga0315283_10004554_pt1 | contig 12088 bp, 7 predicted proteins | sample YL17G09_0_MG_FD_204541 | JGI IMG/M metagenome (GOLD analysis project Ga0315283, IMG submission 204541) | Sediment microbial communities from Yellowstone Lake, YNP, Wyoming, USA - YL17G09_0 | ecosystem: Environmental > Aquatic > Freshwater > Lake > Sediment | place: USA: Wyoming | collected...
CGGGGCGGGCCCGCGGGCGGGGGGCGGGCCGCCCGCGGCCGCCGCCGCCCCCCCGCCCCGCCCCCGCCCCCCCCCCGCCCCCCCCCCCCGCCCCCCCCCCCCCCCCCCCGCCCCGCCCCCCCCCCACGGAGAGAGTGAGAGATGATGATGAGGCGCGGCCGAGGTTGAAAGCGCGCCTGGGAGGGACAGACACGCCTCTCCTTTCCATTTCATTACCTCTGCCGGCAGCCCCTCCTCCATGGCCTGGCGCCGGGCCTTGACGGCGGCGACGAAGGCGTCCCGCTCTGCGTGGATGGCGGCGATGTGGGTGGCGACTGTTGTGTTGAAGCGGGAGGGGATGGGAGTGAGAGAGACGACGGCGCGCCGCATTGAACACGACTGCTGCTACTTCCGACGCGCGCCCCAACCAACTCACGTTTTGCCTCCAGGTCCACCGTCACGCCCGCCAAGAGGTCGGTCGGTACGGGCGCTGCGTGGGCCTGGGTGGCGGCGGCTCCGCGTCCCATTTTGGTTTGTGTGAGAAAAGAGGTGACCCGAGAATGGGAGTGAACACGGGAACGAGCGTTGAAAGGCCAGCTCTTCATTCTCCCAAACGTCCCGCGCCCCTGCACACACACATGGACACGGCCGCCACCGCCCTGGCCCTCGTCATCCTGACCCTGCTGCTCGCCATCGGCAGCACCGCCCTGTACGCCATCGGATCCGCGCCGCGGCTGGGCGGGGAGGGCGACCCCCGACGCGCCCGGCGGCCATTGGTGGCAAAGAAGGCCGACTGAAGAGAAAAAGAAACACGCATGACGTCCGCCACGGTGGATGCATCCACGGCGGTGGGTGACTTATCCCTGCGCAAGGTGAGATATAGACAGGAGGGAGAGAGAGAGACAGGGCGGAAGAGAGCTCATGACACGCACACCATTTGCTCGCCCGCTCTCTCCAACCTCGCGCCCCTCTCTTTCTCTCGCTTGCACCGGCCCCCATTCCAACAGAAGCGCCAGCTCCTGCACGAAGAGGCCGCCGCCGAGCGGGACAAGATCCTGGACGTCTTTGCCTGCGTGGAGTGCATGCACGGCCTGTCCGCCGCCGACTTGCGGCAGGTGACGGTGCGGGAAACGCTTTCGGTTGTGGACGCGCTTGCGGCCACGCACGCCCACGTGAGCGCGGGCGCCGGCGAGGCCTGGGTCGGCAGCGGCGCGGGCGGTGGCAAGTCGGCGGGCGTGGCGGCCGCGCACGCCCTGGCCGCCGCGGAGGCCGCGGCGAACCGCCCCTTCTTCAACCTGGGCCGCCTGGGCGGTGGCGGGGGCGGCGGCGGGCGAGGGGCGGCGGGGCGGGTGGACGCGGAGGCCCTGCTGCGGGCGTTGCCCCTGCACGCGACGGGCGTGCTCCTATTCGGGGATGGAGGCGGCGGGGGTGGGGCCGGGGGGGGCGGCGGCGGCGGCGGCGCCGCCCCGCCCTCTTTCCCCGACACGGCGGCCGCCCTCGGCCTCACGCCCTGCCGCCTGAGCGCGCCGACGGGCGTCGCGCACGCCGGCCGCTCCCTCCGCCTCCTGGCCACCCTCCTGGCCTCGTCCGACGCCGTCCCTTTGCTGAATCCCCTGGGCCGACTGGCCTCCGAGGCCGGGTGGGTGGGGTCGGCCGTAGACGCGGCGGTGAGCGCGCTGCTGGACGCGGCGGGCGGGGGGGTGGCGTGCGCGCTGGCCGACGCGGCGGCGGGCGGGGCGGGCGACGCGGGCGCCGCGTCCCGGGCCCTGGGCCGCGCCGACGCCGTCCCGGCCGCCTTGTTTGTCCTCATCGCCACCTTCACCCCCCGCAAGGGCGGCGGCGCGGGCGGCGGCCGGGGGGAGGGGTGGCACGGCCTGTCGGCCGCGCGGCGGGGGGACACAGCGGTCGAACGCCTGCTGGCCTCGCCCCGGGCGGCCGGGCCCGCCCTGCCCGCCGCCTTTGACGCCGTGCGCACGCTTTACCGCATGGTGGGGGCCGCCATGCGCGCCAGCGGCGGCGCCGAGGAGTGCCGGGTGGAGGAGGGAGGAGGGGCAGGAGGCCCAGGCGGCGGCGCCCCGCCCGCCGGCCCCGGCCTCGCGGCCGCCCTGGCCGACGCTGCGGGCGAGGCGATGGAGGCCCTCGCCTTCCTGGCCGCCAGCCCGGTCTTTCATGCGGGGCTGGGGGCGCGGGACGCGACGCTGGGCGCCCCACTGCGCCTCATTGCGGCGGGGCTGGACTTGCTGGGCGAGGGCGGCGGCGGCGGCGACGGCGGCGGCGGCGGCGGCGGCGGCGGCGGCGGCGGCGGCGGTGGCGGCGGCCTCCCCACCGCGACCGCTGTCGACCTCCTGGCCGCCCGGTCCCTCTCCCTCCTCGTCACCCTGGCCGATCACGGGCGCCCGCCCTTCCTGGACATCGTCGCGGGCGGCGCGCAGACGGCCGCCATGGCGCGCGCCGTCGCGGGCGGCGCCCTGCAGGCGGCCGTCGGCGCGCTGGCCGCGGGCGGGGCGGGCGGGCATGTTGGGTCGCCGGCCGGCCACGCGCTGCCCGGCCCGCCCCCGGCCCCACCGCGCTCCGGCGGCGTGGGCCAGCTGGACCTGGCGGCTCTGGCCGCGGCGGAACTGCTGACGGATGACTCCAATTACAGAGGGGACGCGATCGAGGCCCTGGCGGGCGCGGTCGCGGGCGCGCTGTCCCTGCCGGTGGAGGGCGAGGGCGGGGAGGGCGCTGGCGCAGACCTCCTCCCCGGCCGCCCACCCGCCGGCCCGACCTTCCAGTCCGCCTGGTGTGGGGGGGCCGCGGCGGTCGCCCGCCACGCGTCGGACCTTGCCATTGGCGGCCACACGCTTTCCGTCGGGGCGGCCGCAGCGCCCGACGCGGCGCTGCGCGCTGCCCTGCTCGCCCGCCTGGTGGCCGCCCGGGGCGGCCCCACCTTTGCCCGCCTGCCCCGCCCCGCCCGCTCCGCCGCCCAGGCCGCGGCCACCCGGGCCCTGGCATTCTTCAAGATCGCGGGCAACATGCACGTCTTCGACCCGGCCACCTGCCCGGGCCGGCTGCGCGGGGCGGCCGCCAGGGGGGTGTTGCTGGGCCAGTTGGGGAGGGAGGTGGCCCGGGCACGCACGCCCGGAAGCGCGCGGCCGGCTGCCCCCTCCCCCTTGCCCCCCCCCGGCCCCGCCACCCGGTGCGCCGACCAGGCGGCGGCCGCCCTGCGCGTCTCCGCGGCCTGGGCGGCGGGGCTGCGGGCGGCGGCGGTGGCGGACGCGGCGCGCGGGGTGGGCGGGCCGGGGAGCGCCGTGCCCGCGGCCCTGGCGGCCGCGACGGCCGTCCGGGGCGGGCGCGCCCACCCGGACGCGCTCCTGACCGAGGAGGAGCTGGACCTGGTGTCCGGGCTGGCCGCCGAGCTGCGAGGGCTGGGGGCGGCCGTGGACGAGGCGGCCCGGGCGCCGCTGGAAAGCTCCCGAGGGGGAGGTGACAATGAAGACGGCGGGGAGGTGGCGGCCCTGGTGGGGCTGGCGCGGGCGGTCGTGGCCGCCGAGGAGCAGGGGGCGGGTGGTGGGGGCGGTACGTAGACGAACGTGATGATGTGCGTGCGTGCAAGGAGAGAGAGCGAAGGGCTGACTTCGAAAAAATGGAGACAGCGGCGCTGCGGGTCTTTTGGTGTTGCAATCTGGCCCTCCCCGGCGCGCGCTCTCCCCGCTTTCACCCGTTCCCTCTGCATGCTCACAGGGTCAGGCCCGAGTCGTCGCCCTTGTCGCCACCCAGCTCGCGCGTGGCCGCGTAGTACAGCGACCAGACGAGGCCGAAGACGATGGGGATGGCCCAGCCCTCGAGGCCCGACACGCCCAGCACGCGGCCCGTGCCCTCGCCGGCGAGGCGGTCGTCGACCTTTTTTAGAGAAGGGAGGAGGAGGAAGGGAGGGTGAGAGTGTGTGTGTGCGTGCGAGAGAGAGAGAGAGAGAGTGCGGCGGGCGCGGCACCCATGCACCACAGGCGGGGCGCGAAAACGAGTGGGTGAGGTTGGGTCGGAGCGCCCCGGATAAAACGGGCGCCCCGCTGGCGCCGGCGCCCTCTTCTTTTTCCCGTCATCACTTCCCAGGCCCGGGCCTCGGCACCCTCGTCCGCTCACCCAGGCGCACGCAGTGGCACCCAGCCTGCCCCCCCCGGGGGCACGGCTGGCCAGTCCAGCCACGGCCAGCTCTCGACCGCGCGGCGTAAAGAGGGTCTCTCTCCCACACGCATTTTTTTGCTGTCCGCCGCGCCTCCTCCTCTCCTTCCAAATACTCACCAGGGCGAACGCCGGGTGGGCGGCCAGCAGGGTGACGGCGCCGGTCACGGCGGCGGCAGCCTTCTTCAGGGGGGCGGCCTGAAATAGAGGGGTGGGAAGGGGTGTGCGCGGGGGAGGGGAGCGTGAGGAAAGACACACACAAAAAAACGGCGCCCCGAATTCCAATGAGCCTGCTTTGTACGGACGGCCTCGCGCGGCGCGGGCGGGCCGCCTGGATGCTGCAATCGCCACGCCGGCTGGGTAGCCAAACACCTAGACCAGGCCCTGGTGGGCGAGGAGGGGCGAGGCGAGGAGTGGACAAGTCCCGAACCGCGCCATGCAGGGAGAGGGTGCCGGCGGCGGCGGCGCGAGACCCTCTCCCAAGCCAAGTCCTTTTCGATCCCCTCGCGCGCGCCCTCTCCCTCCAACACACCTGGGCCACGACCGCAGTGCGGGGGGCGGCACGGGACGCGCGCACGGTGGCGGCGGGGCGGACGGAGGCGGCGCGGAGGGTGAGGGCCATGGCTGTGGAGGCGGCGGGAGGAAAAAAAAGAGACGGAAGAGAGGGCAAAAAAATAAGACGGTGTGAAAGTCATGGGGCACTCACTACTCTAGGAGCGCTGGGCGAAGAAAAAAGACAGGCGACGCCGCTCTCTCTTTCGACAGGTGAGCCCTCGCGCCTCTCAGAGCACGCACGCACACACGTACGCACACATCGTGTCGCATCCCCACCCACCCACCCACCGTGTTTTGGGTTGTGTGCGTGTGTCAGGGCGACCGCGCCCAAAAAAAAGCGCTCTCTCTCTCTCGCCCGCCTGCGCCGCCGCCGATCTGTCCTCTCCCTCCGCTCGTCTCCTCCGGGGCGCCCTGCCCCACCCGCCACCCCTTTGCATGCCACACAGATGGCACGGGGCTGCGCACCCCGCACGCCCCTTGAAGCGGCGGGCTCCTGCAATAGGCAGAACACTCACAAAACCCCACTCTCCACACTCCACACACGCAGGCGAAAACTTTCAACCTTCCTCCGCGTCGCCTCTCGCCCACCACAACCATGGCCGCCCCCACCCCCTCCGCCGACTGCCGCATGTACGAGCCCCGCTTCCCCGAGGTGGACGAGGTCGTCATGGTCCAGGTCGACAACATCGCGGAGATGGGCGCGTACGTGCACTTGTTGGAGTATGCCGGCGCGGAGGGCATGATCCTCCTGTCCGAGCTGTCCCGGCGGCGCATCCGGTCGATCAACAAGCTGATCAAAGTGGGGCGCCAGGAGCCGGTCATGGTTTTGCGGGTAGACAAGTGAGTAGGGGTGGAAAAGGGAGAGAGATGAGGGCCGCACGCGAACACATACACCCGAGGAGAAAACCTCGCCACGTTTTCCATGCTTCTTCCTTTTCCTCTCACGCCCCCTCTCCCCTCCCTCCACTCTCTGCCAAACAGGGAGAAGGGCTACATCGACTTGTCAAAACGCCGGGTGTCCCCCGAGGAGGCCGCCGCCTGCGAGGACCGGTACAACCGCGCCAAACTGGTGCACTCGATCCTGCGCCACGTGGCCGACGGCGCCCGCATGGAGGTGGAGGACCTGTACGCGGCCGTCGGCTGGCCTGCCTACCGGGCGTACGGGCACGCCTTCGACGGCTTCCGGGCGATGGTCACGGACGCGGACGGCGTGTTTGCCAAGCTCGCGAGCAGCGGCCCGGGCGGGGGCGGCGCGGGCGAGGCTGTGACCACCCTCCAGCAGCACGTCAAGGACGCCATCATCGCCGCCGCCCGGCGCCGCCTCACCCCGCAGCCCGTCAAGATCCGGGCGGACGTGGAGCTGACCTGCTTCGCGTTCGACGGGGTGCTGCGCATCCAGGAAGCCATGCGCGCGGCCGAGGCGGCCGGGACGGAGGCCTGCCCCGTCAAGATGCGCCTGGTCGCGCCGCCGCTGTACGTGCTGACGACCGCCACCTTGGACAAGGCCGCGGGCGTGGCGGCCCTGACGGCGGCGACGGAGGCGGCGGCGGAGTGCGCGGCGGCCGCGGGCGGGCGCCTGGTGGTCCGGGAGGCCGCGCGCGCGGTCAGCGAGCGGGACGACCGCCTGCTGACCGACCACCTGGCCGCCCTCGCCTCGGCCAACCGGGAGGTGGCGGGCGATGACGACTCGGAGGGGGAGGACGAGGGGATGGGCGACCTGCCAGAGTGAGGAGGGAGAGAGAAGAGGGAGAGAGGGGGGGGCTTTCCAGCGCGTTTGTGTGCGTGTGTGTTTTGTGCGGAACACCAACTCTCTCTCGTCTCGACTACAATAATGCCTCTGCGTGCGTTCGTCTTTTCCTCTCAGCTGCTGCGCCCCCGCCTGAACTGGCGGGCCCGGCGCGGGGCGGCCGGCCCCCCGCCGCCTCCCTCGTCCATCTCTTCCCCTCCATCCTCTTCCACGCCTGGTGGTGGGAGGGCGGGCCGTCCAGCAGCACCACCACCGCCGACGCCAACCCGCCCCGTCGGCCGGAAGGTCGGGGCGGCGGCACACGGTGGCGGGCCGGGTGTGGGTGCAGGCAGCGCCCCTCCGAAGAGCGCCGCGGCCGCCGCCGCGTTCTCCGCCTCCCCGCCACCGCCGCCGCCGCTCCCCACAATCAACGGCTCATCAAGCTCGTACCGGGTGTACCTATCCGGGTGGAGGGCGTGGAGCGGGACGGCGGCACCGCCGCGACCGCGGTGAGGTGGCGCAGCAGGCGCAGTAGCAGCAGCAGCAGCAGCAGCAGCAGGCGACGGCGGCAGCGGCAGGCCGGGCTCGCCTCCCGTCTCAGGGGGCGCCCCCTCCACAACCGCCGCCCCGCCCGCCCCGAACCGGCTGACAAAGCCGGGGCGGGCGTGCGGGGGGACCCAGGCATCGGCCAGCCCCTCAAAGCGGACGCGGCGGCGGGCGGTGGCGGTGGTGCCGCCCGTCGAGGGTTGGGAGGGCTGTTGGGAGGGCTGGGACAGGATGGGCGGGGGCGGGGGCGGCTGCGTCGCCCCGGTCTCCACCTCATCCACGCCGTCGCCGCCCCCTCCTAGGTCAAAGGCGGGCGTGCCTGGCGGCGGGCGCCCCACCCCACCCTCTCCCACCGCCTCCGCGTCCGCGGCCGTCTCCTCGGCCTCCTCATCCACCGCCCGGCACCAGGCGCCCGACGGGCGGGCCCCGGCCGGGTGGGGCGTCGGCGTCCGGGCGGGGCGCGAAGAGGAAGGGCGGGACGGTTCAGCTCCCTCGTCGTCGTCCAGGCCTGCCGCGTCCAGCCCCGCCACCGCCCGGGCGGCCTCTGCGGCGGCGGCGGCGGCGTCCTCGTCCGAGGAGTAGGCGTCGGGGCGGCCCGGGGCGGCCGGAATGGGCGCCCGGAGCGACCACACGCCTCCTCCTGCTCGTGCCGCGCCCTCGGTGGCCTTGCCGGCTGAGGGGGTAGGACGGCCCTCCCCGCCACGGGCCAGGCCGGCGAAGATAGCGGCGGCGCGGGAGGTGAAGGCGGCGTGGTGAGAGGCATGCGCAGGCGGCGGAGCCGGCGGGGGGGCAGGGTGTGCTGAGGGGGAGGGCGGCTCGCCGCCGCTGCCGCCGCTGCCGCCGCCGGCGGGAGACGCGGACGGCGGATCTATGTCCATGATGTGTGCGTGTGCGTGTGTAGAGCCCACACGCAGGCCGTGGTGTTGCGTCCCCCACACACACACCCAATGAGAATGTGGGTCGGGCAGTGCTCCAAAGGCTCGAGACTCGAACTCGACCTGCTTTCTTTCACTCCCCTTTGCTTCCTCCCCTTTGCGGGCGGCTTCCGCCTCCCCAATTTGACGCTCTCTCGATTTTTTTCCGGGTCACCACCCGTGCAGCGGCATAACATGCGGGCTTCCCTAGGTGAGCAGCTCCCCAGGCGTCGCTGAGGGCGGGGCGAGCCTCAGCGGGTGCTGCTATCTCGACGCTGATATGTAAAAAAACGTCCGTTTCTCATCCCTCGTCTCTCCTTTCCATCACCAGGCCCCACAACCGCCTCGGCGGTCCCGCCTCCGCGGCCAGGTCGCGTAAGTAGGGCTGCGTGTGTGTGGAGAGAGAGCGCGCGTGTGTGCGTGCGGGACTTTGGGCGGCATACACGCGCACGCACCTGGCCCGCTCGACTCTCGTTCGCCCGTCGCGTTTCGACCGCGTCGCGTCGCCTTTCGCATGCGCCAGCCCGCGCCCAGCCGCCCAGCCTGACCCCTCCCCTATCAATCACGCACATCACCCAGGCCCCTCGCCCTCGCCACCCCACACCCGGCCGGGCGACCGCCGCCCGGGGCGCGGCCTCCAAGCCGGTCCTGGACGCATGGGCGGCGGCCGGCGTCTCACCGCCGCCCCCTTTCTCGCCCTCCCCCATCGCGACCCCGCTCATGCCGACCATGCCCTCGCCTGCCACCTCGGCGGCCCGGAGCGGGCTAAAGGGACCGCACCGACTGCGCCTGTTTTCGGGGACGGCCAACCCTGTGAGAAAAAGAGAGAGGGGGGAGAGAAGAGAAGAACAGGCAAGGAGCCGCCGCCGCCGCTCGAAAAACGCAACCCTCGACCTTGCGGCCTCTCTCTCACCTTTTTTCCTTTGCCATCCCGTCCCAATCAGGTTCTCGCCAACGAGGTCGCCTGCTACCTGGGCCTCAACCTGACGCCCATCAAGATCAAGCGGTTCGCGGACGGCGAGATCTACGTCCAGGTCCAGGAATCTATTCGCGGGTGCGACGTGTTCCTCATCCAGCCCACCTCCCCGCCCGTCAACGACCACCTCATGGAACTGCTCGTCATGATCGACGCCTGCCGCCGGGCGTCCGCCCGGTCCATCACGGCCGTCATCCCCTACTTCGGGTACGCGCGGGCGGACAGGAAGACGCAGGGGCGGGAGAGCATCGCCGCCAAGCTGACGGCCAACCTGATCACCGAGGCGGGCGCGGACCGCGTCCTGGCGATGGACCTGCACTCCGGCCAGTGCGTCGGCTACTTTGACATCCCCGTCGACCACGTGTACGGGGACACCGTCCTGCTGGACTACCTGGCCTCCAAACGGATCTCCTCGGGCGACTTGGTCGTCGTCTCCCCTGACGTCGGCGGCGTCGCGCGCGCGCGGGCCTTTGCCAAAAAACTCAACGACGCCCCCCTCGCCATCGTCGACAAGCGGCGGTCCGCCCACAACGTGTCCGAGGTCATGAACGTCATCGGCGACGTGCGCGGCAAGGTGGCCGTCCTCGTCGACGACATGATCGACACGGCCGGCACCATCACCAATGCCGCGCGCTCCCTGCGCGCAGAGGGCGCCCGGGAGGTCTACGCCTGCTGCACCCACGCCGTCCTGTCCCCGCCCGCCTGCGAGCGCCTGGCCAGCGGCGTCTTCCAGGAGGTCATCGTCGCCAACACGATCCCCGTGCCCCCCGAGGCGGCCTTCCCGGAGCTCACCGTGCTGAGCGTGGCCAACCTGTTGGGGGAAACGATATGGCGGGTGTACAACTCGTCCAGCGTGCAGAGCCTGTTTTGAGATTGGTGTGGGAAGGTGGGGTGGGCGGGAGGGGAGGGTGGGGTGGGTGGGGTGAACAATATGATTGGTGTGGGGAGCGGGGGAGACGAAGAGAGAGAAAAATGATTTGAACCCAGAGAACTAAGCGGCGCAAAACACGCTTGTTTGTTTGTTTTTTCGACGGGGGGTGGCGTGCCCCCCCCTGTTTTTTTTGTAAATTTTCGGCATTCGAGGATGGCCCCCGTGTGCGGGCCGGTGGTGATAAAATACAAAACAAAAACAGAAAACTCCCCATCCCACACACCACCCGCCCCCTCTCTCCACAGTCCCTCTCTCCCGCTCCGGCTCCAGTCGTGCGAGGCAGATTGAGGGGTGTCACCGCCGGTCCGTCTTCCCCTTCCCCCGCTTCCCACTGAACAGGTGCTTGGGCATGAGGTCCGGAATGTGCCTGTCGCCCTCGCCCTTGCGCGCCGCCTTGCCCGGCAGGTACTGCGCGCGGTCCGCTTTTTTGAGGGCGGTGTTGCGCTGGGACGCGTCGCGCAGGCCGCTCCCCGCGCCGGGGGCCGCCAAGGACAGTGACCGTCCCCGCGACATGGACCGGGACTTGGAGGAGTGGATGCGCTTCTTGTCGCCCTCTGCGGCCGCGGCGGACGCGGAGCGAGCGGCGGACTGGGAGCGGACGCGCTTGCGCCCAGCGCGGGAGACAGAGCGGGACGACTGCTCCCGTCCCGCCCGCTCGAGGGCGCGCCCCGCGTCCAGCCCCGTCGCGCCCAGGCCCGCGACGACGCCCGCGGGGGAGAGGGCGGTCCGGGAGCGCCCGCCCGCCGTGACGGTGCGGGGGAGGACGGGGCGGTTCCCCGCCGTCGCCTTGCGCTGGCGGTGGGAGGCGAGGAGGGACGCCTTTTTGACGCGGATCGCAGTCAGCGCGGCTTTTTCGGCGGGGGCGAGCGCGCCCGCCGCCGCCGCCGCCGCCGCGGCCGCCGCCTCCCCCTCGTACGCCGTCGCGGCCGCGTCTTCCTCGGCCTCCAGGGCCGCCAGGCGGGCGTCGACGTCCGGGTCCACAAAGTCGGCCACGTTTTTGCCGTCCCAGATCTCGGGGACGATGTCGTGCGCCCAGGCTGGGTCGGCCAGCCGGTAGGGCTTCGTCAGGTCCGCGCTGTAGGCCCCGCCGCCGCCCGCCTCCTCCTGGGCGTGGCGCTCCAGGCGGGTGCGCTTGGGGGTGAGGGTGGAGGCGACCGGCGTGCCGGCGGCTGCGGCAGCGGCCGCACGGGCGGCGAGGACGGATGCCGGAATGTGCGGCACGCGGCGCGCGCCGCCGGCAGGGGGCGTGCGCGGGACCGCGACGTGCAGCCGGGCCGCCACCGCGGGCGCCCGCCGCCCCGCCAGCTTGGCCTCCACCCGGGCCGCCAGCAGGGCGTCGCAGGCGGCGGCCTTGACGGCCGAGACGCCGGCGCCCGTGAGGGTGGACATGGAGAGGACGCGGGCGGGCGGGGTCGACCCCGCGTCGGCCGCCGCGGCCGCGACGGGCCCGCCCGACACGCGCGCCGCCTCCACCGCCAGGCCGTCCACGATGGCACGCTCCTCGGGCGACAGGTCGGCCAGGGGCGCGGTGTCGGCCTTGTTGGCGACGACCAGCAGGGGCTTGCCCGCAAACAGGGGCTTGATCGAGTGGAAGAGGGCGGCCTGTTCGGCCAGGGAGTGCCCGCAATCGCCCGACGGGTCCAGCACGTACAGCACCGCCGCCCGCAGGTGCGCCAGGGCCGTCACCGCCTGCATTTCAATGGTGTTGCGGGCTTCCAGGGGGCGATCCAGGATGCCAGGCGTGTCAATGACCTGCCAGCGCAGGTAACGGTGGTCGCAGTGCCCCACATACAGGGCCTTGGTCGTGAACGCGTACGGCTGGACGTCCACATCCGCGCGCGTCACCGAGTTGACAAAGGAGGACTTGCCGACGTTGGGGTAGCCGCAGACGAGCAGGGTGCGCGTGCCCGGGTCGATGGCGGGCAGGCGGGACATGTGCTGGCGGACCTGTTCCAGATAGGCGAGCGACGCGGCCTGCCGCTTCATCAGCGTGCACATCCTCCCCAGGGCCGCCCGCTTGAGCTCCTTGCACCTGTACAGCGAGTCGCCGTACTTCAGCAGGCGGACGTAGTCGGAGGCGATGCGGGAGACGAGCGACTTGGCGCCGGCCAGGCCGCCCAGGGCGAGCTTGTAGTGGTCCCGGTCGTACAGGACATTCAGCAGGTCCGCGTAGAAGGGGTGGACGCCGTCCACGGAGGGAAAGTCCTCCAGGATCTGGGTGAGGCGGTCCACCCAGGTGGCGGCGGTGGCCTTGACCTGTGCGGGGGGGGGGGGGGGCGGGGGGGCGGGGCGGGAGATAG
>Ga0315283_10004555_pt1 | contig 12088 bp, 13 predicted proteins | sample YL17G09_0_MG_FD_204541 | JGI IMG/M metagenome (GOLD analysis project Ga0315283, IMG submission 204541) | Sediment microbial communities from Yellowstone Lake, YNP, Wyoming, USA - YL17G09_0 | ecosystem: Environmental > Aquatic > Freshwater > Lake > Sediment | place: USA: Wyoming | collected...
TCGCTCAAAAAAAAAAAGCCCTCTCTCAAAACGGCCCAAACGACGACTGGCAAAAGTGGCTTCCGACCAACTGGCGCTCGCTCCCGCAGTTCATGGAGTACAAGGGGGCGCCGTACTGCGGTCCCTGCCGTTTCTGGGACAGCAAAGCGGGCGCGAAACCCGGCGACGAGTCCGCGTGCCGTTACTGGGCCGCCTGTCACCCGGGCGCCAACGGCAAGGGAGGGAAGAACTGCGGCCCGGACTCGGCCTTCGTCAACGACAACTGGCTGGGCCACTGCGAGAACGTGTACACGGGTAGGTATCCGTGACACGATGATATTAAAAAGACGAGAAGAGAGAAGAGAGACAAGAGCTGTTTTTTCCTTCCAAACTTTTTTTTTTGTGGCAAAACACAACTTCCTCCTTGAAACTCTCTCTTCTTTCTCTCTCTCCCTCTCGACAGGTGCGTTGTTCTTCCTCCGTCTCTCTGTGTTCTCTCTCTCTCTCTCTCGCTCTCGCCTCTCTCTTTTCCTCCGTTTCGGGTGAAACTAAGAGGTTTTCTCTCTCTGAGTCTTGGGCAGTCCGAGCGCAAAGAGAATGAGGGCTAGCGCTGCCGAAGAGAAAAGCGAAGCGGGAAGGGGATGCAAGCGGCGAAACCAATTCCAACCTCCACTCTCCTCTTGCTGGGCAGCTAGCACCGAATGAAAACCCCTTGAGCGGGGGCGCTCTCTCTCGCTTTCTCTCGCCTTGTTTCTCGGTCTGCGCGTGAACATCACGCGACTCGCTCAGGGGCTGCAAGAAACCCACAAGAGAGCGCGGACCTCTTGCTGACTGAGGGACCCAATCGAAGAGCAGTTTCGCCGCCGCTACCCTCCTACTCTCTCTTGCTCCCCCGATCCCCATTTGTCCTCTCTCCCTCTCCCCCTCTCTTTCCTCTCCCTCTCTGCATCCAAAGCCCAAGTGGGCCCCAGAGTGTGTGTCGAAAAACCCCTCTAGGGGAGAAGAGAGCTCTGTCGGGACCGCAAAGAGGACGGAGGGAGGGCACGAGGAGTTCGGATTCTCCAAGAGAGCTTTGTCGTCGCCGCCGTTGGCCTAATCTAGCCAGAAGTCTTTTTTCTCTTCTTTTCTCTCGGGCTCACCGTCTCGCCTTCCCCTCTTTTCTCAATAAACAACAACTACAACAACACGAAACAGAACACACGCACTAAAAGCACAAGATGGCCTTCAAGTACTTTGCCTTTGGCGTCCTCGCCCTGGCGTTTGGTGAGGAAAGGAGCGGGGGAGAACATTTATCAATTTTCGCGCTCTCGCTCGCTCGCTCTCTCGAGCTCTCCAAGCCAATGAACAAGCCTTGTCTTCCGCGCCCTTCCGCAGTCGCCTTGTTCTTCAAGCAATTGGCGTTTTCTTTACTTGAAGCAGCCTTTCACGACATCTTGTTGCGTTTTATTGCAAGAACAAGCGCCCAGAGTGCTTGCGAGGTCCCCCAAGCGAGATACATTTTCTTCTTTTCCAACTGCTGGCTCACACTTTTTTCAACCCCGCTTCTTCACCCCCCACTAAAAATCTCTCTCCTTTTCCAGCCGGCTCCTCCGCCCTCGCCCAGCCCTTGGGCCGCCCGCCGCTCCCCCCGGGAGTCATCCCCCCGCCGGACTACGAGCCCTCGCCTGAGGAGCTCGCCGCCGCCGAGGAGGTAAGAGGAAGATTTTGTTTTTTGAGTGTTTGAGTTCCTCTTCCTTTCTCTTCTTCTTCGACCTCGACCTCGACCTCAACCTCACGTTCCTCTCGTTCCTCGCTCTCTCGTTCCTAAAAAAAAAATAGCTCGACCGCACCAACTGCGGCATCTGCCGCTTCTACTCCCCGGCCAACGACGTCTGCATCGACGTGCCGGCCAAGTTCTCCTGCGATGGCAACCTGGGCCACGAGGGCAAGGCCTGCGGCCCCTGCGGCTACCTCGAGTCGGAGGAGGGGGACGGCGTCGGGCACTGCATCGACCTCGACCCGGAGACGTGCAACGCTCCGCTCCCGAAGGCCGCGGCCCTCGCGCCCGGCAAGGCGCCGCTGCCCGTGCCTGCCGCGGCCGGCACCAACGCCAACGCCGCCGCCGCGGCCGCGGCCGCGACGGAGTCTGCCGAGGACGAGGACAGCGGCGAGGAGGCTGCAGAGGACGAGGACACGTACGAGACCGACGACGAGATCGTTCACATGCCCCCTCCCCCCCACCACCCGCCCCACGGCCGCCACTAGAGCCCACGGCCGCCACTAGAGCCCACGGCCGCCACTAGAGAGGGATACTGGTGTCGCTGGAAGGAAGCAGCAGGATGCGATGGCAAAAGTGGAGGAGATTTGAGGAAAAAAGCAAAAAGAAAGAGAGATAATTTCCCGGAAAAAAAAAAGACCCCCCCCTCCCCCGAGACTTTTTATTGTTTTTTTATGAAAAAAACGCCCACACCCTAAAACGCCCTTGTTAACACCTTTTGACGGAAAATCACTCGCTCATCCCTCTCTTGTGTTTGAAACGTCTCTCTCTGTTTCTCTCTGCATTTGAAAAATCGCTCGTCTCTCGTTGCTGTGTTTTATTGTCGATGAATGTTTCCGCGGGCTCTCACGTTGTGCTGCTCGCCCTTTCTCTTTCTAGTCACGCGAAAGAGGGCGACAGCGCGGGTACGCTCTCTCCGCTCGCCCTCCTCACGTCCAGCCCCGACTTGGCTCCCAGGAGCGCCGCGGCCCTCTCGGCCACGACGACCACGGCCGCGCCGGTCTGCCCTCCCGGGAGCGCGGGTAGCACGGACGCGTCCGCGACGCGGAGGCCCGACACGCCGTGCACCCGGAGCGTCGCCGCGTCGACGACGTCCCCCGCCGCGGGGCCCGCGACGCCCATCCTCGCGGAGCCGACGACGGCGTTCCCCGAGTGGAGCGTCAGGCGCAAGTAGTCGTCGAGCTCGGCGTCGGTCGCCGCGCCTGCGCCCGGGTGCATCTCGGCCTCGAGCAGCCGCTCGAGCGCCGGCGCCGCGGCGAGCTCGCGCGTGAGCCGGAGCCCGTTGCGCAGCGTGGCCGCGTCGGCGCCGCCGGCGTCCGAGAGGAACGCCGGGTCGAAGACGGGCGCGTCCCAGGGGCTCGACGAGCGCAGCGAGATGCTCCCGCGGGCCCTCGGGCGCACCGCCAGCAGCTGGAAGGTCAGGCCCGACGGCCACCCCCTGCCTTGCGCGGCGAGCCTGCCGAACTCGACGTACGACCCGATGCCGTCCGGGTTGAGCGCGAGGCCCGGCGCGAGCCGCACCTGCAGGTCCGCGACGGCGGCGCCGAGGTCGGCGGCGCGCGCGCCCGTCGCGACGAACGCGCCGCGGTCGCAGCCCGTCGACGCCAGCGGGCCCCGGCGCCGCAGCGCGTAGTTGAGGACCGCGCCAGGGCGGAGCCTCCCCGACCTCGACAGCAGCTGGTCCGTGATCGAGATCGCGCCCGCCGAGGCCCTGAGCGTGAAGGCCGAGAGGCACGCCGGGTGGTCCTGGAGGTTTTGCCCCATCCCCGGCAGCGGCACCTCGCACTTGACGCCCGCGGCGGCGAGCGCAGACGGGTCGCCGAGGCCCGAGAGCATCAGGACGTGCGGGGTGTGGACGGCGCCGGCCGCCATGATGACCTCGGAAGTCCCTACGTGGTGGTTTGGTGGGTGTGTGCGTGGGGGGGGAGGGGGAGAAGAGATGGTTTGCAGGGAAGAGAGCGTGAGTTTTTTTTTCCGTTTCGTCGCAAGTGTGAAAAAAAAAAACTGCTAAAAAAAAAAGCCGAAACGAAAAAACGACGTACCGCCCTCCCCCGGGTCCCTGAGCAGCGCCTCGACCACCCTCGCGTCCGGCGTGTTTCCCTCGGCGTAGATCACGCCCCGCGCGGCCTTTCCGCCCCTCGAACCCGAAAACGCCCCGCCGTTGCTGCGCGTGTCGTCGCCGACTTCGACCTTGAGGGCCCTGGCGTCGGGGACGATGTTGAGGTTTTCGCGGGCGCGCACCTCGGCCGTCAGGTACGCTGAGGCCGCGTCGGCCCTCTCCCCCCTGCGCTGCGAGACCTGAAACTCGCCAAAGCCCAGCTGCGGCCTCGACCAGTCGTTGAAGTCGCCGTTGCGCTCCAGCCCCCGCTGCGCCGCGGCCTCGAAGAACGCGTCGTGCAGCTTCGACCTGTACCTCGGGTCCTCGACGTGCATCGGCCCGCGCGTCGAGTGCAGCCCCGGGACGTCGCCCTTGCTGGCGTTGCACTCGGCCGCCTCGAACCAGGGGGCCAGGTCGCTCGAGGACCAGCCCGGCAGGCCCCAGGCGTCGTAGTCTCGGGCTGCGCCGCGGTGGTAGAGCGTCGCGTTGGTGCACGAGCTGCCCCCGACGACGAACCCGCGCGCCATGTACACGCTCCTGCCGTCGGCGTTGGGGTTCGGGGCCGCGTAGAGGTTCCAGTCGAACTTTGACTTGAAGAGGCGGGGCAGGCCCGAGGGCGTGCGGATCGTGCGGTCCCCGGACGCGTCGGGCCCTGCCTCGAGGAGCAGGACCCTCTTGGACGGGTCGGCCGAGAGGCGATTGGCGAGGACGCACCCGGCCGTGCCGCCGCCGACGATTATGAAGTCGTAGGGGCGGCTCGAGGGGGGGGAGAAGGGGTGGAGGGGCGTGCCCGCGGTCTCGGCGACCTTGGAGGCGGCCTGGAGGGGGGCGACGACTGGCGTTTTTTTTGTTTTGTTTTTTTTTCCGGTTTCGTCGTTCGTTGTGAGGAAGAGAATGGAGCTGCGATGAAGCCTTCCTTCGATCGTTGGTGTCGTCTCGATTTCCTCTTCCGCCTCGCGAGCGTCTCGTTTCGTGGGTGGGGGGGAAGGGGGGGGGGGGGGAGGGCAACGGAGACGTGGAGGTCGGGGGAGGGAAAAGAGGTGGGGTTGGAAGGTGCATAGTCGACAGGGGAGAGCCGTTGCAAAGATCGTCGAGGTGCGCTTCCTATCTCTCTTCGAAATCTTATCCCCAAAAAAATCGAGCCTTGCAAGCGCTCTCCAGGCGTTTCCTTTGAGCTCCAGCGCGGCAAAACCTCGCGACAGAGCCCGCGCTGCTCGGAACAGGGTGCGAATCGAGGGAGATAACGCGCGGGATTGACGAGGGCGAGAGCAGCAGAGCAGAGAAGAGGTGAAGGATTTCGGGTCAACTCACCGCCGCTCCTCTTTGAGCCGATGGCGCCTCCAGGTGCAGCAGGTCGCCGCCGGGCAGCCGGCACCCGGCGGCACTCCGCGCCGAATAGGGCCCTGTCGGACCGCTGAGTTGCAGTTCCCGACGCGCGAGGGCGCAGGGAGGTCCGCATTTCTCCGCGAGAGGACAGGGAGATGAGAGAATTGACGAATTGAGAACAGGGTCGCGCCAAGGATCGCAGAAGTGAGAGCCTGAGGCTCAGCCTTCGATATTTTTTCCCCCTTTTTTCTTTCCTTCGCCCCTGTTTTTCCAAAAAAAAACCCTTCCCTTCAACCCGGAAGAATGCTCTCCGACGCGCCCTCGACCGCCGCGGCGACCTCCCTCGACAGCCTCTCGACAACGGGGTGGAAGCTCCCTCCCTCGTCGCGGAAACTCGCGACGAGCGCGGACGACTTCGCGCCCTCCTCTTCCTTTTCGCCCCCTTTCTCGCCCCCCTCGTCGCCGTCTTCCTCTTCCTCTTCCTTCTCCCCCCCCTCTCCCTCCGCCCGCCCCTCCCCCACCTCCCGCAGCTCCGCGACCGGCAGCGCGAGCCTGCTCGTCGACAGCAGCAGGCAACCGACCCAGCCCGGAGCAGCCCTCCGCGCGTCCTCCACCGAGGGGCAGCGCGAGGCCCCGACCGTGAGCCCGGCTGCGGCGGCGACGCGGAGGAGCAGCGAGCGGACGGTGCCGGCGAGGACGCGGCCCTCCGCCGCCGTCTGCAGCTCGAAGCCGGCCCCGTAGAGGGGCCGCGAGGACCCTTCCCCGCCCGCCGCAGCGGCGGCAGGAGCAGCGGAAGCGGCGGTGGCGGCGGCATCGGCAGCAGCAGCAGCGTCCCTGCGTGCCAGGGGGGCGACGGCGGCGAAATTCGAAGAGAGCCCCTCGAGGACCAGCAGCCCTCCCTCCCTTCGCCCCGGCCGCTCGTCCTCCTCGACCAGCAGCACCTCGTCGGCGCCCGCGGCCCTCCCGGCGGCCTCCAGCGCGGCGCGCTCGCTGACCCAGCCCGTGCTCTTGGCCGCGGCCATGCTGCGGCCGCCGCGGGAAGAGGCGGCGCCTCGGATGATCAGCGCGGAGACGGGCTGCGGCGGCGGCGGCGGCAGCGGCGCGACGTGGAGCGACAGGGAGAACGAGCCTCCTCCCTCACCGCCCTCTTCCTCCTCTTCCGCTCCGGTCCAGGTCGCCAGGATCGTCACTCTGAACTCTCCCCGGTGCCTCAACGCCGGGTCCGGAACGAGGTTTCCGTTTTCTTCCCTCAAGAGCCCGAGGCGCAGCAGCGAGAGGACGCGCGGCCGGAGCAGCGAGGCGTCGCGGAGCGAGCGCGGCGGCGGCGGCGGCGGCAGCGGGGGCGCCTCTTCTCCTTTCTCGCCTCCTCCTCCTCCTCTCACTCCTCCTCCCGCTCCTCCTCCTCCGGCTCCTCCTCCGGCTCCTCTTCCTCCCCCGAGCAGAGACGCCGAATTGGCCAGGCGCTCGATGTGGTGCGTCAGGTCGAAGACGGCGGTGCCCCCCGCGGAGGTCCTCGCTGTCGTGTAGGCCCCGGCGCGGTTGGATTTCAGAAAAGCAGCGGCGGTCAGGGTCGACGAAAGCGAGGTCGTCGGTGCCGCAGCATTGCCTCGGCCTTTGCCGCTTCCGCTGCTGCTCGGCTCTGCTGCTCCTCCGCGTTTGATCGCTTCTTCTTCGCCTATGGTCCACAGGATCCTTTCGTCAGCGACGACGCGGAGGCATTTCGCCATTTCGCGGGAGCCGCTTTCAGTCCCCTTTTGCGGCGTTAAGTCTAACGCTCTCGTCCTTATATTTCTACAGAGTCTCCATGTGCGCTCGTTTGCTGCTATTGAGAAGAACCGAAGAAAGCTGGAAAATAAGAGTCATAGATTCAATTCGTTTTTTTACCTTTTCAAATGTGATTGGCACGCGGCGTCGCTGTCACTTCTAGGTTTTTTTCGATTGATGCTTCAGTTGTTGCCTCGCTCTCCTCTCCGCTGCTGTTTTTGCCCACCTCCCTCGCCGCCGCGACGGCGACTGCAGCACGCGGCTGAGACTTCTCCCCCGTCTCAGACCCAGCGCGGCGGCAAGAACAGAAAGAAGAGAAGGAGAAGCGACCGAGAGAACGCCGCTCCGTCAGCGGTGCTCCTCCTGTCCGACCCTCTCCTCTCTTTTTCTTCCGTCTCCTCTTCCTCCGAAACCGTCATGGCCTTTTCCCTCTCTTTGACCCCGGGGGAGAAGCACGCCCTGTTTCTCTCGATGCTCGCGGGGATGTCGACGACGCTGGGCGCCCTGATCGCGATCGTCCGCCGCCCCAACGCCGCGGACCTGGCCTTCCTCCTTGGCGTCGCCCTGGGCGTCATGGGCGTCCTCTCCGTCTGCGAGATGTGGCTGCACAACGCCCGCGAGAACGGAATCGCGCCGGTCTCGCTGGCGTTTGCCGGCGGCGCGGCGGCGTACTGCCTGCTGGCGCCGCTGCTGCCCGAGGTGAGCTCGGCGGCGGGCGGGCGGTGGGGCCTCGGCGAGAGCGCCGGCGGGGGCGAGGGGGCGGTGCTGGTCGGCGCCTCCGCGGGGGAGAAGCCCCCGGCCGCCTCCTCCTCGTCCTCGTCCGCGGGGGCGGCGAGGGGCGGGGCGAGGAGGGCACCGCCGGCGGCGGCGGCGGCGGCGGCGGCGGCGGCGGCGACGCCCGCGAGCAAAGACCTCCAGCCCGCGCCCGCTCCCCCCGCTCCCCCCCCGCTCAGCCCCGCCGAGCTCCTCCGCCTCGGCCTCGTCGTCGCCGTCGCCATGACCGCCCACAACCTCCCCGAGGGGTTCGCGGTCGCGTTCTCCTCCTTCACCCCCCTGGGCCCCACGATGGTCCTCGCGATCGCCGCGCACAACATCCCTGAGGGCGTCGTCGTCGCCGCGCCGGTGTTCGCCGCGACGGGCTCGCGCCTCGCGGCGCTGGGCCTGGCCGCGGCGAGCGGGATGAGCGAGCCCGTGGGGGCGGCCGCGGCGCTGCTGCTCGCCAGGCCATGGCTGCCGGGAGCGGCGGCCGCGGCGGGAGGAGGCGGCGCGGCGGCGGCGGCCGTGACGGAGTCGCGGCTCGCGCTCGTCCTCGCCGCGTCGGGCGGCGTCATGGCAGCGGTCTGCGCCGTCGACCTGTACCCACAGGGAAAGAAGTGCGCGGCGCCGTCGCGACTGGCGGCCGGGAGCGCGCTCGGGGCGCTGGCGATGGCGGCGACGCTGGCGCTCGGGGTTTGATAGTGTTAGAATAATTGGAGTCGAGGCTAGGAAAAAAATGAAAAGTGAGCTCGAAGTTTTTTTCCGCAGTGAAAGTTTCTTCGCTTTTTTTGCGCTCTCTCTCTCTCTCTCTCTCTTTTTTCTCTTTTTTTTTTCTGTCGTCTCCGCCGCCTCCTCTCCATCAACACAACTCTTTCCCGGTGCCAACGAACTCCGTTAGCCCACCAGCCTTCTGTAGCAGACTTCTCGCGTGGTCCCCTTCCTCTTTTCCTCCTCCTTCTTCTTCATCTTCTTCAAGAAAAACAAAACCAAAAGCAATCATGGCCCTCTCCTCCAAGGAAGCCGACATCGCGATGCTGCTCGCGGCCCAGTGCCACCTGGGCACCAAGAACCTGCACCCGGCCTGCGAGCGCTACGTGCACTCGCGCCGCTCCGACGGCATCCACGTCATCAACGTGGCCAAGACGTGGGACAAGCTGCAGCTCGCGGCGAGGATTATCGTCGCGATCGAGAACCCGGCCGACATTGCCGTGCTCTCGTCGCGCCCCTTCGGGCAGCGCGCGGCGCTCAAGTTCGCGCACTACACCGGCGCCAAGGCCCTGGCCGGGAGGCACACTCCCGGTGAGTTAATAGTAGTAGTAGCAGATGGAGAGAGTGGAGAGGGAGCGGAGAGAGAGAGAGGGAGCGAGAGAGAGAAGGAGGAGGCGTCGATCGACGCAAGGCGGTTGTCGGTCCTTGCGATCAGCCGTCGTCGCTGCAGCCGAGTCTGGAGCCTCCCGATTCGAGTCCTCGAGGGGCGTTTCCGTCCACTCTCCTCCCAGACGCGGGCTTTGCTGGTCGTCACGGATCGCAATCGAGGGGCGTATTCTTGATTGATTCGAGCCCCGGGCGGAGAATGAGGGGGGGGAGGGGCGACGACGATAAGGAAGAGAGTCAAACAGCCGCCGGCGGCGGCGGCGTTCCACTTCTTCGCCTCCCTCTCTCTCTTTCTCTCTCGCTCGCCGGCCCGCCGCTCGCCCTTTCTCGTTACCGGGCGGGGAGACTACAGAGGAGAAACACGTCTGCTACGCATCGCGCGATCGAGATCGATACAAAGCGGCTCGAAGGAGAGGCGTGACTGCGTTCGGTAGAAAGCTCTTTCGATCGAGCGGCGCGATCGCTCGCCTCGATGCCCCGCGTCGAGAGCCGCCGGCGCGCTCCCCTTTCTTTTCTCACATTCGTTCTCCTCTCTCTCACCCCCCCCCCCCAAAAAAAAACCACACCCAAACCGAAACACCGAAACAACGAAAACAACCAACAGGTACCTTCACCAACCAGATCCAGAAGCACTTTGAGGAGCCGCGCCTGCTGCTGCTCACGGACCCGCGCACCGACCACCAACCGATCCGCGAGTCGGCCTACATGAACATCCCGACGATCGCGTTCGCCGACACCGACTCGCCGCTGACGCACGTCGACGTCGCGATCCCGGCCAACAACAAGGGCAAGCACTCGATCGGCGTGCTCTACTACGTGCTCGCGCGCATGGTGCTGCAGATGCGCGGCACCGTCTCGCGCGGCGGGGGCAACGCGGCCTGGGAGGTGCCCGTCGACCTGTTCTTCTACCGCGACCCCGAGGAGGTCGCCGACAAGGAGGAGGAGGCGCAGGCGGCGGGCGAGACCGCCGAGGCCCTCTACGGCGCGCAGGGGCTCCCGGCTCCCGGGGGGGCGGGGATCGCCGACGACGCGGGGTGGGACGAGAGCGCGCCGTTCGCGGCCGAGGGCGGGCCCGCGCCGGCGGGAGAGGAGTGGGGCGCCGCGGCGCCGGGCGCTGCCGGTGCGGGAGGGGAGTGGGAGGCCGCTGCCGCCGCGCCCGCCGCGCCCGCTATCGAGTACGCCGCCCCGGCCCAGTTCGGCGCGCAGTACTAGATTCAGAGCGAAAGAGCAAGGGCAGGGAAAGGAAGAGACTTGTCCCTTTGGCTTCCTTTTTTGTTTTCGGCGCGAGCGCGTGCGAGAGAGAAGAAGAGAGAGACTTTTGCCCCCCTTTTGCTTCTCCGTTTTCGTTTTCTATTTTGCGCTTTCAAGGGAGGCATCAGAGACACACACACAGCGAGAGATGGAGATGGGGAGAGAACGTGTAAGAGAACACGAAACTTTTTTTTGGGGGGTTAGGAAACAAAAAGAAAAGAGACGAGAGAAAAAAAGGCGAGAAACGAAAGAAGAAAAAAAACCATCTTTCTTTTCCAGTTTTTACACACGATCCCCCTTCTCAAATTTCTCACGCCCCGGTCCTCGCCACTGCCGCGGCCAGCGCGGACGACCCCCTGACCAGCTCCTGGAGCTCCTGCTGCGCCGACTCGGCGACTTCCGCGGCGGCGGCGCGCGCCTCTTTGGCCCGCGTGGCGGCGCTTGCCGCGTCCGCAGCAGCCGCCTCGAGCTCAGAGAGGATTTCATTTCGGGGCTGAAGGACAAACCTGTTTTTTGATTTTTTGATTTCGTTTTTGGCCGTGTGTGCGTTCGATTTCAGCATTGAGGGAGGTCGGCGCGGAAGAGTCGGCTCGCCGAAGCGAGAGCGAGAGAGCGAGAAGGAGAAAAAGAGAGAGCGAGAGAAGAAAAGGACAGAAAGAACGAAAAAAAAAAAAAAAAAACTCACGCCCGCCCCACCGCCGCCCAGGTCGCAGCCGTCTCGGGCGCTTCCTCGATCTCCGCCTTTGTCAGGGCGGCGCGCCTTCCCGCCTGGATCGCCGAGACCATGGTCTGCTCGGCCTGTGTTTTTGGTCGGTCGTTTTGTTTTGGGGGAGTTTTCGTGAAGGGAAGAGAGCAGAGAGGTTGAGGTGTTTTGGCGAGGCTGCTCCCCTTCTCGAGAGAGATCGATTGCATCGTCCAACTCTCTCTTCTCTTTCTCTCTCGTCACTCTCCATTCCATCCACAACGCACCGTCTTGACCCTCCTGCTGGCGTTCACGAGCTTGCCCTCGAGCTCGGTGAAGGCCGCGAGCTCGCGGGCGTCCGGGGGGCCCGTGTCCATTTCTTCGTCGAGTTTTTTTCCCTCTTGACAAAGAGAAGAAAGAAAAAAGTGAAAAGACACCTTCGCTTCGACCACTCTCCACTTATCTCCGTTGCGCTCCTCTCAACGAAGAAGAGACCCTTTTTCGTTCGTTTTCCTTCTTCCCTTGGTGCCCTCCTCTTCTTTTCCTCCTCCTCTTCAGAGGCGAACATGTTCGCTTCCTGCGCCCGGGGAGCCGCGGCGCGCCTGCGGGCCAACGCGGCTGCGGCGCTCGCGGGACGGACAGGAGCGGCCAACTCCTCCCGCCGCGGATTCGCCAGTGGCGGCCACGGCGACGATCATCACGGCGTCACGTACGAGGGCGTGACCCTCCACAAGCCGGCCCGGTGGCACAGCGCGGTCGGGACCGGGATGGCGAGCCTGATGTGGTGAGTTGAAGGGGAGAGTGTTGAAATCAGGAGCGGAAAGCCAAAGGAGCGACGGCCGGAAAAAGAAGAAAAATGTCGATTTCCTCTTCTCCATCGTTCCTCGGTTCTTTTCTTCGCCGCCCCTCTCTCTCACCACCTCTCTCTCGCCCCCTCTCTTCTTCGGACCTCGACCTCAACGTCACTTGCTCCAAAAATAACAACAACAACAACAACAACAACGACACACAGGTTCTGGATCTTCTACCGCTGCTACCACGACGGAGACACCCTGCTCTTCGGCCACGCGCCGCACTTTGAGCACGACGACCACCACGGGGA
>Ga0315283_10004558_pt1 | contig 12083 bp, 12 predicted proteins | sample YL17G09_0_MG_FD_204541 | JGI IMG/M metagenome (GOLD analysis project Ga0315283, IMG submission 204541) | Sediment microbial communities from Yellowstone Lake, YNP, Wyoming, USA - YL17G09_0 | ecosystem: Environmental > Aquatic > Freshwater > Lake > Sediment | place: USA: Wyoming | collected...
GCTGTGGGACGCACCCTGCGACACCCCCTATTTGACCGTGCGCTAGGAAGAGAACAGAAAGACAAGACCGAGGACGAGGACAGGGGACTGGCTCCGTAGCGGCGCGCTTTTCGCCGCGCAGGTGCCTGTCCCCGCTGTTCGATCTTGGCACGGGCCAACGACGGGGACAGGCACCGCCGAACGGCATGGCGGAGCCAGTCCCCTTCTCCGCGGCCCGCGCGACAATCGGAAGTCAGGACTTGACGCGGGCTGACCCCCGATCAGCGTGGACGGACGGAGTTGAATTTGCTGAGCAGCAAGTGGAAAATGGAAAGACTCACATGATAGGCAGCCATGAAGTAGCCGCCATGATCCGCCGGGCGGCCTCGGACATCCGCGCGGCGGCCGATGAGCTTTCGCGCCTTGACTCCGCCACCGGCGACGGGGACCACGGCTCGGCCATGCTCCGTTCGATGGCGGCGGCCGAAAAGGCCCTCGCCGAGGCCGGGCAGGACGCCAGCCCCAAGGATGCGCTTTTCCAGGCCGGCTGGGCCGTGATGAGCGAGGCCGGCGGGGCCACGGGGCCCCTACTGGGCTCGCTGCTGATGGGCCTGAGCGAGGGCTTCGGCGACCGCACGCAACTTGACGCGCCCGGCACGGCCGCGGCGTTCGAGGCCGCACTTGCCGGCGTTCGCAAGCAGACCAAGGCCCAGCCCGGCGACAAGACGATGATGGACGCCCTCGTCCCGGCCGTGACCGCTATGCGACAGGCCGCCGACGCCGGAGAGGGCCTCCCCGCCGCTCTTGCCAAGGCAGCCGCCGCCGCCGCCAGCGGCGCCGAGTCCACCAAGACCATGCAGGCCCGCTTCGGACGAGCCAGGAACCTCGGCGAGCGAAGCATCGGCAGCGTCGATGCCGGCGCCAAGTCGATGTCGATCCTCCTGGCCGGCTTCGCGGCGGCGCTGAACGGCAAGTGACAATTGACAATGGATAATTGACAGTTGACAGTTCGCAATCGCCGACTGTCAACTGTCACTCGTCGCTGTCAATTATCAATTGTCAACTGTCAATTGTTCGTAAGGAAGAAACTCAAATGGCAGAGGCCCAAGGCAATATCGACAGCAAGGATTTCGGCATCGGCATACCCCAGGACAACCAGGGCTACTACCTAAAGGGGTCAGCCAACCTGGACTGGGGCGTCAAGGACCGCCTGGCGCGGATATTCAGCCCCGCCACCGGCAAGACCGTGATGCTGGCGTTCGACCACGGCTACATAATGGGCCCCACCAGCGGCCTGGAGCGGATGGACCTCACGATCGTTCCGCTGCTCGCCCACGCCGACTGCCTGATGTGTACGCGCGGGGCGCTGCGCCAGATCGTCCCGCCGACGTTCAACAAGCCCATCTCGCTGCGGTTCTCCGCCGGCTCGACCGTCCTGACCGAGCTGAACGACGAGTGCGTGATGGACATCGCCGAGGCCGTGAGGCTCAACGCCTCGATGCTGGCCGTAATGGTCGCCATCGGCAGCCAGCACGAGGCCCTGACCATCCGCAACCTGACCGCCGCCATCGACGCCGGCAGCCGCTGCGGCATACCCACGCTCGGCGTCACAGCCGTCGGCAAGGAACTCGTCCGCGATGCGCGATACCTCGCGCTGGCGTCGCGCATCTGCGCGGAAAACGGCGCCCACGTCGTCAAGACCTACTACTGCGATGAGGGCTTCGAGAAGGTCGCCGCCTCCTGCCCCGTGCCGATCGTCATCGCCGGCGGAAAAAAGCTGCCCGAACTGGACGCCCTCAAAATGGCGCGCAGCGCTCTCGACCAGGGCGCCTGCGGCGTGGATATGGGCCGCAACATCTTCCAGGCCGACAACCCCATCGCCATGATCCAGGCCGTCAAGGCCGTCGTCCACGGCAACGAGTCCCCCGCCAAGGGCCTCGAACTCTACCAGACCCTCAAGAACGAGAAACGATCACGCCCTTGATCGCTGATAGGAACCGAGTGTGCAGAAGGGGAGCGGCTGTTTGTACGGATAAAGTCTCCGAAATCCCTACGTTCTTGGGGTGTTTGGGGTTAGGGAAATGGAGCCCGTCGGTTGCGGGCATCTGCCAAGGCCCTGGCTATCCTGAAAATGGTGGAAGGCTTCTTGATCTGGCATTCCCAGATGCGGACGATGACCCAACCTTCGTTTAGTAACTTCCTGGCAACCTTCTTGTCCCGGCGCTTGTTCTCCGCAACCTTCGCGTCCCAGAATTTTTGATTGCTCTTCGGCGCTCGGCGGCAGCGCGGACAGCCGTGCCAAAAGCATCCGTCCACGAAAACCGCAACGCGGCTTTTCGGCCAGCAGAAATCCGGGGTGCCGCTAATGGCGTAATGGCGTCGCCAACCACTAAGGCGGTGCTTGCGGAGCAACTTGGCCAGGCGAATCTCGGTGGAGCGGTTCCCCCTGGACCGAACGGCGGCCATCATTCGGGAACGGGTCGCCTTGTCGTACTTGTCGACCATGTCTCTATCGTAATCACTTGGCGCTCGGGAGGCAAACCGTTAGACTCGGCCCAGGGTTAGGATCGTTTGTTGCGTCTTGAGCTAAATTTTTGCGTAAAGGGCTTGACCAAAGCGCCAGCGTGAGTTAGTATTATGTTCGTGGAATTGGAAAGGAGTACCAAGCTATGAACTCGATCGAACTGTTCGCGGGAGCAGGTGGCTTGGCCATAGGATCGTCCAAGGCTGGGTTCCGGCACGAGGTGGTAATGGATTGGGACCACAACGCATGCGAAACGATCCGGGGGAACCAGAAAAGGAAATTGCGCTGCGTTCGCGACTGGAAGGTCGTCGAGGGGGACGTGCGAAAGTACGACTTCCGGCAGCACCAGACCTCGGTGGAATATGTTTTTGGCGGTCCGCCATGTCAGCCTTTCTCGCTAGGCGGTAAGCACCGCGGGAATGAAGATGCCCGGAACATGTTTCCCGAAGCTGTTCGCTCCGTACGAGAGATATGCCCGCGAGCGTTTGTTTTCGAGAACGTCAAGGGCCTGCTTCGCCGCAATTTCTCCAACTACTTCCATTACATCCTTAACCAGTTGAGATTTCCCACCGTATCGAGACGGGGGGACGAGGAATGGACAGACCATCAGGCTCGGCTGGAAAGAATCTACGCCGGGAACCACTTTAGTGATGTGCATTACAAGGTGATGCCGAAGCTGCTTAATGCGGCCGATTTTGGCGTACCTCAGCGGCGAGAGCGGGTCTTTCTCGTGGGCGTTAGATCGGACGTTCACGCCGAGTTTTCGTTTCCCGAGCCAACTCATGAGGAAGACGCGCTTCTCTTCGATAAGTGGGTAACTGGAGAGTATTGGGAACGGCACGAGATACCAACCGCCAGACGGGAGGGGGTACCGGAACACCTTCACGGTCGAATCGAATCACTCAATTCGCTTTGGAAGCCAATGTTGCGCAAGCCTTGGAGAACGGTTCGGGACGCAATCTGTGATCTGCCAGCCATTTCAATTGGAGAGGCTTCGCGCGAGATTCCAAACCATTATCTCAACCCGGGAGCAAGGAGCTATGCGGGCCATAACGGAAGTCCCTTGGATGAGCCTGCAAAAACCCTCAAGGCTGGAGATCACGGTGTCCCCGGAGGAGAAAATACGCTTCGATTGCCTGACGGTTCGGTAAGGTACTTCTCGGTTCGTGAGTGCGCTCGCATTCAGACATTTCCGGATAGCTGGGTTTTCGAGGGATCATGGACTGAATGTATGAGACAACTTGGCAACGCCGTTCCAGTCACGCTCGGGCAGGTCGTAGCCAAGAAAGTCGCGCAAGTCGTGCTTGCTGCCGAGATAGGGCACCGGTGAGGGAACCGCCAATCAAGAGGGGTTCTTTGGTAATCTGGATGCTCCCACAGGCGGGTACTTCTTGAAATGCTGGAGTATCTTCGCCTTGATCTCGTCTACCGAGAGAGGATTCTGGATGGTGCTGCCTGTCAAAGCCCAACGCCGGCCGGGATGAAGGGTGTCCCACGGTGACCGGGTGTTCTTCCTGGTTTCGGAACTATCGCCGTGCTTGCCAAACCCGTAGCAGATGCCCACCTCGTTGTTCCAGATTGGCTTGAACTTCTCGATTAAGTAAGTTTCGGCTGTGTTCTGCCAAGCACTCTTGACGACCAGATATCGGCATTCAAAATCTTCAATCCGCAGATTCCGCGCGGCCGTGATGCTTCGCTGGTGGTCATGAAGACGACTGGATAGGCGCTCCCCCTGTTCAACCACGGATCCGGCACCGTGCTCAGCCGGGTCTGCTTTGCCCACGTATATCGGCGTCTCAGTGCCGGAAATGGGCGCGTACGCGTCGAAATCGCCGTGATAGTACAAGGCGTAGACCCCCGACCCGTAAAACCGGGGCAAGTCATTAACGGGACGCCTCTGTTGAGACAACAACGTGTTAGCGATTAGGGTGCCCATCACTTGTGGATCAGATGGATCGAGGACATTGGCGGGCAGCAGCACCGGGTCCAAACCCGCCGAAAACTCTTGCAGCCTGCCCACAAGCACGGCTATCGTCTCCCGCAGTTCGTTGCGGATTGCCCCGGAAATGCGCGCAGCGGGTTGGTTGCCGGGAAGGGCCGCAAGCAGTTCCCGCATCAGCCTTATCGCTTCCTTCGGGCTAAACTTCCCGGAATTAGGCCTCTTATCTTTACGCGATCCCATAATGCGGCATTCTATGACATGTGGCGACTTTACGCCATACCTGTCTCAAGTCGAATGAAAAGAAAACGAAATCCGGGGAACCGGCCTAATGGGCCCGAGTTGAGCCCTGTGGTCGGCCTTTTGTAGAGATGGGACAGGCTGTTTTTTCCGCACGAAACAATGCATGCCTAGCCAAGAGCGAGCCCCAAGAGTAGCCCACCGCCCCCCGCCCGCCCCCGTACCCTTGACACGGCCGGCGGCGCGGGCTTACGATTCGCCGCATTATGAGAGTACTATCAGGCATACAACCAACGGGCATGTTGCACATCGGCAACTACTTCGGCGCGGTGCGGCAGTTCCTCAAGCTCCAGGCCGAGGGGCACGAGTGCTTCTACTTCATCGCCAACTACCACGCCCTGACGAGCCTGCGCGATCCCGGGCGCCTGCGCGAGCTGACGACGCACCTGGCGGCTGGGTATCTGGCGCTGGGCATCGACCCGGCAAGAAGCGTCTTTTTCGCCCAGTCCGACGTGCCGCAGGTGGCTGAGCTGTGCTGGCTGCTGAACTGCATCTGCCCGGTCAGCATGATGGAGAAGGCCCACAGCTACAAGGACAAGACCGCCCGCGGTCTGGCGCCGAACATGGGGCTTTTGGATTACCCCGTTCTCCAGGCGGCGGACATCGTCATTTACGACTCCAACCTCGTGCCGGTCGGGCAGGACCAGCGCCAGCACGTCGAGATGACCCGCGACATCGCGGCCAAGTTCAACCTCGCCTTCGACAAGGAAGTGCTCGTGCTGCCCGAGGCGTACATCCTGGACGAGGTTGCCGTCGTGCCGGGCATCGACGGGCAGAAGATGTCCAAGAGCTACGACAACACCATAGAGATTTTCCTGACGCCCAAGCAGACCAGGAATCGCTGCGCCCAGATCGTCACCGACTCGACCCCGCTGGAAGAGCCCAAGGACCCCGACCGCTGCAACGTCTTTTCGCTGCTCAAGCTGTTCGCCGCGCCCGACGAGCAGGCCGAAATAGCAGCCAAGTACCGCGCCGGCGGCTACGGATACGGCCACGCCAAGGCCCGGCTGGGTGACCTGATCAACGAGGCGTTCGACGATGCCCGCCGGCGTTACGACAAGCTCCTGGCCGATGCGGACTACCTCCAGGACGTCCTGCGGGAAGGCGGCCGAAAGGCACGCCAGGTCGCCGAGGCAACCATGCAGCGCGTCCGCGACGCCGCGGGGATCGCGGTGCATCCGTAGGAAGAAGGTCATAGGTCCTAGGTCTTAGGTCTTAGGGTGGCAGAGCCCTTACGGGCGCCAATGGCGTTTTCGCCGTTCCATCACAATCCGCCGCGCACGACGGCGCGCCCTAGGAGCTAAGAGCTGGGACCTATGACCTCTGTGTCCTAGGGGGGCAGAGCCCTTACGGTCGCCATTGGCATTTCCGCCATGCCGTCACAACCCGCCGGGCTTGACGGCGCGCCCTATGAGCTAGGAGCTAAGACCTAGGACCTTCTTTGGACCTTCTTTTCCCGTTTTTTGCAAAAAGTTTTGTTTGCTTCGCCCGCGGGATTGCTACTATCACAGGCGTATGAGCGACTATCGCGTCAACCTGGAAGTCTATAACGGGCCGCTGGATCTGCTGCTCTACCTCATCCGCAGGCAAGAGGTGGACATCTACGACATTCCCATCGCCCGGATCACCCGGCAGTACGTGGGTTACGTGGAAATCCTCCATGAGATGGACCCGAACCTGGCCGGGGACTTTCTGGTGATGGCGGCCACGCTCATGGAGATCAAGACGCGGATGCTTTTGCCGACGCCGCCGGTCGAGGAGGGCCAGGCCGGCGACCTGGAGATCGACCCCCGTGCCGAGCTCGTCCGCCAACTCCTGGAATACAAGGCCTTCAAGGACGCCGCGGGCGACCTCCGCGACGCCGCCGAAACGCAAGCGCAGCGGTTCGGCCGCCGGCCCGCCCAGCCGGACTTCGGCCGGGGCGAGGTGAACCTCGAAGATGTGCAGGTCTGGAACCTGCTGGAGGCCTTCAACAACATCCTGGAAGCCATCGGCGCCGGCAAGGCCACGCACCAGGTCATATACGACGACACGCCGATAGAACTGCACGCCGAGGACATTCTCGACCGCCTCGCCCGGGAGGGGCCGATGACCTTCCGCAATATCTTCCTGGGCCGCACCGAGCGCGACCAGTTGCTGGGCCTGTTCCTGGCGATTCTCGAACTGGTCCGGCTCAAGAAGATTCTCGCCCGACAGGAGCGGAACTTCGGCGAGATCCACGTGCATCTTAACCCCGATGCGCCCGCTGACAGCCGGGAGGGCCACGCCCTCACACCCGCAAACCTGGATATCGAATCCCGCAGCCAAGAGGAACCGCCTATGTTGATGCAGGATATCCTGGAAGACCAAGCCGCCGTCGCGTCCGACGACGACATCCGCACCCGCCGGATCTCCGTGGTAGCCCAAGAGTCCGACGATGATGACCTCGACGACGATGATCTCGATGAGGACCTCGACGATGAGGAAATCGACGATGATCTCGACGAGGACGACGACGAGGAACTCGACGAGGACGACGATGAGGAGCGGGAAGATGAGCCCGAGGAATCCGCCAACACCGTCGTCTCCGCCGGGCAGGCCGACGCGGGACAATACGTCGCCGAAAAGCCCGCCAAGCACGGCCGAGACGATGACTCCGCCGCCGCGCCCGGCTGAGCGGGCCGACGCGGGGTGCCATGCCACCGGCCCCCCTGTCGGCTGAGCGGAAACGCCCAAGGCGCCAAAGACGCCCAGGAAAGAGCCTATGACTCCGGAACAGCGGTTAGCTGAACTCGGCCTCGACCTGCCGGATGCCGCCAGGCCCGTGGGCGCTTACGTCCCGGCCGTGCGGACGGGCGACCTCATCTTCACGTCCGGGCAGATTCCCATGCGAAACGGCGAGTTGCTGGCCAAGGGCAAGGTGCCCACCGACGTCCGCGCCGACATCGCCGAGGCGGCCACGATACAGGCGGCGCTCAACGCCCTGGCCGCCGTCAAGCAGGCCCTGGGCGACGGCGACAAGCCGGGCGAACTCAGTCGCGTCACGCGCATCGTCCGCATGAACGTCTTCGTCAACTCCGCGCTGGGCTTTCGCGACCAGGCGAAGATCGCCAACGCCGCCAGCGAACTGCTGCTGGCCGCGTTCGGCGAGGCAGGCCGGCACACCCGCTGCGCCATCGGCGCCGCCGAGCTGCCCCTGGACGCGCCGGTCGAGCTGGACCTGGTGGTGGAGGTGTGGTAAGCCCGTTGAAGAAGTGGCACGGCCGCCCGCACTGTGAGTGCAACAATATAGCCATTGCCGAGTAGCCGCAATTCGGCTATCTTGTACCGAGATCATGCAAGGAGTTGCTCCAGAAAATGTCCCAAAATGGCCGATAAGCCAGGAACGCACGCCCTGCAGCTTGACTTCAGGCAGGTTTGGCGTAAGCGACTCCGGAAGGAACCTTACATGAGCACGACACCGAAGCCCACAGAGCAAATATACGACATTCCTCTGAACCAGATCGATGTCAGCGACGACAACGTGCGTGTGACTGATCGCAACAAAGAGGTCGATGAACTTGCCGCAAGCATCAAAGCGAAGGGGCTCCTGCAACCCGTTATCTTGGAAGGCACGCCGGGGACCCCGCGCTACAAGTTGATCGTCGGTCAAAGGCGCCTCCTCGCACACAAGGCTCTCGGCCGCAAGTCGATCCTGGCCCGCTTCGTCCCGCACATTGACAGCATTGAAGCGATGGTGCGTTCGCTTGTTGAGAACATGCAGCGCGTGGAACTCAATCACGCAGACGCAGCCAAGGCGGTAATGAAGCTTTACTCCGACCAAGGCAAGAACGAAAAGAAGGTCTGCCAAATTACCGGGCTGTCAATGCGACGAGTCCGGGAGTACATCCAGGTGGAGTCCTTTGCGTCTGATGAAACCAAGAAGAAATTGAAGAGAAAGCAAGTTGAACTTGTAGACGTAAAGCGCGCCCTCAGAGCCGCCAACTACGATTCCGCCAAGGCCGACCGCATCCTGGACAAGATGAAGGAGCATGAGCTTACAAGTTATCAGAAGAAGACCCTGGTCGAATATGCTGAAGCAAACCCGAGCGCATCCGTCGAGAAACTTGTTAAGGAAGCTAGTGCCCCAAGGATCGACTACAAGGCTCTTATGTTGAACATCCCCGTCCATTTGCAGAATGGCCTGTCCACAGCAGCCGAAACGCTTTCAATGGGGGTCGAAGAGATCATCCTCAAGGCTGTCGCCGATTGGCTTTCTGACCAAGGTTTTGTCCATGCCTAGAAGAAGTGACACGCGTCACATACCTTCGGACGATGCAGTTGAAGACGCCCTAGCGGCGCTACTAGCCAACACCCGGCGCATTCGGCGCAAGCTCACTTTGCTGCAATTGGCTGACAGCATTGAAGTGGCGGCAGCCGGCTTGGGCAGCGTGGAGGCCGTATCTGACCGGGTCGGGCTTTCCTATGAGATGCTCAGGCAGTTCTTGACTGTGAAGAAGCTATCCCCAAAGGTCAAGGCACTTATAACGCAACGGCGCATTGAGAGCGTGGATATGGCTCACCGCCTCAGCAAATTGCCCATAATTGACCAGGAACTCGTAGCCCATGCCATTGCCAACGGTGACCTCGATTCCGATGATGCACGTGCAATCATTGCCCTGAAGAAATGCGCCCCCACCCTTCCCATCCGCGATATCATTGCGCGCATCCAACAGACCAGATCGGCAAAGCACTTCCTGATCCTCTTCATGTGGCCGCGCTTTCCACTGACTGAAACAGCACTCACGAAGAGGTTCGCCAGCATCCTGGGGCAGGATGGCGTTATTGCGATACACAATGTTAGCGGCATGGGTGTTCTAGCGATTAGCGAGTCTGGCAAAGTGCATTTGCACCACACTGCCAAGCGTTATGGCCTAACACGCAAGGCTCTCATCGATAGTATCCTAGCCGGGGAGTTGAGACAATATGTCGGTTAATAGCAAACAACGCACTGCTGGACTCGTACATACATTGCAGTGTGCTCCCTATCTTGCCCTTTGTGCCGAATTTTCACAATTTCGGATCGATCCCCTCATTCAGTTGATGGAAAAGAATAGGGAGAAGGGACGGATCCTCGCCTTCGTTAGAGGGCTCCGGCTATCGGCGCAGCTTATCTATCAGATTCGCCATGTCCTCTCGGGAAGTGACCTTCATGCTGACTGGGGACACCTCGTGGATGAAGATACGAGTCTTTGCTCACCAGAATGCGACATCATCATCTACGACGGCACCTATAAGGCAAGATGGAATGACAACAACAAGCCTGTCATGGACTTCTGTTTTGTTGAGTATTCCCACGCGATTGCGGTCATAAGCTGCAAATCATACCTGACCAGTATTGATGTTGATTATCCTCGCACGATGAAACGATATGTCAAGAATGTGTGGTTGTTTGCCGAATGTTGCCCCAAGGGAAAGGAAGCTGCACTTCGCCAGAAAGCCCGTAAGGCCGGTTACAAAGGATTCTACTATCTGTACCCCTGGGATCACAAGACCAGCATTGAGCCTCAACTGGAAGAATGGTCCAACTTTACTAAAGCTCTTAACTCCCTTCGCACCCATAACTGACCGAGATCACGCGCCTTATGAAAACTTCGACGATGGCTAAACGGACTCCACGGGCCTATGACCTCGCTTGGGAAGACGCAGTGCGGACTATTGCCCTAAAGCGGCTTCCGGGTCTTCAAGTGCAGTGCCCAGTCTGTGAACGGCAAGGAACTCTCTTGTCCAGATGGGTGAAGGGGTCGGACGTCAAACCCCTGTACGTGGTTCACCCAAGCGACAATGGCCATCTTGATGCTTGTGAGCTAACAAGAGAACAGACTGCAGGAGTCCGGAGCACAATTCGTTTCACATGGGCTGACGTAAAAAAGACGCTTGCAATGGGAGAGATCTTCGTCATGTTTAGTGGCGGCAAGGATAGCTTATGCTTGCTCGCTTACATGCAGAAGTTATGCAATGCTGCCGGAAGAAAACTTACCGCTATCCATGCAAACACGACGGCTGGCTTTCCTGAGATCGAAGTATATGTTCGTAAAGTATGCAAGAAACTGGACATCCCGTTGGTAACGGTCAAGCCTTCAAATGATTTCTTCGACCTGGCCAAGAGGTGGGGCATTCCCGGAGTCAGGTCACGATGGTGCTGCTCAACACTCAAAATCGCTCCGATGCGTCGATACCTAGCGACCATCAACAAGCCAACGGTGATTTTCGACGGTATCCGAGCAGCGGAGTCAAATATTCGGGCTACCTACGTCCCAATATGGTACCATCCTTCTTTCCGATCTGTCTGCGTCAGTCCCTTGTTCACATGGTCGGATCAGAAGGTTCTCGACTATATCCGTGCCAATGACCTTCCTGCGAGCCCAGCCGAGGGGCTGGGTACGTCTGCCGAATGTTGGTGTGGTGCCTATAAGTGCCGTTCGGACTTCGAGGCGCTCCTTGAGGTTCACCCTGAGATATTCGACAAGCTTGTTGAAGTTGAGAAGGCACAAAGAGGTAAGTACACGTTCATCTATGAGAAAGGCAAACAGATTCCTCTGGGGACAATACGTACAACCCGTACGGAAAGACTGGATAGTAGCAGTTGACTTCAACAGTAGGCAAGAGCTCCATGGGCGCAACAATCTGCCCAGCCTCTTGTGATTCTTCTTGATCTCCATCCCCCGGTAAAGCCCAGATATACAACCAGAACACCTGGCGAGCCAGCAGATGATCGCGCCTGGTGACAAGAACCGTATCAAGGCTCTGCCGCCCCCTAACAGTTACTACCTACTACCTTCTTTTCCCGGTCGGTGGCCCGGTGGCCAGTCCCGGCCGGGCTGGGGCCGCCACTGGTCCATCGGAGGGAGCTTGTCGTAGTCGATCTTCTGGCCGCTGAGAATCTTGGCGACGAGCTCGTCGCTCCACGCGCGGCTCAGCGCCAGCGGCGCGACGTAGTTGGCGACGAAAGCCTCGGCCGAGCTCGTAAGGTGGGTGCCCGTGTTGCCCGCATTGGCCATCTGCTGGTGCCATGCAATCTGGTAGAGCTTGTCGTAGACCTTTGATCGGCCCGGCTTGGCCGGCACCGTGAAGCCCACCCTCCCGGCCGACGAGCCGTGCTTGCCGTCCATCGTGCCGGTGATGGTCGTGCCGACGCCGAGGAACAGCCAGTCCCGCGACGAGTAGAAGTTGACTATGCCTCGCTTGGTCTTGCTCAGCGCGAAGTCCACCATGTATCCCGGCGAGATTGCCGGGGCCAGCAGGATGATCCCGTCGATTTCCTGGCCCTCGGGCATGGCCTCGGCGATCCACAGCGCAATGGCCCCGCCGCCGGACTGGCCG
>Ga0315283_10004559_pt1 | contig 12082 bp, 11 predicted proteins | sample YL17G09_0_MG_FD_204541 | JGI IMG/M metagenome (GOLD analysis project Ga0315283, IMG submission 204541) | Sediment microbial communities from Yellowstone Lake, YNP, Wyoming, USA - YL17G09_0 | ecosystem: Environmental > Aquatic > Freshwater > Lake > Sediment | place: USA: Wyoming | collected...
ACCTGCGACCATCGACGAACGACGAACGACGAACGATGAATGGCGAAAGACGCGTGCCCGATGAGGGCGAGCGGGCCGTGCTGTGGGTGTTGGCGCCGGCGATGGAGTCGCACATGTGGGCCAACCCGCTGACCCAAGCCCATGCTGAGGCGTTGCGGGCGCGCGGGGCGGTCCTGGTCGGTCCGGGCGAGGGCCGGCTGGCGTCGGGCGCGTCGGGTGTGGGGCGGATGGCCGAGCCGGTGGCGATCCTGGCCGCGGCGCGTTTGGCGCTGGCGCGTGGCGGGCCGTTGGCCGGGCGGCGGGTGGTCATCACGGCCGGCGGCACGCAGGAGCCGCTCGATCCCGTCCGCTTCCTCACCAACGCCTCGTCGGGGAAGATGGGCGTTGCGCTGGCGGAGGCGGCGCGCGATCTGGGCGCCAGCGTGACTTTGGTCCACGCGCCGTTGGCCGTGGCGCTGCCGCCGGGGGTCGAGTGCATCCCCGTGCGCACCGCCGTCGCGATGTGTGACGCCGTGCTGGCGCGCCTGCCGCAGACCGACGTGCTCATCGGCGCGGCTGCGGTCGCCGATTTCCGGCCGGCCGACCCCGCGACGCAGAAGATCAAGAAGACGCCGGGGCAGGCGGATCTGACCGTCCGGCTGGTGCGCAACCCGGACATCCTGGCCGAGGTCGCCGCCCGCCGGGCCGAGACCGGCGCGCCCAGAGTCACGGTCGGCTTTGCGGCCGAAACACAGGATCTGTTGACGAACGCAGCGGCCAAGCTGGCTGCCAAACGACTCGACATAATCGTTGCAAATGATGTGACCGAGGCCGGAAGTGGGTTCGGATCGGATGATAACCGGGTTACCCTGCTCTTTGCCGATGGCCGGCAGGAGCCGCTGCCGATCATGGCGAAAGGCGAAGTGGCCCGCCGAGTATGCGAAGCCGCTCTCATTTTGTTGGAAGGCCGGTGAGCCATCCTTCCGGCGCCCGCGGAGGTGGAGATGACAGCACAGGCAAGCGACAGCGTTCTGTGTCGCGACCAGGAGTTCAGCCTGACTGGTTGGGAAGGTGCAGGTCTGTTCGAGCCTGGGCAGTACGGACTGCACCCGGTGCAGGTTTCAACCGGTAACTGGTTGGGCTACATTTGCACCTATGCAGTATCCGACAACGTTTTGCGCCTCGAACGCCTTGAGATAGGCTTCGGCGCGGACGACCGGGCTGCCGCAAGGCGCGGGGAGGGTCCTCCGCTCTTCGGCGTTCGGCCGCGGCTGACGGAGCAGGATTCGTACGCGCTGTATGAGCACCTCGACCAGGCCATCGCCTTTTCCGGCACCCTGACGCTGGGCGCGGACTTTGTTTGGGACACGTATGTTCACATGGGTTTCCATCCGCCCTGGAAACACCGCGTCGTCTGGGATCTGACCTTCGAGGCCGGAAAACTCGTGGGGGCGACGGACCGTTCTGCCGACATGGCGCGGATGCGTGAGGCTGAGGCAAGCGGGGGACTGGCGGGGCTTTTCAAGCCGCTGACCCCAACGCCGTAGCGTCACAGGGGACAAGGAGGATCTGTGGCTCGCATCAGACCTGTTGATATCTTCGATCATCTCAACCCGCAGATGCGCGCGGCGCTGGACGAGGCCGTTGCGCGCACCCTGCCCGGTGTCGTGGTGGACAATCGGCAATTGTATCTTGAGTTTCGCCGCGCGCTCGCGCTCAAGCTCAAACCGTGGGAGAACGTCCCGAACGCCGTCGTGGATACAGACTAGCCCGCATGCCGCGGGCGATGCATCAGGATGATGAAATCAGGTCAATCAGGGTGATCAGGGAAATCTGCGTCCCGTTGTCAGGGGAGGACGGTCATGGGTTCCGAACCGCTGCTCGGCCAGCGCGTCATTTCGCTGGCCGTCAATTTGCCCGGCCCCCTCACAGCCGCGCGTTACACCGCGCTCGGCGCGGCGGTCACCAAGGTCGTGCCGCCGACCGGTGATCCGCTGGCCTGGGTCAGCCCGGCGTGGCACGACTCGCTGCAGGCCGGCCAGGAAGTCGTCTCGCTGGACCTGAAGTCCGCTGACGGGCAGGCGAAGCTGGCCGAGCTGCTGGCCGGCGCCGACGCGCTGCTGACCTCAACCCGGCCGGCCGCGCTGGCGCGGCTGGGGCTCGACTGGCCCACCCTGTCGGCGCGCTATCCGCGGCTGTGCCACGTCGCCATCGTCGGCTATCCCGCGCCGGATGAAGACCGGGCCGGCCACGATCTGACCTACCAGGCCAGCGCGGGGCTGCTGGAGCCGCCACGCTTCCCCCGCATCCCCTTGGCAGATTATGCCGGATCGGAACGTGCCGTGAGCGCGCTCTTTGCGCTGCTGTGGACCCGCGAACGCACCGGTCGCGGTGATCGGAGTGAGGTGTCAGTGGCTGAAGCCCTGGCACCGTACGCCGACGCGCTGCGCTACGGGCTGCTGGCACCCGGCACGCTGCTCGGTGGGGCATCGCCGCTCTACGGGCTGTACTGGGCCGCCAGCGGCTGGGTTGCGCTCGCGGCGCTGGAGCCGCACTTTGGCGCTCAACTGGCGCGCGGGCTGGGCCTGGCCGAACTGACGGCCGAATCATTGGCGCAAGCCTTTCTCACCCGGCCCGCCCGGGAGTGGGAAGCCTGGGCGGTCGAGCAAGACATCCCGCTGGCCGCGGTGCACGATCCGCTGTGCCCACCATCGCAGGTCTGTGACTGAGAGTCCGGCCCGGAATCGCCTGAGAGGATAAGGTAACCCTTCATCATGGTCTCATCTTCAACCACTGCCGCAGGCACGCCCGAAACCCGCTCGACGCGCCTCGCACAATCGGCCGGTTACTTTGCCGCGTTCATCGCCATGGGCCTGTATGGCGCGTCGCTCGGGCCGACCCTGCCCGGCCTGGCCGCACAGACAGGTTCCGGGCTGAGCCAGGTCAGCATCCTGTTCAGCGCACGGGCCTTCGGCTACCTGGTCGGCTCCGTCGCCACCGGGCGTCTCTATGATCGCCTGTCGGGCAACCGGGTGATGGCCGTGATGTTGGTCCTCATGATGGTCGGCATGATCGCGGCTCCCGCGATCGCACTCCTGCCGCTGCTTGTGGGCGTGTTTTTGTTTTTGGGCGTCACCGAGGCGGGCGTGGATGTCGGCGGCAACACCCTGATTGTCTGGCGGCATGGCGCACGCGTCGGGCCATTCATGAACGCGATGCACTTCTGCTACGGCGTCGGCGCCTTTGTGGCACCCATCGTTGTCGCCCAGGCTATCCTTCGGAGCGGCGGCATCACCTGGGCCTACCGGGCGCTGGCGGTATTGATGCTCCCAGCCGTCATCTGGGTGGCCCGGACGCCCAGCCCACGTTCGCCTGCCGCGCACGAGCAGGCGGAACTGGGGGCAGCACGGCCGTGGCCGGTCTTCTTGATTGCCGCGCTGCTTTTCCTGTTTGTCGCGGCTGAAGCAAGCTACGGCGGCTGGGTTTACACCTATGCTCTCAAGCGCGACATCGGCACTGCCACGACCGCGGCCTACTTGACCTCGGCCTTCTGGGGCGCGTTGACGCTCGGCAGGCTGATTTCCATCCCGATCGCTGCTCGTTTCCGCTCAGCGGCGATCCTACTGGGCAACATTCTGGGGTGCCTGGTCGGCATCGCGATCGTCCTGCTGAGCCGCAACTCGCCGCCGGCCCTCTGGGCAGGCACATTCGTTTTCGGATTCGCCATGGGCCCCCTCTTCCCGACGACGATTTCCTTCGCCAGCACGCGTATGGCAACTACCGGTCGAGTCACAGCGTGGTTCCTGGTCGGCGGCAGCCTCGGCGTCATGACCGTGCCCTGGCTGATCGGTCAGTTGTTCGAGCCGCTCGGGCCGCAGGTCACCATGTGGTTGATCGCGCTGTCGATGGCGTTGTCGGTGGGGGTTTATGGGCTATTGATGTTGGATGCGCGACGTGAAACGTGATGCGCGAAACGTGAAAACGTGATGCGTGGAGCGTAGAGCGTGGAGCGGAATTGCTATAGATGTCCGGCAGTGTTTCGTGCTGCAGGGGCGAGGTCGCCTCGCCCAGGGCGTGGAGACCACACCCCTACAGCACGGATTATTATCTGACGCACTATAGAACACATCCAGCGCGGTGACACGCGTCGCGTTGCACGCATCACGCTTCACGTAGCACGCATCACGCATCACGCATCACGCATCACACCCGAAAGGATCCCTCTTATGGCTTCCAACAACACCCTCACGGCCGTTCCCAGCATCAAAGTCGGCCACGCGACCGACCCGGTGGGTCTGACGGGCTGCACGGTTGTGTTGTGCGAAGGTGAGGCGGTCGGCGGCGTCGATCAGCGCGGCGGCGCGCCCGGCACGCGGGAGACCGATCTATTGCGGCCGATGCACCTGGTGCAGAAGGTACACGGCGTCATACTGGCGGGTGGGAGCGCCTTCGGTCTGGCCGCCGCCGATGGCGTCATGCGCTACCTGGCCGAGCGCGGCATCGGCGTCAAGGCCGGGGCGGTGCGCGTGCCCATCGTGCCGGCCGCGATCCTGTTCGATCTGGCAGTCGGCAGCGCGGACGCCCGGCCCGACGCCGCTATGGGCTATGCGGCCTGCCTGGCTGCCTCCGCCGCGGCCGTGCCCCAGGGGAACGTCGGCGCGGGGACAGGGTGCAGCGCGGGCAAGCTGCTCGGCGCCGCGCACGCCACCAAGACCGGCATCGGCAGCGCCGCGATCGAGCTGGGCGGCGGCCTGGTCGTTGCCGCGCTGATCGCCGTGAACCCGTTCGGTGATGTCGTGGACGAGGCGGGCCGGATCATCGCCGGGACGCGGCTGTTGCGGGGAGAGGGTTACGCAGACACACTGGTTGCCTTGCGCGGCATGACTGGCCGGCTCGCGATGCGTATCGCCGGCGCAACCGTCATCGGCGTCGTGGCGACGAACGCGCGCCTGGACAAGGAGCAGGTCAACAAAGTCGCGCAGATGGCGCAGGACGGCCTGGCGCGGACCGTCCGCCCTGCGCACACGATGTTCGACGGCGACACGCTCTTCGCGCTGGCAACCGGCAAAGTGCGGGCGAGTGTCACCCTGGTCGGCGCGTACGCGGCTGAGGCGGTGGCGCTGGCGGTCATCGCCTCGGCAAAGTCAGCCGTGGCTGCGGGCGGACTGCCATCGGGCGCGGAGGGACTCGGATGAAGACAAATCTTGGTGCAGCGCGCCTCGTGTCGTTTGTTTGCATAGCGCTCCTGGCTGGCTGTATCAATGTACAGCAGTCGGTGCCATCCGTACCCCCCACGATTTCAGCCAGGGCGAGCGAGACGAGCCTTCCTGCGGCCACCGCCTCGGCGACCACCGTGAGGGCATCGACCGCCGCGTTGGCAGAGGCTGCGACGCCCACGGCAGCGGCCGCACAGGCTTCGTCTCCGATGCCGGCCCTCCTGCCGACCGTGACGCCGTTCCCGCCGCCCACTGCGACGGAACTGTCCCCAACCGAGATATCCATCCCCACCGCGACTGCGACCCAGGCGCGAGTTGCAAGGCCGCAGCCAACCGTGACGCGCGCGTCCGGCGGGCCCGTGCGGTTGGCCGCCGAACTGAACACCGGCGCCGACGATCTGGCGTTCAGCCCCGATGGCAGATCACTGGCGGTCGGCAGCGCACGGTATGGCGACGGTTCGCAGTTTGCGGTGGAAGTCTGGGATGTGGCTGCCGGGCAGCTTCGCTGGACCGGCCAGCATGCCGATATGGTGCGCGAGGTCGCCTTCTCCCCTGACGGCACGCGCGTGGGCAGCGCCAGTTTCGATGGCGCCGGTCGGTTGTGGGATGCCGCAACCGGCGCGCAGGTTGCTGAATTTAAATACAACTACTGGGTGAATGCGCTGGACTTCAGCAGCCAGGGCAATCGTTGGGCCACCGGCGGGTTCGACGGCAAGGCCGTCGTCGCCGATGCGTCCTCGGGGCAGGCGCAGGCCGAACTCAAACATGATCTGATGGTGCTCGACCTGGCGTTGGCGCCGGACGGGCCGTGGCTCGCCGTGATCACGACCGGCTCGTACGGGCCGGGCCGGGTCACGGTGTGGGATGTGAACACCCATGAGCAGAGGGTGCTCGCCGATTTCAACGGCGTCGGCTACGGCAACGTGGTTTTCAGCCCTGACACGCGCTGGCTGGCCGCGCCGCTCGGCTCAAGCGGTGAGATCGCCGTCTGGCAGACGCAAATCTGGCCTGAGATAACGCGCTTGACCACGCCGCCGGGCTCACCGAGCAGGCTGATCGTGAGTCCGAACGGCCAGCGGTTGGCCGCGCTGATTCAGAGCGGCCAGCCGCCGAGCCGGATCGTGGTGTGGGATACCTCCACGTGGCGCGTCGTGTCACAGTTCCCGCTGGCCGACGTGGGCTGGGACATCGCGTTTAGCCCCGACGGCCGTTGGCTGGCGGCCGGGCTTGGTCAGGGCATCGAGCAGCCAGCCCTCTATGAAGGCCAGCTCTGGGACGCGTCCAACGGCCAACTGGTCGCGCACATGCCGCACGCGGAACAGGTGTTGGCCGTAGCCTTCAGCGCAGACGGCAAGCAGATCGCAACGGGCAGCCACGATGCCGTCAAGATCTGGGATGTGCATATGGATGAGTGATAGGTCAGCGGGAACTTGACCGGTGCTCTGGGTTTGACACGCCTCCTGTCGCCGTGCTACCATCTATCGTCCGAAAGCGTCATTCGTCATTTGCTATCTGCAATTTGCCATTCGCCACCCATCATTATGCCCGACAAGATTCTTCTCGCAGACGACGACCCGAACCTCCTGGAGACGCTGGCGTTCAACTTGCGCGCCGGCGGCTTCCACGTTGTCACTGCGTCGGATGGCGCTGTAGCGCTTGAGTTGGCCCGCGCCGAGTCGCCGAATCTGGTCATCCTCGATCTGATGCTGCCCGAATTGGACGGGCTGACCGTTTGCCGGAGCATCCGCCAGATCTCCGATATTCCCATCCTCATTCTCACCGCGCGCACCGGCGAGCTGGACAAGATTGTGGGGCTGGAGAGCGGCGCCGATGACTATCTGACCAAGCCGTTCAGCCTGGGCGAGCTGCAGGCGCGCATCCGCGCCTTGCTCAGACGGGCCGGCCCGCGCCGCAGCAGCGATGAACTGGCTTCCGGCGATCTAACCTTGAACATGGTCAGCCGCCGTGCCGAGCTAGGCGGCAAGGATCTTGTACTGAGCCCCAAAGAGTTCAGTCTATTGGCGGAACTAATGCGCCATCGCGGGGCGGTGCTTTCCCGCGACCTCCTCCTGACGCGCGTGTGGGGGTATGATTTTTACGGCGACAGCCGCACGGTGGACGTTCACGTTCGGTGGCTGCGCGAAAAGATCGAACCTGACGCATCCGCGCCGACGCGTATCGTGACCGTGCGTGGGATCGGCTACCGGTTCGAGGGGTAATATGAACTTCTGGATCATCCTGCTCATCCTGCTCTTGTTCATTGCCTGCATCTGCCTGGTCGGAGCCATCGGGGCTTTGCGCCGCACGACGGCGCGCGCGCGGCAGGGCTACACCGAACGCGCCGAGGCCATCGCCCGGGGGGCAGAGCTCGAAGCGCAGGTGGCGCGGCAGCACGCCTATCTGGACGCGCTGGGCGAGACCGCGTCGGACGCGCTGCTGCTGCTGGATGGCAACCGGCAGATCACGTGGGGCAACCCGATGGCCTGGCAGATGTTTGGCGCCACCGAGTCGCCGATCGGCCAGCCTTTCATCAGTCTCGTGCGCGATTCGGAGCTGAACCAGGCAGTCATCGATACCGTGGCCGGCAACCGGACGATCGCGCGCCAGACCGCGGTGGGGGGGCGGACCCTACGCATCTGGGCTGCACCGATCGGTGACGCGGGGGGCGCAGCGGTCACTGTCGAAGACGTGACCGAACTGCAGCGGCTGGGGCGGGCCCGGCGTGACTTCGTCGCCAACCTGTCGCACGAACTGCGCACGCCGCTGGCCAACATCGACCTGGCCGCGCAAACCTTGCGTCAGAGCGCCACCGTCGACCCCGCCATGACGCGCCGCATGCTGGATCAGATCCAGGTCCAGGTGCAAACCTTGAGCCAGTTGAGCCAGGAGATGCTGGAGTTGGCGCAGATCGAGTCCGGTCAGGTGCTGCTCAAGCTGGAGCCGAGGGAAGTGGAGCCGGTAGTGCGGCGCAGCATCACGCATTTATTACCCCAGGCGGCGCTCAAGAACCAGCATATCAGCGTGGTGGTGCCGCGCGGTCTGACGGCGCTGCTGGACGAGGAGCAGGTCGGCCGCGTGTTGGGCAATCTGCTGCACAACGCGGTCAAGTTTACCCCCGAGGGCGGCATCATCAGCATCTCCGCCGAGCCACAGGGTCAGGAGGACGTGTGCCTCTGCGTGGCGGACACCGGGCCGGGCATCGCCAGGGAACTCCAGGACCGCATTTTCGAGCGCTTCTACAAGGCCGACCGTTCGCGCTCCCAGGGCGGCGGCACCGGTCTGGGCCTGGCCATCGCCCGCCACATTGTCGAGGGCCACGGCGGTCGCATCTGGGTGGAGAGCACACCCGGCCAGGGTGCAGAATTCTATTTCACGTTGCCCCGGGCATGAAGAACCACGGAGACACTGAGAACACGGAGATTTCAGAAAAGGCTCCGTGCCCTCCGTCCCACGGGGAGGCTACGCGCTGCCTCCGTGGTGATCTTAAGTGATGACAAAGGAAAACATCGCATGAAGGCATCACGCTTCGAGGTTTTGAGCCAGGCTGAGGTCGCACGCATCCACGCAGCTTCGATGGAAGTTCTGGCAACCGTGGGCATCCGGGTGGATTACGGCCGCGCCCGGGAGATTTTCCGCCAGGCCGGGGCCGTGGTAGACGACGATCACCTTGGCCGAGAAGATCCGCGTCTTCCAGTATGCCACGTCGCTCGGCCACGCCCACAGCCTGCTCTTCTACTACCCCACCGACATGTATGTGGACGCGGTCACCTACCTGGACAGCGGCCAGAAGGCGCGCATCCGGGAGTGGATGGGCGACGGCATTGCGCGTGCCAGCGTCGGCCTGGAGGACGCGGACGACCTGATCGCCGATCTCGACCGGGCGCTGCGCGGCCGATCGTTCCAGGGTCTCGTTGGGCCGCTCGCCTACCGGCTGCTCAAAAGCAGAGGGTGAACCGGGGCGCGATCGCCTTTCTGCAGGATTTCGATCCTTAACCCTCGAATCGGTAGCCGATACCCCGCACCGTAACAATCCGCGTCGGGCTGGTGGCATCCACTTCGATTTTTTCCCGCAGCCATCGGACATGCACATCTACCGTGCGCGAATCACCGTAGAAATCGTAGCCCCAGACGCGCGTGAGCAGCAGATCGCGCGACAGAACCGCACCGCGGTGACGCATCAGTTCAGCCAAAAGGTTGAATTCCTTGGGGCTGAGCGGCAACTCCTGGCCCTGCAGCGTGGCCCGGTGGCTGATCAGGTTCAGTGCCAGGTCGTCCGCTCTGATCTCATCACCCGCCGCGCGCGGCCCGGTCCGCCGCCGCAGCGCCCGCAGACGCGCCAGCAGTTCCCCGAGGCTGAACGGCTTCGTCAGGTAGTCATCGGCGCCGCTCTCCAAGCCGATGATCTTGTCCATCTCGCCCGTGCGTGCCGTCAGAATCAGGATCGACAGATCCGAACTGTGGCGCAGGCTGCGGCACACTGTCAGGCCGTCGAGCTCAGGCAGCATCAAGTCAAGGATTACCAGGTCAGGCTGCTCAGCGCGGGCCACATCCAGTGCAACGGCGCCATCGCCGGCGGTGAGCACTTCGTAACCGGCGTTGCGCAGGTTGAACGCTAACATCTCCCGCAGTGTTTCCTCGTCCTCCACCACCAAGATTTTCTCAGTCACGGCTATCCCACTTTGGCTCGGCAACCCAAGCCGTTACACAGCGATCAGGATCGCTCCTGCGCGCGCCCAAGAACAACCCAAGACAAGTCTAGCATGTGTCTGTTAACCCTTCGTAAAGGCCAGGTTAAGCTTTCGCAAGCAAGCTGACTCTGGCTCGACCATGTTGCCAAGCCTTTACCAACGCTTGGTCGGTCCTTAAAATCTCCTTGATGAACCCATAACGCGGAACTGCTATCCTGGCAAGCATGAGACAAAGTTGTGAAGGAGTGTTGATCATGAACATTCTCTTGACGAACGATGACGGAATTCAGGCCCCTGGCCTGTGGACGGCCGCCCGCGTCCTGGCGGGTTTTGGCAGCGTGTTGGTTGTGGCGCCGGCCGTGAACCACAGCGGTTACGGCATGGCGCTGCCGCCGCAACGTGAAGTGACCTACAGCCACTACGATCCTGTGCCTGCCGGCCTGCGCGGGGTGATCGCGTTCTCCGTCTCGGCGTCCCCCGCCACCTGCGTGCAGGTAGGCTTGAGCGGCGCGCTGAGCCAACGCCCGATCGACCTCGTGGTGAGCGGCATCAACGACGCCCTCAACCTGGGACGCGACGTGATGCTCTCCGGTACGGCGGGGGCCGCGTTCACGGCGCATTTGCTCGGCAAGCCAGCGCTCGCCGTGTCCTTTGACGCTGGGAGAAGTGGCATCCCGCTCTGGGAGACGACTGGCTGGGTGCTTGAAGAGGTAATGCGGAGCCGGAGATGGTCAGATGAGCAGCCGGCCCCGTTACTCAATATCAACATCCCCAACCGGTCTGTGGCGGAGTTGGCTGGCATCCGGCTCACAGGTCTGAGCAGCGTCTCATGCCTCGATCGCTACGCCATAGGCGCGCGTTCGGAAACCATGCTGCGCGTCAATCACAAGCCCGAATTCCGGGCAGCCGAGCCGGAACCGGAGAGCGATGCCTGGGCGGTGGCGCGCGGCTACGTGTCATTGACGCCACTGCGGATGTTTCCCGACATCCTGTGTGTGGTGCCGTGGGGTGGCGCCTGGGCGTTCGAGTCACTGCCAGTCGGCGCATACGCGTCGGCGTGAGTGTGGCTGGGGCTCACGCCGGCCGTCATCATCAAGAACTCTTTACAAATTCTTTGTGTCAGGTTAACGAAGCCTTGATGAGCAGTTAATCAGGTTGTGGCATTCTGATCCAGGATGCAAAGCAAAATCACAGTTCCTTTATGAGAAGGGGGAGAAAACATGCGTTCCAAGTTGTTCATCGTTCTGTTCGTCGTCATGTTGGCGGCCGCCGCGTGTGGCGGTCAGCCGACCCCAGCGCCGCAGCCCACGCAGGCGCCTGCCGCTCAGGCTCAGCCGACCATGGCCCCTGAGCCCACGAAAGCTCCTGAACCCACGAAGGCCCCCGAGCCGACTAAGGCTTCTGAGCCCACGAAGGCTGCCGAACCGACCGCGGCCCCTGAGCCGACGGCTGCGCCGGCTGCGGCTGGCGTGACGCTGCCCGAGGTGAATCCGCTGGAAGTTAAGGGCGACATCATCATGGCCGGCAGCTCGACCGTGTATCCGCTGGCTGAGGCGATCGCCGAGCGGTTCAAGGACGAGGGATACGCCGGCAACATCACGATTGACAGCATCGGCTCGGGCGCCGGTTTCGAGCGTTTCTGCAAGGCGGGCGAGACGGACATTGCGAATGCGAGCCGGAAGATCAAGGACACCGAGATCGAGGCGTGCAAGGCGATCAGCCGGGAGCCGTTGGAGGTTCGGGTCGGCACGGATGCGCTGGCGGTGGTCGTGAATCCGGCGAACGACTGGTTGAAGGATGGCGTGACGCTGGCGGAGCTGGCGAAGATTTACTCCAAGGAGGCGGTCAACTGGTCGGATGTGAACCCGGCGTGGCCGAAGATCGCGATCAAGCGCTTCAGCCCGGGCACGGACAGCGGGACCTTCACCTACTTCGTCGAGTCGGTGATGGATAAGGCATACGTGAAGGACGCCGTGGCAGACAAGGGCAAGGGCGAGGAAGCGCTGCTGGGTGCGGCGAACCTACAACTGAGCGAGGACGACAACGTGCTGGTGCAGGGTGTTGAGGGCGACAAGGGGGCCATCGGCTACTTCGGCTATGCCTACTTCCAGGAGAACGCGGGCAAGCTGAAGGACCTGGCGATCAACGGCATTGCGCCGACCGCCGAGACCGTGGATCAGAACAAATACCCGCTGGCGC
>Ga0315283_10004560_pt1 | contig 12081 bp, 11 predicted proteins | sample YL17G09_0_MG_FD_204541 | JGI IMG/M metagenome (GOLD analysis project Ga0315283, IMG submission 204541) | Sediment microbial communities from Yellowstone Lake, YNP, Wyoming, USA - YL17G09_0 | ecosystem: Environmental > Aquatic > Freshwater > Lake > Sediment | place: USA: Wyoming | collected...
CATGTGACCTTCACCCCGATTATATGTCAACACAACATGCTCACTACCTTGAGGACAAATTTAAGATACCTCTTGTCAGAATTCAGCATCACCATGCCCATATTGTTTCCTGCATGGCTGAAAACGGATTGGATGAAAAAGTGATCGGAATAAGTCTTGACGGAACAGGTTTTGGTTCAGATGGAAATATATGGGGGGGAGAGTTTATGATAAATGACCTGAAAGAGTTCACCCGTTTTACACATTTCGATTATATTCCTATGCCGGGAGGAGACAAATCAATAGAGGAGCCATGGAGAATGGCATTTTCTTACATTTACAAATATCTTGGAGAAAGTTTTGATTATAATTCTTTGCCACTATTTAATTCGATAAACAACCATAAATTAGATATGGTTAAGAAAATGATTATCAATAATGTGAATTCACCGCTTACTTCAGGTGCCGGTCGGCTTTTCGATGCTGTGTCTGCAATCCTGGGGCTTTGTCCTGTAGCATCATTTGATTCGGAAGCACCAATGCGGCTTGAGTCTGTAATAGATTGTGAAACAAATGAATATTATCCTTTTAGTCTTGGTAAAACAATTGTTTTTGCTGAAACGCTAAAGGCAATTCTGAACGATCTGACCCGTGAAAAGATCTCATTAATATCTGCGAAATTTCATAATACTATTGCACAGATATTACTTGAAGTATCCCTTTCTATCAGAAGAGATACCTCGTTTACCAAGGTAATTCTTTCAGGCGGGGTTTTTCAGAATAAATATCTTCTGGAAAAAACTTTATATCTGTTAAGATTGAATTCATTTAAGGTTTTCAATAACCATCATGTACCGGTTAATGACGGAGGTATATCTCTGGGTCAGTTAGTAATTGCTTCAAAAATGAAAAAATAATGTGTCTGAGTATTCCGGCAAAGATCGTGTCAATTGACGGTACCATGGCAGAAGTATCTGCCGGGGGTGCTGTATTTAAAGCAGGTCTGCATATGATTGAAAATGCTGAGGTCGGAGACTATATTCTGCTGCATGCAGGATTTGCCATCCAGAAAATAAGTGAGAAAGAGGCTGCTGAAACAATAAAATTATTTGAAGAGATAAATAATTCTCTGAATGAATAGTTGGCATGAAGTACATTGATGAGTACAGAAATAAAGCTTTGGTAATGAGTCTGATAAACAATATTACTAAGTCAGTCAGTCGTAATTATACCTTTATGGAGGTGTGCGGGGGTCATACAGCAGCAATACACAGGTTTGGTATTCCTGCACTACTTCCGGCCGGGGTAAAGCTTATTTCTGGTCCCGGTTGCCCGGTTTGTGTTACCGGAACAGCTTTTATCGATAAGGCTATTGCCTATTCCAGAATGGAAGAGGTTATTATAACAACTTTCGGAGATATGATAAGAGTTCCCGGATCACTCTCTTCTCTTGAAAAAGAAAAGGCTTCAGGTGCTGATATAAGGATTGTTCTTTCCGGCCCGGAAGCGCTTGGAATTGCCGAAAAAAATCCTGAAAAAAAGGTCGTTTTTCTGGGAATAGGATTTGAAACAACAGCACCGGGAACGGCAGTTACAATCAAGTTGGCGCAGAGGAGTGATATTTATAATTTTTTTCTGTTAAGTGCTCATAAGGTTATGCCTCCTGCAATGCAAGCTATTATAAAAGAGGGTGTTAATCTGGATGGGTTTATATGTCCCGGTCATGTTGCCACAATAACCGGTTCTGATATATTCAACTTCATTCCGGAGAAATTTAAACTGGCATGTGTTATTTCAGGTTTCGAACCTTCAGATATTTTACAATCGATACTGATGTTAATCCTTCAGGTAAATATGAATGCTCCGAAAGTCGAAATTCAATATAACCGGGCAGTAACGAAGCATGGTAATATATTAGCACAGAATCATTTGTACCAGGTTTTCGAGACTTGCGATGAACAATGGCGTGGTTTAGGCGTAATTCAGGGCAGTGGGCTTAAACTGCGAAAGGAATATGAACGATTTAATATTGAGAAAATAATGCCGGTAAATGTTAATTTAAATTCTGAAGATGTTTTATGTATTTGCTCTGACATTCTGAGGGGATTTAAGACACCGGATGATTGTACTCTTTTTGCAAAAAAATGTGTTCCTGAAAACCCGGCAGGAGCATGTATGGTTTCAACTGAAGGAGCTTGTAATTCATGGTATAAATACCGGATTAATGAATGATTTTATCTCTTTGAACCAGGGAAGCGGAGGTAAGCTAACACATGAGCTTATAACCAATCTGTTTGTTAAGAAGTTCGGCATGAGTGAACCCTTAACAGATTCTGCTATTCTTAAGGAATCTGGATATACTTTATCATTTACCACAGATTCATATGTTGTGAATCCGATATTCTTCCCGGGAGCCGATATCGGTAAGCTGGCAATCTGCGGAACAGTAAACGATCTGGCAGTATCTGGTGCCGTTCCCCGCTTTATAGCAGCATCATTTATTATTGAAGAAGGCTTTCCTGTAAGTGATCTTATCAAGGTTACGGAATCAATGGCTGAGGAGGCGTTAAAAGCTGGAGTAAAAGTAGTTACCGGTGATACAAAAGTTGTTGAGAAAGGGAAATGTGATAAGCTCTTTATCACAACATCGGGAATCGGTATTCTGAAGTATGGTTTGGAACATATCAGTACAGCCAGTACAATAAAACCAGGGGACAAACTTATTATAAATGGTTCTCTGGGTAATCATGCCCTGGCCGTGCTTGGTGCCCGGAATAAACTAAGCTTCAGTACTCCGGTCTATTCTGACTGTGCATCATTGAATCATCTTATACAAAGAGTTCTTGAAAGCTGTACCGAGGTTCGTTTCATGCGCGATCTTACACGCGGGGGACTGGCAACTGTATTAAACGAACTATCAGGAATAACAGGATATGGAATTTCAGTTGATGAGGATTCCGTTCCGGTTGACGACCCGGTTAAAGGATTCTGTGAAACACTTGGATTTGATCCATTGTTCCTGGCAAATGAAGGGAAAATACTAATTGTAGTTGGCGGCGGCCAGGAAAACATGGCACTTGAGATAATGAGGTCAGATTCTTACGGAACAAACTCGGCAGTGATCGGGGAGATTGTTCCCGATGATAAACACCTGGTTATTTTAAAAACATCCGTTGGAGGTAAGCGTATCCTTGATATGCCTTCAGGACAACAGCTTCCGAGAATATGTTAATATTTAGTTATGCATGAAATCAGGATAGCAGAAGATCTCTCATCAATTGTGGTTGAAGCCGCAAAAAGAGAGAAGCTGTTAAATGTAACCAGGGTTAATATATGTTTCGGACAACTTGTACAGATAGTTCCTGAAATATTTGAAATCGCTTTCAGGGAGGCAGTCAGGAATACCCCGGCCAGTAAAGCTTTACTCGATATAGAAATATTGAATGTGGAGATGAAATGTATGAAGTGCGGGAGTGATTTCCTTCTTATAGATAATCAGTTTGCCTGCAATCTGTGTCTGTCAGATGATATAAAAATTATTCATGGAAAGGAATTATTTATTAAAAGTATAGAAGGAGAATAGATATGGAAATTAAAATAATGAAAAATATTCTTGACAGGAACCAGCACAGAGCTGAAGAGGTCAGGAAGATGCTTTTATCGAAAAAGCTGTTAATGGTGAATATAATAAGCTCACCAGGAGCTGGAAAAACAACTCTGCTGGAACGAACTTGCGAAGTCTTGGGTCCGAAATTCAGGATAGGTGTAATTGAGGGTGATATAACTACCGACAGGGATGCACAGCGTTTAAAGAAATATAATATACCAATTGTAGTAATAAATACCGAAGGAGGTTGTCATCTCGATTCTCACAGTATCTTTAAAGTACTTGACAGTTTTGACCTGGATAATCTCGATGTACTTTTCGTCGAAAATGTTGGTAATCTGATCTGTCCTTCACAATTCGATCTTGGTGAAAATTTTAAAATAGCTGTTGTAAGTACAACCGAAGGGGACGATAAACCTGAAAAGTACCCTATGCTGTTCAGAGAAGCTAGGGCAGTCATTCTCAACAAGATTGACCTGATACCATACACCAATTTTAATCTGACTGACTTCAAGTCAGATTTAAAAATGATTAATGCCCGTGTTTCTCTGTTTGAAGTCTCTTGTACAAGGGGCGATGGTTTGGAAATGTGGTTTGACTGGATTGGTGAAAAAATAAAAAGCATTATCTTTCCCATGGAGGGGTCTCAGGCAAAGAATCTCTGAATGTTTGAATGAGCAAATTTTCATATGCCCCGGCGAATTTTCCATTAATGAACCTGTCAAGTCCCTCTTCAAGAAATCGTTTCCAGGAATAATCTTCATCTCCCGGAATAATAGGGTAGAAGAGTACATTATTGTATTTTGCTGCATCAAGATCTCCTTTAGCATCTCCAATCATCAGAATCCTGCTGTCGTGATATTTTGACTTTGCTGCGAAGGCTATATGTTCGGCTTTTGTACCATGCTCCTGAGCTGCGATCATTTTCGCATATTTTATAAAATCATTCTCAATCCATTCATATTCAAGCGCTTCCAACGGAGTCTGAGATACTACGAGAATATCGGCAAAAGCTGAAATCTTTTCAATAGAAGGTCTTGCATGAAGGAATGGTGGGATGTCATGTAGCCATTCGGCAATCTCTCTGTTTACGGTTTCGCTCCATTTAAGAACAGGGTCGAGCCTTTTATCTTTAGTATCTTTGTGATACTTTCTGAGAGATGCATTACCGAGCTTTGTTTCACTTACGACCCATTCACTCAGCGGTGTCATGTCAGGGAGCTGAAATCCTTTTTCAATAATCTCCTTCCTCTGAGCGAGAAGTTCAAATACTTTTAACATAGAAATGAACCTGTTGCCGCCTCTGTGCACCGAATATAGATTTACAAATTCCCATGTCTCTCTGGCTATCTTTGAAACAGGGAACAGGTTGAAGTATTTCAGTGCATTAGGAATAAAGAACTCCTTCTGCTTCACTTCCATAGAATCAAATACACATCCATCAGAGTCTATTCCAATAAAATAATCAAGAGTAGGGGTGAATTCCCGGAGTTCTTTCTGATAGTCCATTTTCAAAAATAGGTATAAAGATAATGATCCTGCCGAAAACAGAAATTTCAGAACCGGAAACCAAATTTAATTTCTAATCTGTTCATTATGCTTTCATAAGTAGAACTTGTTTGGGTGTATTCCTTTTTCTGATAACTTGTATGGGCATATCTGTACCCAAAACTCAGATATGATTCGTATTCATCTCTGAACCAGGAAATTCCGGTGCCAATTCCCACTGATAGCCCTCCTTTAAAATTATATGGTTCATACTGGTTATATACATCATATGTTTCGGAATCTGAACCACCAAGATGCATCACTCCACCGCCTCTCATATAAATAAAAGGTGTTGCCCTCTTTTCAGTTATCAGATATTTGTACTCAAAGAACAAAGGGACATACGGTTTTCCAAAAAATTCCACACCTGATCCGATGCTGATAATATTATTTGTATGTAGAGTATAACCTCCAAGAATATTGAAACTGAATGGTGCTACATATTCTGCATCCTGCGAACCAAGCAGTATACCGGCTTCAATAGCAAATCCAAAACCCTCGCTTTTTCTAACGTTGAACTGCCTGATCTCTGTAGTGAATTTGGCGACATCGGATGCGGGGAAAATAAAAATACTCCCGTCGGAAGTCTTTATTTTATACTGGTCAGAAACTATTTCCAAAAGATTTCCATAGATAATGCTACCGTTTCGGAGATATAGAACATCTTTTGACTTTTGTGCAGATACGTTAAAGATGCTGATCATCAATAAAATAAAAACAACCAGGTTTTTTTTCATTGTATATTAAGGGTTAAGAGAAATAATTTAGCATGATTTTTGCGTGATATTGAATACATAGCTAACCTTTATGAAAGCAAAAATCATTCCAATAATAAGCCTTCTGACCTTATTTGTAATTTCACTATCCTCATGTGAAGATTCAAACTACAGGCAGTATACGGGAAATGCACCGGTTTATCTTTCTTATGATGATCTACGTAAATCTGTAGTCAACCAGGATCATGCGGACCTGATAAATCCTGGCAAGATATATTTCAAAGACGATTTTATATTTATTGTTGAAGAATTGAAAGGTATACATGTATATGACAATAGTGATCCAAGTTCGCCATCCAAGACAAATTTTGTAAAAATACCGGGGGTAGTTGATATTTCAATTTCAGGACAGACATTATATGCTGATAGTTTCGTCGACCTGGTAGTTCTTGATCTGGGAGACATAAGGAATATTAAAGAAGTGGGAAGAATAAAGGATATACTTCCATATACTGTTCCTCCTGTTGATAATAAATACCCAATGGCATATGTAGACCAGGAAAAGGGCGTGGTTATTGAGTGGGAGGTCCGGACCATAAAGGAAAGGTTTGACCCGAATCCCCCCCCTTATCCGATATTCTGGTCCAGCAGCAGGGCTTTTATGGATAAGTTCAATGCTTCAGGGGCTTCTACCGGTATAAGCGGAAGCGGAGTAGGAGCGGGAGGCTCAATGGCAAGATTTGGCATAAAAGAAGATGTATTATACGTTATGGACCAGAATACTTTGAAGGTATTTGATATCACCAACAAGACAAATCCTGAGAAAATCAATGATATTTACCCCGGATGGGGAATTGAGACCATGTTTCTTACAGAAAATGAGATGTTTCTTGGAACCACAACGGGAATGGTGATACTTGATATTTCTGTACCTTCATCCCCTGTATCAATGGGATTTTTTAGTCATGCAAGAAGTTGTGATCCTGTTGTTGTTGATGATACTCTTGCATACATTACCCTCAGAACCGGTACCGGGTGCGGAGGAAATCTGAATGTTCTGGATGTAGTTAATATAAAAGATATTACAAAGCCAAAGGCAGTTATCTCATATGGCATGACCAATCCTCATGGACTGGGCAAGGATGGCGACCTTCTCTTTATATGTGATGGCAGCGCTGGTTTAAAAGTATATGACGCCTCTGATCCGAAAAAAATCACAAACAATCTTATCTACAGGTATCCTGAAATAAATGCATATGATGTCATTCCGATTGATAATATCCTGGTACTTATTGGTGATGATGGCCTTTACCAGTACGATTATTCAAATGTGAAAAACATCAAGTTACTCAGTTCCATACTGGTAATGAAGGAATAAATGTCTTGAAGTCCTTTGTTCCTGATGTCCTGCATTCTTTTCATTAAGCTTAATCCAGATTGTAGTACGTTTCTTCTATTTAGTCTAATTCTAAATTAGAAACTATGACATTATTTGCTTTTTTATAAAAGTATTGTTATTAAATTAACAGCACAATAAAATAAGAGAATTCAATCACTTTTAGGCTATTTAATTACTTATAAATCAATAAGAAATGTATCAGGTAGAAAATCTAGTTAAGGAATTGTCAGTTAAACATGGCCGCCAGCGTGAAAGCCTTATGCCTATTCTTCAGGATATTGTGCAAAAGTACAATTACCTGACCGATGAGGCTATGGTAGAGGTAGCAAAAGAACTCGATATTTCAGCAGCAGAGGTTTACGGGACAGCTTCTTTTTACACTTTTCTTGACACGCAGGTAAGAGGTAAGTATGTTATAAGAGTCTGTAAGACAATAACTTGTTCAATGAAGGGAAAGAGTGATGTAATTCATACAATTGAAGATATGCTTAAGATAAAGATAGGCGAGACAACTGCCGACAATCAATTCAGTCTTTTAGAGACAAATTGTATAGGCTGGTGTCATAAAGCCCCGGCAATTCTCATTAACGAGATGCCATATACAGACCTGACGCCTGAAAAAGTGGGTGTGATTATCAAGGATTATATGCAGAAATAAAACAGGGGAAAAAATGGAAAACAAAGGATTAAACAAGGTAGACCTGATATTTGAAAAAGTCAATCCCAAAGAGGTACTTGTAAAGGCCTATAAAATGACCAGTACTGAGATTATCCAGGATATGCTCGATTCAGGTCTCAAGGGAAGGGGAGGTGCAGGATTCCCGACCGGGTTGAAGTGGAAGTACGCTGCAGCTGAAAAAAGTCCTGATAAATACATTATATGCAATGCTGATGAAGGGGAGCCCGGAACTTTCAAGGACAGAGAGATACTCGACAGGGTATCTGTTAAAGTACATGGAGGGATGGCTATTGCCGGTAAAGCTATAGGGGCAAAAATGGGAATTGTTTACCTGAGGGGCGAATACAGGTATATGCTTCCTAAACTTATGCTCGAACTCAATGATTTTCATAAGATGATCCATGATATAGGATATGACTTTAAAATTGAGTACCGTATGGGTAGCGGAGCTTATATATGTGGTGAGGAAAGTGCACTTTTTGAATCAATTGAAGGCAAAAGGGGTGAACCAAGGAATAAGCCTCCTTATCCCACAGTATCAGGGGTGTTTGGGAAGCCAACATCAATCAATAATGTGGAAACTCTCGTTACGGCCATGATGATTGTCAACCATGGTGCAAAAAATTTCATTCAGTATGGTACAAAAGATTCCAGAGGATCAAAAGTATTCTCAGTATCAGGCGATACACCAACGCCAGGTATTTTTGAGCTTGAGCTTGGAATGACAGTACAACAGTTTGTGAATGAGTTCGGTGATGGCGATGCTAAGGCTGTTCAGATTGGGGGAGCATCAGGATTTTGCGTACCAAGAAAAAAATTTGCAGAGACGATCATCGGATTTGAAGGCGTGCCAACAGGAGGATCAATGAAGCTGTTCAACAGCTCAAGGTCAATGTATAATGTCCTTCATAATTACCTCGATTTTTTTACAGAGGAGTCATGCGGGCAATGTACACCCTGCCGTGTCGGATGCCAGCAACTGCTCAAGGGAGTTGAAAAGGTGAAGAAAGGTGAAGCTAAATCAACATATCTTACTGAACTGATGAAACTTGCTGATTCCATGAAGATTGCTGCCAAGTGCGGACTGGGACAGTCGGTAGGAAATGCATTCAAATCGATAGTTGGCAACTTCAGGGAGGAGATCATTTATTAATCACTTTAGAAAAACGAGATAACTATGATAAACCTGACAATAAATGACCAGAATATTTCAGTAGAACCCGGGACAACAGTGTTGCAGGCGGCCAGAAAACTGAAAATTAATATTCCAACACTCTGTAATCATGATGACCTTTGTGTAGCAGGTAATTGCCGAGTCTGTGTAGTGGAGCAGACAGGAGCAAGGACGCTGATAGCTGCCTGTGCCATGCCGGTTTCTGATGGAATGGATATACATACAAATACTCTTAAAGTGCGAAATGCAAGAAGGCATATTGTTGAACTTCTGTTGACTGAGCACCGATCAGACTGTACAAAGTGCTATAAGAACCAGAACTGTGAATTGCAATCACTGGCTAACGAATTTGCTTTTGGTGACACTATATTCCTTGACCTTGTTGAAGATCATAATTACACAATTGACAGGTCATCGCCATCATTCATAAAAGATGACAGCAAATGCATACGTTGTCAGAGGTGTGTCAGGACATGTGATCAGTTACAGTATATTTCAGCAATTGCAGTATCAAACAAGGGAGCTCACCAGAAGATCTCTTCATTCCATAACAAACCCATGAGCCATGTAGTTTGTACAAATTGCGGACAGTGTGTGAACCGTTGTCCGACCGGTGCGCTGGTTGAAAAGACATATATCGACCAGGTGTGGGATGCAATATATGATCCTGAAAAACATGTTGTTGTTCAGACTGCACCTGCTGTAAGGGTGGCTTTGGGAGAGGATCTTGGATATGATGCCGGAGAGAGAGTAACAGGTAAAATGGTAAATGCTCTCAAACAGCTTGGTTTTGATTCAGTTCTTGATACTGATTTTACTGCTGACCTTACTATCATGGAGGAGGGAACTGAGTTGCTCACACGACTGAAGAAAGCACTTGTTGAGGGAGATAAAAAGGTGTCGCTTCCTATGTTTACCTCCTGCTCACCCGGCTGGATTAAATTCATCGAGCATAAATATCCTGAATATCTTCCTAACCTCTCTACCTGCAAGTCACCTCAGCAGATGTTCGGAGCACTTGCCAAAACATTTTATGCCCAGAAACGCAAGCTTGACCCTTCAAAGGTTGTTTCTGTATCAATAATGCCGTGCACGGCAAAAAAGTTTGAAGCTGACAGGCCCGAAATGAGAGCAAGTGGTTATAAAGATGTTGATTTCGTACTTACTACAAGGGAACTGGCTGTTATGATCAAACAGGCTGGTATTGATTTCATGAACCTCGGTGAGGCTCACTATGATTCTATCATGGGTGATTCGACCGGAGCTGGTGTTATTTTCGGAGCTACAGGAGGAGTAATGGAAGCCGCCCTGCGTACGGCATACGAGATTGTTACCGGTCGCGAGGTGCCTTTCAAAAACCTGAATATCACCCCGGTCCGTGGAATGGATGGAGTTAAGGAGGCTACATTAAAGATGGAAGGTTGCCTTGAAGAATGGAAATTTCTCGAAGGCGCTGAGCTCAAAGTGGCAATAGCTCACGGACTTGTCAATGCAAACAATATAATGAGGCATGTAAAGAATGGAACAGCTACTTACCATTTTGTGGAAATTATGGCTTGCCCCGGAGGATGCCTCGGCGGTGGAGGACAGCCAATTCCAACAAATGCTGCTATAAGGAAGAATCGTATGAAAGCCATCTATTCAGAAGATGAACATATGGTTCTGCGTAAGTCGCATCAAAATCCTGAAATAATTGCCATTTATAAAGAATTTCTGGGCAAACCAAACAGCAAAGTGTCGCATGAACTACTTCATACCCACTATGTTGAAAGGGACCATTTTTAGAGTAAGACTCTTTACCCCTAAATCCCACCTTCGGCAAGCTCAGGGCAAGCCCAGGGGGGACTTAAAATCCCTTTTATTAAGCCCCCCTTGGGGGGTTGGGGGTGTTATCAGGACTAATGAAATAAGCTATGATGAGAATTCACCCGATTATTTTCAAAATATCCTGAATATCAATGTCTTTTAGCGGATTATTACTTGAAATGAAGGTATCAGCCAGCTTCGATTTCTTCTCCTGAAGCCTGACTATTTTTTCTTCAATACTATTGCTTGAAATATACCTGTAAACGAATACGCTTTTATCCTGTCCTATCCTGTGTGCCCTGTTCATCGCCTGCATTTCTGATGCCGGATTCCACCATGGATCGAGGATGAAAACATAGTCGGCTGCAGTTAGGTTCAGACCTACTCCTCCGGCCTTAAGGGAGATCAGGAATATCCTGTTTTGCGGATCATCCTGAAAACTATTTACTATTTTCTCCCTGTTTGTACTTGCCCCGGTCAGCATTGAAAACCTGATCCTCCTCTGACTCAGTGCATCTGCATAAAGGTTAAGATGCTTAACAAAGGATGAGAAGACAAGTATTTTATGGCCTTCTGATATAACACTCTCAATATCCTGAAGAACGGTTTCAAATTTTCCAGAACCTGATGTATAATCTTCAAACGTCATTACCGGATGATTTGAGATCTGACGTAGTCGCATCAGCCCCTGAAGTACTACAATTGCCGATTTCTCAGTACCTTCACCCTCAATGCTTTTCAGGATACTATTCCTTACTGCCGATTTTTCTTCATCGTAAATCCTGAACTGCTCATCGGTCATATCACAGAAAACAGTCTGTTCTGTCATCGGCGGAAGATCGCGGGCAACTAACTCTTTGGTACGCCTCAGGATAAACGGCTTGATTATTTTTCTAAGGTTAAACTCTTTTTCATCATCTCCGGCTATTTCAATAGGTTTTGCGAATTCCCTTCGGAAGAACGACAAATCGCCAAGCAACCCCGGATTAACAAAATTCAATTGTGACCATAAGTCTGTGAGCGAGTTCTCAACGGGTGTTCCTGTAAGAACCAGTTTGAAATCGGACCTTAATCTGGTCATAGTCCTGTAAACAGCAGAACCTGGATTTTTTATCACCTGACTTTCATCGAGGATTATATAATGAAAATTAAAAGAGCTGAAAATGTCAATGT
>Ga0315283_10004561_pt1 | contig 12079 bp, 9 predicted proteins | sample YL17G09_0_MG_FD_204541 | JGI IMG/M metagenome (GOLD analysis project Ga0315283, IMG submission 204541) | Sediment microbial communities from Yellowstone Lake, YNP, Wyoming, USA - YL17G09_0 | ecosystem: Environmental > Aquatic > Freshwater > Lake > Sediment | place: USA: Wyoming | collected...
GGCAAAGGCGGGTGATGAAAGGAGGGCCAGCAGACCGACCACCACGATTCGTTGCATCCAAAATCTCCCGTCCACCGGCCCGGCGTTGGGCGAGCAACACAATAGCGCCTGCAAATGCATTCGAGCGGTCGCCAGGGACTGGCCCGTCGCCTCCAGCGAACGGCTTGGCGCATGCGGCCGTATCGTGGTATCGAACAATCCGAGGAGGTTTCATGCACGAGATCCGGCGCGCAAACGACAGGGGCCATGCCAACCACGGCTGGCTCGACTCCTACCATTCGTTCTCGTTCGCGGACTACTGGGATCCGCGGCACGTCGAGTTCGGGCCGCTGCGCGTCATCAACGAGGACCGCGTGGTCCCGGGCGCAGGTTTCGGCACACATGGCCACCGTGACATGGAGATCATCAGCTACGTGCTCGAAGGCGAGCTGGCGCACAAGGATTCCACCGGTACGAGCTCCGTCATCCGCAAGGGCGACGTGCAGCGCATGAGCGCCGGGCGCGGCGTCATGCACAGCGAGTTCAACCACTCGCAGGTGCAGCCGGTGCATTTCCTGCAGATCTGGATCCAGCCGGATGTCACCGGCATCGCGCCGGAGTACGAGCAGAAGCGATTCGAGCCCGAGGAAAAGCGCGGGCGTCTGCGACTGGTCGCTTCCCCGGACGGCGCCGACGGTTCGGTCCGCATTCACCAGGATGCACGCCTGTTCACCGGGCTCTTCGACGGAGCGGAACGCACGGTCCTCGAGGTCGCACCCGGCCGCAGGCTCTACGTGCACGTGGCGCGCGGCAAGGCCACGGCGAACGGCGAAGTGCTCGACGCGGGCGACGCGCTGAAGCTGACGCACACCCAGGCGCTGAGTCTCGCCGACGGGACGGATGCGGAGGCACTCGTTTTCGATCTGCCGGCTCAGTGATGTCTTGCGTCTAGGCTCGTAACTGCCTGATCTGGAACGCTTCTGGGCGACTCGGACAATCCGCAACAGAATATTGACAATAAGCTCACAGTTTATTGACAATACCGGGCATGAGGGCTGACAAAGAGATCATCCGACGCCGCGCCCTGACGCTGGTTGCCGAAAACGGTCGGGGCGTCGCCGGCCGGCTGGGTGCTGAATTCGGCATGTCGCGGCAGGTGGCCAACGGACACCTGCAGGCGCTGGTGAGCGAGGGGCTGCTCGAGGGAACGGGCAGCACCCGGTCGCGGACGTACCTGCTCGCGACCTCGCGGCAAGCCGTCCGCAGCTTCACGCGGGATGGTCTCAGTGAAGATGCCGTCTGGCGTGAAGTATTTGCACCGGTGGTTGCCGATCTCGCGGAAAACGTTCGCGACATCTGGCGCTATGGCATCACCGAGATGGTAAACAACGCCATCGATCACTCCGGTTCGCAACAGGTGCACGTCGGCGTGCGCCGCACCGCGCTCCATACGGAGGCGTGGGTGGCCGACGATGGCGAAGGCATTTTCCTCAAGATCCAGCGCGCACTCCGTCTATACGATCCGCGCGAGGCCATACTCGAACTCGCGAAGGGAAAATTCACGACCGACGTGACGAACCACTCCGGTGAAGGCATCTTCTTTACCTCGAAAGTATTCGATGCCTTCGACATCCAGTCCGGGCGTCTCCACTTCATGCACGACCACGAGCCGCTGGACCGCTTGCTCGAGCGTCCGGCCGAGGCGCCCGGTACACTCGTTGCGCTGCGCCTCGCCAACGACAGTGTCCGGACCACGCGGTCCGTATTCGACAAGTACGCTGCACCGGACGCGTACACATTCGATCGCACAGTCGTTCCGCTGCGACTGGCGCAGTACGAAGGCGAGAAACTGGTCTCGCGCTCGCAGGCCAAGCGCATTTACAGGCGATTCGAGCGCTTCCGCCACGTGGCACTCGATTTCGACGGCGTCGCCGAGATCGGGCAGGCCTTTGCGGACGAACTTTTCCGTGTCTTCCCGACGGCGCATCCCGCAGTCGAACTGGAGCTCGTCAACGTGTCGGCCGACGTGGCCAGGATGATCGGTCGGGTCAAGGCCGCCCCGATTCACTTGTGACGAACGGATACGAGACACCAGGGGGACCAAGTCGTGTACACACTTTACTACTCACCCGGCACCGCCAGCCTTGTCGCGCACCTCGCATTGCTCGAACTCGGCGTGCCATATCGTCTTGAGAAAGTGGATTTCGACAAGGACGCGCAGCACGGCGCAGAGTACCTGCGCCTCAATCCGCGCGGCCAGGTCCCGACGCTGGTCATCGACGGCAAGCCGTACTTCGAGTCTGCGGCGCTGCTGATGATCCTCGCCGAGCGTCACCCGGAAGCGCGACTGGCACCCGCACCCGGCAGCCCGCTGCGCGCCGGCTGGTACCAGTGGATCGCGTTCTTCACCAACTCGCTCGGTCCCGCGTATCGCCTGTGGTTCTATCCGCCCGACCTGGGTGCTGAAGAGCACCCGCCTGCGGTGCGAGAGGCGCTGCGCAAGAGCATCGAGGGCTCCTGGGCTTTCGTCGATGCGCACCTGCAATCGAACGGGCCGTACATGCTCGGCAAGGATTTCTCCGGCGTGGACCTGCTCGCCATCATGTACATGCGCTGGTCGCGGAACATGCCGCGCTCCGCGCTCGAGTGGCCGTCGCTGCGGCGGCTCGCCGACCTGGTGCGGGCACGGCCGAGCTGGCGCAGGATGTATGAGCTCGAAGGCCTGACGGAGTGGGCCGCCTGACGAGGAGGCGGGCGCGGAGTCTCACGGCTGCGGTCACGCGCCGCAGCGTGCGCTCAGATGCGGATCGTGCGCCAGGCGCCTGATCGCCACCGCAGGTACAACGCTCCACCGAGCAGCAGCACGTAGGTCAGCAGCGCGAACCAGCCGCCGGCCGCGCCGAACCCGAACTGCGGCAGGAAATCGAGCCAACCCTGTCCGGGACTGAACGACAGCATGTGCGCGAGGGGCACGAACACGCCCCAACTTAGCACCACGAACAGTATCGCCGGCACGCGAACGTCGCCCGCGCCGCGCAGCGAAAAACCCGCGCCGAGATTCAGTCCGTCGAAGATCTGGTAGCCGGCCGCGATCCAGAGCAGGACGGATCCGAGTTCGACCAGCTTTGCCGCTTGCGGGTCGCCTGCGGTCAGAAAGGCCGGCAGCAACCACGGTCCGGCCGCTGCGAGCAGCACGCCGAGCGCTCCCATGAATACGACCGTCGACAGGATGATGGTGTTGCCGAGCCGGCACGCCCAGTCCTTGTCTCCCGCGCCGATCGACTGGCCGACGAGCGTCGTGCCGGCAAGTGCGATGCCGAGGCCCGGCATGTAGGCTGCGGAAGTGAGCATCATCACGATCTGGGTCGCGGCGCCCTCGACCTGGCTCAGGCGGACCTGCATCAACTGGAACAGCGACAGTCCGAACAGGTCCGCTGCGTACATCATCCCCATCGGCAGGCCGATCCTGAACTGACGCAGCAGGCTGCCCGCGTCGGGACGCCAGGTCAGGTGCGTCTTGTGCGAGCGGCGCAGATCGTCCCGGAGGAACACGAAGAGCGCGAAAGCGACGCCGCAGAGCATGCTCACATTCGTAGCCCACGCGGAGCCGGCGATGCCGCCGTCGAGCCGGAAGATGAACACTTCGTTCAGCACGGCATTCACCACGGCCACCAGCGTGCTGGTCATCACCGTGATGCGCGGGCGCGAGATGCCGTTGAAGAAACCGAGGATCGCCCAGAGCGCCACGCCAATCGGGGCGCCCAGCATCCGTGGCCACCAGAAGTCGACGGCCTGCTGCTGCACGGCGGCGTCGAGACCGAACGGCGCGAGGATCGGCGCGCCGAGCCACGCGAACGCAGTGAAGAACGGCACGGTGATCAGGGCGCCCCACAGGGCGACCCAGGTTGCATGTCCCGCTCGCCAGCGACGCCGACTGCCTTCCGCCTGCGCGACGATTGTCTGCACCGCGAGGCCGATGCCGCCGAACACCATCACGAAGAACAGCACGACCCAGTAGATCGCCGCGAGGCCGGCCATCGCCGTGGTCGAGATGTGACCGACGAACCAGGTGTCCGTGAGGCTGATGACGACCTGCAGGCCGCTGTTCAGCATCAGCGGGAATGCGAGCGCGGCGATGGCGCGGAAGTCGACGCGTGGACGACCGTCAGGCCCGATGCGCTGGGCCGGCAGCATCAGCGTCGCATGTGCCGGTGCACGAAGTAGTAGAAGAGTACCCACAGGAACAGCATCAGCCCGCCGCCCCAGAGCGTGATGCGGTGGAGGCTGCCTTCGAGCAGCTGCTGGTCCTGGCCAGCCGTGACGCCGAGCCACACGAGCACGCTGCACCACAGTGCCGATCCGGCCATCGTCGCGAGCGAGAACTTCCAGTAATTCAGGCGCACGATGCCGGCCGGAATGCCGATCAGGTGACGAATTACCGGCAGGATCCGCGCAACGAACACGCCCATCGTGCCGTAGTGCGCGGACCAGATCTCGGCTCGCTCGATCTTCTCTGGCGTGATGAGCAGGTAGCGCCCAAAGCGCATCAGCAGTCGCCGGCCGAGGCCGCGCGACAGCCAGTACATCGCGCTTGCGCCGACCCATGACCCGACCGTTCCCGCGAGCACGATGCCGCCGAGCGAGAAAGTGCCACGCGTGTGCGCGAGGTAGGCCGCGGGCGGAATCACGAATTCGCTCGGCAGCGGGATGATCGAGCTCTCCATGGCCATCAGCAGCCCGATGAGCAGGTACCCGCCCTGGTCGAGCGTCTCGAGGTACCAGTGGATCAGCGGTGCGAGCAGGTCGTGCATGGCCGGGCATTCTGCCAGAACGCCGGGGGACGCTCCGGCCGGTCGGTGGGCGGGGCCGTGCGAGTGGTGCGACAATCGACGCCCAGCGCCGGCATGCGGCGAACCGGAGTCTCCATGCGTCGTCCTCATCGATTGGCAGCCCTTTGCCTTGCCACGCTGGCGCTGCTTGGCTCCTGGCCGGCGCTGGCCAAGGAATCGGTGCCACCCGAGGCTGCCGCCATCAAGGAACCCGCGGTCATCGCAACGACGGACGTTTCGATGCGGGCCGATGCCGACGAGCGTTTCGCGCAGGACGTGATCGAGCGCACCAAGGGTCGCGACCGCACCGCCGGTCTCGAAAAGAGCCTCGTTCATATCGCGGAAACAGTCGAGCTCGAGAGCCGGCGCTTCAAGCGGGACGAGCTGAGCGTGCTGTCGATCATGCGGCTCGAGAGCCTTGCGCGGCACTGGAATTTCTTCGCGAGAGAGCTCAGCGACTGGCGCCGCGAGCTCAAGCAGGTTACCAGCCAGTACACGGAAGACGCCGCCGAGCTCGCGCGCCGTCGCGCCCTGTGGGAAGCGACCCGCGCGGCGACGGGGACGTCGGCAATGGCGCCTGCGCTGTCCGATCGCATCAGCAGCGTGCTGGCGGAGATCGACGCCGCGGATGTGGCGGTATCCGGCCCGATCGGCAGGCAGATCAGTCTCAGCCAGCGGGCCAACGTACTCGAGACCGGCATCCTTGCCGGGCAGAAGGCAGTCGCAGCTGCCATTTCCTACAACGACCACCGCCTCGCCAAGATCGACTCGCCGCCGCTCTGGGAAGCGGCGAACGATCCGCAGCAGCACGGGGACGGGCTCAAGTCGTTGGAGACGGGCCTCAAGGTCGAGACGACATTCCTCAACGAATACCGAGAGGCCACGCAGGGCTACCGCACCGTCAAGACCGTCGTCGCGCTGCTCATGCTGCCCCTGCTCATCTGGCTCGGGATCCGCAGTCGCAAAGTCGTTTCCGACGATCCGGAGATCCAGGCCGCGGCGCGGGTGTTGCGCCGGCCGATCTCGTCCTGGCTCGTGCTGCTCATGGTCAGCGTCGTCGTATTCGAGCCGGAAGCGCCGATGCTGATGCACCAGGTGGCTATGTTCATCGCCCTGGTCCCGGTCCTGCGATTGCTGCCGCAGGCCGTGTACTCGGTACTCGGTCCGTGGCCCTACGTCGCCACCGGCCTGTACCTGCTCCATCGGCTGTCGTTCCTGTTCCTTGCGGACCCCTATTACTACCGCGTGTTTCTGCTCGGACTGGCGCTGCTGTCGGTCGTGCTGCTGGCCTGGGTGCTGTGGAACCGCAGGCCGCGCGTCGGCGCGGCACTGGTCAAGCCTTCGCAAAAGTGGGTGCGCCTCGTCGGCTGGGGGGCCATTGCGGCGCTGCTCGTCGCCATCGTGGCGAACGTGATCGGCAACGTCTCGCTCGCCGAGATGCTGATCGGCGGCATCCTCGAGAGCGGCTATGTGGGGCTCGTGCTGTATGCCGGCGTGACCGTGCTCGCCTCCGTCATCCGGCTGCTGCTGGCGCGCAAGGCGCTGTCGCGATTCACGATCGTCACGCAGCACTTCGGGCCGCTGATGCAGAGCTTCACGCGCCTGCTTAAGTTTGGCGCGCTTGTATCGTGGATCATCGTGGTCATGAACGAGTTCCGCGTGTTCCGGCCGATCCGCGACACAGCCGTGGCCGTCCTCGGCCACGAACTCAAGTTCGGCAAGATCTCGCTGACACTCGGGGGCGTGCTGCTGTTTCTCTTTTCCGTGTGGCTGGCGTTCTGGGCCGCAAAAACCGTGCGGCTGATCCTGCAGGACGAGGTGCTGCCCAGGATGTCGCTGCCGCGCGGTGTCGGCAACAGCATCTCGTCGCTGACCTACTACGCGATGGTGATACTCGGGCTGATGGTGGCTCTCGCAGCCGCCGGGTTCGAGATGAGCCAGTTCGCGATCGTGATTGGCGCCCTCGGCGTCGGCATCGGCTTCGGCCTGCAGAACGTCGTGAACAACTTCGTCTCGGGCCTGATCCTGATGTTCGAGCGGCCGATCCAGCCGGGCGACGTGGTCGAGATCGGCGGAACGTCGGGTAAGGTGCGCGAGATTGGCATGCGTGCGACGACGCTCAGCACGTTCGAGGGTGCGGACGTGGTGGTGCCGAACGGCATGCTGCTGAGCGACAAGCTGATCAACTGGACGCTGAGCGACATGGACCGCCGCATCGACGTCAATGTCGGCGTGGCCTACGGCAGTGACCCGAGCCGAGTGCTGCAGCTGCTGATGGAAGTGACCCGTTCGACGGACGGCATCGCGAACAAGCCGGAGCCCACGATCCTGTTCGTCGGCTTCGGCGCCAATTCGCTCGATTTCTCGATCCGCTCGTGGACCAATGACTTCGACAACTGGGTAAAGATCCGCAGCGCCCTGACCGTGCGGGTGCATGACGCGCTGAAGGATGCGGGCATCGGGATTCCGTTCCCGCAGCACGACCTGCACCTGCGTACCGTATCGCCCGCGGCGAGCGCAGCTCTCGCAGGGATCAGCAAGCCGCCGGTGCCGGGCACGAGCAGCTGATGCTCGTCGAGCCGGAGCTGGTCGGCGTCGGGACGCGAATCGTCACCGACGTTCTGGCCGCGGCCGCTCTCGTCCTCAGGCGGCTCTCTCCGTCCGCGCCCCTCCGCCGATCGCTGCCGCAATCGCGTCATCCACCCGCTCCAGCCACACGAACTCGAGTTCGCGCTTGACGCTGTCCGGGATCTCCTCGAGGTCCTTGCGGTTGCGTGCCGGCAGCAGCACCGTGCGGATACCAGCGCGGTGCGCGGCGACGGTCTTCTCCTTGATGCCGCCGACCGGCAGCACCAACCCGCGCAGGCTGATCTCGCCCGTCATCGCGATGTCGTTGCGCACGGTCCGGTGCGTGAGCAGCGACACGAGCGCCGTGTACATCGCGACTCCCGCGCTCGGGCCGTCCTTCGGGATCGCGCCCGCCGGCACGTGTACGTGGATGTCGCTCTTCTGGAAGATAGCCGGGTCGATGCCGAGCGCCTCTGACTGCGACTTCACCAGGCTCAATGCCGCCTGCGCGCTCTCCTTCATGACGTCGCCGAGCTGGCCGGTCAGGATCAGCCGGTCCGCACCCGGGATGCGCGTGGCCTCGATGAACAGGATGTCTCCACCGACCGGCGTCCAAGCCAGGCCTGTCGCCACGCCCGGGACACTGACGCGCATCGCCACTTCGTTTTCGAAGCGCGGTGCGCCCAGGATCTCGGCCACGTCTGCGCTATCGACGCGGACCGACTCGGCCTTGCCCTCGGCGATGCGCACCGCAACGTTGCGCAGAACGGCGCCGATCTGGCGTTCGAGGTTGCGGCAACCCGCTTCACGCGTGTAGTCGCGGGCGATCTGGTACAGCGCCGGGTCCGATACCGAGGCCTGTTCGGGCTTGAGACCGTTGGCTTCGAGCTGCCGGCGCACGAGGTAGCGGCGCGCGATCTCGACTTTCTCCTCTTCGGTATAGCCGGTGAGCTCGATGATCTCCATGCGGTCGCGCAGCGGCCCCGGAATCGTGTCGAGCTGGTTGGCGGTCGCGATGAACAGCACCTTCGACAGGTCGAACGGCACGCCGAGGTAGTTGTCGCGGAACGTCGAGTTCTGCTCGGGGTCGAGCACCTCGAGCAGCGCGGAGGCCGGGTCACCCTGGATGCCGCGGCCGAGCTTGTCGATCTCGTCGAGCATCAGCACGGGATTGCGCGTGCCGGCCTTCTTCAACGCCTGCACGATGGTGCCGGGCAGCGCGCCGATGTAGGTGCGGCGGTGGCCGCGTATCTCGGCCTCGTCGTGCATGCCGCCGAGGCTGGTGCGCTGGAACTTGAGCCCCAGCGCGCGGGCGATGCTCTGGCCGAGCGAGGTCTTGCCCACGCCCGGAGGCCCCACGAAGCACAGGATCGGGCTGCGACCCTGCGGGTTGAGCTTGCGCACGGCGAGGTACTCGACGATGCGCTTCTTGATCTTGTCGAGCCCGTAGTGGTCGGCGTCGAGGATGCCGCGCGAGCGCTCGATGTCGATCGACTCCTCGTCGAGCTTCGACCACGGCAGCGCGATCAGCGTGTCGAGGTAGGTGCGCGCCATCGAGTACTCGCCGCTCGCCTCGTTCATGCGCTCGAGGCGCTTCAGCTCCTTGCGCGCATGCTCCTCGATGTCGGCCGGCATGCCGGCCTTGCCGATCGCCTCGGCCAGCTCGGCTGCATCTTCACCCTCGCCGCCCTCGCCGAGTTCCTTCTGGATCTGCTTGAGCTGCTCGCGCAGCACGATCTCGCGCTGGCGGTCGTCGATCGCCTCCTTGGTCTGCTGCTCGATCTGGCGCGAGAGCTTCAGCACCTCGACGCGGCGGGTGAGGTGGCCCGACACGACCTCGAGCCGGTCGCGCACGTCCTCGATCTCCAGCACCGCCTGCTTCTCGGCAGGCTTCACATCGAGAAAGCTCGCGATCATGTCCGCGAGCGCCGACGGCGATTCCATCGCCTGCACGCTGTTCGCGAGTTCGGCCGGTGCCTGCGGCAGCAGCGAGATGGCCTCGACGGCCTTCTGCTTGAGGTACAGCGTCCGGGGCTCGACCTCCGGGTGGGTCGCGCCGGTATCCGACAGGAATTCGACGCGTGCCACCAGGTAAGGGAACCCACCCACCGGGTCGAGCACGCGGAAGCGCCGCTCGCCCTGGCATACGAGGTGCTGGGTGCCGTCGGGCCCGGTGATGTAGCGGAGCACGCTCGCCACGGTGCCGACGCGGTGCAGGTCGTCGAAGCCGGGGTCGTCGGTCTGCGGGTCCTTCTGCAGCAGGAAGCCGACCCTGGTCTCGGCGCGAACCGCCTCCTGCGCTCCGGCCACGGTCTTCTCGCGCTTGATGGCAACGGGAAGGACGACCCCCGGGAACATAACGAGGTTCCTCACCGGCAGGATGATCAGCATGTCCTCGGGCAGGCCCGGAGCCCTGGGCTGCTCGCCGGCCGTGGACGTGTGCTCGGTCTCGTTCGTGTTCATCCGTATACCTCTGCCCGGTCGATGCCGGGGCCAGGATCAGTTGCAGGCAGGCACTCGATGTCAGCCCGATGGACCGGACGTTGGGGCGCCCGCTCGGGTCTCAATAGAGGGGCAGTGGAACGAGGAAGCCCGGCTCGCACGGCAGCCGCCAGGAATCGCTGTAGCGGCAGGCAAACCATTGGTCATGGAAATTTGACAACAGTGCCGTAATCGTTCGAAATTCAGGCGTTCCATTCAGGCCGACTATGCGAATGACACCCCAGGTTGAAGACCGTTTCGGCGCCGAGTTCTACCGCCGCCATTACTTCGACCGGCGCACCCGGGTCGTTACCCGGGCCGACATGGCGCGCCGCGCGGACCTGGTGGCGGCCTTCGCTCGCCACGGCGAGCTGCGGGTGCGGTCCATCCTCGACGTCGGGTGTGGCCTGGGACTCATGCGCCGGCAGTTGCTGCGCTCGTTCCCGCGCGCGCGCTACACCGGCCTCGAGGTGAGCGAGTACCTGTGCCGTCGCTACGGCTGGGAACAGGGCTCGGCGGCGGACTTCGACCCGGGCCGGACGTACGACCTCGTGGTCTGCTACGACGTACTGCAGTACCTGGACGCACGCGCGGCTGCCGCCGCCATTCGCAACCTGGGCCGGCTTTGTGCCGGGGTGCTGCATTTCGGGGCCCTGACGCAGGAGGACTGGGACCTCAACTGCAACCAGCGCACGACGGATCGCAACGTGCACATGCGGCCCGGCGCGTGGTACCGGCGGCGGCTTGCACCGGCCTTCATCAATGCCGGGTCGGGCATGTTCGTCCGGCGCGGAGCCCCTGTTCACTTGTGGGAGCTCGACCAGGTCGAGGTCCTTCGGTCACGTCGCGCGTAGGTATCTGCCACGGCTTGACTGAGGCACGGCGCGATTGTTGCGCCGCAGCGCAAGGAGGATACACCTTGGACAGCATCCCAAGGAGGGCTGTCCATGAAGCTGCGATTCCTTTTAATCAGTGGCCTTGCCGCCGTCCTCGCAAGTGGGCCATCCGTCGCGCAGAGCTGGGAGGCTCTGCCGACCGTGGCGCCTGCCCCAGCCGACAACCCGACCACGCAGGCACGCGTCGAGCTCGGCAAGATGCTTTACAACGACCCGCGCTTCTCGGAGACCGGCACGATCTCCTGCGCGAGCTGCCACAACCTCATGGAAGGCGGCGACGATCACCGACCGACCAGCATCGGCGTCCATGGCGTGAAGGGCGGCCGCAACGCTCCCACCGTGTTCAACGCCGCATTCCTGACCGCCCAGTTCTGGGATGGTCGTGCGCCCACGCTGGAAGCCCAGGCCAAGGGCCCGATCGTGAATCCGGTCGAGATGGGCATGAAAGACCTCACCTCGGCGATCGATCGCATCCGGGCGATTCCGGGCTACGCGCCGTATTTCGCTGCCGCTTTCGGACCCGGAGACGTAATCAACATCGACAACGCCGCCAAGGCAATCGCCGCGTACGAGCGCACTCAGATCACTCCGGGCAGCCCGTATGACCGCTACGTCCAGGGCGACAAGTCGGCGCTGACGGCCCAGCAGGTGAGCGGCATGAAGGCTTTCGCCGAAGCAGGCTGCCAGGCCTGCCATTCGGGCGCAGCGTTCGCCGGCCCGGCGTTGCCGATGGGTACCCCGTTCCTGCAGAAGTTCCCGACCAACGTCGACAGCCCGTACGTCGCAAAGTACGACCTGATGGCCGACAAGGGCCGCTTCGAATCGACGAAAAACCCTGCCGACGAGCACATGTGGCGGGTGCCGCAACTCAGGAACCTGACCTACACGGCGCCGTACCTGCACAACGGCAGCGTCAAGACGCTGCAGGAGATGGTGCGCCTGATGGCCAGCGTGCAGCTCGGCAAGGACTTGCCGCCGGCCGACGTCGAGAACATCGCCGCTTTCCTCACCAGCCTGACCGGCGAGTTCCCGAAGGAGGCGCTGCCGCGGCTGCCGCCGACGCCCGGAGACCTGCTGCAGTAGCGAGACCGGCGCCGATTCGAGGGAATCCGCAACCGGGGGCCGGGGGCTGTACAATGCGCGCCTCCTGCATGGCCCCCCGGTTCTACTGATGAGCGACACCCCGTTGCGGCTCCTGTTGCCAGTGATTGCTGCGGCCTTGCTCGCGGGCTGCGGTACTACGCAGTCCTGCGGTGGAAACCAGGACTACCTGACGGCCCAGGAGCGGCCGCGTCTCGACCTGCCCCCGGGGGTCATGACGATTGA
>Ga0315283_10004566_pt1 | contig 12073 bp, 10 predicted proteins | sample YL17G09_0_MG_FD_204541 | JGI IMG/M metagenome (GOLD analysis project Ga0315283, IMG submission 204541) | Sediment microbial communities from Yellowstone Lake, YNP, Wyoming, USA - YL17G09_0 | ecosystem: Environmental > Aquatic > Freshwater > Lake > Sediment | place: USA: Wyoming | collected...
CAGTAGGTCTCCCCCGCCAACTTCTGCAGTCCGTAGGGCGAGATGGGCGCCGAAGGCATCGTTTCGATCTTCGGGAGCGTCTCGCTCTCGCCGTAGATCGACGAAGACGACGCCATGACGAACCTCAGCACCTTCTCGTCCCGAGCCGCAACGAGAAGGTTCAAGGTCCCCGAGACGTTGACGTCGTTCGAGCCGACCGGGTCCGTCACCGACCGCTGCACCGACGGGATCGCCGCCTCGTGGAGCACGTAGTCCGCGCCTCCGACCGCACGTCGGCAGGTCGCGAGATCCCGAATGTCGCCCTCGAGCAGCTCGAACGAGCCGCTCCCCGCTTTCGCCCAGGACGCCGCATGATCCAGGTTGGAGCGGCGTCCCGTCGCGAAGTTGTCGAGGACGCGCACGGCGTCCCCCCTGGCCAGGATCGCCTCAACAAGATTGGAGCCGATGAAGCCGCCGCCGCCCGTAACGAGGAAGAGCGCCATCAGGATCGCCCGACGCAGCTGTACTCGAACCCCTTGGCGCGCATGGTTTCCGGCTCGTAGATATTGCGAAGGTCGACGAGGGCCGGCTTGTTCATGGCCGCGCGGAGACGCTCGGCGTCCAGCGCCCGAAACTGGTTCCACTCCGTTGCGACGACCAGAGCGTCGGTCCCGGCCGCGGCCTGGTATTCGTCGTCGCAGTAGCGGACGCCGTTTCGCGGTGTCTCGGCCGCGAGAGCCATGCCGATCGGGTCATAGGCCTGGACCTTGGCCCCCTCGGCGAGCATCCCGTCGAGAATCGAGATCGCCGGAGACTCCCTCAGATCGTCGGTATTCGGCTTGAACGTCAGACCGAGCAGGCCCACCGTCTTGCCCTTGAAGGTGCCTCCCAAGGCCTTCCTAATCTTGCCGAGCGAAATCCCGATCCGGCCCTCGTTCACGTCGATCACCGCTTCGACGATCTTGAGCGGGACGTCGTGGTCCCGGGCGATTTCGAGGATCGCGCGCGTGTCCTTCGGAAAACACGATCCGCCGTACCCGGGTCCCGGGTGGAGGAACTTCCGTCCGATGCGCTGGTCGAGTCCCATGCCGCGAGCGACGTCGTGCACGTCGGCTCCGACCTTCTCGCACAGGTCCGCCATTTCGTTGATGAAGGAGATCTTCGTTGCGAGAAAGGCGTTGGAGGCATACTTGATCACTTCCGCCGTGACGACGTTGGTCACGACGACCGGGGTCTCGATGAGGTACAGCGGGCGGTAGAGGTCTTTCATGATCGCCGCGGCCATTTCGTCCTCGCAACCGATCACGACCCGGTTGGGCCGAAGAAAATCCTCGATCGCCGAGCCCTCGCGGAGGAACTCGGGGTTGGACGCGACGCTGAAGGCGTGAGCCTCCTTGCGGTGCTTCTCGATGATCTCGCGAACGATCGTCCCCGTTCCCGCCGGGACCGTGCTCTTCGTGACCACCACTTTGTAGGAATTCAGGTTTTCGGCCACCGCGCGGGCCACCTCGCGCACGAACGCCAGATCCGCCCGGCCGTCGCCCCCCTGCGGCGTCCCCACGGCGATGAACACGACGAGAGCGCGCTCGACGGCGTCGCTCAAATCCGTCGTGAACTCGAGACGCCCCGCCTTGACGTTCCGCTCGACGAGCGCGTCGAGTCCCGGCTCGTAAATGGGCATCTCGTTGCGTTTCAGCATCGCAACCTTGTTCGCGTCGTTGTCGACGCAGATAACGTGATTCCCGAATTCCGAGAAGCACGCCCCGGTGACCAGCCCGACATACCCCGTTCCCACCACAGCAATATTCATGTTCGACTCCTTGAAGCGGCGCGCGCGCGCTCGGCTTCAAACCATTCGAAGAACACATCCATCCCCTGCTCGAAGCTCGTGACCGGCGCCCAATCGAGATCCCTTCTCGCCCGGGAGATGTCGGCACAGGTCCGATCCACGTCGCCCGGCTGAGGAGGGAGCCGCCGGAGCTCCGGGGCGCGCCCGAGTCCGCGCGCCAGGCGCGCAATGAGGTCGTTCAAGAGCACGGGCTGCGACCCGCCGAGGTTCCAAATGTGGAAGGCTCTCGCGCGATCGAGCGCGCGCACGATGCCGTCCACGATGTCGTCGACGAAGGTGTAGTCCCGGCCCGTCGTCCCGTCCCCGAACACCGGAAGCTCTCGCCCGGCCGCCATCAATTCGGCGAATTTCCGTATCGCGAGGTCCGGCCGTTGGCGCGGGCCGAAGACCGTGAAGAACCGCAGGCACGCAACCTCCATCCCGAAGAGGTGATGGTAGGTGTGCGCCAGCAACTCGCCCGCGCGTTTGGTCGCCGCGTACGGCGAGATCGGATGATCGACGGGATCGTCCTCGGCAAACGGGACCTTGGCGTTGTTCCCGTAGACCGACGACGACGAGCCGAACACGAAGCGTGAGACGCCGCGGCGGCGGCAGGCCTCGAGCAAGCGCACCGTGCCGTCGAGATTCACCGAGGTGTAAAGGACGGGATCCTCGATCGACGGCCGGACTCCCGCTCTTGCGGCAAGATGAATGACCCCATCGATCGGCCCAGCCGCAAAGGCGGCCTCGACGGACGCCGCGTCGCGAATGTCGCCGTTGATGAGACGACAGCGGGGGTCCCTCAGCGCCGCCTCGAGATTGCGCCGCTTGGCGGCAGCATCATAGAAGGGGTCGAAGTTGTCGAGGATGACGACCTCGCGGCCGTCCGCGAGCAGACGGTCGGTCAGGTGCGACCCGATGAACCCGGCACCTCCCGTGACCAATACAGCGCCCATGACCCCCCGCCCACTGCGCCGCGACGACGCCTAAAGCTTCACGACTTTACCGCGGCCAACTTTGATGTCCCGCGTTGCGTTCCGCGTGTCGAGAATGCGTCGAGCGTTCTTGACGATCATCCCGTAGTCGAAAACCGCGTGGTCGGTGACGATCACGACGAGGTCGGCCGCTTTGAGGTTCCGTTCCGTCAAGGCCGCGCCCTTCTCCACCCGCCCGTCCTCCCCCCGGATCGCGTTCGAGTAGGGGTCGTGAAAGGAGACCCTCGCCCCATGCTCTTGCAAGAGGCGGATGACGTCCAAGGCCGGGGATTCGCGCGTGTCGCCCGTATCCTTCTTGTAAGCGACGCCGAGCACGAAGATCTTCGAACCGCGCACGCTCTTCTTGGCGTCGTTCAAGATGGCACCAGCGCGGCGAACGACGACCTCGGGCATGTGTCCGTTGACTTCGGAGGCCAGATCGATGAAACGCGCGGAGTAGTTGAGCGTCTTCAGCTTCCACGCGAGGTAGTGCGGGTCGAGCGGAATACAGTGCCCCCCGATCCCGGGGCCGGGATAGAAGCGCATGAAGCCGAACGGCTTCGTTGCGGCGCCGTCGATCACCTCCCAAACGTCGAGACCGAGCTTCTCGCACATGAGCGCGATTTCGTTGACGAGACCGATGTTCACCGCACGAAACGTGTTCTCGAGGAGCTTGATCATCTCGGCCGACTGCGTCGAGGTGACGGGGTGGACCTGTTCGACCGCCTGCGCATAGAGGAGCGACGCCACCTTCGTGCACGACGGCGTCGAGCCGCCGACCACTTTCGGGGTGTTCTTGGTCTGGTAGACCTTGTTCCCCGGATCGACTCGTTCGGGAGAAAACGCGAGGAATATCTCCCGGCCTACCGTCAGACCGCCGGCTTCGAGCGCGGGCCGGAGGATCTCTTCCGTCGTGCCCGGATACGTCGTGGACTCGAGGATGATCAGCTGCCCCGCTCGGACCTGCGGCGCGATCTCGTTCAGAGAACCCACGATGTAGGAGATGTCCGGGTCCTTGGTCTTTCTCAGGGGAGTCGGCACCGCGATGATGATCGCGTCGAGCTTCGCGCACCCCTTGTAGCCGGACTGGGCGCGGATGAGCCCATCCCGGACGAGGGGCTTGAGCGTCGCCGTCGATACATCCTCGATATAGGACGTGCCAAGATTGACCGAGTGGATCTTCCTCTCGTCGAGGTCGATTCCAACGACCTTGAAACCCGCTTGCGCGAACTCGACAGCGAGGGGGAGCCCAACGTACCCCAGCCCCACGATGCCGATGCGGGCGTTGCGGTTCTTGATCCTGCGCTCGAGTTCGACCAGGTGAGGATTGACGGCCATGGGAGGTCTCCTGAAATGTCCTGATACGATCGAGAGAACAGAGAATATAGAGACAACGACGGGGATCGCCAGGTCGCCATCAGGGAACGGAGGCGGGGGCTGGGGCTGGCGGCGGGGGCGCTTCGATCCCCTGCTTTTGGTAGTGCCGGAGCATCCAACGAGCGAACTTGCTGTCGTTCACTCCCGCAATCACGTCCTCCGCGCTGTCGTAAAGCGTGCGATCGTTCACCAGGGCTCCGAGAGTCCCCTGCCCCTCGTTGATCTTCTTCGTGATGGCGGCCAGATCCGTGACGACGCTCTGCAGACCGGAAGCAAGCTGGTTCGAGTAAGCGTCGTCGTTCAAGAGCTTCCCGAACAGCCCGTCTTTCGAGTCGAGGCGCGCGGCGGCTCGCTTCAACGATCCGGCCGCCTCTTTGAGGTCCGCGATTGCGACCTGGGCGTCGCCCCCCGGCTTCGTGAGGGAGCCGATCGCGCCCTCGCCCTTGGCCATCGAGGCCATGAGAGTCGACATGTCTTTGATCGCCGCGCCGAGATCGTCCAAGCGTGAGGCTAGGCCTTCGTCCGTGAGAAGGCGCCCGACGGTCCCACGTCCATCTTTCAGTCGCTGCGTGATCTCTTTGATGTCATCGAGCGTCGCTTCGATCTTGGCCATCCCCTGCCTGCCGAACTCGGGGTTCTGGATGACCTGGCCCAAAAGCCCCTCACCCTTCTGGAGGGGCTCCAGGATCCCCTTCAGCGAGATGGTGATCGCGTTCAGGTTGTCGGCGATGTCCTCGCTCTGTTCGAACAGACGGCTCCCCTTCGAGGACGGCAGCAGTTCCCCCTCGGGGATCGGCGCCTGATTGGGATCGCCCGGCGTCAGTTCGACGTACTTTTCTCCCGACAGGTATTGGAGGAACTTCTGCGAAGCCTCCGAGCCCTGGCGCACGCGCGACTCGTAGATGCGTTGAATGCCCAGCGACACCTCGACGCCCTGCGCGCCGGGATCCGTGGGCAAACTCAGGCGCGTCACCGTACCGACCTGCACCCCGCCCATCTTCACCGGTGAACCCACGATCAGGCCGTCGGTCGCCGGGAAGACGACGCGGTACGACGCCTTTCGCGAGAACAGCCGCGACTCTCCCCCGACGGCCATGATGCCGGCGGCCAGAACGATGAGCGCCAACGCGAGAAACGCGCCGACGGTGGCCTCGCGACTCGTGGCTCTAGGCATACCCGCCCCCCTGCAAAAAGTTCCGCAGCAACGGCTCTTTCGCCGTCTTGGCTTCGTCCGTTGTTCCGTGGAACAGGATGCGCCCTTCGTGAAGGAACGCGATGCGGTCACCCACCGCGAACGCGGACTGGATGTCGTGCGTGACGACCACCGACGTGACCCCGAGCCGTTTCTGCAGGCTCCGAATCAAGTGATTGATCGTGTTTGCCGTGATCGGGTCGAGTCCCGTCGTCGGCTCGTCGTAGAGAATCGCGGCGGGAGCGAGTGCGATCGCGCGCGCGAGGGCGACCCTCTTGCGCATGCCGCCCGACAGGTCCGAGGGCATCAAGTCGAGGACACCTTCCAACTCGACCAGGCGCAACACCTCCTCGACGCGGGCGAGGATTCTGGCCCCATCCCATTCGGTATGCTCGTCCAGCGCGAACGAAACGTTCTCGCGCACCGTCATCGAGTCGAACAGGGCCCCCGACTGGAAGAGCATCCCCACCTTCTTGCGCGTTTCCAGAAGCTCGTCTTCGCTCAACTTCGAGATCTCGACACCCTGCACGAAGACCTGGCCCGCGTCGGGGCGAAACAGTCCGACCGCGTGGCGCAACAACACGGACTTTCCGGAGCCGCTCCCACCGAGCACGACGACCGTCTCGCCACGGACGACGTCGAGGTCCACGCCGCGGAGGACCTTCTTCGGGCCGAAGGCCTTCTCGATGGCCACGAAGCGGAGGAAGACGTCGGACACGGGGCTCCTCAGAAGACCAGGAAGATCTTTGTCAGGAAGAAATCGGCGACGATGATCGCGATCGACGCCGTGACGACGGTGTTCGTCGTGGCTTTGCCGACGCCGTCGGCTCCCCCGGTCGCGGCCAAGCCGTTGTAACAGGCGATGATCCCGATGAAGACGGCGAAAAAGACGCTCTTTCCGATGCCGCTCGTGATGTCCTGGATCCGGAGCGCCAGGAGGACGTGGCTGACGAAATACGCGCGGCTCTGTCCGACCTCGCTGACGGCCATCACCATCCCGCCGAAGAGGCCGACCACATCCGCCAGCACCGTCAGCAGAGGAAGCGCTATGACCAGGGCCCCGACGCGCGGGACCACGAGTTTCTTCACCGGGTTCGCAGCGAGCACGCGCAGCGCGTCCACCTGCTCGGTCACCGTCATCGAACCAAGCTCGGCGGTAATCCCCGCGCCGACCCGGCCCGCGACCATCAGGGCCGTCAACACCGGCCCCAGCTCGCGTACGATGGATAGCGCGAGCAGGTCGCCAACGAACGATTGGCCGCCGTAAGACGACAGGGAATAGGCGGTCTGCACGGCGAGGACCATCCCGGTGAAGAGCAACGTGACGTTCGTTATCGTGAGGGACTGCACCCCGAGATGTTCGAGCTGATCGATCCAGAGCGAGCCTTCGAAAGGACGCCTGAAACCCATCCGGATCGCATCCCCTGCAAGAAGGGCCAACCCCCCCAGCTCGGAGAGCCATGAACGAAGCAATCCCCTCATCGTGAGGCGGAAGGATAGGTGCCGGCTTCCGGCGGGTCAAGCATCAATGATTTCAGTCACTTAACTGGACTGCACGCCGCCAGGCGACCAACGTCACCGCGGCGAGCGCGAGATCCGCCAAGCCGAGCGCGAGAAAGGTCGCGGGGCGCCCATCGGCCCAGGCCCAGGCGAACAGCAAGAATCCGAGCGTGCGGCCGCCCGCGGAAATCGGCGCAATCGCACGGTAGCGCTCCGGTTCGCGCGCGGCGGCGGCGTAGAGTCCCGCCAAGACCAGCAAGAAGACCCCGTTCAAGTACAGGTAAACGGGGTCGCTGGGCACCTCCAGGCCGAGAATCGCCGCCGCGGCGCGCGTGAACCCGAGGATGGCCACGCCGAAGACGAGGTCGTATCCCGACCCGAGGGCGAGCACGATCCCGACCGTCCGCCATCGCCCACCGTGCTTCATCGCGAGCCCCCTCTCACCGCCGGATTATAGAGACCGCATATACTCCGGCGCTCCATGCTCCGCGGCATACTCACCATCCTGACGTTCGTGGTCGTCACGACCGTGCTCGGACTCATCGCCATCGTGGCGGGAGTCGTCACCGGCCGGACCACGGTGGTCTTTCGCTTCGGTCAGCTTTGGTCGAAGGCCCACCTCAAGGTGATGGGGATCGCGCCGGTTTACTCGGGTCTCGAGCACGCCGCCGGAACCGCGCCGCGGATCTTCCTGGCGAATCACCTCTCGACTCTGGACATCTGGGTGATGGCGCCCGCCTTGCCGCTGACGACGCGCTTCGTTTCGAAGCGGACGATCTTCTGGATTCCCGTGCTCGGTCAGGCCATGTCCGTGGCGGGGTTCATCCCGATCGACCGCAAGGATCGCGCGAGCGCGATTCGCAGCCTGAGCGGAGCCTCGGAGACGATCCGGGGCGGCGCATCGATCATCCTCTTCCCGGAAGGGACCCGCAGCCGTGACGGCCGGCTCTCGCGGTTCAAGAGAGGCGCGTTCCACCTGGCGCTCGAAGCCGGGGTTCCCGTGGTCCCCGTGGCGATCTCAGGGACCTACCACGTGGTCAAGCCGCGCTCGATCATCGTCCGCCCCGGGCCGGTCCGGGTGACCTTCGCTCCGCCGATCGACGTCGGCGACTACGCGGGCGATCTCGACGGGCTCTTGGCCAAGGTGGAGTCCGAGATCGCATCGCTCCTCCCGGCGGACGAGCTTCCGGAGACCATCGCGCGCTAGCCGTTTCTCACGTCAGTTCGAGAGCCCTCAGGAGACCGCGTGACGCCGGAAACTGCGCCACGTTCGCCGCACGATACGATGACGAGGACGCGATACAGCGGCTCACGTGCGCGATCCCTCGAGCGATGCGTACCCCGTGAGCGCCGGCAAGATCGGCGATCGCTCTTCAAGAGTGATCACCGACTCAGGAGACCCCGGCCGATCGGCGGTCCCCCGGGAAATGACCGAGTGATAGCATTCCGCGCCTCGGGGACTCGCCCGGTCGGATCGATGGAGCCATGATGGCCGTTTCAGTCGTCTCCACACCCGCCGTCCGCTATCCCGATTCGGGAGATTCGTATTCGCCCAGCGATCCTTATCCCGAATACCCGTTCGATCATCTCTCTTCCAAGCCGAACCCGGTCTACGAGATGGTTCGGAGAACGTTCGTGCAGCTCGGACTCGATGCGGCCCGCTTCGGCACTCCGGCGTGGAATCCTCTGGGCGGCTTCATCGCGGCGGGGAGCTCCGTCTTCATCCTGTGCAACTTCGTGTATCACCGCCGCTTCCAGGAATCGAAGCGCCAATTCGATGCGAAGTGCATCCATGGCTCCGTGCTGCGCGCGCTGTGCGACTACGCGCTGATCGCAGTCGGCCCGGAGGGCCGGGTCCGCTTCGGAAACTCGGCACTTCAATCCTGCCTTTGGGAGCAAGTGCTTTCCGATACGGGCGCCGCAGTCGTTCTCGATTTCTACGACAAGCGCCGGGCACCGGTTTCGGCGAAAGACCTTCGTTTCTTCGTCACGGAGAGGACCTTTCTCGGACGCGTGACATCCGTCGAGCAACGCGACGATTCGTCCGATGCGATCGAAGTCCCGTTCGGTGACGAGAGCCTGCTCGGCGAGGTCCAGGGCACGGGCGGCCGGCCGGCGCGCTTTCGCATTTCGGATTACAAGCCGGAGCGCATCGAGGCCTTTCACTCGGGGAGTCTCCACCGGTACGTGATTCATCGCGCGGTTCTCGAGTCCGACGTGGTGATCAGCCTGTCGAAGCTAAAAACACACGAGAAGGTCGGAGTCACTTGCGGCCTTAAGGGGTTTGTCGGGATGGTCGGCCACAAGGACTGCCTCGCCCATCACCGATTCGGAAGTGCGGCGATCGGCGGCGACGAGTATCCGGAGCGTCTCCGTTTTCTCCACGTGGTGTCGGCCTACCAAGACTGGGTGTGCGGACGCGATGCGGGCGCCTTCCTGCAAGGACCGGCGCAGATCCTCGGCCGGACCCTTCACCGCACGCTGCGTCGCCTCGGTGCGAACATGGCGGGTGCCTGGTGGGGCAACGACACCGCCTGGCGCATGACGCTCGATCTCGCGCGGATAGCGCACTACGCAGGCGCCGACGGAGCGATGCGCCCCGAGATGCAGCGGCGGCATCTGTCCCTGATCGACGGCATCGTGGGCGGGGAGGGCGATGGGCCGCTCTCGCCCGATCCGGTCGGGAGTGGAGTGTTGGTATTCAGCGACGACGTTGTGGCGGGAGACCGCGTCGCTGCCCGGCTGATGGGACTCGATCCGCAAGCGATCCCGCTGATTCGAGAGGCGATTCGTCCGATGCCTCATCCACTCACGAGAATGGGAGCATCCCCGGTGGACGTCGTATGGAACGGCAATTCGCGTAAGGAAACCGAACTGACTCCCGTTTTGGGTCGCGCGTTCCGACCACCGTCCGGGTGGCGTAGGCATTTCACTCCGGGTCGTCGATGATGCTTACCGGCAAGCGGCACAGCAGCACGGCCCCGCGATGGCGAGCGGCTCAAGGCCTCCGGACATGATCCGCATGATCGGTGGCTCGACCTCTTCGCCCGCACCAACGCCGACCACTGCTCCGCGTTGCGTGCGCTCGGCGTTCGGGTTGTGGTCGAAACCTTCGACAGTCTTCCCTCAGGGGACAACGTGCACGTCTTGGGACACCCTCGGATGCCCGATCGCCATGGAGTACGGCGCTGTCGAGGCCGGTCTCGGAGCTCACACGCACCCGAGCGGTGACTATCCTGTGTTCTGGAGAAGTCACATCCTTACGAGCCTCTATCCGCGGGCGTTCCCGCTCGCGCGTTACGAAATAGGATCGGAGGACACCTTGCCGCCTGAGCAGGAACGCGTCGCGGGTCGGATCAGGCGGCCGCCGGAAAGACGCAGATGATCATCCGACGTTGACTCATCCTCCGCTCACGCGGGGGCCTCGCCGGGCCACGACGTCACGATAGAAATCCGCCATGCGACCCGCTAACGCCGGCCATGAAAACGCCTCGGTCATCCAGCGGCGACCGCGCTCCCCCTTCGCCGCCCGAGTCGCCGGCTCGAGGGATAGCGCCTCGTCGATCGCCCGCGCCAACGCATCGACGTTTGGCTCCACCCACCAACCGCAGTCGTGTTCGCGTAATCCGCCCCACGGCGTTCCGGTGGAGGCGATGACGGGGACGCGGTGCGCAAGCGCCTCGACGACCACGTTGCCGAAGTTCTCCGTCAACGACGGCAAGATGAGACAAACCGACGTCGCAAGGAGGCGGCTCAGTTCCTCTCCCCCCACGAACCCGGAAAGTCGCACGCTGCGAGCAACCCCGAGCGCAGCGATCGTCCGCTCGACCTCGGCGCGATGCCCGTGATCGTCCGGTCCGGCCAGGACGAGTTTCGCATCGGGGTAGCGGGGTACGACCGACGCCCACGCTCTGACGAGCGGAATCACATTCTTTTTTGGATGAATGCGGCCGAGGAACAGCACCGTCGGAGCGGCGGCAGGCACGCTCGTCCAGCGCCTGAGATCATCGTCCGAAGGCAGCGCCGCGCCGTTCGGCACGATCTCGATGCGCGCACCCGGCAGAAGAGCCGCGACGTGAGCGCGCTCCATCTCCGAGGTCACGTGAAAAGCCGCGGCTTCGGCAAGGGCACGGGAGCCGCCGAGCCGGAAGTAAAGGGCCTTCTTCCGAGGGCTGAAAATGAGCGCGTCGGGGTCGAGCATGCCGCGGGGAGAGACGACGACCGGGACAGCGCAACGTCGTGAGGCCGCGGCTGCGGCGAGGTTGAATAGGGAGAAGATCCCGGTGACATGGATAAGGTCCGCGGAGCCGGCCTCGCGGACGACGGCGCGCCATGCGTCCCAGGAGAAGTTGCCGGTTCGCGGAATGCGGCGGCCGTAGTAGACGGGGACCCCTTCGTGCTCGATCCAGCGCCCGGCAGGCACATCGAGGACCTGGGGGCCGTTACCGTTCGTCGTGATGACGCGGACATCGCTGCCGGCGGCTCGCAACTCGCGGGTTAGACGATGAACTTGATGCGGCGGCCCGGTCACGAAATCCGCGGGAGAGTAAGCGTAGATCAGGTGGAGAATTCTCACGGTCTCACATCACGGCCGGCTTCGACGGAGGGCGCCCACGAGGCCGGCGAGTCTAGCACCAGAAACGCCGACCCCGACGAGCGGCACCGTGAGTCCAGCGGGACGGCGTCGCTCACTTGCAGCGGGCTCAGCGGCCATCTACCTTATCCAGGACTATGAGCGGGTTACGCCAGCACTTGCCCGATACCGACGAATTGTGTCGCCGGTATCCGGCGCTCGCCCCGTTGCGGGGCGACCTCATGCGTGCCTACGAGTTGCTCCGGCATTGCGCCGCGGAAGGCCACAAGATCCTGGTGTGCGGTAACGGTGGAAGTGCCGCCGACGCCGAGCACATCGTCGGCGAACTGATGAAGAGCTTCTCCCACAGGAGACCGATTCCGGCGGCCGATCGAGCACGACTGATGGAGATGTCGCCGGACACGAAGCCGCTCGCCGACGCGCTCGAGGTCGGCCTTCCTGCGGTTTCGCTCGTCGGACAGATCGGCCTGACCACCGCGTACGCCAACGACGTGGACTATGCTTACGGCTTCGCGCAGCAAGTTTACGGGCTGGGCCGACCGGGTGACGCGCTCATCGCCATCTCGACCTCGGGCAATTCCCGGAATATCGTGCATGCCTGTCGTGTCGCGCGCCTTCGCGGCGTTGCC
>Ga0315283_10004571_pt1 | contig 12068 bp, 10 predicted proteins | sample YL17G09_0_MG_FD_204541 | JGI IMG/M metagenome (GOLD analysis project Ga0315283, IMG submission 204541) | Sediment microbial communities from Yellowstone Lake, YNP, Wyoming, USA - YL17G09_0 | ecosystem: Environmental > Aquatic > Freshwater > Lake > Sediment | place: USA: Wyoming | collected...
TAAAATGAGGTCAGGTGGGAAGAGGCTTTTGAAAAGAGAAGATATCCCCGTGAAGCTGGAGGTAAGCAAACTTGATGTCCTTCTGACAATAGGAGCCGGTGATATTGACACACTTGTCAGCCCTATTGAAGAGAAGCTCAGAAAGGAGAGAGAGAGATGAAAAAGCTTTTAAAAATATTGTCATTAATTCCTGTGCTATACCTTATTATAATACCGGTTTACCTTGCCATATCCACAAATGCAAAACCATGCGGGGGAATTGAAATTAATATTAATGATTCATCTGATTATCATTTTGTTACAGAAAGACAATTGTTAAATCTTGTATATGGAAATTCCGGAAAAATACTTGGTCAGTCTGTTAAAGATGTTTCAGTCTCTGAAATTGAAAGCAGAATAAATGTACTGAAAGAATTAAAAGTGTCTGAAGTGTACATAACAATTGATGGAACATTGCATGTTTATGCCGATCAGCGCGACCCGGTTATGAGAGTAATGCCGGATAATGGCGGAGACTATTTTATTGATGATGAGGGAGTAGTGGTAAGGAAAAGAAATCTGTATACACCACGATTGCATATAGTCGGCGGTAATGTTAATATCAGCTCAGCCATGCTTAACGGAGTAAGTGTTTTAGATACAAGTATTAAAAACTCAATTCTTAAAGATATATATAACCTGGTAAATTATATAAATGACGACAATTTCTGGTCAGCACAGATTGATCAGATCTATGTGGACGACAACGATGAAATTGACCTTATACCACGTGTCGGCAACCAGCTTATACATCTGGGTACTGCTGACAATTTTGAAGGTAAACTTAGAAACCTGGAAGCATTCTATGATAAGGTGTTACCTGAAGTAGGATGGAATAAATATTCGTTAATAAACCTGGAATTTAAAGATCAGATAGTTTGTAAAAAGAGATAATCAGAAATAACCATATTTAAGTTATGAACAAAAAGGAACAGTATGTAGCAGCTATCGACATCGGAACCACAAAAATTGTGGCGATTGTCGGTAAAAAAAACGAGAATGGAAAGATTGAGATTCTCGGACTTAGTAAAGCTCTTTCCAAAGGTGTGAAGAGAGGCGTGGTTCTTAATATTGAGGAGACGGTTACCGCCATTCAGACTACCGTGGAAGATGTACAAAAAAGATCAGGCATCCTATTCTCAGAGGTCTTTGTCGGGATTGCCGGTCAGCATATTAAAAGTATGAAGAACCGAGGGTATATCATGCGCGATGCATATGATGATGAAATTAAAAAAGAGGAGGTGTTCAAACTGATTGAAGACATGCATAAAATCCATATCGACATAGGAGAGGAGATAATTCATGTTATCCCTCAGAATTTCATAGTCGATAATGAGACAGGTGTGAAGAGTCCCATCGGTATGTGTGGCAGACGGCTGGAGGCGAATTTTCATATCGTGATAGGCCAGGTTGCTGCTGCAAAAAACATCGAGAAATGCATTAGGAAAGCAAATCTGACCGTGAAGGATATGATCCTGGAGCCACTTGCGTCATCAGATGCGGTTCTTACGGAGGATGAAAAGGAGGCCGGAGTGGTACTGGTGGATATCGGAGGGGGAACAACAGATGTTGCTGTATATTATGATAATATTATCCGACATACTGCTGTGATCCCATTTGGCGGAAATGTTGTGACAAAAGATATTAAGGAAGGTTGCGCAATACTCCAGAGACATGCCGAACAGCTTAAAATTCAGTACGGTTCAGCTCTGGGTGATATCGCCCCTGATGATAAGGTAGTATCTATCCCGGGTATCAGCGGAAGAGAACCGAAAGAAATATCGTTTAAAAGCCTCGCTTATATAATCCAGTCGAGGATGGAAGAGATTATAGACGCGGTAAATTTTGAAATACAGAATTCAGGTTATGCAGATAAACTTGCAGCCGGGGTTGTTATCACCGGAGGAGGAGCGATGCTGAAACACCTGCCTCAATTGATGAAGTTCAAAACTGCGATGGATGTAAGAATTGGTCTGCCGAATGAACATCTTGCCGGATCGGCGAAAAATGAAATTAACCAGCCTATGTATGCAACGAGTGTCGGATTGATAATGCGTGGCTTCGACTATCTGGAGACATATAAAAAGTCATTCAATGCCGGTAGTAAGGAGGAGTTTGCATTGCCAAAAGCTGCAGTTGTATCACACAAAGAGGAAGAAAAGGATGAAGCATTAAAACCTCCGGTTCAGGAAGAGGAAAAAATACCTCTCACAGAAAAGATCAAAAGTATGCTGTCAAGAATGTTTGAAGTTGAAGATCAGTCTATCAAATGATAAATATGGTTTTATTTTTTAGTCTATACTGTTCATAATAAATTAAATAGCTACACTATGTCAGACGATATAATGAACTTTGATCTGCCAGTAGAGAGATCGTCGATTATTAAAGTTCTAGGAATAGGTGGTGGTGGCAATAACGCTGTTAATCACATGTTTGAAAAGGGTATCAGAGATGTAAATTTTGTGGTTTGCAATACTGACCATCAGGCCCTCATAAAAAGCCCTGTACCCATAAAGGTTCAGATCGGGGAATCCCTTACTGAAGGCAGGGGTGCAGGGAGTAAACCTGAAATCGGCAGACAGGCCGCCATAGAGAATATCGATGATGTTATGGATGCATTATCGGGTAATACAAGAATGGTCTTTATTACTACCGGTATGGGAGGAGGTACCGGCACCGGAGCTACACCGGTTATTGCAAAAGCATGTAAAGATGCCGGATTACTTACTATTGCTGTTGTTACAATCCCGTTTAAATCGGAAGGGAAAGTACGAATAAGGCAGGCAATAGATGGTGTTACTGAACTTAAAGATCATGTTGATTCATTGCTGGTGATAAACAATGAAAAACTCAGGGAGATTTACGGTAATCAACCTGTATCAACTGCTTTTGCAAAGGCTGATGATATTCTGACTACGGCCGTAAAAGGGATTGCTGAGATCATTACTGTTACAGGATATATAAATGTTGATTTTGCTGATGTGGAAACAGTTATGAAAAATTCCGGAGTCGCATTCATGGGAATGGGAACGGCGGCAGGAGAAAACAGGGCAATAAAAGCTATTGAAAATGCACTTGCCTCTCCACTGTTGAATTCTAATGATATTACCGGGGCAAACAGTATACTGATCAATATTTCGTCGGGGAACGGAGAACATGAAATAACCATGGATGAACTTGGGGAAATAACTGATTATATGTACGATGCAGCATCGGATGATGCATTGATCATCAGGGGATTGTCGAAAGATGAAAACCTTAATGAGGAAATTTGTGTCACGGTTATTGCAACAGGCTTTGAATCTAATAGTATTTTCCAGCCCTATAGGCCTAAAAAACCCAGCAAAGTCGAATTACTGACAAATAAAAGTGCAATTCCCTCCCGCATTATACCTGAAACCGGCAATGATGTATTCTCGGTCCATCAGAAAGGAAAAAAGTCTATTATAACCGATTTTGAAGAAGAATCACAGGGAGTGATAGATTTCAGTCTTGAACATAGTGAAGAGATGAATGAAATCATGAACAGAAGATCGGGCGAGAATGATGAAGGTCATGAAAAGCCCGAAGCGACTTTAAGAATGGTGAAACATATGCAGAACATGCTGAAAAAGGAGGGACTGTCAAATAAGACTATGAAAGAGAATATTGATACATTTGAAGATGTGCCTGCATATGTCAGAAGAAACTTGTCGCTCGGAGCACCTGAGAATGCTGCAGAAAGCAAATTGTCAAAATTCACATTAACTTCCGACGAAAATGACGAACCTGTTTTAAGAGAGAACAACGCTTATCTGAATGATAATGTAGATTAGATTTTTGCATCATACAATTTCAAAATTGAAAATCAGGCCCTCCATTTGGCAGGGCCTTTCATATTTTCTATATTTGCTGAGGATGATCAGACACATTTCAATAATAGTGCTTCTTACTTTTTCTTCAGGTTTATATGCCCAGAAACAGGATACTTTAAAACCTAGAATTTTAAAGCAATGGCATCTCTCTTCAGATTTCTCCGAGGAGGAAACTTTCCCTTTTGATACTGTCTTTTCATTATTTAACCGGTTCAGGATTGCCGACAAATACTCTTCAGTTAATGCAAGTCTCGGCAATTATGGCCTGCCATTTTATCAGATTAATTTTTTTGACCGGATTACAGATCCCGATAAATTTCTCTATAGCTCCTATTACCCTTTCATGTATGTCCCCGACAAAGCCTTATTCATGAATACACAGGTTCCATTTACAGAAATTGTCTGGACTTTTGCCGGCCCGAGGGAGACTTCCGAACAAACTTTCAGGGTAATGCATTCACAGAACGTGAACAGGTTTCTCAATTTTGGTCTCATATACGATATAACATACAGCCTGGGACAGTATAACTACCAAAGGGCTGAGGATAAGACATTTATTTTCTATTCTTCATATACAGGAGTTAAATATAAACTTTACTTCGCTGCCGGAATAAATAACCTGATTTCTTATGAAAACGGGGGAATAATAGATAAAAGCCAGCTTAGTCAGCCTAATGCCCGCGATGTTCCTGTAAACCTTGGTGGACTTAATAATGCTAAAAGTATGCTTAAGAACCGCAACCTGTTATTAGTACAACGGTACACTCTCAGCAGCCATTCTGTAAGCAAACCTGATAGTATCCCGCAAAAACAATCCGGATTTTTAGGATTAAGCGGTACCTTTTCACATATTTTAATTCTGGAAAGCAACAAGAGAACTTATTCAGACGAAGACCCTTCAACAGGATTTTATGATACTGCCTTCATTAGTAATGATTTCACTTTTGACTCTCTCTATTCGCGGAGCATCCAAAATACGGTGAGGTTCGATTTTACAACTGATGAAACCAGAAAGTTCAGGCTAGGCGGTGGGGTAGGTTTACGAAATGAGATATTCCGATACAGTCAGATTGTACCAACCCACGACACAATGTTTGCCGACACTGTTGTATGGAACAGTAGCAATAATGTTGTAGTTGGAAGATTATATAACAGCATTGGAGACAAGTTCCGTTGGTTGGCAACTGGAGAATTGTTTTTGAGCGGATACAGAGCCGGTGATTTCAATCTGAACGCTGAGATAACAAAATCATTCGACTGGAAAAAGGGCAGGGCATTGTGGCTGCTAACAGGCGGAATCACCAACAGGCAGCCTTCATTCTGGTATGAGCAGTGGGGGAGCAATCATTTTGAATGGCATAATAATATGAATAAGGAGTTCCGGATCGATCTGGGGTCATCTTTCTCCTATCCGGCCCGTAAGGCTGAAATCAAATTTAAATATGCAATTATCGATAACTATACCGATTTTGGTATCAATGCATTTCCGTCGCAGCATACCGGTGGCCTTTCTGTTGCAGCCGTCACGGTCAGTAAGGAATTGAGAGCCTGGAAATTTCATCTTGCCAATGACGTAATAATTCAGAAGAGCAGCAATGCAGAGGTTCTTGATATCCCATTGGCTACCATACGATCTGCCGGATACTTTGAGCATCTCTTCAGATTTAAACAAACCGGCGGGAAATTGAATACACAACTTGGTGTAGATGTAACCTATCATACTCTTTATCATGCATATTCCTATATGCCGGCAACAGGCAGATTTTTCAGACAAGATCAGAATACTACGGGAAATTACCCATTCCTGAATGTCTTCCTGAATTTTAAACTGCACAGGACAAGAGTCCTTATTATGTTCGATCATGTAAACTCAGGATTTATGGGTTATAACTATGATATGATCCCTTATTATCCTATGAATATCAGAATGTTCCGCTATGGGCTTGCCTGGACGTTTTATGATTAAGCAAGTCTGATCCCAAATAGTATGATTATACTGTAGTTAAAAACGGATATTTCAGGGGAACGGAGTCAGTAAATTTTGTCAGCCAGGTACATAAGAGGGTTGAACACTATAAGAATATTATTCCGGAAGAAAAAAACAACTCCTTCTGAGAATGAAAAGTAATTCGTGAAGAATCATAGCTGTTGCACCCCATATCACATTACCCTTATAGTCAAAATATTTTACTTCAATCATTTCACCTCTTATCTTAAAAGGTTTTGTTTTGACAATTGAAGGGTCAAGGAGTCTCTTAATATCTGCATCAAAGAGAAAAACGACCTCCGCAACTTCATGTTTATAAACAGGCCTTTCTTTAGTCCAGGCAACAACAGGAGTAACAATGATATTACTTACAGGTATAAATAATGGAGTAAGTGTACCAATTACACTAATTTTCGATGGATCCACTCCGGTCTCTTCATTTGCCTCACGGAGTGCTGTCTGAATAATATCCTTATCTGCCGGTTCTTTTTTTCCACCGGGAAAACTGATTTGTCCGCCATGAATTCCCTTATAGTATGTCCGTTGCATAAGCACAGTGTGTACCGATCCTTTATCCGGAAAAAGTAGGATGAGAACTGCAGCCACTTTTACATCAGGCCCGGGTGTCCTTGGAAAATTCCTGACCATACGATCGGAGGAAGCCATCTGCCATTGCACCTCTGTGCCAGGCAATCCTTTTTGAATCTCGCTTTTTAAATGGTCCGCAAACCTATCCATATTTCAGGTAAGATATATCTTGTTTGTTGTAACTATTACCATTTTTGTGGGTAATGAGGATTTTTCCCAGGATCAGAGCTGCTGATTTTTAGTTCAGGATGTAAATCCATGCTTGTGCTGCACTGGTATATTGTATTTCCATAAACATAATTTTGCAAACCCAGATTTTTCCAGTTATTACCGTATAATCCTTTGTTGGCGCAGTTGTAAATGGTGTTATTCAGTATATATACTCCGGTTCCAAAAAACATAATACCATTATTCCAGTCAGAATATCCATCTGAAACATTCCAGATAGTATTATTTTCTACCCAGACATCGCGATTTTCAGAAAGCCTGTAATCGTGCTCCAGTGAATTTGCCGCACCTTCGACAGTTATTCCTGCCTGATTATATTGTACACTTGTGCCCGGATGAATATCATGTATTTTATTGTTTATAACTGTTATATGAAAGCTTTCACCTTTAATGTTAATACCTTCGGCATTCCCGGTTTCATAAATATGATTACCCTCAATCCAAACGTATTCACAATTATCCGGGAAGTTCGAACCGGAATAAGAACCACTTCCAACATAAATGCCCTCAGCCCATTTGGAATTGAACTGTCCCGTGTTATGTATTTTGTTTCCTGTAACATCAATATACTGTGATGATCTTCCGATATGGACTCCTTCCTGTCCGGTGTTAAAAATTTCATTATTCCTGATTATAATGTGATCAGAACTTTTAACATAGATTCCCCACATTGAGTTTATAAAGGTTAATCCTTCAATAACAATATAACTGCAACCGGTAATCTCCAGGGAAGTCCCTTTTGAAATTGTATTTCCCGAGATATATACAGTCTTTGTATCAAATGCCCTGACAACAAGCGGGTTTTCTTCAGAATATTTTTTGTTTGACAAACTAACGGTTTTATATGTACCTGGTTTTATAAGAACAGTATCACCTCCCTTTGTGTTATTCATAATTGTATTCAGGTCATTATCGGGATAGACTATAATTATCCTGGCCTGAGATGTTTGAAATATAATTCCAAAAGTCAGGATCATTAAAAAAATCTTTGATGCTGTCATAATTTTATTGGCCGTTTATGTTCAATTTTTAATGATCCTTCCTTAAAGTTGAACTTAGGAACTTTATGAAGGGAATTGTTATGACATGTTAAACAATCAGTTTCATTAGGAAGATATGTTTTACCATCGTAATTATGTTTGTGGCATGCTTCGCAGGTCACTCCATCTTCCTTTCTATAGGTAGCAGCGAAGTATGATGAGTCAAGGTCACTTGCAGTAATATGACATCTCAGGCAAGCCTGACTGTCCTGTGGATTTTCGATAATATTAGCTTCTCTTGCATATCTCTCAGCCTTTTTAGAACCAAGGATTTTATAGGCATCTCTATGAGGACTACTATTCCATGATTTATACTGAAAGCCCATCGAATCATTATTATGACAGACAGAAGCGCACTTCTCTGCACCTACATAATGGTACCTGGTATTCTTTTGCATTGAAGAATCCTGAAATTCAGATTGTTCCGGATAAGTTCGGAACTGAACTGAGTGCCCTGAATCCGGATTTACAATCCTTACCATGGCAATAATGAAAATGGGAATTGTGATTATTAATCCGGGTTTCATACATTTTGTATTTGAATACTTATTACAAATTTAACTTTCTGATTTGATTACAGATAGTATTCGCAGAACTTTAAATCATCTCTTTCTATTCAAATTTAAAAGTGATTGTACAGAGCTGACAATCGCTGTTCTCAATCAATCCCTTCTGTAAGATATATTGATAATCCAAAGGTTTTAGCTTTATCTAATTCGATTTTATTATCCTTATAGAACCCATACAGGCCGTTATTTTCCAGATATTGTGTTGCCTTTTTCAATGATTTAACTTTAAAAGTTATACTTTTTACCTCTTTGTAATCGCTTTCGGTAAAATGAAAATCAACTAGATTGCTCTCATTCCAGATTTGATTATCTATTAATTCTGATGGACTGATTAATTCTTTCCATTTTTGCAGGTTGGGATTATTCTTATAGCCTATTCCAATCTCTCTGACATATTCAATCCCTAATTCATTGTCCCTGTTTGTTTTCATATCATAGCGCAAAGAATCCATTTTTCGTTTATCATTTGTTTTTTCATCTCCTTTATCCATAAAGCTTATTGTTATGTTCTCTCCACACAATACAGAATCTTTAAGATAGATATAACTATCCCCTGCTTCAATTGCTATTCTCCTGCCAGCCAGATCATTTGCAGTCTGGGATATTGATTTATAGGGTTCAAAAGTCAAACCAAAGAAAATTGCTCTGAAGTCATCTGATGCATATGAAAAATTCGAATAAGGACCGCATGGCTCGAGAACCAGATTACCTGCATATACACCTGCATATTTTCGCTTGCCATAATTTAGCGGATAATAATATACTGGTAGTTTTAGTTTATCTGTCAGAAAATGAAAAACAGAATCGTGAGTAATTGTATCTCTCACATGAATAGATAACGTATGAAGTCCGGAAAAAAGAGGATTTGTTTTGGGAATGGAAGAATCCCGAATTACCTCTTCCTGTGACATAAGAGGCTGAAGGGAAATGATGAGACTTGTAATAATCAGAGAATAGCTTTTAAGACCCATTAATATCTCATGCTTTTTATTCATATTTAAGCGATTGCGCGGGATTGACATTGGCTGCTTTCAGCACCCTGTAACTGATAGTAAGAACTGCAATTCCCAGTGCAATTGATAATCCTGCAATAAAACTAAAAATTCCAAGGTTTATTTTATAATAGAAGTTCTCAAGCCATTTTCCTGCATAGTAATAGATCACAGGCCAGGCAATAAGGGCTGAAATTGAAACAAGGGTTATAATTTCTTTTGATATTTCGATATATATACCGGTAATGGAGGAACCCATTGCTTTTCTCACTCCGATCTCCTTTGTCCGCTGTTCAACAGTATATGAGGTTAATCCAAAAAGGCCAAGCGAAGCAATAAATATTGCAAGTATTGAAAAAATCACTGCCATCTGGGCATTTTGTTTTTCCTGGATATACATCTGCTCAAAATCTTCATCAATGAAGTAATACTGAAGAGGGCTGTTTGCAGTATATTCTTTCCATATCTTTTCAATCTCATTTATAGTTCCTGAATATTCCTGTACTGAGATCTTTACTGACAGATATCCCCATAAATTGTTATCAGACTTGAATTTGAAAATTAAAGGCTGAATCGGATTACGGAGAGATTCAAAATTAAAATCATGTATCACTCCTATAACCGGCAGAAATGTCTGACCTGAAGGTCTGTTCTGTATGAACCTTGTCTGTTCAAGGTCAGTGATTCCAAAGTTCTTAACTGCACTTTCATTGAGCAGACAGGCCTCCTGATCAGTTGTAAAGGACTTGTCAAAGGATCTTCCTGAAGCAAGAGTCATCCCATAGGTTTCCAGGTAATCATAATCAATAAAGAATGTTGTCATCAGGAAACTTTCGTCCTTTCTTCCCTCCATCAGATAACCATTAATTTCATTTTTACGTCCTGGAACTGCAGTTGAGCTGGCAATTTTTATAACTCCCGGAATACCCTGCACTGCCTCCTTAAATGACTTTAATCTTGTTCCGAGAGCTTCCGCCCTGTTTATAACCAGTATCTGTTCTTTATTGAATCCAACATCTTTGTTCAACATATATTTGATTTGCCTGTACATAACCATTGTACCAATAATCAATAAAATTGAAGCGGCAAACTGAAATACAACGAGGACTCTCCTCAGTCTTAAGTTTATCCTGCTGTTCTTTACACTTCCCTTCAGGACTTCATAAGGATTAAAAGAGGAAAGAAAAAGAGCAGGATAACTACCGGCAAGAAAACTGACTATTAAAGTGAAAAGAAAAAGAACAGGAATTGCGTACCAGTATGCAAAAAGATTCAATGCAAAATTTACTCCAAGTAAATTATTGAAATATGGTAAGCTTACTTTTATTATAATTAAACACTGTTATCCGACTAATAATTTAGATTCATAATTTATTTTGATAACTCTCAGATTATCAATGCTGTTATTTCGGAGATAAAAAGGCACCTCCCCCTACAAATTCAAACTAAGCTGTAATAAGGGAGGCCCATGACCCCTTGTCTTATATGTTCTTTTTGTATTGCGAAGTAACTCGTACACATCCAACAAGCTTATTAGATGAATGCGAACGAGAGTAGCAACAACCGAAAAAGCCTTTTTTGTCTGTGATATCTTCTGTGTCACCGTTAATAATAATTGAGCTATTAATGTGCACCAGACTTGCGTGTAAATTGCATTCTCGTTTTCACCATAAAAATAATGCAGTTGGAAGTTCTGCTTCATCTTTTTAAACAACAACTCAATACCCCATCTTTTCTTGTAAAGGAATGCGACTTCCTCGGCCTCAATATCAAAATTGTTTGTTAAGAACTCAAAGTATCTGTTTCGTTCGTCCTGATATGTGACTTTTCTTAATCGCAGATTCTTTTTGATCTTGAGATTTCTTATCCCGTTTTCATCTTCGGGATGATATTCCAACTCGATTATTTCATCGCTTAGCACTTTTGCCTGTCCTTTTTTACGATAATGACTCCGTTTAACCTCAATAACTGTGTATACTGCATTATTTTTTATGCGGGTAACAAAATATACCTGATTTTGTGTCCATAATGCAAATTGGTGATAGTAGTTATACGCTTTATCAAAGACAACCATACTGTGCGAGATCAATTCAATGCTTTTCAGGAAGTTCTTGTCATGCACTTTTGCTGCAGTAATTTTAATAAATCGTCCAACCGACTGAACTGCATCAATAAGCATATGAACTTTTAATCCACCTTTCTTCTTTCCGTCTCCTTTTGGGTTGCGGCCAACCCCTTTCAATATATTACTGAACAACCTGATTGTCGTAGAATCTATCAAAAGAACCTCTTTAAATGTCAATCCATAAGTTCGGCTGTCCGACAAAAAACTATGATAATGCTTTACCAAAGTAAAATACAGATCTTCAAAAAACTTACTGTCCCGATTACGTAAACCATCACAAGCGGTACTTTTAGCCGGGGCTTTATCCAGTCCCAAATGATTAAGCTTACCGCCCATGGCCCGCAATCCTTCGCATATCTCAGTCATGGAATCACATCGGCTCAGTATCCCGAACAGCATAGTAAACAAATGCGTTCTCGTTTTGAATGCCTTGTAATAATAATCGCTGTTATGTTTTCTTATCAGCCCTTGCATATCAACTTTGTTCACCAAATTTATTATCTGTTTGAAAATCGGCTGTCCGACAAATTTAATTTCTGTATTTTTGCTCATGTTGTACTTAGTTTCTGGAAAAACCAAATTACAACATTTGGGGGAAACCTACGGGGAGTACCCCATCTTTTAATTTATTAGTCGTTCACTAATG
>Ga0315283_10004572_pt1 | contig 12068 bp, 8 predicted proteins | sample YL17G09_0_MG_FD_204541 | JGI IMG/M metagenome (GOLD analysis project Ga0315283, IMG submission 204541) | Sediment microbial communities from Yellowstone Lake, YNP, Wyoming, USA - YL17G09_0 | ecosystem: Environmental > Aquatic > Freshwater > Lake > Sediment | place: USA: Wyoming | collected...
GGACGGCATCGCCGCGATGGACTTCTTCACGGTGCCCACCGCCATGTTCCGCGTCCTTCATGTGTTTCTCGTCATCCGGCACGGAAGGCGCGCCGTGCTCCGCTGCGCCGTCACCACCAGTCCGACTGCTGCCTGGGTGGCGCAGCAACTGCGCGAGACCTTTCCCTTCGAGTCGGCGCCGCGCTTTCTGATCTTCGACCGCGACGCCATCTTCTCGGCCGGGCTGACGGCGACGATCCGGTCGATGCTCATGGAGCCAACGCGCACCAGCTACCGGAGCCGCTGGCAAAACGGGGGCGCGGAGAGATTTGTCGGGACCGTCCGCCAAGAGCTTCTCGACCACGTCATCGTCCTGAGCGAGCGCCACCTCCGGCAGTTGATCGAGTCGTATGTCACCTACTACAACGCGGATAGAACGCACATCGGGGCAGGCAAGGACTCACCGTGCGGGCGGCCGGTCGAGCAGAGGCCTGGCCGAGAAGCCAACGTCGTCAGCCTCCCCCGGGTCGGCGGCCTGCATCACCGCTACGCCTGGCGCCAGGCGGCGTAAACGATCTCGGGCCCGAGGTTCATCTGGACCGCGCCACCGGCAGCGTCGGCTGAAGGTGATCGTGTGCCCGCTGGTCGATGGCGCCGTCCATTCGCGCGCTCGAAGTCGCGAGGGGAGGGCAGTGTCGCACTCCAGACGACCTCCCTCGCGGCGCTCCGCAAGCCATCGCACTCACGGATCGTGAAATGGCGAGCCACAGGCGTGACGCTGGCCCAGCTGGCCCGCTAGCTAGAGGCCGAGGTAGGCCTCGCGCACCTTCTCGTTCGCGAGCAACTCCGCCCCGGTCCCGGCCAGCACCACCCTCCCCGACTCGAGCACGAAGCCGCGGTGGGCAATGGCGAGCGCGTGCTCGGTGTTCTGCTCCACGAGGAGCACCGTGGTCCCGGCACGGTTGATCTCGACGATCACCCGGAACATCTCCTCGACCATGATCGGCGCGAGCCCGAGCGAAGGTTCGTCGAGCATGAGGATCTTCGGGCCCGCCATGAGCCCTCGGCCGATGGCGACCATCTGCTGCTCTCCGCCGGAGAGCGTCCCCGCCACCTGCTTCTCGCGCTCGAGCAGCCGGGGAAAGATCTCGTAGACCCGCGCGAGCCGATCCGCCTGCAGCGGCCGCGAAGCGGGCCGGAAGGCGCCGAGCAGCAGGTTGTCCCTCACCGTCATCTCCGGGAAGAGCTTCCTTCCCTCCGGCACCTGCACCACCCCCCGATCGACGATCTCCATGGTGCTACGCTGCTGCAGCTCGTCCTCGTCGAGCACGATCCGGCCGGCCGTGGGGCGGAGGAGGCCGGAAACGGTCTTCAGCGTGGTGGTCTTGCCGGCGCCGTTGCCACCCACCAGCGCGACGATCTCCCCCCTTCCCACCTCGAAGCTCACGCCCCAGAGCGCGGTCACCTGGCCGTAGGAGACGCGGATGTCCTCGACGCGGAGCACGGTCAGGCCGCCCTCTTCCCGAAGTACGCGGTGATCACCGCGGGATCCTTCACCACGTCGGCCGGCGTACCCAGCGCGATCTTCTCCCCGTGCTGCATGACGAGCACGCGGTCGGAGATGCGCATGATGGCCTTCATCACGTGCTCGACCAGCACCACGGTGACGCCACCGCGGCGGACCGCCTCCACGAGGTCGGACGCTACGTCGACCTCTGAGGGGTTGAGCCCCCCCATGGGCTCGTCGAGCAGCAGCACTCGCGGCTCGGTGGCGAGCGCCTTCGCCATCTCCAGTCGCTTCTGGTCCATGAGGGTGAGCTGCCCTGCCAGGATCGAGGCGCGCGCCGACAGCCCAAGCCGTTCCACGACCGCCATGGCCGCCCGCTCGGCGTCGGCGCGGCGCGGGTGGCGGAGGAAGGCTCCCAGCGTCACGTTCTCCCTGACGGTGAGTCCGGGGAAGGGCTTCACGATCTGGAAGGTGCGGGCGATGCCCCGGCGAGCCATCTCGTGGGGCTTGCGGCCGGTCACGTCGCGTCCGTCCAGGCGGATGCTCCCGCCCGAAGGGTGCACGAATCCGGTGATCAGGTTGAAGACCGTGGTCTTCCCGGCGCCGTTCGGCCCGATGAGCCCCAGGATCTCCCCCTCGTCCACCGAGAAGGAAAGGTTCCCCACGGCGCGCAAGCCGCCGAAGAAGCGGGTCAGTCCCTCAACCTCCAGCAGCGCCATCGCGCACCTCCGCCGCCGGGGCCTTCATGCTTCGTCTCCGGACCCAGCCCCAGATCCCCTCGGGCAGATAGCGGATGACGAGCATCATGAAGAGCCCGTAGAAGATCAGGTGGCCCACCTGGAACTTCTCGCGCACCGCCTCGCCAACGGTGGTGAGGAAGATCGCGCCGATGAGGGGGCCGGCCACCGTGCCCAGCCCGCCGACCATGGGGATGAAGACCATCTCCATGGAGAGGCCCAGGTTCAGCACGGCGTCCGGGTCCACGTATCGAAAATAGAAGGCGTAGAAGCCGCCCCCCATGCCGGCCAGGAAGGCCGAGAGGGCGAGCGTCAGGACCTTGGCGCGCACCGTGTCAATGCCCACCGCCTCTGCCGCCTCGTCGTTCTCCCGGATGGCCACCAGCCAGGCGCCCAGCCGGGAGCGGGCGAGCAGCGCCACCGCGGCCATCGACACGGCCATGAGGGCCAGGGCCGCGAAGTAGAACGGAACCTTGCTCTCCCAGTTCACGGTGAGCCCGAAGAGGCGGAGCGGCGGGAGGGTGGTGATGAGGAACCCGGTGGGCCCGTTCGTGGCCCACTCCCAGTTGAGCGCGACGAGCTTGGTGAGCTCGGCCACCGCCAGCGTGGCGAGCGAGAAGTAAGGCCCTCGGAGCCGGAACGTCAGGAGGCCGAAGGGCACGGCGAAGGCCGCCGCGGCGACGCCGCCGAGGGGAATCCCCCACCAGGGCGCGATGCCGCCCCGGAGGAAGAGGATGATGGTGACGTAGGCGCCGAAGCCGAAGAAGGCGGCGTGACCGAAGGAGACCTGCCCGGCGTATCCGCCCAGTGCGTTCCACGCCTCCCCCAGCACCGTCCACATGAAGACCAGGATGCAGACGTGGAGAAAGAAGGAGTTGTGCATCACGAGCGGAAGCGCGACCAGCCCGGCGGCCGCGGCGACCCATGCCGCGGTGGCCCCCGAGCCTCTCATGACTTTCCCACCCCGAAGATCCCGGACGGTCGGTAGAGCAGGACGAGCAGGAAGATGATGTATCCGAGCCCGTCCTTGTAGGTCGTCGATATGTAGACGGCCCCCAGCGACTCCACCAGGCCAAGCAGGATCCCCCCGGCGATGGCGCCCGGCACCGACCCCAGCCCACCCAGCACGACGATGACGAAGGACTTCACGATCAGCAGTTCACCGACCGTGGGGTAGAGATACAGGGACGGCGCGAGCAGCACGCCCGCGGCGCCGGCCAGTGCCGTCCCCAGACCGAAGGCCACCGCCGCCACCCGCTCCACGTCGATCCCCATGAGGATCGCCGCCTCCCTGTTCTGGCTGATGGCCCGGATGGCGCGCCCGATGTCGGTGCGCCCCAGGAAAAGCCAGAGCGACCCGGTGATGGCCGCCGACACGCCGAATCCGATGGCCAGCGCGGCCGGCACCGCGATGCCCAGCGGCCGCATGGGCGTGATGGTGTACTCCAGCGAGATGGTGCGGTAGTCGCCCGTCCAGAGCATGAGCGCCAGGTTCGCGATCAGCAGCGAGAGCCCCGCCGTGTAGAGGAGCGTGTTCAGCTCCCCGCCCGGGATGATCTTCCGGAGAAGGAAGTGGTAGACGAACACGCCCAGGACGAACAGGAGCGGCGTCCACAGGAGGATCGACAGGAACGGGTCGAAGCCCCAGAGCTTCTGGCTCCAGAAGGCCCCGAACATCCCCAGCATCACCATCTCGCCGTGGGCGAGGTTGATGATGCGCATCACCCCGAACACGATGGTGAGCCCGATGCCGATCATGGCGTAGAGGGCGCCCATGAGGACGCCACTCACCAGGCTCTGGACGAAGGTCTCCAGGCGCTTCTACTTCTTCAGGCCGGGATCGGGGAAGACGACCTTCGTCTCGGCGACCGCCTGCGGCCACACGTTCAGGAGCTGCCCCTTCTGCCACTGGGCGAGCACCGAGTGCTCGTTGGAGTAGATGTTCTGGTTCGTGAAGGGATCGCCGGTGGGACCGGTCCAGGTCCCGAACTTCACCTTGCCGAAGACCGTGTTCATGTCGGTGGCGACCAGCGCCACGCGGATGGCGTCCCGGTCGGCATCCAGGTTCCCGGTGAGCTTCGCGCGCTTGAGCGCGTCGGCGATGATGTGGATCGCCGCGTACCCCTCGACCTCGTGCTCGTGCGGCCAGATGCCGAACTTGGCGTGGAACTTTTCGTAGAAGGCCTTGGTGCGGGGGTCGTTGGGATTGCCGGACCAGGCCGCCGACGAGAAGACGTTCTCGCCGAGGACGCCAAGCTGCGACGCGAAGTCGGCCACCCCGAAGCCACCGCCGAAGCCGACGAAGGCGCGCGGGGTGATGCCCATCTCCTTGGCGTGCCGGGTCATGAGGATCGCGTCGGTGGTGGCCACCGCGACGAGCAGCAGGAAGTCGGGGTTCGTGCCCTTCACCTTGGTCATGATGGGCTTGAAGTCGAGCGTGTTCACCGGGTAGGCCTCGTCGGCCACGATGGGCACGCCCTTCGACTTGAGGAACTTCATGGCCGAGGTGCCGATGGTCTTGCCGAAGAGGGTGTTGTCATAGACCACCGCCGCCGACTTCGGCATGGCGCTCGGATACTCCGTGATGAAGGCGTTGAAGGCGGCCGGATAGATCGAGCCGGTGGGGTTGTTGCGGAAGACCCACTCGAAGCCCTTGGTGGTGATCATGTCGGCCGACGGGTGATCGACCAGGTACGGGGTCTTGAGCCGCTGGGCCACCGACGCGATCTCCATGGCCTGCCCGGAGGCGCGGCCGCCGGTGAGGATCAGCACCTTCTCCTGCGTGATGAGCTTCTCGGCGACGGTGGCGGCCAGCGCGTTCTTCGCCATGTGGTCCTCGATGACCACCTCGATCATCTTCCCGTTGATCCCGCCGGCGGCGTTGATCTCCTCGACCGCCATTCCGTAGGTCTTCTTGAACTTGTCGCCGAAGGGCGCGTCGGGACCGGTCATGGGTTGCGGCGCGCCGATCTTCAGGGTCTGGGCGGCGGCGGGACCGGCGAGGGTGGTCAGGACGGCGAACAGGGTGAGGGCGAGCTTCCTCATATGGGGCACCTTTCCTTCAACCGTGCGTGGGCATGGCCAGCGTGATGCGGCTCTTCTCCTCGGTCGCGGGCCACCGGCTCGTGACCGTCTTGGTGCGCGTGTAGAACTTCACGCCCTCCATCCCATGGACGTGGAGGTCGCCGAAGAGCGACTGCTTCCAGCCGCCGAACGAGAAGAAGGCCATGGGAACCGGGATGGCGACGTTCACGCCCACCATGCCTACCTGGATCTCGTGCTCGAACCGCTGGGCGGCCCTCCCGGAGTCGGTGAAGATCGCGGTGCCGTTGCCGTACGGGTTCTGGTTCACGAACTCGATGGCCTCGTCGAGCGTCCGCACCCTCACCACCACCAGCACCGGCCCGAAGATCTCCTCCCGGTACACCGTCATGCCGGGCGTGACGTGGTCGAGAAGCGTGGGTCCGAGGAAGAAGCCCTTGCCGGCCCCGGGAACGGCCAGGTCGCGGCCGTCCAGCACGACCTTCGCGCCTTGGGCCACGCCTGCCGCGATGATGCCGCGGATTCGATCCCGGTGAACCGAGGTGACGAGCGGACCCATCTCCACGCCGGCCTGGCTTCCCGGGCCGACCTTCAAGGCGGCGGCCTTCTCGCGCAGGCGCGCAACGAGCGGCTCGGCGACCTCGCCCACCGCGACCACCACGGAGATGGCCATGCAGCGCTCGCCAGCCGATCCGTAGCCCGCACCGATGAGCGCATCGGCCGTGGACTCCAGCTCCGCGTCGGGCAGCACGACGGCGTGGTTCTTGGCCCCGCCGAGCGCCTGCACGCGCTTCCCGGTCTTCGCCGCGGTCTCGTAGACGTGGCGCGCGATCGGCGTCGAGCCGACGAAGGACACGGCGGCCACGTCGGGATGGGTGAGGATGGCGCCCACCGCCTCGGCGTCGCCCGGGACGACGTTCAACACCCCTTCCGGCAGCCCGGCCTCGTGGAAGAGGCTCGCCAGCCGCAGCGCGGTGGAGGGAACTTTCTCCGAGGGCTTCAGCACGAAGGTGTTCCCGCAGGCGATGGCCACCGGGAACATCCACATGGGGACCATGGCGGGGAAGTTGAAGGGCGTGATGCCGGCGCACACGCCCACGGGTTGCAGCACGGAGTGTGAATCGACCCCGCGGGCGACGTCCTCCGCCTGCTCCCCCTTGAGGAGGTGCGGCGCTCCGGTGGCGAACTCGACCACCTCGATGCCGCGCTGGAGCGAGCCCGCGGCGTCGGGGATGGTCTTGCCGTGCTCCTGGCTGATGATACGGGCCAGCTCGTGTCGATTCGCCTCGAGGAGCTCGCGGAACCGGGCCAGGACCCGTGCGCGGCGGAGCGGCGGGGCGTCGCGCCAGCCGGGCAATGCTGCTCGGGCGGCGGCGACCGCCAACCCCACCTCGGCGGCGCTCGCGAAGGGAGCGCGCCGGATCACGTCCCCGGTCGACGGGTCGAAGACATCGCCCGTGCGTCCACTGGCACTCTGGACTTCCCTGCCGCCGATCCAGAGCGGGAGAACGGGAGTGGGCATGGGACCGACATCCTATGAAAGTGGCGCTGGCGGGTCCATGGCGCAACGCGTTAATGCTCGATCGGCGCTCCCGGCGCTGTATTCTCCCCCCGTGGCTCGCCATTTCACGATCCGTGGGTGTGATGGCGTGCGGAACGCCGTGAGGGAGGTTGCCTCGAGTGCGAAACGGCCCTCCCCTCGCAACTTCGAGCGTGCAAATGGACGGCGCCATCGACCAGCGGGCACACGATCACCTTCATCCGACGCTGCCGGTGGCGCGGTCCAGATGAACCTCGGGCCCGAGATCGTTTACGCCGCCTGGCGCCAAGCGGCGTAAGCCCCTTCGGGCCCGAGGTTCATCTGGGAAACGCCGCCGGAAGCATCCGCGGGAGGTGGTCGTCCGCCCGCGGTCCGAAGGTGTCGTCCATTCACGCGGCTGGGACCACGAGCGGGGCCCCGTTCCCGGCGCCCGACGCCCTGCTTCATCCCGCTTCGCACGCCGTTTTGTTCACGAATCGTGTATTAACGAGCCACAGGGCGTGCCCCTTCAGACAGATCCTCCCGGAGCAGGGCAACCAGTTTCCGTAACTGCGGTTACCCGACTCGAAAGGCGGTTTGTTCCTCCTACTCGCGGCCTGCGGCCAGGTCATTCAGGCCGTCGCTCGCGAAGCGTCCACCTTCCGGGACCGGGCTCACGCGTACGCCCCTGCCCGGTTCACCCGGCCAAGTCACCCCAAAAGGCGAGCCCCGGGGTGGTTGTGGCAGCCCTACCGGAGGAGGAAGCTCTCCCGCACGGGGGAGCCTCGATGTCCGCTGGTCCGGCGAGAGCCGCAGACCGCAAACGCCGACGTCGTCGGCGCGCCCTCCCCGCCAGCCCTCAGACAGGCGGCTCGGCGGCCCGCTCGTCCAGCAGGAGGAATGCGCGATGCAGCCACTCGTGAAGGCCGGCCTTGGATTTCTTGCAACCCTGACCATTCTCCTCGCCGCCTCCGGCTGCGGCAGCTCCTCGTCCGGCCCGTCCAGGTGCGACGGTGTTACCTGCTCGGCGAGCGACCAGTGTCACCTCCCTGGCGTCTGCGACCCCGCGACCGGATCCTGCTCCAATCCGGCCAAGGCAAGCGGAGTCACCTGCGACGACGGCAACGCGTGCACCGACGGGGACGCGTGCAGCGCGGGCACCTGCATCGGCGGTGCCGCACGCGCCTGCCCGGCATCCGACCAGTGCCACCTGGCCGGAGCCTGCAATCCTGCCACCGGCACCTGCTCCAACCCGGCGAAGACCGACGGAGCCGCCTGCGATGACGGAAACGGATGCACGGTCGCGGACGCCTGCCTCGCCGGCGCCTGCGCGGGGGGGGCCTCCAGGGCCTGCCCCGCAACCGATCAGTGCCACGACGCCGGGGTCTGCGAGGCCGCCACCGGCACCTGCACGAACCCGCCCAAGGCCAACGGGGCGGCCTGCGACGACCACAGCCTCTGCACCACGGGAGAAACGTGCCAGTCCGGCGCCTGCGTCGGAAGCGTCACGGTGACCTGCGCCACACCGGCGGCCTGCCACGCCGCCGGCACCTGCAGCCCCGCCACCGGTGTCTGCTCCGACCCGGTGCCTCTCGAAGGCACGGCGTGCGACCTTGCGGGCTCGTTCGGCACCTGCCACGCGGGCGTGTGCGGGCCAGCGGCCGGCATCGAGGGCGCCTACCACATGAACGGCCTGAGCGCCGGCCCGTGGAACGGCTGGGACGAGGGCACGGTGTCGTTCGACGCGGCTGGCGTGGTGACCACCTTCCGGGGAGACTACTCCGACGCCACCATCTCGACGGCTTCGCCGTTCCCCCGGATCATCGCCGACAGCGCCGGCCGCCTCACCACCCACCTCGATCCAGGCTTCTGGGGCACGTTCTCGTCAGGGGGAGCCGAGGCCCTCTTCTCCTATCTCGACAGCGAGGGCTCGGCGACGCTCGGAGTCCTCCAGCGCCAGGGGAGTTCCCTGGGCCTCGCCGACCTGACGGGGACGTGGGCCCTCCACGCGCTCGCCGTGGGGATCGGCGAGTACCAGGAAGCGGCCTGGTACCGAGTGATGAGCACGGTGGGACCGGACGGCGCGACCACCCGCACCGTCACCGACCGGACCGGCGCGACGAGCGCCGAGGCGTTCACCTCCTCCGTCGCGCCGGACGGCGCGATCGGCCGGATCTATCCCTTCCTCACGGCCGGTCGGGGCGGCGGAGCGTTGTCGACAAACGGCCAGTTCCTGGCTGCGGTCTGGACCCCCATCGACGGCGGCTTCGCGCTCGAGGTGGGCGTGCGGCCTGCCGTGGCCCCCCGGATCGCCGACCTGACTGGCGACTGGAGCTTCCACGTCCTGAGCGCGTCGGCCCCGTCGATCGCCCGGACCGCCGCCGGACACGGAGCCTTTTCCGTGGACGGCGCGGGCGCCCTCGCCGTCGTCCACCAGCGGTGGACCACCTCCGGGCTGGCGCTTCCCGATGGTGTCCTCGGGCTCGATGGCGCCGGGGTTCTCCTCCACTCGGAGCTGGCCAGCTTCCAGGGCCGCCTCTCCGCCGATGGTGCACTCATCATCGGAACCTTCACGTGGGGCGCCGGTGGCGACTCGCTCCTTCTGGCGCAGCGCCTGCGCGTCCCGCTGACGAGGCCGGTCCTCCAGGCCGGCCGCAGGGCCACGGGCTGGGTCGACGAGGCGGGAGGACGGCTCGAGGCCAGTGCCGGGGACGGAACCCTCTACCGCCTGGACGTTCCAGCCGGTGCGTTCCCGAGCGGCCAGGGAGCGGAGCTCTCGATGACTCCCATCGCGTCCATACCCGGGCTCCCCGTCACCGGGCCGCTGCTGGGGGCCGTCCAGCTCGAGCCGAACGGATTGGCGCTCCAGAAGCCGGCCCTCTTGACCATCGGCCTGCCAGGAGGCGCTTCACCCGTCAGCGCGCTCGGGTTCTCCTACCCAGGCATGGCGGCGGACTGGGTGAGCTTCCTCCCGGCGAGCCTCTCCTCCAGCCCACCGGGGTCGGTTGCCCTTGCGGTCAGCCATTTCAGCGGAGCGGGAACGGTCTCGAGCTCTCCCGCACAGCAGGCCGACGGCGATCAGGCCTTCACCGACCTCCTGGGCGCTGTCGTGCAGTCCGCGGAACAGCTGGGCCTCGATCCTTTCACCGACCCCGACGTCCGCCAGGCCCTGGACGCGATCCTCGGGCAGTGGTGCGGCGCCATCGTCGAAGCCGCGACGAACTCCGCCTCCACGCTGGACGAGCTCGCGCAGGGCCCGTACGCGAGCGTCCTGCGGTGGGAGGCCGCGGTCCAGTTGCTCGACCTCGGGACCGGCGTGTGCGACTACGCCCCGGGCTGCGCCGCCAGCCTGAGAGCGCAGTTCCAGGCCAAGATCCCGGCCTTCATCGACGCGCTGAACCGGGCGTGCAAGGACCGGGCGACCACCTGCGAGAAGGTATCGGATCTGAAAAAGCTCCTCGCTTGGTTTGCCATCGAGCAGCTGGCGCCCGAGGACTGCCTCGGGATCCACGTGGAGGGGAGGAGCCTCTGCGGGCTCTGCCTCGGTGACGCGGACAAGATCCCGTCGAAGCCCATGATCACCTGCGGGCAGACGAACGGCCTGGGCAATCCGATCCCATGCACCGGGCTCGCCGTCCCGCTACACGGGTCGAGGTCGCTCTCGCCGAGCTTCCGGAACGTCTGCGGCGCCGAGGTCGACGCCGTGCCCGACTGGTCGAGCATCTGGCCCCGGATCGCCTCGGTGGACTCCTACGGCGGGGTCACGGGGAACGACCTTGGCACGACCTTCGCCCTCCTGCGCCCCAAGGACATGCCCTGCGTCGCTCCGGCGCACGCCCCCATCCGCGTGTACACGACGCCGACGTCGCCAACCGGCCAGGAGATCCGCTACCTCGTCACCGTCACGAGCATGGCGATCATGAGCGACCACATCGACTGCGGCGTTGTGAAGGACCCGCCGGCGCCGTACCTGGTCACCCTCCAGCTCGACGGGGCCGGCGTCTTCAAGCTCACGTCCTTCACCGCCCTCGTGGACGAGGAGACGCGGGGAACGACCGGCGGCATGATGGGCGGCGTCGTCACCTTCCGGACCGCGGCCTACAACTTCTACATGCCGCTCGACGGCCGGTCGTCGAACTGGCTCATCGAACGCAATTGGCGCCTCCAGGGGGGCGCCAAGGGCTTCTCGGGCTACTACGACTGGGGGTGGGTCGGAAACTTCTACGCCGGCCACTTCACCGGGTGCCAGGGGAGAAACCAGGTGACCGTCGTGCCCTGGCCGCCCCCGGGCGGCGGAGCGGCTGCCCCCACCGCGGGTCTTGCCCCGGCGGGAGGCCCGACCCCGGCAACCTGCCACTGACCTTGCATGGAGGGTGCAGGTCCTCGTCAACCCGCCACGAGCTGATCGAACGCGTCGCTGCCCCGCATGGGATCGAAGACCGGGTCCGACGTGAGCCAGCCCCGGACCTTCTCCCCGTCGACCTCGAGCGCCTTCCGGAGCGGCGCCAGCGCGTCGGCGCTGCGCCCCCACTCGGCGTACAAGGACGCGAGGTCGTAGTTCACCACCGCGTCGTCGGGGCGGAGCGAGCGGGCCTTCTCGTAGGCCCGCTCGGCCTCGGCGTGGAAGCCCTTCTGCGCGTAGCAGAGCCCGGGGTCGAGGTGGATCTCGAAGCTCTCCGGCTCGAGCCGGGCCGCCTCGCGCAGGTGGCCGATGGCGGTCCGGTAATCGCCCTCGTCCATGAGGAGGCTCGCCAGCTCGTGGCGGGCCAGCGGATTCTCGGGCGCGAGGCGGACCGCGACCGCCAGCTCCTTCAGCCCATCCTCGGCGCGCCTCATGTCGGCGAGCGCGAGGCCGAGGTCGAGGTGGGCCTCGGCGTGCTCCGGGTCGGCGGCGATGGCCTCCCGATACTCGGCCTCGGCCATCTCGAGGCCGTGGGTGGCGAGGAAGGAGGCGAGCGTGAACCAGGCTCCGGAGCTCTCCGGCTCGACCCACCGCCGAGCACCTCGTCCGCAACGTGCTCCCCGAGGTGCCGGTACGGCAGTGGGTCCTCTCCTTCCCCCGGCGAGTGCGATTCCTCGCGGCCCGCCATCCCGCCCTGGCTTCGCGTCTGCTCGCCCTCTTCACCCGGACCGTCTTCACCTGGCAGCACCGTCAGGCTCGCCGTCGAGGAGTGGCCGATCCGCGGACCGGGGGCGTCACCGCGGTCCAGCGCTTCGGGGGCGCCATCCACCGGACTGGCATCATCACCCGCCCAGTGAGGGGGGGCAGGTCAACTGGCTCAAC
>Ga0315283_10004574_pt1 | contig 12066 bp, 7 predicted proteins | sample YL17G09_0_MG_FD_204541 | JGI IMG/M metagenome (GOLD analysis project Ga0315283, IMG submission 204541) | Sediment microbial communities from Yellowstone Lake, YNP, Wyoming, USA - YL17G09_0 | ecosystem: Environmental > Aquatic > Freshwater > Lake > Sediment | place: USA: Wyoming | collected...
AATCGAGACTCGGTAAAAGCGATACTGCTTGAATTGCTCTACAGTATCCTGTCTGAAATGGAGAATGGAGAGAAATAGTCTCTCCATATTTATCGTAACTACCGTGGCATCCATCACTACTGACCATGGTGTTTCTGGGTGCGTTCCAGCCGCTAAGCTTTGGATTTCTGGGGGTTTGGTGAATCAGGTATGAAGCGCAAAAGTGATTTTGTCCAGGATCCGTTCAAGCACGACCTCAAGGATTTTCCCGGCGAGGATAGACCAACCGCATGAACTCCGCGCCGAATTATTTCTACCCCTTTCGCATGGGGCGGATTATATTGCTGGCGATGGAAGAGGTTCTCGGACAATCTGAGGTAAATACTGTCCTTAATCTTGCTCATCTTCCAAACTATATTGATCGGGGTCTTGCTTACAACCAGGACCAGAAACTCCCTTTTGAACATATCAGTCGAATCCAGACCGCCTTCGAATTATCATACGGACCTAAGGCTGGCCGCGGCTTGGTTCTCCGTGTTGGGCGTGTCTGTTTGAAATATGGTCTGCGCGCATATGGCTCCGAACTCGGGATGACCAGTCTGGCCTTCCGTCTGTTGCCTTTGCCCTCTCGGATAAAAGTCGGGAGCGAAACGCTTGCAGGGCTGTTCAATCATTTCACCGATCAGCGTGTCCGTCTCGAAGTGGATGAGGAACATATTTACTGGCATATCGAGCGCTGCCCGCTGTGTTGGGAGAGGCAGGCTGATAGTCCGTGTTGTACTCTGGCAGTCGGATTATTGCAGGAGGCTTTATACTGGGTTAGCGGGGGAAAATACTTTCCGATTGAGGAGAATACATGTATTGCATGTGGCGATAGTGCGTGTACAATTGTAATTGACTTGACTCCGCTGAGTTGATCCTATGCTAATAGTTATCCTTCAGGCTCCCTGACACAATCCCTCCGAGGGGCACTTATGACTAAAATATTGATTGCAGAAGACGAATGCGATATTCGCGACTTAATCACATATACCCTGCGTTTTGCCAATTATGAGGTTGTCGCGGTAAGCAATGGCGAAGAAGCAGTGACCATGGCCCGACAGGAAGTCCCTGATTTGATCCTGATGGATGTGCGTATGCCGCTTATGACCGGGTATGACGCCTGTGTGGCGATCAAGGCTGAACTGAACTTGAAGGATATACCGATAATTTTCCTTTCGGCCAAGGGGCAAGATTCTGAGATCCAGGCTGGCCTTCAGGCCGGAGCCGTCGAATACCTGCTGAAACCATTTTCTCCCGACCAGCTGATTGCGCGCATCCAGACAATCCTGGCTCAACACGGAAAGTAATTATAGTAGACCAGGCATGATTGCGATCCTGCCTGTCGGATGTTTCCTTGACATTCCTACCTCACTCAGGTAGAATACCGTTCGCCCAATAATGGGCCTGTAGCGCAGTTGGGAGCGCGCCTCAATCGCACTGAGGAGGCCAGGGGTTCGAATCCCCTCAGGTCCACAACCAGCGGGCAGCAGGAACAATGCAGCCAGCAGCACACAGAATCGCCAGCTGCCTTCTGGAACACATACTATGGGCCCATAGCGCAGTTGGGAGCGCGTCTCAATGGCATTGAGAAGGTCGCGAGTTCGAATCTCGCTGGGTCCACTTTCAATCGCGATTAGAGCATAATCGCGATTGTGCTATAATAGCCGCAATTATTTGAAAGTCATGACAGGAGTAGTAGGTCATCCCGTCAGCGAGAAGGGAGAGTGAGGTGAAAGCCCTTCACGGCGCAAGCGGGAGCGCCCAACACCCAGACGGGTGTGAAAGATCGAACTCGCCTGCCCTCGCAAGAGAGACTGCGCTGGTGAATAGAGTAGTCAGCGCCGGGAAAGCCCGTTACAGCAAACGAGCGGCCTAACATGTCCATGAGTCCATCAGGTGCAACCTGTAAGACCAAAAGAACATGTTAGACAATTCGGGGTGGTACCGCGGAGCTAACCCTTCGTCCCTGAGTGGATGATGGGTTTTTTGTTTAGATTATGAAAGTAGGCACGAAATGTTTGAAAAAGCCAGATGCAGACACAACCTGCAGCCCTTCCTTCTCACGCCCTCCGCATGGAACAGAGGAAATGAGTTAAGTAATACTGGCACATGCAATGCCGAATTACTTTCTTCATGCCCCTACCCGGAAAATCTTAATACCGACATTTTCATGAGGATTTAAAATGAGCGACTACATTCCTTCTCAAATCGAACCAAAATGGCAGGCAAAATGGGAAGCGGACGAGCTTTATCACGCTGATATAGATCAAAGCAAGCCCAAGCATTACGCGTTGATGATGCTGCCCTATCCCTCCGGAGACTTACATATCGGCCATTGGTATGCTTACACTCCACCCGACGCTCGCGCCCGCTTCATGCGCATGAACGGCTATAACGTGCTGTTCCCCATCGGCTTCGACGCCTTCGGCCTGCCGGCTGAGAATGCGGCCATCAAACGCGGCATTCACCCCAAGGAATGGACCTACAAAAATATTGAAAAAATGCAACAGCAGTTGCGTTTGATGGGCTCGATGTACGACTGGCGTCGTGAAACCGTCTCGGCGGACCCGGAATATTACAAGTGGACCCAGTGGTTCTTCGTTCAGCTCTATAAGCACGGACTGGCCTACCGAAAAATGTCGCCAGTCGACTTCTGTCCGCATTGCAACACCACCCTGGCGCGCGAACAGGTGTGGGGCGAGGACCGTCATTGCGAGCGCTGCGGCACTCCTGTCATCAAAAAGGATCTGGAACAGTGGTTTTTTCGCATCACCCGATATGCAGACGAACTGCTCAACTACGAGAGCATGGACTGGCCTGAGCGCGTCAAGGTTTTGCAGACGAACTGGATTGGGAGAAGTGAAGGAGCTGAAGTGATGTTTCCGGTGTCCACTGATCCGTCTTCAGTGATCACTGTTTTTACCACGAGACCCGACACGCTCTGGGGGGCAACATTCATGGTGCTGGCTCCCGAACATCCGCTGGTGGGTAAACTAACCACGCCTGAACATAAGGCCGAGGTTAAAGCCTATCAGGCCCAGGCGTCGCGCCAGTCGGATATTGACCGCGAAGCCACCGATAAAGAAAAGACCGGCGTCTTCACTGGTGGATTCGTTATCAACCCGGTTAACGAGGCGAAAATTCCAATCTGGATCGCGGACTACGTCCTGATGGCCTATGGCACGGGCGCCATCATGGCCGTCCCGGCACACGACCAGCGCGACTTCGAATTCGCTCGCAAATACGGTCTGGAGGTGCGGGTGGTGATCCAGCCTGACGGTTCGGAGACACTGGATGGAGCAACCATGACCGAATCCGTCCCTGCTTCGGGAACAATGGTCGCTTCCGGGCTGCTTACCGGCACCTCCGCCGATGAAGCCTTCCACGCGGCAATCAAGTTTATCGAGAAAAAAGGCTTCGGCAAGAGCGCGGTCAACTACAAACTCCACGACTGGTTGATCTCCCGTCAGCGCTACTGGGGCGCACCTATTCCAATGGTTTACTGCAAGAAAGACGGTTGGGTCCCCATCCCGGACGATCAACTGCCCATCCTGCTTCCCGAAGATGTGGCCTGGAAGCCGACTGGCGAGTCGCCGTTGAAACTTCATCCGACCTGGAAACAAACCCATTGTCCGAAATGTGGCGAACCTGCCGAGCGCGAGACCGACACGATGGACACTTTCATGTGTTCGTCGTGGTACCACCTGCGCTACCTGTCCCCGCACTACGACCAGGCCCCCTTCGACCCGGCCGAGTACAACTACTGGATGCCGGTGGACACTTATACTGGCGGCATTGAGCATGCAACCATGCACCTGATCTACACGCGCTTTTTTCACAAGGCGCTGCGTGACATGGGTCTCACCGAAGGCAACGAACCGATGATCCAGCTGCGCAACCAGGGCATGGTGCTGGGTGAGGACCACGAGAAGATGTCCAAGAGCAAGGGCAATATCTCCGCACCGGACGACCTGGTTCGCCGCTATGGCGCCGACGCGGTACGCTCCTACCTGGTCTTCTTTGCCAAATGGGATATGGGCGCGCCTTGGAGCAACACCGGCATCGAAGGTACCTACCGCTGGCTCAAGCGCGTCTGGGCGTTGTTCATGGACCCTTCGCCTGCCGCCCAGGGAAACCCTGCCAGCTGGACTCCCGAAACCAGACGAAATCTGCGCCGCAAACTCCACCAGACGCTGAAGCAACTGACACGCGACTTCGAGCAATTCGCGTTCAACACGATCATCTCGGGCTTGATGGAATTGCTGAACGAGATGTACAAGGCGCGCGAGGCTGGCGCGGCTGGCAGCCCCGAATGGAAAGAAGCACAGGATATCTATCTGCGCATGCTGGCCCCGGTCTGTCCCCATATCGCCGAGGAACTGTGGACGAACGCGCTCGGCAAGCCGTATTCCGTTCACACCCAGCCCTGGCCGCAAGTGGACGGGGCGGCCGCGCAGGTGGATGAAATCACCATCCCGGTGCAAGTCAATGGCAAATTGCGCGACCGGTTGGTCGTTCCGGCGGATGCCAGCGAAGAAGATATCAAGTCCGCCGCGCTGGCGAGCGAGGTCATCCAGAGATTCCTAGAAGGGAAACCGCCGAAGAAAGTGATCGTGGCGCAGAAGAGACTGGTTAATATTGTGGTGTAACCAAAGGAGTCTTTAATATGAAACGCCTCTCTCCGATTGTTCTGATTGTGCTTGCCTTTATCGTCTTTGCTACAGTAGCTTGCATGTGTTCCTTTTTTAATCAGCGTGACCCCCTAATTTTCGATCCGGACCAGCTGCCAGATGCCCAGACAGGCGTCCCTTATGAGGCAACCATCAGCATCAGCCAGAACGTTACCCCGGTTGGGAGAATCTCCCTGTCCGAAGGGACACTTCCGCCGGGAATGGAGCTTGTGTTTACACAGATGGAGGATACCGCCAAAATCAGCGGGACTCCCACCCAGACCGGGTCATACACCTTCACCATCCAGGTCTGGTGTTTAGGCACGAATACCTCCGGACAGGTGGGTGAGAAGCAATATACGATCGTGGTGGGACCGTAAAAGAATTGTGACTTGGTACGCCATCGAAGAAAGTGATCGTGGCGCAGAAGAGACTGGTAAATTTTGTGGTGTAAAGCAGGGAGAAGTGAAACGCAAAAGCCCCTGAAGGTTGTGCCTTCAGGGGCTTTATTATTTTGAAAGGGCGTTCCATTATGAGTAGATTTGCCAGCCTCTTGGAAAATGGTTCTTTACCACGCCCTGCACGCGTTTGCCCCAGCCGAGCGGCCAACCGTCTGCAGTGACGAGCGTCCAGCCGGGCTTGCCCTCCGCGAGCAGGCTTTCACCCCGTAAATAGGCAGCCATTTCCCGGCTGTCTGAGGCGAGCGCCAGGTTGTTATGCACCTGCCTTGGTCGCAAGTACATTGCCAGCGGATGGGCCGGCTCGAAGCGTTCCTTCTTAAAGTTTCCCAGCCAGATGCCCGGGATCGTCATTCGCAGCCCTTTCAAATCAGGCACATCTTCCGGCACAAAATACAAGCGGGTCCCCAGCATGCGCAAGCGCTCAGAGGGGAAATCCACGCCCAGTGTCTCCTCCCGGAACCTCTGCCAGACTTGCCACTCCGGGGTTGGGATTCTTGCCGATCGCCAGGGATAAGACAACCCGGCCGCGGGACCCTGCTTGCGCTGCAGGAGACAGGCGAAATGTCCCTCGCCGGTCAACCGGTGGGGAAAGAGCCGCACCGCACCGCGCAGAGCATCAATCTCTCCAGAATCCACAGATTCTTTCTTGCTTTTCTGATTCTTCACTGTGCTCTCATTGCCCCCGAAAGGAGTTGTGTTGAGATTCAACCACTCTGGTTTCCCCGTCATGAATCCAGCCAACTGTGGCAAGGCAACCACTTCGAAATCGGAATGTTCTTCCAAAAACCGTGTCACCACAGCCTCGTCTTCTTCGGGGGCAAAGGTGCAGGTGGAATAAAGCAGGTGTCCGCCTGGGCAGACCAGGTGGGCTGCCACACGCAGGATGTTCGTCTGGCGCACGGCGCAGCCTGCCACCATCTCCTCTGACCAGTCAAGTCGCGCCCGCATATCCTTGCGGAACATGCCTTCGCCTGAGCAGGGCGCGTCCACGATCACCCGGTCGAAATAAGCGCCGAAATGGTCGGCGATTCTTTCGGGGGTCTCGTTGGTGACGATCACGTTCGACGCCCCCCAGCGTTCCACATTGACCACCAAATGATTAAGGCGCTTGGTCTTGATCTCATTGGCCACCAGCAGACCCTGTCCCTGCATCAAGGAGGCAATATGAGTGGTTTTACCACCGGGGGCTGCTGCCAGGTCCAGGACGCGCTCGCCAGGCCGAGGGGCGAGCAATTCAGCCGCCGACATGGCAGACGGGTCCTGCAGGTAGTAAAGTCCGGCCAGGTGGAAAGGATGCTTGCCAGGTTCCCTCATCTCCCGTTCCTCTCCAGTTGGTAATGGGGCTGGAGTGAGGTTAAAGGCAGATTGACACCACGGCACGCCGTCTCCCAGCCTGAAAGGGGAAACCTTGCGAAACTCGTCCGCGCTCAATTTCAGCGTGTTGACCCGTAGTCCGTGCACGGGCTCACGCCTCAACGACTCGGCAAAGGCGGGATACTCGTCACCGAGGAAACAGGACATGCGCTCGAGGAAACGCGGCGGGATGGGGATGGGCTCAGACATAAGACGATTATAATTGCCTTATGCGAATCGAAGAACTGAATTGGATGGATGTGGAAGAATATCTCAAGCACGACGACCGTCTGATGCTGGTGGTGGGGGCGTGTGAGCAGCACGGGTATCTGTCCCTGCTCTCGGACGTAAAAATCCCGCTGGCTTTGGCCGACGCCGCCTCGCAACAGAGCGGGGTGCTGGTCGCGCCGCCGATAAACTTTGGCTCCAGCCCGTACTTTCTCACCTACCCCGGCACATTCAGCCTGCGCTTGTCCACTTTAATGGACGCGGTGGAAGACATCCTCCGGTCCGCCTATGGACAGGGCTTCAAGCGTCTCCTCGTCCTGAATGGTCATGCTGGCAACAGCGGTCTGACCGCACGCCTGACGGAACTTGCCAACCAGTTGCCAGGATTAAAACTGCAGTGGTCTGCCTGGTGGACATCCCAAAGTGTGAAGCAAGTGGCCATCCACCACGAGATCAAACCCTATCACGCCAATTGGCTTGAAGCCTTCCCATTCAACATTGTAGCAGACCTGCCGGATGGCGAGAAAACCCCGCCGCATGTCCCATCTGACATCCTGGATGCCCGCACCGCCCGGGAAATCTACGGCGACGGGTCTTTTGGTGGACATTACCGGGTCCCGCCAGAAACGATGCAAGAGATTTTTGAGGCTGCCCTCCAGGACGTATTGCAATTGCTAAAATTTGAATGATTTGGGGCGTGAAGGGCAATTACTGAAATATGCTTCGCCTCTCTTGACGTAATTTGACCGGACAAGTATAATTCGCCTTCATTGAGAGATAACCATAATCTGCGACGTTCAGCGAGCGCTTGAAGCCCAAGGCTTCGAAGCGCTTGCTTTTACGTGTCTCTGGCATCATTTATATGTTGGAGCAAGGACGGTCACAGGTGAAGAGTTTGTACGATGAGGAGAAGGTCGAGTGGAAACCAAGGGACTCATTTCATTACGCATCAGTCTTGCTTCTCCGGAAACCATCCTTACCTGGTCATACGGCGAAGTTCTGAAACCCGAAACCATCAACTACCGCCGCCTGCGCCCTGAGAAGGATGGCCTGTTTTGTGAGGCTATTTTTGGCCCGACGCGTGACTGGCAATGTTACTGCGGTAAATATAAAAACCCCCGTTATAAAGGCATCACCTGTGATAAGTGCGGCGTGGAAGTGACCCGCTCTTCAGTACGCCGCGAGCGCATGGGGCACATCCGGCTGGCTACGCCTGTGGCTCACATCTGGTACACGCGCCGGATTCCATCCTACCTGGGCATGCTGCTCGACATCTCCCGCCGCAACCTGGATCGGGTGCTGTACTTCGCCCAATATATCGTCAGTTACGTGGACGAGGATGCCCGTCAGAAAGCCCTCAAGCGCCTGGAAGATGAAATCTCCGTTTCCGAACACGAGCAAGGGGTGGTCATTAATTCCAGGATTGCCGAAATTAAGACCGGCCGTGATAAGAACCAGGCTGAACTCCAGGCCCGCAAGGTCGAGATGGAGCACCAGTACGATGAGCAAATTGCCGCCAAGCTGGAGCCGATCATTCAGGAAGGCCAGCGGCTGGAGGCCTATCTCCAGGAGAACAAGGGCCAGGTACTCAAAGAGGCTGTCATTTTTGGCAGCACAGGCACGGTAATTGTTGATGCCGGCATTAAAGTCGGCGCGACGCATCTCGGCAAAGTGCAGAAGTTCGTCCAGGGACGATTGGAAGCCATTGAGAATGACCTCAAGGATGAGAAACTGCGTGCCCTGGAAGCCGTCAAGATGGAAGCCGCCACGATCAAGGCGGGAGCCGATGAGCAGATGAATGCCCTGCGCAATCAACTGGAAGACCAGACCTCCACCAGCCACGACGTGAATGCCCATCAACGCGACGAACTGATGGAACTGCGCCCGTTCACCTTCCTGGGTGAGACCCGCTACCGCGAACTTAAACAGCGTTGGGGTCAGGTCTTCCGCGCCGACATGGGTGCCGAGGCCTTCTACGATATCCTGCGCCGGCTTGACCTGGATAAACTCTCTGAAGAACTCTGGCACGAAGTCAAGACAACCAAGTCCAAGCAGAAACGCAAGAAGGCTACCTCTCGACTGAAGGTAGTGGAAGCATTCCGCCGTTCCGGCAATCGCCCGGAGTGGATGATCCTGACCGTCCTGCCCGTCATCCCACCGGACCTGCGCCCAATGGTGCAACTGGATGGCGGTCGCTTTGCCACATCGGATTTGAACGATCTGTACCGGCGTGTCATCAACCGCAACAATCGTCTCAAGCGCCTGCTTGAACTCGGCGCTCCAGACGTGATCGTTCGCAACGAGAAGCGTATGTTGCAGGAAGCGGTGGATTCCCTGATCGACAACAGCCAGCGCGGCAAGGCTCTTAGCCGCCGCGGCCGGCGTGAACTCCGCTCCCTGAGCGACATGCTTAAGGGCAAGAAAGGCCGCTTCCGTCGCAACCTGCTCGGCAAGCGCGTGGACTATTCCGGCCGTTCGGTGATCGTGGTCGGCCCGCAGTTGAAGCTCTATCAGTGTGGCTTGCCGAAGAGCATGGCACTGGAACTGTTCCGCCCGTTTGTGATATCCCGCCTGGTGAGCCACAATTATGCTGCCAACGTCAAGGGCGCGCGGCGCTTCATCGAGCGCAACCGGCCCGAGGTCTATGAAGCCCTCGAGGAAGTCATCAAGGACCGCCCAGTCCTGTTGAACCGTGCTCCTACGCTGCACCGCCTGGGTATCCAGGCTTTTGAGCCAATCCTGATTGAAGGCTCAGCCATCCAATTGCACCCGCTGGTTTGTACCGCCTTCAACGCAGACTTCGACGGCGATCAGATGGCTGTGCATGTACCCCTGTCTGATAAGGCTGTTCAGGAGGCCCGCCGCTTGATGCTGGCTTCCAAGAACCTGCTCAAGCCTGCCGACGGCGAACCCATCATCGGTCCATCCAAGGATATGGTGCTGGGTGTGTATTACATGACGATGATGCACTCCAAGAAGCATAAGGGCGATGGACGCGCCTTCTCAGATATGGATGACGTTGACCTCGCCTACCAGTTGGGTCAGGTGGATGTGCACAGCAAGGTCAAAGTGCGTTTATCCACCTGGTATGACGAGGAAAATAATCGTTTACCCGAGGCGGAAACCCGCCTGATTGACACCACTGTCGGGCGTGTCATCTTCAACCGCATCCTGCCGGAAAAAGTCCAGTTCATTAACCTCCAGTTGGAAAAAGGTGGTGTGAAAGACCTGGTTGCCGAAGTTTACGAAATTTACGGCCAGGATGTGACCACTGAAACCGCCGACGAAATCAAGCGCATTGGCTTCGAATATGCCATGCGTTCAGGTACTACCATCGCAGTCTCCGATATTACTGTCCCGCCGGAGAAGAAGGAAATCGTTGAGAAAGCGCTCAAGGAAGTCGATCTGGTGCAGCGTGACTTCCGGCGCGGTTTGCTGACCGAGCAGGAACAGAACGAACGCATCATCCAGATCTGGCAGCAAACCACCACCGATGTTGCCAAATCAGTCCGCAATGCCCTGGACCCAGACGGTAACCTGTCCACCATGGCTAACTCCGGCGCGACCAAAGGCGGCTTCGGTCCCATTTCGCAGTTAGCCGGTATGCGCGGTCTTATGGCTGACCCGTCTGGACGTATCATCCCGATGCCAATCCGATCGAACTTCCGTGAAGGTCTGACCGCTCAGGAATACTTCATCTCGACACACGGTGCGCGCAAGGGTCTGGCCGATACCGCCCTGCGCACAGCTGACGCCGGTTATCTGACCCGCCGCCTGGTGGACATTGCCCAGGATATCATCATCAACGAACCCGACTGTGGCACCCGCCAGGGTGTCTGGATTCGCAGGAAAGACGATGTTGCCGGTCAATCCATGTCGTCACGATTATATGGACGACTGGTTGCAGAGCGTGTCCTCGACCCGAAGACGGGTGAAGTGCTGGCTGAGCCAGACGATATCCTCGACCGCGATCTGGCCCGTTTGATTGCCGTGGCAGACGTGGTGGAAGTAAAGGTCCGCTCGGCGCTGACTTGTGAACTTACTCATGGGATCTGTGCCAAATGTTACGGCGTCGACCTGGCGCGCGGTACGATGGTCGAAATGGGTTCGGCAGTCGGCATTGTGGCTGCCCAGTCGATTGGTGAGCCTGGCACGCAGTTGACCTTGCGTACCTTCCATACCGGCGGTGTGGCCGCGGGTGGTGACATCACCACTGGTCTGCCGCGCGTGGAAGAGCTTTTTGAGTCTCGCAAACAACCGAAGGGTGAAGCAGTCGTCGCCGAGATCAAAGGCACGGTACGCATCATCCAGTCTGACAAGTATGCCGATATGCGCATCGTCCGCGTCGAACAAAGTGAAATGATCCATGATGAGTTCGATGTGCCTAAAGAATGGAAGATCCAGGTTAAGGATGAGGGCGAGATCAAAGCAGGCGATATTATCGCCACTTTGGAGGATGCCACCATCGCAGCTGAACACGGCGGCAAGGTTCGCATCGAGAAACGCAAGGTCTATGTCTCGCGCGAACAGCGTGAAGAGATCGAGCACGAAATCCCGACCACCTTGCGTCTGCTGGTCAAGGATGGCGATCACGTTGAAGACGGCCAACCGCTGACCGAGGGTTCGCTGAACCCGCACCGCGTCCTGCGCGTCCAGGGACGCGAAGCCTGCCAGATGTACCTGATGACCGAAATCCAAAAGGTTTATCGCTCGCAAGGCCAGAACATCCACGACAAGCACTTCGAGGTCATCATCCGCAAGATGTTGAGCAAGGTGCAAGTCGTCCGTCCGGGCGATACCCGTTACCTGCCGGGCGACGCCGTGGAACGGCTGGAAGTCCAGAGAGTCAATGAACAACTGCTGGCCGAAGGGAAGACCCCCGCTAAATTCCATGAGTTGCTGCTGGGTGTGACAAAAGCCTCCCTAAGCACCGACTCGTTCCTCTCAGCCTCCTCGTTCCAGCACACCATCAAGGTGCTGGCAGGCGCGGCGATTGGTTCCTCCACCGACCCGCTTTATGGGTTGAAGGAGAACGTCATCATCGGCAAGCTGATCCCGGCTGGGACTGGTTTTGTCCATGGACGCTTCCTGGCGGTCGAAAAAGCGCTTGCTCAGGCTGGTTCATCCCAGTGGACAGAAATCCCGGATGCCGGGGCCTCCGACTAGATTCCTGTCGTTGAGGAACCTTCCCCTGTTCTTGGAGCAGGAGCGTTTTACACCCACTGGGCAATTTCCACATAATAAACTCTTACAGGGCGACCAATTGGTGGCCCTGTTCTTTATACAAACCATGAGGATTTTGTTCGCTGCCTGTCCGGTCCGCCAGTTACCTG
>Ga0315283_10004575_pt1 | contig 12066 bp, 9 predicted proteins | sample YL17G09_0_MG_FD_204541 | JGI IMG/M metagenome (GOLD analysis project Ga0315283, IMG submission 204541) | Sediment microbial communities from Yellowstone Lake, YNP, Wyoming, USA - YL17G09_0 | ecosystem: Environmental > Aquatic > Freshwater > Lake > Sediment | place: USA: Wyoming | collected...
GAGCCCCTCGACGGTGACCGACAAGATGACCGACCGGCGCAACGACATCGGCCACCATCACCCACCCCCAGGGTGTTGCCGATGTCTCGACTCATCTGTTGCCGATGTCCTGAACCATCACACCACCCCCGGAGCAGGAAATTCACGAGAGTCCCACTCCCACTAGCCTCTGCGCCATGACGATGGTGGATCTGCCCAAGGCCGTGATGCGTACCGAGGCCGAGTGTCCGATGGTGGACGCCGGCGAGGGGGTCGAACTGCAGTTGCTACAGGTCGACGTCGAGTTGGGGCTCTGGGTGATACGCAACCGGTTCCAGCCGGGCGTGCGGGTCCCGACCCACAAGCACACCGGCCAGGTCTTCGCCTTCACCGAGAGCGGGGCCTGGAAGTACGAGGAGTACCCCGAGGTCATGACCGCGGGCTCGTACCTGTTCGAGCCGGCCGGCTCCGTCCACACCCTCGTGGTCCCCGAGGACAACGAGGGCCCCACCGAGGTCTGGTTCGCGATCTACGGCGCCAACCTCAACCTGGACGCGGACGGCAACGTCGAGTCGGTCTGGGACGCGGCCTTCATCCGCGACGCCTACTTCGCCCTGTGCGAGGCCTACGGGCACCCCCGCCCCGACGTCATCGGCGCCTGAGGCCCCGCCGTGCGGGCGGTGGTGACGACCACCCTCGGCGGCCCCCTCGAGGCCGTCGAGGTCGACGACCCCACGCCCCGCCCGGGTGAGGTCGTCGTGGCCGTGGACTCCTGTGGGATCTGCGGCTCCGACCTCCACATCGTCGATGCCCTGCCGATGCCCGGCCACGTGCTGGGCCACGAGCTGGCCGGTCGGGTCGCCGCGGTGGGTCAGGGTGTCGAACACTGGCATGAGGGTGATCCCGTCATGGCCCTGTCACTCGCCACCTGCGGGGTCTGCGACGCCTGCCGGAGCGGTCGCCCCCGGAAATGCGCGACCGCCTTGATGCTGGGGGTCGAGACGCCGGGGGGCTACGCCGAGTACGTCCGGGCCCCGGCCCACGACCTCGTCGCCCTGCCCGACGGGTTCGACCTCCGTCACGGTGCCCTCATCGAGCCCCTAGCGGTGGCCCGCCATGCCGTGGGCCGCGGCGGCCTGATGGCGGGGGAGTCCGCTCTGGTCATCGGCGGCGGCCCAGTCGGGCTGGCCGTCCTGCTGTGGCTGAAAAAGCTCGGCGCCGGCACCGTCGCCCTGTCCGACCCCCTGGCGGCCCGCCGGGCCGGCGCCCGGCAACACGGGGCCGACGTGGTCCTCGACCCGGCGGCGGGGGATCTCGCCGGCCAACTGGCCGAGGCCGCTGTCGCCGCACCCTCGCTGGTCCTCGAGTGCGTCGGACTGCCCGGGCTGGTCGACCAGGCATCGGGTGTGGCCACCGTCGACGGTCGGGTGGTCGTGATCGGGGTCTGCATGGCCGACGACCAGTACTTCCCGTACACGGCGATGGCCAAGGAGCTCGACTGGCGGTTCGCCTTCTACTACTGCCGGGCCGATGTCGACGCCACGGTCGCCGCCATCGCCGATGGGCTCGACGTCGCCCCCCTCATCACCGGTGAGGTCGGCCTGGACGACGTCCCCGGCCGCTTCGAGGCCCTCAAGACCGGCACCGACGACACCAAGGTCCTGATCCGACCCTGACCGCGAGGGGGATGGTCGTACGGCTCGATCCGGGTTTCGCAACGGCGTCATCGTCACCGTCTGTAACAACCCCCCAGCCCTCACGGCCACGTCGCCGGCTGACACGACCCGCGAGGACGTGGTGAGTTCACGGTTGAACGGTCCTGAGCCCGTAGTCACCGGGCCCGGGTCCACGGCGCGCTAGAAAGCCGTGGGCCCGTAGCTCAATGGTCAGAGCAGGCGACTCATAATCGCTCGGTCGTGGGTTCGATTCCCACCGGGCCCACCAATAACCTGACCAGCGGAACCGTCCGCCGAACCGATCGGATCGAGTGACATGAGTGACGGCAGCCTCCCTCCGCCACCGCCCTCCGATCCGTTCGGCTCGGGGGTGGCGGTCCCCGGCGGGCATGCCCTCGCCAGCCCGTGGGCCCGCATCGGCGCCCGGCTGATCGACGGCCTGATCCTGGGCATCGTGTCTTCGGTGATCGTCGTCGGCGTCGGGGGCACCGATGGGATCGACGGCGGCACCAACCGGGGCCTGTCGTTGGTCTCGCTCCTCCTCGCCGTGGCCTACGAGGTGGGTTTCGTCGGGGCGGCGGGGGCGACCCCGGGCAAGATGATCCTCGGGCTACGGGTCGTCGCCCAGGAGGACGGCACGACCCCGCCGGGCTGGGACAAGGCCTTCCTCCGCTACGCGCCGGACCTGGTCATCCTCGTCCCGGTGATCGGTGGCCTGGCGTCCCTGGCGATGGTCGTGCTGTCGCTGGTCTGGCTCGGCACCGACGACTACCGCCGCACCGTCTACGACCGCGTCGCCACCACCTACGTCGTGAAGCTCTGACGCCGGCGGGCCGTTCCAGGACCGTCGCCACTTCCGCCTCGGCGTCGACCGGCCGATGACCGACGAGCTGGAGCGGGGCCCCCGCCCGGGCTGTTGGGCTGAGCCGTCGAGGGTCGGCCCCTCAGGTGGGTCCGGCGGTCGTCCACCACCGCCAGAACTGGCGGATCGTGGCCCCGGGGGCGATGGTGGCCTCCGACTGGATCGCCAAGGGCCGGTTGGTCCACGCCAGGAAGGCGTCCCCGTCGTCCTGGATCCCACAGAACACCCGGCCCCTCGTCTGCGTGCCGACGGTCAAGGTTCCTTCGAACGGGCACTCGTTCTCGTTCCCGGTGTTGCGGGCGACGCCGACATCGGCCAGCAGCGTCTGGTACTCGCCCGCCGCGCCCGCCGCGCTCGGGTACTGGTTGTAGAAGACGCTGGCGGCGCCTGAGGTGGGCGTGCACTGCACCGAGGCCGTCTCGAGCGGTCGCAGGTCGGCCCGGATGCACGAGTCGCGGAGGTCGGTGGGGACGTGGGTCAGGAGATCGGCCTCCGCCGCGTTGGGGAAGTCGTCGGTGTCCTCGGGTGCCGCCCGGTCGACCAAGTCGGCCCACCACTGGTAGAGCGCGGCGTCGCCGTCGTCGGGACGGCGGGCGACGGCCACCCACGAGGCGTCCGAGTCCGTCCAGGCCAGTCCGGCATCGCCGCTGTCGTCCAGGTAGCAGGCCACCTGGCCCGCCACCCCTTGGGGATCGTCGGCCGTGGCCCAGCTGTGTGCCGCGTAGCGCTCGGTCACGCAGTCGCCGTCGGTGACGAGGTCCTGGCCCGCGGCGGACTCGGCCTCGGCGAACGCCTCGTCGACGCTGCTGTCGTCCTCGTAGACGACCACCGACACCTCCTGCGCGCCCTGCGAGGGTGAGCAGCTGATGTCGGCGACCACGCCGTCGTCGTTGTCCTCGACGTCGCCCAACTCGCAGTCGGTGGCCAGAGCGGCGGGGACGGCAGCGAAGGCCTCGTCGGCCGCGTCCTGGGCCTCGGCCAGGTCGGCCGCGGCCTGGTCCACGGTGGTCGTCGTGGGCTCGTCGCCGCCACCGTCGTCGCCGCCGCCGAGCACGAGCACGGCGCCCACGATCAGGGCGATCACCACGGCCGCACCGCCGAGGACGAGGGGCAGCCGGGAGCGTCCGCCACCCCCCTCAGCCGGGCCCGGCGGGGGCGAGCCCGCCCCGGGTGGGGGCGGGGTCAGGAGCGTGGCCGCGGGAACGGGCGCCGGGGCGGAAAGCGGCGCGGCGACCGGGGTCACCGGAGGGGGCGGGGTGAGCGCAGGCGCCGGGACCAGGGGCGGGCGCGGGGGCGGTGGGGGCATCGGCACGACCGGCGGGGGCAGGCCGCTGGTGAGCAGGGCTCGGCGGGCAGCCTCGGCGAACGCATGGCCGGTCTGGTAGCGGTCCGCCGGCTCCTTGGCCATGGCCTTGTCGATGACGGCGTCGATGGCCGGGGGCAGACCGTGGCCCGTCTCACTCAGCCGGGGCGGCGGCTTGGTGAGGTGGGACGTGATCATCGAGTGGATGTCCCCGGTGAACGGGGCCATGCCGGTCAGGGACTCGAAGAGGACGCAGCCCAGGGCGTAGATGTCGGCTCGACCGTCGACGGCCTGCCCGCCCAGTTGCTCGGGGGCGGCGTAGGCGAAGGTGCCCAGGAACTCGCCGGCCCCGGTGAGGCTGTCGCTGGACGCGGTGCGCTTGGTCAGCCCGAAGTCGGCCAGGAAGCAGCGCTCGTCCCGGGCGCGGATGAGGATGTTGCGGGGCTTGACGTCCCGGTGGACCAGGCCGGCCTCGTGGGCGGCGTCGAGGGCTCCGGCGATCTCCATCAGGACCTCGACGGCCCGGGTCGGGGTGAGCGGCCCGTCCTCCTCGATCACCTTGCCGAGATCGCGGCCGTCGACGTAGCGCTGGGCGATGAAGAGCTGGCCCTCCTGCTCGCCGGCGTCGAACACGCCGACGATGTTGGGGTGCTCGTCCAGCTCGACGGCGAGCAGGGACTCCCGCTGGAACCGCTCGCGGTTCTTGTCGTCGGCCGACAGCGTGGGGTTCAGGACCTTCAGGGCCACCTTGCGCCGCAGCGCGGGGCGCAGGTCCTCAGCCAGGTACACGTTGCAGAAGCCGCCGGCCCCGAGCAGGCGCTCGATGCGGTAGCCACCGAACTCGGTCCCGGGTTCCATCACGCTCATCGGGGTGTCCGCCTCGGTCAGGAGCCGCGGTCGGGCGTGTCCCGGAACCAGGCATGCGTCCCTTGGGACGCGATCGCCGCTCCCAACCGGGTGAGCGCATGGGCGTACGCCGCCCGCCGCAGGTCGACGCCGAGGCTGGTGGCGAGGTCGTGCACCGCCGCGAACTCCCGACGCATGATCGCCTCGAGCCGTTCGTGGACCTCGTCGAGGCCCCAGGCCAGCCCGCCGCGGTTCTGGACCCACTCGAAGTAGCTGACGGTCACGCCGCCCGCGTTGGCCAGGATGTCGGGGACGATGTTGATGCCCTTGTCCACCAGGACCCGATCGGCCGAGCTGGTGATGGGCCCGTTGGCCACCTCGATGATGGTCCGGGCCCGGATGCGGTCGGCATTGTCCTCGGTGATCACGCCCTCGAGGGCGGCGGGGATGAGGATGTCGACGTCCAGTTCGAGGAGCTCCTCGTTGGTGATGATGTCGGCGTCCACCAACTGGCAGACCGAGCCCTCGCAGTAGACCGCCCGTAGGGCCCGGGTGTCGTTCTTGTTCTGCGCCAGGCTGGGCACGTCGAAGCCGTCGTCGAACCGGATCCCGCCCTGGCTGTCGCTGACGGCGACGATGCGGTAGCCGTCCGCGTGCAGCAGCGACGCCACGTGCTGGCCGGCGTTGCCGAAGCCCTGGATGGCGACGGTGACCTCGGTCGGGTCCCACTGCTCCCGGCGCTCGAGCTCCTTGATGCAGTAGTAGGCCCCCCGCCCGGTGGCGTCGTCACGGCCGAGGCTGCCGCCCAGCTCGATGGGCTTGCCCGTGAAGGTCCCGGGGCACCGACGGCGCTCGATGCGGGAGTACTCGTCCATCATCCAGCCCATGATCATGGCGTTGGTGTAGACGTCGGGGGCGGGGATGTCGGTCTCCGGGCCGAGGACGTCGTGCAGGGCCTGGACGAAGCCGCGACTGACCCGCTCCAGCTCGAGTCGGGACAGCTCCTTGGGGTTGCAGACCACGCCGCCCTTGCCACCCCCGAAGGGCAGGCCGACCACGGCGCACTTGATCGTCATCCAGAAGGCCAGGGCCTTGACCTCGGAGACGTCCACGTCAGGGTGGAAGCGGATCCCGCCCTTGGTCGGGCCCCGGGTGTCGTCATAGCGGACGCGGTACCCCTCGAACACCTTCAGGGAACCGTCGTCCCGGCGGATGGGGATGGCCACCTGCATGACCGACTTCGGGTAGCGCAGGCGCTCGAGCACCTCGGGGTCGATCTCGACGAGGTCGGCGACCTCGTCCAGGCGACGGAGGGCGTCGGTGAAGACGTCGGTCACGGACCGGTCAGCTTCGTCGGTGGGAGTCGAACGACAGGACCCGGGGGCCCACCAGGACATGCATGCCCGGGGTCAGGGCCACGGGGGTGTCCGGCAGGATCGGGGTCCACTGCGTGGCGTCCCGGGTGGCCACGAAGGTGCCGTTGGCCGAACCGGCGTCGCTGATGAGGACGTCCCATTCCCGCAGGGTCACGCGGGCGTGGACCCGGGAGATGGCCCGTTCGGGATCGGGCAGGGCGATGCCGCGGACAGCGCCGGTCGCCACCCCTTCGTCGGTGTCGGGCTCGCGGCCGACGACGATGTCCCGGTCCACCACGTAGGTGCTGCCGTCGTCGAGGACGAGCACGCCCAGCGGTGGGCGTGGGCCCTCCACCAGGTTGTGGGTCTGCTGCACCATCGAGATGCCGCAGGTGGCGCAGAAGGGCGAGTTGGGATCGTTGAAGTGGCCCCGGGCGCAGATCACCCCGTGGACGTGGGGCACCTCGGGCTCATCCGGCTCCGGCGGCGGCGGCGGCTGGTCGGCCCCCGCGACGGGGAGGGGGGCCCGCTCGGGCTCGTCGTCGGGCTCGGCCCCGAGCAGCGACACGGACACGAAATCCGGCGCGGGCACGGGGGCCGTCGCCACCTCGGGCGGGGGTGGGGGAGCGGCCGCTTCGACCTGCGGTGCGGCGGGCGGTTCTGGCGCGGCCTGGACCGGCGGGGCCGTTTCGGCGACCATCTCCTGGGCCGGAGCGGTTTCGGCGGCCATCTCGGGCTCGAGGGCTTCGGCCCGGGGCGGGCCCGGAGGGGCCGGGGCCGCGGCTCCCGTGGCCACGCCGTTGCCCCGGGCCACACCGGCCTGGAGGTCGGACCACTCGTCGGCCGCGCCGGACCCGTCTCGGGCCAACGACCACTGTGCGGGCACGGCGTCCAGGAGGCGATCGAGCCACGCCGCAGCGTCCCGGCCGGAAAGGGTCTGGTCGACCCCGGCTGCATCGCGGTAGGCGAACTCGACGTCGGCGTGCAGGAGCACAGCGAGGCCGGCGCCGTCGGTGCCGACCAGGCCGAGCGGGGGCGCGTCCTCGGCCACGGCCAGCAGGCCGGCGACGGCCCGGGCGGCCTTTCGTCCGGCGTCGGGCTGGCCGGCGGCGCCGCGCACGGCATCGAGGAAGGCTGTCACCAGGGCCTGGTGCTGGTCACCGGCGGGAAAGGCCACTGCTGTGACCCCCGGGGCGCGGAGGACCACGCCGTTGCCGGGGACCACACGAAGGCGCAGGTCGTCGAGTGTGGTCATGGCGTCCATGTCCCGAGGAGGCGGCCGCCGCGGAAGCGCCAGCGGATGAACAGGACCTGCATGAGGTTGTTGGCGAAGAGGTTGACCACGATCCAGGTCGTCACGAGGTGGACGAGGAACGGCGCCACCGTGAGCCCGTTGAGAAGCAGTCGCCATTCGGCTGCGTCGGGATCGGTCGTGCCGAGGGACTTGGCCACCACGTAGGCGAGGATGCCCTCGTTGACGATGGTCACGTAGCCGAACAGGGTCGGCCAGTCCTTCTCCCACCGGAACTGCATCAGGCCGTGATAGATGAACTCCCAGACGATCCCGAGCAGCAGGACGATGATCAAGACGGGAAACGTGACCTTGTAGACGTCGATCAGGTCCGGGTTCCCCATCCCCTCGCTGTCCACGACGGCGCGGACGAGCGGGGTGATGATCAGGGTCCAGATGCCGCCGACGATCACCAGGAGGAAGATCCGGGTCTGGATCCGGCCGCTGAGGGTGGGGATCACCGCGCCACCTCCGGTGGCCGGTGTTTGAGCCATCGCCGCCACTCCCGCCAGGAGCGGCGGACCGTGATCTTGGGCACGAAGCCCTGTTCGGCGAGGTCGTCGGTGATGCGAAGGGCCACGTATTGCAGCCCGAGGAACGAGTCCACTCCGGAGAAGTACCCACCGGCCGTGGGCGAGCCCGAGGCGTACATGCGCCCGACGCCGCTACGGGTCCCCCGGATCTCGTAGGTCGGCTCGACGTCGAGGCGGCCCAGGGGATTGCGCCCGACTCCGGAGTGCTCGAGCAGGTCGGCGAGGACCCGGTGCTCACCGATGTCGGCCTCCAGCCCGGTGGCGTCGATGATGTAGTTCGCCGGGACGTCGAGGGTTCCCTGATCGGTCTTGACCTTGCTCACCACCGTGCCGTCACCGGGCACCACCTGCTCGACCGTCCCGACCATCATGCGGTACCAGCCCTCTTTGCGGCCACGGGCGAGCTGTTGCAGCCAGAGCTTGCGCTTGGGCGTGGTCGTACCGCCGAAGAGCCCATAGAGTGCTTTGCGCTCCTCGCCCTCGGTGTGCTCCAGCTGGGACTTGAGCTGCCCACCCCAGCCCGACTTCGGGATGTTGAAGCCCTGGTAGGCCCAGCCGTTCCGGCCCCGCCGGCGCATGAAGATGCTGGGCCCGTGGGACGTCCCGATGAAGTTCCGCACCAAGTGGACGATCTGGATCTGCGAGCCCTGCTGGTCGCGCTCGTCGGTCAACCGTTGCAGGATCCGGGAGGCCACGATCCCGTTGCCCCGGACGACCACGGTGCCGGGGTGCTGGCGGAGCTCCTCGTAGACGTACTCGTGGGGCTCGTAGGCGTTGAGGACACGATGGAAGTCCTCGTAGGTGGTGCGGTACGCCTGCAGATCCGGCAGGAAGCGCAGGCCCGGGTAGCCGACGGCGATGTGCGAGTACGTGCTCCGGTAGGCCACCCGCTTGGTGGGGCTGGTGCCCGCTTCCGGGGTGAGGATCGTGAAGTACCCCCCGCCGTGCCGCTTGCGCACCATGCGCACGAGGCCCTTGGCCGTGTTGGGGAGGTAGTTGATCCGCTTCGCTTCGACCTCCAGCGACTCGAAGACCTGCCCGGCGCGCGGGGTGAAGTAATCGGTGAAGATCGGCTCGGTGAACACCTGCCAGAGGGGGGCGAACTTGTCCTGGAAACCCTGCTCCTGACGGAACTCGCGATAGGCGTAGGAGGGGATGCCCCAGCAGTTGTCCGGTGTCGAGCCGGCGTCTGATCGGAGACGTTCGGGACGGGGGATCTGGGACACCCGGGTCAGGTATTCGTAGGTGTCCCACGGGTTGTCCAGCGCACCCAGGGCCATGAAGCTCTCCGCAGGAAGTCCCGCCATGCGGAGGTAATCGGCCAGGACGAACGAGCCGATGCCCCCACCGACGGACACGAGGGGCACGTCAACGACGGGGATGCCGGCGTCGGCCACCATCTGGTCGGTCCACTCCGAGGTGTTGATCAGCGTGTCGGTGAGGTCGCCGCGGCTGGCCTGCGCCTCCTCGACCGCGGCGGCGATCTGCTCGTGAGGGAGGCTGACGGTGTTGGTGTTGCTCATCCTGGGCTCCTCGTCACGTCGCCACGACCATCGCCGGGCGATGATAGGTCACACCGCGACGACGGTCGGCGGGCCGGTCAGGGGCTCTGCGCCGGGGAGGGTCGACCGAGCCGGTCGACCAGCCCGACGAGGCGCTCACTGCCGTCGTCGCGGCCGCCCCAGACGCCGAGCGTGGGAACGGCGGGGGTCGCGGGCACCACGGCGCCGGCATGGATCTCCAACCCGACGACCGTGGGTGTGGTCTCCACGACGAGGCCCTCGGAACGGAGCCGGGCGAGGCTGGCCCCCACCCGCCGGCCGGGTGAGCCGGTGAGGTGCAGCGCGGCACCCCGAGCCGCGGCGAGTCGGAGCCCGAGGTCGAGGGCGTGCACGTCGTCGCCGCCGCCGTGCAGTACGACCACCACCTCGCCGTCGGTCGATGTCGCGCTGTTGAGGCACAGCCGGGCGGTCGGCGCCGCGGGGCTCTGGCTGCCGCCGGGAGGGGTGTACGCGGGGTCTTCGGGGACCAGGATTGTGTCGGCCACGCTCTCGTCGGCCAGCTGTCCCAACAGGAGCCCCGGGTCGTCGGCGACGCGGGAGCGGGCGAACACCGGGACACCGGACGCCTCGACGGCGGTCTCGAGGTGGTGCAGAGCGTCCAGGGAGGTGGCCATGGCCTCGATGCCGCCGCCGACCTCGAGGGTGTCGTCGGGGACCCCGAACTGGACCAGGGCCACTTCGCGAGAGTCCTCCCCCTCGGTGAGCTCGGCGGCCAGGGCGGCCAGGGTGGGCCCGGGCTCGCCCTCGGGGGTGCCCACCAGAACGCGGAACGCTTCGGCCTCCGCCGAGCCGATGCGCTCGGCCTCGGCGATCTCCCGCTGGACCAGCTCGTCCGGGTACAGCAGGCGCAGCAGGGGCTCGGTGATGATCGTCGTGATCACGGCCATGACGACCATGATCGTGAACATGGCGTCGTTGAGGACGCCGACCTCGCGCCCGATGCTCAAGATGACCAGCTCGGTGAGTCCTCGGGTGTTCATGAGGACGCCGAGCGCCATCGCCTGGCGGGCGGGGACGCCCTGGCTGCGGGAGGCGATCGACGCCCCGAGGAACTTCCCGGCACAGGCGGCCAGGAGGACCAGGGCGAGGTAGCCGAGGCCGCCCACACCCAGGCCGGTGATGTCCACGTTGAGGCCGGTGACCACGAAGAACACGGGAAGGAGGAGCAGGACCGTCACCTGCTCGAGGCGCTCGAGGATCTCGTGGAACATCTGATGGGCGCCTTCGCGGGGGAACACGGCCCCGAAGAAGAAGGCGCCGAAGATGGCGTGGATCCCGATCTCGGAAGTGATGTACGACGAGACCATCACGCCGACGAGGACGACGGCGAGGAGATCAGGGGTCAGGCGTCCCACCTCCTGGTAGCGGTCGACGACCTTCTGGAGCAGCGGTCGGATGGCCAGGACCATGACGGCGCCGTACACGAGGGACAGGATCACGACCCAGTACGGGGCCAGGTGGCCCTCCCCGACGACGGCCAAGACCGCCGCCAACAGGGACCAGGCCAGGACGTCGTCCACCGCAGCGCAGGCCAGGGTGAGCACGCCGATCCGTGTCCGGTGCATGCCCCGTTCGTTGAGGATGCGGGCCAGCACCGGGAAGGCCGTCACCGACATGGAGGCGCCGAGGAAGAGGGCGAAGTGCAACCACTCGACCTCCTCGCCGTCCACGACCCCGTAGGCCTCGTGGAGCACGCCGGAGATCGCCAGGCCGAAGGTGAAGGGCAGGACGACCGAACTCAACGAGGTGACCGCGGCCAGCCGGCCCTTCCCCCGGATGAGGCCCATGTCCAACTCGAGGCCCACGATGAACATGAAGATGATGAGCCCGACCTGGGCGATGATGCCGAGGAAGGGCCGGACCTCGAGCGGGAACAGCTTGGTCGGCAGGTCCTCGTTGATGAGCCCGAGGAAGCTGGGGCCGAGCATGATGCCGGCGATGATCTCGCCCACGACGGCGGGCTGACGGAGCCTGCGGGCCAGGATGCCGAACGCCCTGGCCACCACGATGATGATGGCGATCGAGAGGAATACCCGCGCCGTGATGTCTTCGGTCAGGGCACCCGGGACGGCGGCAAGAAGGGTGGTTTCCGGCACGGCTCCTCCCAGGGTCAAGGCGAGCGCGGATCGTAGCAACGGGGCGAGCGCCTAGAGTACGAAACTGTCCGTGGCCGACCGGACCCGGTACAGGAGGCCTGCGTGGAGACGATCGCCGACTACCGCCTGATCCGCTCGCTCGGGGCGGGCAGCCACGGGGAGTACTTCCTGGCCGAGCCCCCGGCCCGCCTCGGCCTGGACGCCGAGTTCGTCGCCGTCAAGGTGATGGCGGGCCAGACCCAGGAGGACGCCTTTCGACGGGCCACCCGGGAGTTGCGGCTGTTTGCCGCGGTGAAGTCGCCGTACCTGGTCGCGCTGTACGACGCCGGCCAGGAGGGCGGACGCTTCTTCTACGCCGCCGAGTATCTGCCGCTGGGCTCGCTGGCCGCGCCGGCCAAGCCACTGGACCGGGGCCAGACCCTGCGGGCCGTGGCCGACGCCGCCCGGGCGGCCCACGTCTTGCACGAGGCGGGGATCGTCCACCGCTCGATCAAGCCGGCCAACATCCTGATCACCGAGATGGGCGGGAAGCTGGCCGACCTCGGCCTGGCCCAGGTCCTGGC
>Ga0315283_10004576_pt1 | contig 12066 bp, 9 predicted proteins | sample YL17G09_0_MG_FD_204541 | JGI IMG/M metagenome (GOLD analysis project Ga0315283, IMG submission 204541) | Sediment microbial communities from Yellowstone Lake, YNP, Wyoming, USA - YL17G09_0 | ecosystem: Environmental > Aquatic > Freshwater > Lake > Sediment | place: USA: Wyoming | collected...
CGACCAACGTTCCCGGGATTGACCAATCGGTCACTTGGAACAATGCTGCCATATCGTTCCGCGGATGGCAGCTTGCCGTCACCGACACTGCCTCGGCATCGGCATCTCGACTCATCTCGGTCGCCCGCAGCGGAAACGATTACTTCGTGGTCGACAACATAGGCCGATTGCAGCTGTTCTATCATGCTGCAAACACCTCGGGTGGTTCCATGACGCTCTTCAAGCGCGGTACCACCGGTGATGCTACGCTGGCGCTCACGGCCGACACCACGATGGGTTTCTTCGGCGCCCGGGGTTGGAACGGCACAGCATTCCATTCAGATGCTTCCGGCGTGCAGATCCTCTCGGACGAGGCGTTCACCGGTACGAACGGAGGTACCCGTCTGGAATTCCGAGTGGTTCCTACCGGTTCAGCCGGTAACGGAGCCTACGCGAAGCTACAGGCCGCGGCATTCACCCTGGCCGGAGGCTGCAGATTAGTCGTCACCCGCGGTACCTTGACGGCGGATGCTTCCTCTATAGACATTACCGAGACATGGAACAATGCTGCGGTCGCGTTCACCGGCATCAAGCTAAACGCGACCAACACGACCTCGCTGGCTACCAGCTTGCTTCTTGATCTGCAGGTCGGTGCAGTCTCGAGGCTCAACTTGGATCGTACCGGGGCGTTGTTGATTCATCGGCAGGAAGCCGACACCACGCCTGAGACGTTCAGCATCTCGAAGCGTGGCACCACAGGGTCTGCTACCGCGGCTATCGCGTCTGGTGACTCTATATCGTCAATCGATTCGTTGGGTTGGGACGGAACCACACAGGCTTCCATAACCACCATCCGGACCACCTCGCTGGAAGCTTTCACAAATATCGCGCACGGCGCCAAGATCGCGTTCAGCGTACCGGCCATCGGCAGTACCACCGTGACCTCCAGGATGGAGCTATCGGCGGTCTCGTTCTCATTGTTGAACGCATGCAGGTTCATCATCACCCGGGGCACCTTGACTGCCAACGCGTCATCGGTCGACATCTCCGAGACGTGGAACAACGCCGGTGTCACGTTCACCGGCATCAAGCTCAACGTGACCAGGACTGCACAGGGCACGTTCTCAACGCTTTTGAGCCTGCAGTCTGATGCGGTCTCCAAACATGTCGTTTACCAAGACGGTTCGTTTTACGCGCTCCGTCAGGAAGGTGACGACAACGCGTGTAACTTCATCTTGTACAAGCGAGGATCAACCGCTGGTGGTTCCACGGGCGCCGTCGTGAGCGGTGGATTCGTGTCTCAGATTGATTCGTACGGATGGGACACTGCCGCACTTTCTATATGTGGTCAGATTCGCGCTGTAGCGTTAGAAACGTTCACGGCTTCCGCACGTGGAACCAAATTCACCTTCGGTGTCCCGGCCATCGGGGCAACGACTGCAACGTCTCGTTTCGAGATTGCGGCGACATCGGTAAGCGTGTTGAATGGTGCCAACCTGGTAGTCACGCACGGTTCCGTCACGGTCAACACGTTCCCAACTGTCAATACCTCGGTCACCTGGAACGCCGGTGCCGTTGCGTTCACCGGGTGGAAGTTAAACGTCACCAACACGGCCTCTGCGACGTCTAGCTTGTTGATTGATCTGCAGGTCGGCGGTGCCAGTAAGATCGCCGTCGACACGTTCGGTAACCTTCTGTTCGGAGGTTCGGGCCTGCCTGCGAGTCTTGTCGGCGGTGTCGCCATGCCGAACGGTACAGCCACGAGTGCTAACCCGACGAATGCCGTCATATTCTGGGCCGCAGGCGGAGAATGGCAGTACAGAACATCCACGGCGTCCGAAGGTGGAGGACAAACCAACCGGGTCCACAACCGCGCCGAACAGGTCACCGGTGCTGGCACGAATTACACCCTGACGGCCACGACGGCCCAGGTCACGTTCGGTACCACCTCCGCGGTAGCCACGTTGCCCACCGCGGGTACGTATCTGGTGATCGCCCGGGTTAGCTTCATCGGTGACGCAGCCGGAGCTGGTGACAACCTCCGAGCCAAACTTCGCAACAGCACTGACGCCACCGACGTTGGCTCCGAGGCACAGGTCACCATGTCGACCAACAGCGGCCGAGAGATGATAATACTCGACGAGGTCGTGACCGTCACGGCCACCAAGACGATCCAGATCTTCGGTCACAACGCCACATCGGCCAGGGGCTCTGTCGAGTCCACCACCACCACGATCAAATACGTCCGTCTATCTTGATATGAAAATTGAAATCGTGCCAGTCGAAGTCTGGCCCGGAATGGCCACACACATCGAAATCAGCGGCGTCGTGGTTAGCCTCAGCTCTGGGGCGTCCTGTAGCTACATCCTGCTTGATGATTTTGACCACGCACTCACCGCGTCATCACAAGCCGCGCTGACTCCAGCACAGTATGATCTGTGGGGAACAGACGATGATTACTTCACTGGTTGCATCCTGAGTAACTTGAATCTCACGCCAGCTTGACGAATCAAATGACCTGCATTACGGTCTCCTCGAATGAATCTTAATCTCAACATCCCGTTCAAAGGTCTCGACGGCATAGCGGTCGAGGGTCAACCCACACAAGGCAAACTTCTGGCTCAAGTTCTCGCGAACCAAAACAAAGGTAACTCCATTCAGCTCCTCGAATGGGCCATGGCGTTACACCAGGATAAAGACCTCATCCTCGACACCACCGGCCATGACACGCTCAAGGGTGTCATTGAAGGTACTGACGTGTTGCCGGCCCTCTCGAAGGGTCAGCTGCTCCTGTCTCTCAAGGCGGCCAAAGACCGCTCTCTCTAAATGAGTCGATTCTCGGCAATAGGTATCGGTCAGTCCGACAACGACGGCGGAGGAGATCCGCTGCGTTCTGCGATGCGCAAAGTCAATCAGAACTTTGGCCAGGCGGACACCGATCTTACTGCCGTTGAGTCCACGGCTAACGCGGCACAGATTGTGTCTGCGTTGTCACTCGACACTGTCAACGGACTGACCCCAACGTTGGACACTATCGTCTGGGCGAGCACCATCGACTACGACCTCGATGGTGCTCGCTACCAGAGGACCACCATCGCCGGTGACACCACGGTAGGTATCGTAGAGCCCATCCCGTTCGTGTCCGGGTTCGCCAAGGGGATAACGGTCGTACTGGAGAGCGACGGAGCTTCAGACCACAACCTCACGTTCGATCCAGCCATCCTGTGGTATGGTCTCGGACCTCCCGGGATCTTACCCGTGGGTTCGTCAATCCTGATCAGCTTCACAGCCTTCGGTCCTTCAGTTTCAGACATTAAGGCCATAGCGATCTTCCAGTCATGAGGCATGAACAACCTCACACTTCGAGACCCAGCGATCTACAGCTTCTCTGAAGATGAAACGCCTCGGTTTACAGAACCCTGCACGTTCTCGGTAGAATTCCTATCAGGTAGCCATTCTTTCCAGCCGTTCGCTGAACCTCCGGTGAACGAACACCAGGGCACCCTGGCGGCTGAGCTTCTCTCCGGTAATCACTTTGACGCTCTGGTATTCGTCGATGTCCAGCTCGACGGTAACATGGTGGCAGCGTTCCTCCAGGGTAATCACTTCCTAGCACTTCCGTTCACCACCGAGGTGGACGATCAGGGCGCAGCCTGTACGGTCGAGTTCCTGTCTGGAGATCACTTCCTGGCCAGCATAATCGATCCCCAGTTCGGCAACGGGTCAATCCAGGACCCCGGCACCGAGTACGTAGAGTTCCTACAGGGTACTCACGCGGAGATTAGACTGACTGGTCCGATAGATCCTGACGTGTCCGCCCAGGCTGCCGAGTTCCTGAGCGGATCGTACGACATGGTCCTGCCTGGCACTGGGCTGGAATTTAACGAGTTGATCGTACGATTCACCGCGGTAGACAATACCAATGTCCTGGTAGTATCGTACTCTGATTACGACTTCCTGTCAGAGTCCACGTTCGGTCAGCCGTTCACAGACAAGATTCCCACGACCTACACGATCACGTCTGACATCAGCGGTACGCTCACCACTGACCTGACATTCCAGGGCGGAGCCGTTGACCAACTCTACGCGCTGATCTTCAGCCTCACGATACCTATCGACACCGTCATTCCGGGAGGTCTCAACCGAGGAGGCGCTACAGGTGCTGACGCGGATCAGACAAACGCCTCATCGGAGTTCCTGGATGGTACGTATGCCGAGATAATGATCATCAACCCAACCGTGGGAGATGTATCGACATCGACGGCTGAATTCTCCGAAGGACTCCATCTTCAGATCCAGGTCTCCTTGCTGGAGAGCGACAACGGAACAGCCACGGCAGAGTTCCTCAGCGGCCTCCACGACGAGATCATCGTGGTGAGAGGTACCGAGACTGACAGCGGAACCATCGAGACAACTTTCGTCACTGGCTTACACGAGCTACCCGGCGGTGCTCACCCGTTCGTTGACTCCGCGATGACGATGGATACAACCGCCTACAAGGCCGACAACGGTAAGATGTCAGCCGACGACGCATTAGCATCGCCCTCGGCTGACAACACGTTGTACACTACGGACGAAGAATACTGATATGTCACAGCAAACCATCAACATCGGAGCAGTTGCGAACGACGGTACCGGAGACGCTCCCCGTACGGCTTTTACCAAGGTGAACGCAAACTTCACCGAGCTGTATGACAGTTACCGGGAGTTGATCACCGCGGCCCGAACTTACTACGTGGACTCGGCCGGTAATGACTTGAACACAGGGCTCAGTCCTGGCGTGGCATTCCAGACCATCCAGCGGGCCATCAACGTGATCAGCCGCACCCTGACCGTCCAGGACGGAGTGACCGTCACGATCTCCATTGCGAACGGCACGTACACGATCACCACACCTGTCGTTATCCGTCCAGTCGTCGGAGGAGGATCAGTTCTGATTCAGGGTAACACAGGCACCCCGGCCAGCGTGATCGTCAACAGCGTGTCCTCTCAGGCGGCGATGTTCCAACAGCTCGCACCGAGCGACGCCCAGTGGAGACTCACTGCGCTTCAGATCCAATCCACCGCGAATCCCAAGCCGGGCATCCAGGTTCAGAACCACGCCGTCCTAGAATACGGTAACGTGATCTTCGGTATCGGACTGACCAACCAGATAGAGGTCTCGCTCGGTGGCGGCGTCACGTCGGTCTCGAACTACACGATCATCGGAGGTGCCACCACGCATCTGCACGGCACCACGTCAGGGATCTTGAGGCTCAGCAACACCGTCACGCTCACCGGCACGCCTGCGTTCTCGGCAGCGTTCGCCAGGGCTACCAACCTGTCCGTACTCGACGCCACGTCGACGGTATTCTCTGGATCAGCCACCGGGACTCGGTTCGCAGTCAGCGAGAACTCAGTGATCCAGACGGCCGGCGGCGGTGCAAACTTCTTTCCTGGTAACGCGGTCGGAACTACAGCCACCGGCGGCCAATACGTCTAATGTCACAGCGATCCATATACGTAGGTTCGGCTCTGAACGATGTCACGGGAGATCCATTCCGTGATGCGTTCCGTTTCAGCAACCTGATGTTCGACGAGCTGTACCTGAGCCCTGTAATCACCAACCCGATCATTATTGGCAACAGCTACCCGGTAGCCAACCTGGCTAACTTTCCTGCCGGCTCCTACCTGGACGGCACCGTCGTGGCTAGTGACTTCGTACAGGCCAGCACCACGCCTATCGTGCAGACGCCTAGATCGGTGTTCAGCATCGATGAGACCACAACGGTCCGTATGGGCTACAGGGTCCAGGTGGACACGGCCGGAACCTTCACGTCACTCACCGGTGACTCACGCGCGGTGTTCCCCCGCATCCCTTTCACCGCGGCACTCGCCGGTGGTACAACATATTATGCCAGGGTGAACGGGTCCGACCAGACCACCCGTCAGTTCCAATTCAACACGGTTACCCGTACGCCAGTGGCGGACACCAGCATCGTGGTTGGCTCCAACCCGAGAGGCGGGTGCTTCAGCCCCACGAATGCCAGGATCTACCAGTGCAACTTGACCGGCAACTCGATCTCCGTTATTGATCCATCCTCTAACCTGGTGGTAGCTACCGTTACGATCATTGTGAGCGGACCGAACAGCGCGGTCTACTGTCATTACAACGACCGGGTCTACGTGGCGCAGAGCACCGGTAACAACGTGGCCATCGTGAACCCGGGTACTAACCTGGTGACATCCACCATCTCGACCGGTGCCGCCACGGGTCCTAGCTCTCCGGTCTACTGCCCGACCAACAACAAGATCTACGTCTCCTTGTCGACCACCGGGTTCGTGGCCGTGATTGATCCTGTGTCCAACACGCTGGTCCGTACCATCCAGGTCGGTACGACTCCACGTGACATGTGGTACTGCCAGTCCAACAACAGGATCTACTGCACCAACAGCGGCAGTTCAAACGTGTCGGTGATTGACCCGTTGGGCGACTACGTGGTGGCGACAATCACGGTCGGATCAGGGCCACGCGGTATTTGCTACTGCCCGACCAACGACAGGATCTACTGTGCCAACAACACGGCCGGTACGGTATCGGTTATCGATCCACAGACCAACCTGGTGGTTACCACGATTGCCAGTATGAGCGGAGCTTTCGCCTGCGCGTTCTTCCCCACCACGGGCCGTGTCTACGTCTGTAACAACACGGCCGGCCAGGTGGCGTCGATAGATCCCACCACGAACACCAGTGTTGCCACGGTGGCTGTCGCTACCGCCGCGTACGCCGTGTTCTCGCCAACCAACGGGCGTATGTATGTTTCCAGCTCCGGAGGTAACTCCGTGAGCGTTCTACAATGAGCCAACAAGTCATCAACATCGGAACGGTCGACAACGACGGCACTGGTGATACAGCCAGGACGGCGTTCACCAAGATAAACTCCAACTTCTCGGAGTTGTACACGCTCACCGCGGCCGGTCAGACAAGTTCGATCGTGTTAGGCTGGCCCATTACCCTGACATCGATCGGCACCTATCCGACCGCGGTAGGATACTCAGACGGTACCGTAACCTACAGTGACTTCGTCATAGCTACCGCTACACAGCCAACGCTCCAGTCGTTCCGTCGGGGTTTCCATTTCTCGGACATTACGGACACCTACGGACAGGTCCTCCAGGTGGCTACCGACTCAGGGTTCCAGAACATCGTGATCGACTACCGGGTCGGTGCTCCGGTGAGACTCCTCACGAAGGCCCAGCTCCAGTACGACACCACTTACTATCTTCGCCTGGTAGGTCAGAACACATACTCCAAGCAGTTCAGATTCCCTCTCACCGTGCGGACTCCTTCACTTTCGACCACCATCGTTGGATTCAACGCGGGCGTTCGCCCCGGTGTGTACTGTCCTACCAACCAGCACGTTTACGTGGCGTGTCAGACGGCCGGCACCGTCCAGGTGATCAACCCTTTGACAAACCTGATTGTAGTCACCATAGCCGGTGTGACCACAACTCCCAACGATCCATGCTTTGCTCCTGTGGTGGACAGAATGTTCTTCCCGTGTCAGGGTACTGGTACCGTACGTGCTATATCACAATTAACCAACACGATCACTAACACCATCACGGTAGGCACCAACCCGGTAGGTTGTTGTTATGTTCCGACCGTGGATCGGGTATACGTTGGAAACAACGGAAGCGGAAACGTGTCAGTCATCAACCCGGCCACCATGTCGGTCACGACCACCATCACGGCCGGAACAGGGCCTCGTCTAAACCAGTACGCCTACTGCCCTACCACGGACAGGCTATACGTTACCAACCAGACCACGAACAACGTGTCTGTCATCAACCCTCAGACCAACACCGTGGTAGCCACCGTGGCGGTAGGAACCAGCCCGACATACTGCTGCTATCATCCTCCTACGGACAGGATGTGGGTTTCGAACAACACGGCAGGTACCATCTCGGTAATCGATACAAACACAAACACGGTCACCAACACGTTTGCCACCCTGGCGACTCCAAACAGCTTATGCTGGATGCCGACCACGAACAAGATGTGGGTATCTGACGGCAACAACAACCAGATCCGTATCATCAATCCAGTCACGTTTGCAACCGACTCTACGATTTCTACCGGTGCAGCAACCACACCAAGGTTGGCGTACGTACCGCTCACTGACCGCATGTACGCAGGCTGCTCAACCTCTAACACGATGCAGATCTACCAATGAGCCAGCAAACCATCAACATTGGTACCAAGACCAACGACAACACCGGAGATACCATCCGGGCCTCCATGGTCAAGGTGAACGATAACTTCTCAGAGCTGTACGCGGGCGGAGGAGACTCGATCGAAGTCATCGCCGGATATTCAGCCGCAGTGAATGCAAACTTCGTCACCTCCAATTTCTCAAACGGAACCCCAGTGGCGAGTGACTTCCTGTTCATCGACCCGAACAGTCAGCCGACCAACCAGACTCCAAGGCAACCGGTCTGGGCGAGCGACAACGGATCGTGGAGGTACAGATTCCAGATCGCCACAGACCCAACGTTTAGCTCCATCCTTCACGACTCCCGGGAGCTTGACGGTATCAACTTCACCTTGCCTAACCTGTTGCTTGCGTTCGACACCACGTACTACGTACGTATCATGGGTAACTCGCTCGCGATCAAATCCTTCAGCTTTCCGTTAACCGTCAGGGCCGCCGCGCGTGGAGCCCTCACCACGGTGGGTTCTAATCCTTTCGGAATAGCCTGGTCTCCGACGAATGACCGGCTCTACTGCACCAACACCACCGGCAACACCGTCACGGCAGTCAGACCCGATACCGGCGCCGTAGTGGCCACCATGGCGACCAGCCTGAACCCGTTCTCGATTTGCTACTGCCCATCGAACGACAGGATCTACCACACCTGCAACGGTGCCGCCGTGGTCCGAGTCATCACCCCAAGTAGCAACACCGTTACTGGATCTATCGCGGTAGGTACTGGACCGAGAGGTATTTGCTACTGCCCGTCGAACGACCGCATCTACGTTGCCAACGTCACAGGCTCAAGCGTTTCCGTCATAGACCCGTCGACCGACACCGTGGTAGCCACGATTGCTGCAACATCTGTCTTTAACGACATCATCTACTGTCCCACCACGGATCGCATAATCTACGCCAGCTCCGGGTCAGTGTTGCGAGAGATCAATCCGGCTACCAACACGGTGGTGACCACGTCCGGAGGTCTCGGGCAGAATCCAGAGGGCAGGATGGCTTACTGTCCGATCAACAACCGAATCTACATCGGCGGCGCTTCCGGAGGCACAGGACTGTTGGTTTACAACCCGGTCACACACTCGCTTGTCACCACTATCACGATGGGTGCAACCGGGGTATACGGCGTCTGCTACTGCCCCACCACGAACCGGATCTATGCTGCCCCGTTGAACGGAACGCAGGTCCAGCTGGTCAATCCTTTGACTAACACGATCATTACGAGCGTGTCAGGTTTCTCAGAACCGAGGGCATGTTGCTACGTACCGTCTACTGACAATGTCTGGTGCTCAGACAACACCGGGGGTACGGACACCATATCTCCGATCAGTTGAGGACTTGAAAATAAACCCCACATCAAGTATCTTTTCGTTATGCGACAAGTAAAGAGTGCAAATCAGGCCCAATCGGCGAAAGGCCGTTTCCATTGCGTGGTCATTGACGCAGCCACCCAAGAGGTCGTACAAGACCACGGCTGGCAGGACAATCTCATTCTCGATCAAGGACTTAACCAGGTAGCCTCACGGGCCTGGTGCGACAACTTCCTGGTCGCCTGTATCGGTACCAACACGGAACCTACGTTCGACTCAGGTGGCGCCAGCACGGCCAGCCAGTCAGGCTTCACCGTAACGATCGACAGCGGAGTATTCACATTCACCGCTGGCGGTCTCGACGTGGGAGATGAGGGCAAGTGGATCAAGTTCCTTTCTGGCGAAGAGGCCAAGATCACGGCCTACATCAGCTCTACCCAGGTTACCGTGGCGGTCAGCCAGACCGTCGCGTCCACCACGTTCAAGCTCCATCGGTGCAATCAGACCGCCCTGTACACGGAGATCCAACGTACCAACAATTACGTCACCGGCGCCGGCAACTGTCAGACCACCCGCTCCAGTAACGTGCTGACCCATCGCCGCACCTGGGACTTCCCGACCGAGGTCGGTCCTGTCACGTACCGTGAGTTGGGCGTGAGCTACAACGGAGTAGGACCTGGTAACCTGTTCAGCCGTATCGTGTTGTCCAGCCCGGTGTCGCTCATCGCGGCACAGATCCTCCGGGTATCCTACGAGCTGGTTCTGACGATTACCCCGTTCAGTCCAGTCGTGGTAGCCGACCCGAACATCGGAGGTTGGCCGATCGCTCCCTCCGTTACCGACGGTGGGGTGTTCGCCTGGCAGATGATCGGACTGTCCGCGGTGTCCACGTCTGGCCCTTCAGCCAAGTACGACAACGCCGGATACTGTAACGAGCCGTTCGCCAACAGTTTCGTCTCCACGTCGGTTCCGACCGGTAACGACCTGTCGCCGTTCACCCAATCATTCTCCGTCGATGGTGCCAGGATGTTCCTATCGAACAGCGCCAATGCTCCGGCCGCGTTCGCCAGCTCGGTGAACCGTAACGGAGATCGTGCTACCATCGGGGTAACCCTGAGTAGCTACACGGCCGGCACGTTTACCCGCAACAAGAGTGCCACCTACGGACTCTCCGCGGCGAACCGGGTTGACTGGCGAGCAATGGGTATTGGTGCCCATGACGCTAGCAGCGATGCCACGGTTGACCACTCCACCACCCGGTACTCCGGTATCGTGTTCGTGTTCGACGAGTTCCAAACAAAGCTTTCTACCCACACCCTGAACTTGGTGTTCAAGTACTCCTGGGGCCGAACTCTTCCTGTGTAATGGCACAACAGATCATCAACGCCGGCAACTCTGCGAATGACGGTACCGGGGATACGCTCCGGGCCGCCAGCCAGAAGACTAACGCGAACACGTCAGAGCTGTACTCGCTGGTCAGCGCGATCCAGACCGTAGCAAACACTGCGCTCTCGACCGCCAGTGATGCACAGGCTGATGCCACCCAGGCGCTGGAAGAAGCGGACGTACCAGGACCAGCAGGACCTACTGGTCCAACCGGACCCGCAGGATCTACCGGTCCCACCGGACCCGCAGGATCTACCGGTCCCACAGGTCCCACCGGACCCGCAGGATCTACCGGTCCCACAGGACCCGCAGGATCTGCTGGATCTATCTCTGGACTCACTGACACGTCGCTCGGTGATTACGACGGGTTCTGTCTCGACTACTTGGAGCAGAACTCGGTCGGAGCCATCTCTACGCTCACCGGCGGTGTAGGCTGGGCATTGGATGGTGTGTGCAGTTCGTCATCGATCGTATCCAGAACCACCCATGGAGGACTCACGCAGAAGCGACTCTCGATCACAGGCCCCGGGGAGTTCGGCCGTAAGATGCCATGGCTAGGGAAATGGAATACCATCCGGATCGGGATACTGATCCGCATCAACGGGGCAGCCACGTTCGACGGTCGGTTCTCACTTGGTGCGTGTAGCGGCACCACCTCAATGTTCGGATCTGGCGTGGGAGCCTGTCTGAACTCGATGAGCATTGTCGGAGGGTTTGACGGTGGTACAACAGACGATTTCACGTACGCGACAGGAACTCAGATGGCCGGGTTCCTTCATGGTGGATACGACCCTGTCCGACGAGTCGCTGGAGTAGACACTGGGATTGGGGGTGCTTTCACATCGGCCAAGATGTCCGCCCCCTCCACGGAGGCGTATCTCGCCTGCTATATGGTGGAGATTATCCGGCCAGTCTTCTCCGGAGGCACATCGGTCCAGTACTCCTTCGCCGCATCATCTCCGAACGCACTTGCCAAGACAGAGTTTTCAGTCTCAAGAAACCTATTTCAACGGATGATGGAGACTCCTATGTCTCAACTGGCGATCGACTTTTTGCCTCAGATGACCTCCCACACGGGAAACGATTTTTCCGGAACCACTACAGAGACACCTGGAGTGCTAGACACGATCAACTTTTGGTGGGAG
>Ga0315283_10004582_pt1 | contig 12061 bp, 9 predicted proteins | sample YL17G09_0_MG_FD_204541 | JGI IMG/M metagenome (GOLD analysis project Ga0315283, IMG submission 204541) | Sediment microbial communities from Yellowstone Lake, YNP, Wyoming, USA - YL17G09_0 | ecosystem: Environmental > Aquatic > Freshwater > Lake > Sediment | place: USA: Wyoming | collected...
GAAGCACAAGGCCCCGGGCAAGGGCGGCTGGATGTCGCCGGTGCCCAGCACCGTGCCCGATCTGGCGATGGCGATGACCATGAACCCCGGGCTGCACGTACTGGTGCAGCAGGGCTGGTACGACCTCGCCACTCCTTACCTGGCGACGAAAATGGACCTCGAGCACCTCCACATCACGCCCGAGGCGCGCAAGCGCATCCAGGTCGAACATTACGATGCCGGCCACATGATGTACGTGCACGAACCGTCGATGCGCAAGTTCCGCAACGACCTCGTCGGCTTCATCCGGGCGACGGACCGGATCTGATTCGGACAGCGCGCGCGTGGCGAACCCGGACACCCCCGTGGACGACACCTCCGGCGCGGCCGAAGCGCTGAACGATCCGCAGTTCGTCGAGGACCTGCGGCGGCGGATGCTGCGTTTCGCGACGCTGCAGCTCTCCGACCCGCACCTCGCCGAGGATGCCGTGCAGGAAGCGTTCATCGGGGCGCTGCGCGGTTCTGGCTCGTTCGCGGGACGGGCCGCGTATCGCAGCTGGGTCTTCGGCATCCTGCGGCACAAGATCGCGGACCAGCTGCGGGCGAGAACGCGGTACGCGACAGCCCCGGTCGAGGACGCGGAACCGGATCCAACGCCGGACGGGTTCTTCGAGCAGGACGGGCACTGGACCGACGACGCCGCGCCGGCCGACTGGGGCGACCCCCACGCGTCGTTGCGGGAGGCCCACTTCTGGCGCGTCTTCGAGGCCTGCCTCGACCACCTGCCAGGGCAGCAGGCGCGGGTCTTCATGATGCGCGAGTTCGTCGAACTCGAGAGCCCGGAGATCTGCAGCGCCGTGGGCATCAGCACCAGCAATCTCAATGTCAGCCTGCATCGCGCGCGCCTGCGGCTGCGCAGCTGCCTGCAGCAACACTGGTTCGGCGAGGAGAGCCCGCGCCCATGAACTGCCACGACGCCACGCGCACCATGTCGGAGGAGCAGGAACGTTCTCTGACGCTCGGCGAGCAGGTGGGGCTCAACGTGCACCTGGCCGCCTGCCCACCCTGCCGCAATTTTCGCCGGCAGATCGCCTTCCTGCGCGAATCGATGCGCGCCTATGCGCGCCACCCCGAGGCCGACGAGCGCGATCCGAGCCAGTGATCCAGGGAGAACTTCCCGGGGCCGCGCGCGATGAGATAAAGCAGCACGGTCGCCCAGACGCCGTGCGTGGGATAGGCGGACGGATAGACGAACACCTGGATCGTGAGCGTCATCACGAGCAGGGCCAGCGCCGAGAAGCGCGTGCCGAGCCCGATGAGCAGCAGCGCCGGAAAGACGTGCTCCGCCGTGGCCGCGGCGTAGGCTGCGAGCTCCGGCGGAACCAGCGGCAAGTTGTACTCGTCCTGGAACAGCGGGATCGTCGACTCGGCGAGCCGTGGCCAGTCGAACTGGAACTGCCCGCCGAACGGATCGAGCGCGAAGCCCTCGATCTTGGTCTGGCCGGACTTCCAGAACACGGCGGCAATTGAAAAGCGTCCGAGCAGCGCAATCAGCGAGTGCGGAATGCGCTCGCACAGTTCCAGGATCGATTTCATCGCCGTCAGCCCTTCTTCACGGGCTTGAACGCGACCAGCTGGCCGAATCCCGTCGGCGACGTGGGCGACGTGGGCGACGCGGTCTTCTCGCAGGTGCCGGCTGGGACGCACTTCCAGGCATCGCCCTGGTGGTCGACGGTGACGCCGGCGAGGGCGAGGGTCGCGGCTGGGCGCCTGGGCACGTTCGTCGGGTTCATCTGCAGGCTCCTGTCTGAGGGTTCTGGTGCGTCCAGGCAGGCGGATTACTGCTTGGACACCCCTTGGTCGGACCGGGCCCGTGATTTCTTACAGGGTCACTCGCGGTAGTGGCAGCCGCGGCTCTCGGGATTGGCCCAGGCCGCCAGGGTCACGATCAGTGCGACCCGCACCGCGTTGCGCAGGCCGATCAGGTCGTCGGTCATCGCAGCCGCGCGATAGAAACGCTCGACTTCGACTTCGAGGTTGCGCAGGGCCTCGATCGCTCGCAGCAGCCGGCGCGTCGTGCGCACCAGGCCCACGTAGTTCCACATGATGTGCCGCAGCGAACTCATGTCCTGCGCGATCAGCGCCGGATCGGGCAGTTCCGTGCCGGTTGCCTTCCACGGCGGGATGTCGTCGAAGTGCGCGCCGTTGCCCCCTGCCAGTCGCTCGGTAATCCGCAGCGCGGACCGGTGCCCCCACACCAGCCCTTCGAGCAGTGAAGTGCTTGCCAGCCGGTTGGCGCCGTGCAGCCCGGAGCAGGCGACCTCGCCGACGGCGAACAGTCGCTGCACCGTGCTCTCGCCGCTCTCGTCGACCCACACGCCGCCGCAGGCGTAATGCGCGGCCGGCACCACGGGCAGCAGGTCGCGCGTGATGTCGATGCCGTATTCGAGGCAACCGCGGTACATCTCGGGAAACTCGGCGCGAATGCGGTCAGCGGGCACGTACGACGCAACGTCGAGGTAGACGTTGGGCACGCCCAGCCGCAGCATCTCTGCATGGATGCCGCGCGCGACCACGTCACGCGGCGCGAGGTCCTTCCATTCGGCGTCGTAGCGGTCCATGAATGGACGACGCTGCTCGTCCACCAGGCGCGCGCCCGCGCCACGCACTGCTTCGGTGATCAGGAAGCACGGCGCCGTGCGGTGATAGAACGCCGTCGGGTGAAACTGCACGTACTCGGTGTTGATCACCCGCGCGCCCGCACGGTATGCCATCGCCAGCCCGTCGCCGCGCGCCCCTGCCGGATTGGTCGTGCGCAGGAAAATCTGTCCGAGCCCGCCCGTTGCCAGCACGGTCGTGCGCGCGAGGCAGCGGCCGATTTCACCGCTGCGCTGGTCGAGCACGTAGGCGCCGACACACGACAGCGGCTCGTAGACGGCGCGCCGGTCGCGACCCTGGTGCGCAGGGGTCAGGAGGTCCACCGCCGTGTGGTGCGTGAGCAACCTGACGTTCGGGTGGCGCCGCAGCGATTCGACGATGGCGCTTTCGATGGCGCGACCGGTGGCATCCTTGGCGTGCACGATGCGCGGGACCGAATGCCCGCCCTCGCGCCCGAGGGCCAGCCGACCGTCGGGCGTGCGATCGAACGGCACCTTGAGTTTGTCGATCAGGATCGACTGCACCAGCCGCGGACCTTCGACCGCGAGCGTGCGCACCGCCTGCTCATGGCAGAGCCCGGCACCCGCGTGGATGATGTCGGCCGCGAGCGAATCCGGTGAATCCTGCTCGCCACGGAAGATGATGCCGCCCTGCGCCCAGTAGGTGTTGGATTCCTCGGGGCGGTCGGCGCGCGTGATGACAACCACTTGCAGGCCCGCCTCGGCGAGCTCGAGCGCCGCCGTGCCGCCGGCAATGCCGCAGCCGATGACCAGGACGTCGCTGCGCATGGGCTCGCTCAATCGATCTTGGGCCCGATGGCCAGCATGCGCTCGACGGCGCGCAGCGCGCGGACGCGCACGTCTTCCGGCACGTCGATCTGCCAGCGCATGAACTTGAGGGAATCGCGGGTCTGCTCGAGCGTGATCTCGTGCATGTGCGGACAGCGATGGCTGCACATGCGCAGCATTTCCTTGCCGGGGTTCGCCGCGACGATGTTGTCGCCCATCGAACACTCCGTGAGCAGCAGGAAGCGCTTCGCCTTCGACTTCTCGACGGCCCTGATCATGGCCGTGGTGCTGCCGGAAAAATCCGCCTTGGCCGTGACGTCCGGGCTGCACTCAGGATGCGCGAGGATCATCACGTCCGGGAACTGCCGGCGGACGTTGTCCACGTCTTCGGGCGTGAACAGCTCGTGCACTTCGCAGCGGCCCTTCCAGGCCACCATCGTGTGTTCGACGGTCGTGTCGTCGCCGCCGTTGGCGGCAATCGCGCCCTTGCGCAGGATCGACGGCACGATCACGTGGCGGCCGGTCTCGCGCGCCACGTTGCGCGCCAGGAACTCGTCCGGCAGGAAGATGACCGTGTCGGACTTGAGCGATTCGACCACGGCGGCCGCATTGCTCGAAGTGCAGCAGATGTCGCACTCGGCCTTCACGTCCGCGTAGGTGTTGATGTAGGTGACGATCGGCACGCCCGGATAGGCCTCGCGCAGCGCGCGGACATCGGCTGCAGTAATGCTCTCGGCAAGCGAACAACCGCCCTTCTCCGTCGGCAACAGGACCGTCTTGGCCGGGTTGAGGATCTTGGCCGTCTCGGCCATGAAGCGCACGCCGCAGAACACGATCACCGACTTGTCGGTCTCGGCAGCGCGACGGCTCAACTCGAGCGAGTCGCCCTGGAAGTCCGGCACCGTGTGGAACAGCGCGGGTTCCATGTAGTTGTGGCCGAGGATCACCGCATCGCGCTCGACCTTGAGCCGGAGAACCTCGGCAGCGACCTCGGCATGGATGAAGAGTTCGGCGTCGGGCAGAACGTCCCCGAGCTTGGACTGCAGGTCGCGGTAGATGTCCTGGGCGGTCTTCACGTGGGGACCCCGAGCGGAGCTGCCGGAGCAGCTTGAGCGGGCATTCTAGCGGACAGGCGAAGGTACGGCGTGCTGCGCCGGCACGAATCGAAGCGCTGGCCATATCCACAGCGGGTCGCGGTCGCTATGATCCGGCATCCTGCCGCACCGAACATCATGAAAAACAAGGGTCCACGGCAAACCGTGCTGCTGCTGGCCAGCGCCGCCGTGGCGCTGCCCGGCTCGCTCGCATGCGCCGCCCCCGGCGAACTGGAAACGATCCAGGTGACCGCCACGCGCCGCGCCGAATCGGCCTTCGACGTTCCGATCGCCACTGGCATCGTTGATCGCGACGAGATTCGTGCCGCGGCGCCGCAGACTGTCATGGAAGCCCTGCGCGGGCAGACCGGGGCCTACGTGCAGCAGACAACACCCGGGCAGGGTATCGTGATCCTGCGCGGGCTCAAGGGCTCCGAGGTGCTGCACGTCGTCGACGGCTTCCGCCTCAACGATGCGATCTTCCGCAACGCGCCGAACCAGTACGTGGCGCTCGTCGACAGCCAGTCACTCGAGCGCATCGAAGCCGTGCGCGGCCCGATGTCCGCATTGTATGGCAGCGACGCGATGGGCGGCGTGGTGCAGATGCTCACATGGGAGCCTCGCTTCGAGGGCGATGACTGGCAGACCCGCGGCCTCGCACGCTCGATGTACGGCAGCGCGGATGACTCGACCCTGTCGCGCATCGAAGGCGCCGTTGGCCACGGACGGCTTGCCGTCAGTGGTGGCGCAACGTACCAGGACGTGAACGAACGCCGGGTCGGTGGCGGCGAGGAACTCCCCTACACCCGCTTCACGGCGCGCGCGGCGGATGCCAAGGTCCGTGGCGTAATCAAGGACGGGCACGAACTCGCGCTGTCGCTGCAGTACGCGGAGCAACCACACACACCCCGCTATGACGAACTGACGCCCGGCTACGGCCAGGTCCAGCCGAACTCGGCGGTCTACTGGTTCGAGCCGCAACGGCGTGATTTCATGCAGCTGCGCTGGCGCGGCAGCAGTCCGACGTTCGCATGGGACAGCGCCGAGGCACACGTCGGCCGGCAGCAGATCCGGGACGATCGGCGCACCCGCGATTTCGGCTCGGTCAACGAAGACCACGAACGCAACCTGGACACGACCGATGGCCTGACGTTCCAGGCCGCCAAGGCCCTGGGCGATTCGCATCACTTGACCTATGGCGCGGACGCCTACGACGACGAGGTCGAATCGTCTCGTACGCGCACCAACATCGGCACCGGCGCGACCAGCGTGCGAGCACCGCGCTTTCCCGATGGTTCGACGATGTTCCAGGCGGGCGCGTTCGTCGCCGACGACTGGTCGGTCGGCGAACGGCTCGATGTGCTCGGCGCAGTCCGTTGGAACCATGCCCGCACGCGCCTTCCGGCCAGCGGCACGTCCGAAGCCGTCTCGGTCACCGACGATGGCTTCGCCGGCAATCTCAGCGCCGCATACTCGATCAGCGAACACCTGCGGTTTGTCACGAACCTGGGCCAGGGCTTTCGTGCGCCCAACGTATTTGACCTCGGCACGTTCGGCGACCGGCCGGGCAACCGCTTCAACATCCCGAACCCCGACCTCGATCCCGAGCGCGTGACGACGCTCGACGCTGGCCTGAAAGTCCTGGACGACGCATTCGAAGGCGAACTGATCGGCTACTACTCGCGCTATCGCGACAAGATCACCAGCGTACTCACCGGCGACGTCACGGAATCAGGCCGGCTCGTCGTGCAAAGCCAGAATGCGGCAAGACTGGAGATCTACGGCGTCGAGTTCTCGCTGCGTCATTACGTATCGGACACGGTGGAGTGGCGGACGCAGCTCACTTGGACGCATGGCGACGAAACACTCGCTGGTGACGACTATCCGGCAGACCGCATCCCGCCGCTGAACGGCAGCGCGGGCATCACCTGGCGTCCACAGCCGCACTGGACGGTAGACGGCTGGCTGAACTTCGCCGACCAGCAGGACCGCTACAGCCCGCGGGACGAAATCGATCCGCGCATCAGGCCCGGCGGCACGCCGGGCTGGACGACCTGGAACCTGCGCGCGACGTGGGAGCCGACCGAACACGTCCTGGCATCGATGCAGTTTGGAAACATCGGCGACCGACGCTATCGCGAGTTCGGCTCCGGGCTCGATGCGGCCGGTCGTGGCGTCGTGGTCACGATCGAATTGCGGATGTAGCTCAGGCCGGCAGGGCGATTCCCGCGGCCACCAGCGCCTCGATCAGCGGCTGTAACTGGCGCTCATGCCGGCGCCAGCGACCGACACTGCCCGAATACAGCGGCTGGCGTACCTGGACCGCGCTTGCCGTAGCGACCGCGTCTTCGTTGCGCTCGAACGCCAGGCAGGCGTCCTCCCAGGGCAGGCGACAGTGCTCCAGCAATCGCGACGTCTCAAGCCGTTGGTTCGCTACCAGCGACTCGTATTGCACTTCGTGGATTCTGCCCGGCAGGACCCGCTGCCAATGCGCGACGAGCCTGTCGAACAGCGCGTAGTAGCGGCCGATGTCGCGCAGGTCACGCGCGTAATCGTAGTACGAAAAGCCGGTTGCGAACATCTGACGGAAGCTGCTCAAGCCCGTGTCGAGAGGATTGCGCCGCAGGACCACGAGACTCGCGTCTGGCAGCACCCGCGCCACGTGCCCAAGATAGAAATAATTGAGCGGCATCTTGTCGACGAAGCGCAGCTTGGCGCTGCCCGGCGGCCGCGTGCGCTCGACGTAATCGCGCCCGAGCGCTGGCAAATCCACTGCCAGCGATTGCTGCAACGTCGCTTCGTCCAGCACCTGCGGGGACGATGTGCGACATGCGCGCTTCAGCAGCACGCCGAAGTTCTGCGACTCGCCGGCGGACGATACCTGCGAGTGGCAGGAAAGGATCCGCTCGACGAGCGTGGTACCGGTACGCGGCATGCCGACGACGAAGATCGGCGCTCGCCTTGCCGACTCGTCGGCAGCGGCAACGTCGCGCATCGGCATGACTTCCGGGAACAGCCGCATGACGGTCTCGAACAGCCGCCGATCCCGCTCGAAGTCATAGCCGCACGCAGCGCGCTTGCGCGCATTGCCGGCGAGCAAGTGCCCGAAAGCCTCATCATCTCGCCCCAGGTCCTCGAGTTCCTTGGCCATCGCGTGGCGCAGGTGCAGCTCGGCATCTGGATCCATACCGCCCGTGGCCAGCAGCTGCTCGAGGCGGGCGACGTGATTGTGGCTGGGCGTTTGCGTCCGCGTCGCTGCGAGCGCCGAGTGCGCACGCCAGAACTGCGGGTCACACTGCAGGCACTCCTCGTACGCGGACTCTGCCGCGGCGAAGCGTCCGAGGAACTTCAGGGACGCCGCAAGATTGAAGTGCAGGCTGGCCCGCCCCGGCTCGAGCGCCGTCGCGCGCTCGAAACAAGGCGCCGCGAGGTCGTGGCGTCCGGCACGGCTGAACACGACGCCGATCGTGTCGAGCGTCTGCGCGGATAGCGGAGAGAGAGCGAGGGCCTGTTTTGCCGCAGCCATCGACTCGTCGGTGCGGTGCAGCCTGGAGAGCCACCGTCCGAGTTGCGCACGGGCGTCCGCATGGCCGGGATCCGCGGCACAGGCCGCCCGAATCAGCTCGAGTCCGTCACGGACACGTCCGGCGTCCGCCGCCTCGATACCCTGTGTCAGCAGCCGGTCCGCATCGCCAGCCAAGGCCACCTCATAGATCGAAGCGGTAGTTGAACTCGAGACCGATCGTGCGCGGCCGCAGCATGCTCTGGAAGTAGGTACGCGACGCAAACTGGTCGTCGTTCTCGCCGCCGAGCCGCCGGATGTAGCTGGGATCGCGCCGCACGGAGGTGATGGCGTACTTGTCGAACAAGTTGTCCGCATACAGTCGCGCCGACCACCGCCCTTCGGTCAGGCCGACGGACAGGCCGTGCACCGCGTAGCCAGGCAGGGCCTCGCCGTTGTTACGCAGTCCGACCTTGGTGTAGACGTCGCTCACGGCAGTCAACGCGTAATCGGCCATCACGGTCAAACCGTTGTCGAGCGGTCGCGTGTACGCGAGCAGCAAGGTGCCCGCCTGTTCAGGCGAGCCGGCAAGCCGGTCGCCGTCGAACGCGTCCACGTCATCGACGAGTCCTGGCGCGTCGGAGGTCAGCTGCGCATCGTTGAACGTGACGTTGGCGGCCATCTCGAGGTTGTCGGTGATGCTCCAGCGCGTCGTGAATTCGATGCCCTTGCTGGCGGCCGTACCGCCATTGACCGTGATGGTCACTCCACCCGTGTCGCTGGTGCCCTGGACCTGGATGTCGTTCCAGTCGATGTAGTACACCGCCGCGTTCAGCAGCAGGCGGCCATCAAGCCACATGCTGCGCAGGCCGACTTCGTAGTTGGTCGTGGTGTCCGGCTCGATCCGGACCTCGTCCTCGGTCAGGCAGAAGGACTGACCCTCGGGCGCCGGGTCGGTGCAAGGCGGACCCGAGTTGAGTCCTCCACGCCGGTATCCTTCACTGACCGTGAGGTAGGTCATCACGTCGTCGTTGAATTCGTACGACGTGTTGAACTTGAAGATGCTGCCGTCGTCGCCCGTCTGGTTGGCGCTACTGGTTGGCTGAATGGCGCCCGGCGGGTCCGCGAAGAACGGGAACGCGACCTGCAACGCGATGTCAGCGTCGTAGTCGAACCAGCGCGCGCCGACCGTGACCTGCCACGCGTTCGTGATCTGGAAGCCGATTTCGCCGAACAATGCCTGCTCTTCGTACGTCTGGTCGTCGCTCGCGAGGTACTCGAGGTCGGGGGTGCCGGGCGGCAAGCCGTACCAGTCCGGAATGCCCGGCGTGTACTCGGCGCTGCTCGACTTGCTTTCAAAGCGGTTGTAGAACGCGCCGGCGATCCAGCTCCAGCGGCTCGCGCCCTGCGAGACCAGGCGCAACTCCTGGCTGAAGGTCTCCTCTTCGCTGGTCTCGCGCGTATAGGCCGCGAATTGCGGGAAGTCCTCGTAGCCGTAGTCGAAGTCCATCAACAGGTCGGTCTGGTCGCGTTGCCCCTCGGACTCGAACCGGGAACTGCCGGTGGCGGACGTCAGCTCGGCAAAACCGAGGTCCCAGGAAAGCTCCAGCGCCAGCAGTTGATTGGTATTGTCGCTGGGCTCGAGGAACCGGTGTCCGGAAACGTAGCGCCCCGTGTCGAACGATTCACGGTGGTTGACCGTGCGCGCGCCGACGTCCTGGTCCTGGTAGTAGTAGGTGAGGTTGGCAACGAACGAATCGGTCAGTTGCCAGAACAGGCTGGCGCGGCCCGTGAAGGTTTCCTCCGTGTCCGCGTCCTTGACCTTGCGCAGGTTGGCTGCGACCGCGGCGGGATCGTCGAAGTCGGGTTCCGGATCGGAGACGCCGGGCTCGCGCACGATGTAGTCGTAGTCGATGAAACCCGGATCGTCCGTATAGCCGGCGGCCACGCGCAGCGCGAGCCGGTCCTCAATCAGCGGCACGTTGACCATGCCATGCAGCTCGTAGCCGATGCCGTCGCTCTGTCCGAGCATGTAGGTGCGACCGCCGAGTTCAAGTTCGGTCTGCCCGGGATCGGCACGGTTCGGGATGTAACGGATGGCGCCACCGAGCGTACCCACACCGTAAAGGGTGCCCTGGGGCCCGAGCAACGCTTCTACACGCGCCATGTCTATCATCTTCAAGTCGACGTACAACGGTATGTCGCCGAGGTAGGTCGCGACCGTGCCGCCAGTGCCATTCCCCAATGACTCGCTGGCGTTGATCGAGCTGACGTTGAGGCCGCGCACCGTCATCAGGTTGCCGCCGCGCGGACCCTGGTAGGCCACGTAGAGCCCCGGCACCGCCCGGGTGAACTCCGAGAGGTTGGTGATGCGCAGCTCGTCGAGGTCCCCGGGCCCGAGGGCGACGATATTGAACGGGATGTTCTGCACGTTCGCCTCGCGGCGCGTGGCAGTGACGATGATCTCCTCGAGTGGCGTCCCGTCGTCGGCAACCTGCTGGCCGAGGACCGGAACGACCGGCGCCGCGACGCCGAGCGCGGCGGCAACGGCGATCGCGATTCGCGACGAATACATACTGCTGACCATGCAGACCCCCCTTTTCAATGACCCGACAGGCCGCAACAGGCCCACCCCCAGGTCGATCACGCAAGGTTGAGCAAGGCGAGTCTATAGCGAAACGAGCAAATGCTTTCAAATTCCAGATTGCCGTCTCAAGGTAATGGACCGTGCCTTCTCAAGCACCTGCAGACGTGGGCGAGCGCTGCCGTCGGTCCGAGCAGGACGCGTGCCAGGAGTTCCTGCGCAAGCTCCTCGACCTGGACCGCGGAAGCCGTACCGAAACGGCGAGATCCCTGCCGAGGAATGGGGAAGCAGGTTCGCCGGCTCGAAGCGCGCGGCGAATGCCGCCCTCGGCAGGCCGGACACCGTTGGCTTCCTGGGCGTCGGGCAAGCTGGTGCCGGTCGTCATCCTGGCGATGCTGGAGAACCCGCAGACGCTGTGGGGCGATCCCTGCAACCCGGTTGTGGGCGCCGGCGCCTAGAGGAACGGCTTCGCGCGCTCGAGGAGTTCGTCGAGTCCGGGCTCGCTCAGATTCCACGGCTTGCCCGGATGGATGACGGACACCTGGCAGCTCTCCGCCGCCTCGACGAGCTGGCGATACGTGCCCGCCTTCACGTCCTTGAGGTAAGCCTGCTGGTTGTCGTTGTAGGCGAACATCTTCGGGAACGCGAGCGTGCACTCATTGCAGGTGGAGCAGCGGATCGTTTCGATGTACGGCTCGTCCGGGTTACGCGCAGGCTCGGCCGGGGACTCGAGGGCCGCGGGCGCCGTCACGGATGCTGGCGCCGCCTGGGCAGCGACCGCGGCCGGCGCTGCCGCCAGCGTTTCGCGCGCGTGCTGCTGCTCCCAGGCCAGGCGTTGCTGTGCGAGCACGCGCTCGACGCGGGAGTCATGGATGCCGGCGAGTTCCTGCAGGCGGTGCCAGGCTTCACGGCAACGGAGCGCGGCCTGCATCAGCTGGTCGTCCACGACGAGACGGCAGAGCAGATCCGCATCGTCCACGGCAACGACATACGGAATAGCGCTCGCGGCGTCCGCGGGGGGGCGTGCCAGCCACTCCCCGGCCGGGATCAGCCCGCTCTCCCAGTCGGCGCGGGGGACGACGGAGAAATGCGCTGCGCAGCGCGGATCGCAGAGCGCGAAATCGACGAACGTGAACGCGATGTCCTGCGTCACCGACTGCAGTTCTGGATCTGCGAACGTGAGCGCCTCAATCGGCCAGTCCCGCTCGACCTGCGGATTGTTTTCGATCGCAAACCGCGTGGCGAGATCGGCGCCGGCGCCCGGGTCGTAGCTGAACGCCGGGAAGGCGCGCGACTGCATGGCGGCCGCTGCGGTGAGATAGCCCGGCACACCATCCGCGCCGTCGACCGGAGCCGCGAAAATGCTGAACAACGCGGGTCCTGCATGGCGCAGGCCGCGCTGCACTCGATCACGCAACTGCACCAGGTTCGAGGACGCTGTCTGCAGGACATAAAC
>Ga0315283_10004586_pt1 | contig 12057 bp, 3 predicted proteins | sample YL17G09_0_MG_FD_204541 | JGI IMG/M metagenome (GOLD analysis project Ga0315283, IMG submission 204541) | Sediment microbial communities from Yellowstone Lake, YNP, Wyoming, USA - YL17G09_0 | ecosystem: Environmental > Aquatic > Freshwater > Lake > Sediment | place: USA: Wyoming | collected...
GTACGTGCCTGCGCGTCTTCCACGGCCTGAATCGGTTCTCGGAGGACATGGACTTCGCCCTCGACGCGCCGGACCCGACGTTTCAGCTCTCGCCCTACCTCGACCGGGTACGCGAGGAGCTGACGGTCTATGGGTACGAGCTGGAGATCGATGACCGCTCCAAGGCCGGCGCCGCGGTGCGGCAGGCGTTCGTGAAAGACGACTCCGTGGGCAAACTGCTCAGACTCGGCTACCGACCGCGTAGCGGCCCGATGCGGAAGCTGCGCATCAAGCTGGAGGTGGATACGAACCCGCCGCCGGGGGCCTCGCACGACATACCGGTGCTGGACTTCCCGTTTCCCGCCGCGGTGCGCGTCTTCGACCTTCCCAGCCTGTTTGCCGGCAAGCTCCACGCCCTCATGTGTCGCAGCTACCTCAAGGGCCGCGACTGGTACGATTTCGTCTGGTACACGGGACGAAGAACCGCCGTCAATCACGAGTTGCTCTCCGCCGCATTGGATCAGCAGGGCCCCTGGAAGGGGCGAGCCCCGAAGACCGACAACGCGTGGTGTGTCGAGCAACTCCGCACCATGATCGAGGCGATCGACTGGAGGCGGGCCCGACGAGACGTGCAGCGCTTCGTCAAGCCACGCGAGCTGCCGTCGCTCGAGCTCTGGACGCGCGAGTTCTTCTTCCAGCGATGCGCGAAGCTCGGCGAGTTGCGGTCGCCCGACTGATCGGCTGGGCAGTCTCAAGACCCCATCCGGGGACAAAGGCGGCCAGACCCACGTGAAGCGCCTGCTGACTCACGTCGCGCGACGTGGTGCCCTTCTACTTCAGCGCCATGAACCTGGCGGCGCTCATGGGTCTGTGGCGCTTCCTCTCCGGAAAGCAGGGAACCCACTGGCGGAAGGCCGCGCGCTGAGCGGCACTGTCACCCCGCCCACCGCGGTGCAGCGGGCGATCAGTCGTCGTGGCTCGGGGCCGGAGACTCCGAGATCACTCGTCCCTGCTCCGTGCGACTTCGTCGAGGCGCCGGCGCAAGAGCTCAGCCATGGTGGCGACGAAGGGCTCGAGCAGCATGACGTCACCCTCGCACCCGTCGGGACCCACGTGCTCGCTGACACGATCGGTCAGCGACTTCCACTCCTCGAGGCCATTGCCAGACCTGTCCCACGTCGCCGACGGAAGGAACATGTCGATCTGACCTGCCAGATGCCGCGGTCGGTACAACCGGATCCCAGCAATCGTGGCCGCCGCGACTCTCTCCCGGTTGACGGCCACCGGATCGTCGAGGGCCTCGGCCCGTGCCCTGCGCTCTTCACGACGCCGTTGCATCTTTTCTTTCACGTACTCGATGCCGTCGGCCAACGGTGCGGTGGCCAGCGTTCGCAGGTGTCTCATCAGTTTCTCGAAGACGTTCCGGACCCAGAAACCCGCCTGCGCGCGCCAGCGGTAGACGCCCGGGGAAGGGCTGCCGAAAAGGGCCAGAAGCGCGACCTGATGACCCTGCTCGGTCAACTGGCGGGCGACTTCGAAGGCAACGGTTCCCCCGGCACAGTAGCCCGCGATGAGATACGGTCCGTGGGGCTGGAAGGTCCGTATCTGTGCGACCTCGTACGCGGCCAGCTCCTCGACCGAACGGAGCGGCGCGGTGCCGTCGAGCCCCGGGGGCTGTACCCCGTAGATCGGCTGGTCCGCGTGCAGGTGGCGGCTCAGAGCGACGTAGCAGAAGACGTCACCGTTGTGGCCCGGAATGGCAAACAGTGGGAGCCTCCGCCCCTCGGGCTTGAGCGGGATGATGGCCGGCGGACCGCTCCTCACGGCATCCACCTGCCGCAGGAAGGCCAGGATTTCCTCCTTCCGGCTGGCCAGGGCCGTCTTCATCTCGGCGTCGAGCACATCGGCCGGGGCGCTGCATTTGAGTCGGTCCTGGTCGATCCATAGACGGACGTCGCGCCGGCGAAGGCTGACGAGGAACTCGGCCGTCGGCATGTCGCTGTTCATGTTCGTGGTCCGCGCGCTCGGCAGGCGGGCTCTGGGGGATGCAGGCCCTTCGCGAGCGAGAAGCACCCTGCATGAGTTCGGCGATTCCACTGCTGACGGGCCGTTCCAGAAGGGACTCCGAGGCCCGCACCGTTGCTGAATGCGCAGCGTGGCTGGACGACGATGGCGGCCTCCGCGAGGCACCCCGGATCCGGCCGAGGCGGGACCTCCATGATCGTCACCTAGACCTCAAACTCCTCGCGTTCAGCCGAGGCCGCCTCGGACCCGTGGTCGTCCCGCGACACCACGAGGAGGTCGAGAACCTCGGACAGCCCGGCAATCGTGGGCCGCTCGAACAGGCTCCTCAGCCCAACATCGACATGGAAGGTGGACCGCAACCGCGCAATGATCCGGGCCGCGCTCAACGAGTGTCCACCGACATCGAAGAAGTTGTCATGGATGCCGAGAGACGGAGTATGAAGGATCTCGGCCCAGATCGAGGCGATCCTCTCTTCCGTTGAAGTGCGCGGGGCGACGTGGTCGGCGTGGGGAACGATGGCTCCGCCGTCCATCTTCGCCAGCGCCTTGCGGTCCACCTTCCCGTTCGGCGTCAGGGGGAGTGCGTCCAGGAACACATACGAGGAGGGCACCATGTACGCGGGCAGCCGCTGCCCAAGCGTCGCGCGAAGAGAGCCCACCGCAGCAGCGCCGGCCCGCTCGCGAACCAGGAACGCGATCAGACGGCGGTCCCCTCCCGCGGTGTCCTGCGCCATCAGTACCGCCTCTTCGACCCCCACGCACGTCCGCAGCGCCGCCTCGATTTCCCCTAGCTCTATGCGAAACCCCCGGACCTTCACTTGGTGATCGGTGCGGCCCAGGAACTCCAGGTTCCCGTCGGGACGATACCTAGCGAGATCGCCTGTCCTATACATGCGATCCCCGCGGCGACCACTAAACGGATTGTCCACGAAGCGCTCGGCCGTCAGCTCTGGCCGGTGCAAGTAGCCCCGGGCCAGGCCGTCGCCGCCCAGGTACAGTTCTCCCACCACACCGATTGGCACCGGTTCGAGCCGCGGGTCCAGAACGTACGCCTGGGTGTTGGCGATGGGCCGGCCGATCGTGGGCGGCGCATCAGCCTGGCGCAGTGCGAAGGTCGAGTACGTCGTGCCCTCAGAGGGTCCGTACAGATCGTACACGCGTCGAACGTGTCCCGTGGCGTAGAGCTCGTTCACGAGCCGGGTCGAGAGGGGCTCGCCGGCCAGGCACACCGTGCGCACCGATCGGGGCAGTGCCCCGGCACGAACCAGCTCGGTCGCCGCTGATGGCACGGTATTGAGGAGAGTCACCTCGTTCCGCGCCGGCAACCCGGACAGCTCGAGGGCGTTCGCGGCCAGCAACACGCGCCCACCCCAAGCCAGAGGCAGGAAGACCTCGAAGACAGAGAGGTCGAAACAGATCGAGGTGGAGGCCAGGATACCGGATCGCTCTTCGGCGGAGAACACAGAACGCGCCCAATGCAGGAGAGTGCCGGCACTGCGGTGCTCGATCGCCACTCCTTTCGGCACGCCCGTGGACCCCGACGTGTAGATCACGTAGGCCAGGTTCGTGGGGCTGGCACCATCGGCAAGGTTGGACTCATCGCAGCGGGCGATGGCACTCCAATCCGAGTCGACGCACACCCGGGTCACGCCGGACGACGACAGGGAGTCTTGCAGGGTGCTCCGGGTGAGCAGGACCGTAGCCCGGGAGTCCTCGAGCATGAATGCCACGCGATCCCGGGGGTAGGCTGGGTCGAGCGGGACGTAGGCGCCCCCGGCCTTGAGAACGCCGAGCATGGACACGATCATCTCGGCGGACCGGTCCATGCAGATGCCCACGCTGACCTCAGGTCCCACGCCCAGGCCCCGAAGGTGCCGCGCTAGCTGGTTGGCGCGCCGGTTGAGCTGGCTGTAGGAGAAGCGCTCCACACCAACAACCAGGGCCTCGGACTCCGGAGAACGCGCTACCTGAGCTTCGAAGAGACGATGAATGCGCAGGTCGTCGTCAATCGGCAGAACAGTGCGGTTCCAGTCGACCAGCAGCTGTTGGCGCTCCCCATCTGTCAGCAGGGACAGCGCCGCGATTCGCTGCTCGGCCCCTCCCGCTAGGCCCTCAAGCACCTTGCAGTAGTGACCCGCCATCCGCGCGATCGTCTCGCCCTCGAACAGGTCCGTCGCGTACTCGAACGTGCCCCGCAGCCCCTCCGACGTCTCCTGCAGGTACAACGTCAGATCGACGTGCGACGCCCCCCGGTCCATCTCCGCCGGCGTCAGCGTGAGCCGGGGCAAGGCTCGCGGCCTCACAGGGGTGTTCTGAAGGACGATCATCACCTGGAACAGCGGATTGCGGCTCAGGTCCCGCTCCGGCCGCAGCTCCTCCACCAGCGCCTCAAACGGGATGTCCTGGTGCGCGTAGGCCCCCAGGCTGGCCTCGCGCACCCGCCCCAGCAGCTCGCGCACGGTCGGGTTCCCCGAAAGGTCGCCGCGCAACACGAGCGTATTCACGAACAGCCCAATGAGGCCCTCCAGCTCCGCCCGGATGCGCCCGGCCACGGGCGTCCCCACCAGAAGATCTTCCTGTCCGGTGTACCGCCAGAGCAGCACCTCGAACGCCGCCAGCAACGCCATGAACACCGTCGTTCCCTCACGCCGGGCGAGGGCGACAAGTTCCGCGCTCACTTCGCGGGGAATGCCGAACGAGTACTCCGCTCCCCGGTGTGACTCCACCGGCAGCCGTGGGCGGTCCGTAGGCAACTCCAGGACCAGCGGTGCCCCAGACAGGTGACTCCGCCAGTATTCGAGCTGGCGGGCCAGCACCTCCCCCTGCAGCCACTCCCGGTGCCAGCGCACGAAGTCCCGGTACTGCACCGGCAGCGTCGGCAGAGAGGGCGCCCGTCCGCTCTCGAAGGCGTCGTAGAGCGCACCCAGCTCGTCCACCATAACCCCGATGGACCACGCGTCCGAGACGATGTGGTGCGCCAGGAGCAGCAGCACGTGCTCGTCCGAACCCAGACGGTAGAGCACCGCGCGGAACAGCGGTCCTCTCGCGAGGTCGAACCCCCGATGAGCCTCTTCGGTCATCGAGGTCCCCACCCGTCCCGGCTCTTCGCCCAGTTCCACCACCGGCAGCGTCGGGACGAAAGGCTCGCCCACGAGCTGCACTGGCAGCCCCTCGACACTCGAGAACGTCGTCCGCAGTGACTCGTGCCGCGTCACCAGCGCCCCGAGGGCTCTCTCCAGCGCCCCCACGTCGAGCGACCCGCGGATGCGTAGGCCGTGCGGGATCACGTACACCGAGCCGCGCACCTCCACCTGGTCCAGGAACCACAATCGCTGCTGCGAGAACGACACCTCCGTGGGACCTCGCAACGGCTCGGAGTGCAGAGCCGGACCCGCGGCAGCCTGTCCCGGCGACACTCTCAGCTCTTCGAGGCGACTGGCCAGGCGAGTCACCGTCGTGGCGCCGAAGAGCTCGCGAACCGGCAGCTCCACCCCGAACGTCCGGCGCACCCGCGACACGACCTGCATGGCCAGCAGCGAATGCCCCCCAAGCTCGAAGAAATCCTCGTCAGCCCCCACCCGATCGAGACGCAGCACTTCCGCCCAGATCCCGGCCAGAATCTCCTCCGTCGGCGTGCGTGGGGCGACGTGCTCGGCGCTGGGGAGCACGGTTCCGCCGTCCATTTTCGCCAGGGCCTTGCGGTCCACCTTGCCATTGGGTGTCAGGGGGAGCGAGTCCAGCAACGCAAAGGCAGACGGCACCATGTACGCGGGCAGCCGCTGCCCAAGCTGGGCGCGAAGGGAGGTCATCGGAGGAGCGCCGGCCGGCTCAGGGACGAGGAATGCGACCAAACGCCGGTCTCCGCCCGTCGCCTCCCGGGTCACCACGACTGCCTCGCCCACACCCGGGCACTCGCGTAGCGCCGTCTCGATCTCCCCGAGCTCGATCCGGAACCCTCGCACCTTCACCTGATGGTCGATCCGGCCCAGACACTCCAGTTGTCCGTCCGGGAGCCACTTCGCCAGGTCCCCCGTCCGGTACAGCCGCGCCGCGGGCTCTTCGGAGAACGGGTCCGGCATGAAGCGCTCGGCCGTAAGGTCGGCACGGCCGTAGTAGCCGCGGCCCACCTGGACTCCGCCGATGTACAGCTCGCCCGGCACGCCGATCGGGACCGGGCGCAGCCCGGCGTCGAGCGCCCACATGCTGGTGTTCGCCACCGGTCGCCCAATGGGGACCGTTGACCGACCATCCCCCCTTCGGCAGGCCCAGTGGGTCACGTCCACTGCAGCCTCGGTCGGACCGTAGAGGTTGTGCAACTCGACCCCCGGCAGGCGCTCGAAGAACCACTCCTGCAGCTCGTGCGGGAGCGCTTCTCCGCTGCAGATCACCCTCTTCAGCGAGCGACACTCCGCGACATGAGGTTCCTCGAGGAAGACACGCAGCATCGACGGGACGAAGTGCACGGTGGTGATCCGTTCCTCGCCGATCAGGCGCACCAGGTAGGCGCTGTCCTTCTGTCCCTCGGGACGCGCCAGCACCAGCGAGGCGCCGGTCAGGAGCGGCCAGAAGAACTCCCACACCGACACGTCGAAGCCGAAGGTGGTCTTCTGCAGCACTCGATCCGACGCGTCGAGCCCGTACTGCTCCTGCATCCACAGCAGCCGGTTGCAGATGGCCCGGTGCGTGTTCATGGCCCCCTTCGGCCGACCGGTCGACCCCGAGGTGAAGATGACGTAGGCGAGGTTGTCCTCTCCCGCGCTCTCGACCAGGTCTTCGTCGTCGGCCCCGTCGTCCGCGCTTCCTCCGTCCAGCCACATCACCCGGGCTCCGTCCGGCAGACGCACGGCCAGATGCCGCTGGGCCAACACAACGGGAGCGCCGGTGTCCTCGAGCACGTGGGCGAGGCGCTCCCTCGGGTACGATGGATCCAGGGGCACGTATGCGCCGCCCGCCTTCAGGATCGCAACCAACGATGTCACCATCTCGAAGGAGCGCTCCGCACACACCCCCACGAGAACCTCCGGACCCACCCCCGCTTCCCGCAGCCGTCGGGCCAGCCGGTTTGCACCTCGGTTCAGCTCCTCGTAGCTCCGCTCCTGCCCCTCATGGACGAGCGCCGTGCGCCGGGGCGTCCGAGCCACCTGCTCCTCGATGAGACGGTGCAGCCGCGCGTCCCCTCCGAAGACCCGGCCCGTCGCGTTCCACCCTCGCTGCTCGGCCAGCTCCCCCTCCGTCATCAGAGGGAGATCCGAGAGGTGCCGCTGCCCGCTGCGGACGAAGGCCTCGAGCACGGTGAGAAGATGACCGCTCATCCGCGCGATCGTCGCCTCGTCGAAGAGGTCCGTTGCATACTCGAAGGTCGCCCAGAGCCCCTCCGCCGTCTCCTGCACGAAGAGCGTCAGGTCCACTTGCGAGGCCCCCCGGTCTACCTCCAAGGGCGTCACCTCGAGCCCGGGCAACCCGGGCGGTCGCGGCGCCGGGTCCTGGACGAGCATCACCTGGAACAGGGGGTTTCGACTCGGGTCGCGCTCCGGCCGCAGATCCTCCACCAGCCGCTGGAACGGCAGGTCTTGCTGGGCGTAGGCATCCAGGCACGCCTCCCGCACGCGCTCGAGGAGCTCGTGCACGGTCGGGTCTCCGGACAGATTGCTGCGCAGCACCAGGGTGTTGACGAACAACCCGACCATTCCTTCCAGCTCCGCTCGACCCCGGTTCGCGGTCGGTGTCCCCACGAGCAAGTCTTCCTGCCCCGTGTACCGCCACAGCAGGACGTCGAACGCCGCCAGCAGCACCATGAAAAGGGTCGAGCCCTCGCGTCGGGCGAGCTTGCCCAGCTCATGGGTCAGGTCGCGGGCCACGGCAAACGAATACTGGGCGCCGCGATGCGTCTCCACGGACGGGCGCGGGCGGTCCGTTGGCAGCTCTAGAACCGCCTGGGCTCCGAGGAGGCGCGCGCGCTCTCTCTCCAGTCCTCGAACCAGCACGTCGTCTCGCAGCCACTCGCGGTGCCAGTGTGCGAAGTCCCGGTACTGCACGGGCAGCGAAGGTAGCGAGGGCGAACGCCCGCTCGAGAAGGCGGCGTAGAACACACCCAGCTCGCGAGCCAGCACGTCCATGGACCAGGCGTCGGACACGATGTGGTGCGTGAGCAGCAGGAGTGCGTGCTCTTCCGGTTCCAGCCGGTACAGCACGGTCCGGAACAGCGGCCCGCTCCCCAGGTCGAATCCCCGACGAGCCTCCTCGCCCATCAGGGTCCCCAGCCGCTCTGGCGCGTTGCCCAGGTCCACGACGGCCAACGGGACCCGGACTCGCTCGGCGACGATCTGCACGGGATACCCGTCGACGCTGGCGAACGTCGTCCGCAGGGATTCGTGCCGCGCCACGACTGCCGCCAGCCCCCGCTCCAACGGCCCCATCTGCAGCGGACCGCGGATCCTGAAGGCCACCGGGATCACGTAGGCCGCACTCCCGGACTGGACCTGGTCCAGCAGCCATTGCTGCAGCTGCGAGAACGAGACCTCGGCGGTTCCCCGGTTTGGCTCGGCGAGCAGCGGAGGGCCGGCCGGGACGCCCTCCGACGACGCCCGCAGCGCCTCGATGCGCCTCGCCAGCTGCGCCACGGTGAGTGCGCTGAACACGTCACGCACGGCCAGCTCCACTCCGAGGGTCCGACGTACCCGCGATGCCACCCGCGTCGCCAGCAGCGAGTTTCCGCCGAGGTCGAAGAAATTCTCCTCCACCCCTACGCTCTCGACGCCCAGCACCTCCGCCCAGATCGCCGCCACGACCTTCTCCGTCGCGCTTCGCGGGGGCGCGAGGTCGGCCCGGCTCGCGGTCTCGGGGACTGCCGTGGCAGCGAGCGCCTTGCGATCCACCTTGCCGTTCGGCGTGAGGGGCATGCGCTCGAGGAACACGAACGCGGAGGGGACCATGTACTCCGGAAGCCTCGTGCCCAGGAAGCCCTTCAGCTCGAGGGCGGCCGAGGGACCTCCACCCTCCGCCACCACGTAGGCTACGAGGCGTATCGTGCCGTCTGCGCCCCTCTGGCCCAGTACCACGCTCCGACGAACGGCCGGGTGCTGGTCCAGGATGGCCGCAATCTCACCCGGTTCCACGCGGGCGCCACGCACCTTGACCTGGTCGTCGAGGCGACCGGAGATCTCCAGGATTCCGTCGGCGCGGAACCGCCCCCGGTCTCCCGTGTGATAGAGAAGGTCCCCCTCGTCGGGCCGGACCGGGTTCGGCCGGAATCGTCGCGCGTTCTCCTCCGGTACATTGACGTAGCCGCGGGTGCGATACGGCGTCCGGATGACGATCTCCCCCCACTCTCCGACGCCGCAGGGACGCCCCCCGTCCGCCAGCACCAGCGCTTGCGACTGCGGGAGCGGCCGCCCCACGGGCTGGACTCCCTCGCCGGGCTCATCCGGCACCAGGTAGAAGCACTTGGCCAACGTGGTCTCGGTCGGGCCGTAGAGATTGACGATCTGCGCCGAGGTGCCGAAGGCCGCCCGCCAGCGCTGGACGAGGGGACCGCCTAACGGCTCTCCCGCGAAGAACACCCGCTTGAGCGAGCCCAGGGACACCCCTTCCGGCGGCGCCAGCAGCCAGGTGTCCGCGAGGGTGGGCACCGTGTGCAGCGTGGTGATCCGCTCGCGCTCCAGCCAGGGCAGGACGCGCTCCGCCCCCAGCTCCTCGGGGTCGTCGGGCAGACAGAGGGTGGCCCCGCTCGTGAGGGGAAGGAAGATCTCCCGGAGCACGACGTCGAACGACAGTCCCGTGAGCTGCGAGGACCGATCACCCGGGCCCACTCCGAACGTGGTCCGTTGCCACGCGAGGAAGTGGCTCAGTCCCCGGTGGGTGCCGAGGACGCCCTTGGGCACGCCGGTCGTCCCTGAGGTGAAGAAGACGTAGGCCGCGTCGTCGCCCCCCAGACCTGGCAGCGTCACCATCTCGGCAACGTCCGGCGGCTGCTTCAACTGCGCGCTCGCGAGATCCACGGACAGGAGGGCGCCCCAGCTCCGCTCCGCCCACCAGTCCCCGCGGTCTTCCTCCCCGCTCAGCCTCACCAGATGCTTCGCCCCCGCTTCCCGGCACATCAGGCGCTGGCGATCGACGGGAAGTCGCCGATCGAGCATCAATGCGACGCCCCCGGCGAGCAGGGTCCCCAGGAGGCTCGCGATCAGCCCGAAGCCAGGCCGGCCGTCGAGCGCCACCACCTCGCCGTTCTGGCATCCGCGGGCCCGCAGGGCCAGCGCCACTGCGCGGACACGCGCCTCCAGCTCGACGTAGGTCATGGTCCGCTCGTGCTGGCTCAACGCGGGCGCCTGGGGTGAGCGCGCGGCCCACGAGACGAACGAGGTGGCGACCGGCGGGAAATCCTCCCTCGCCAACCACTCGGATTGATCGGGCAGGACAGCGTGCGCCTCCGGCGCGACGAGGGACAGCCGGTCGAGAGGGACGTCCGGCCGGGCCACCACCTGATCCAGGATGGTCGGGATCTGCTGCAGCAGGCTAAGGATCGTCGCGGGATCGAAGCGAGAGAGCTCGTACGAGAGGCTCAGGCGCAAACGGTTGCCGGTGTTGATCCGGAGGTGGAGCGGGTAGCCCGCCTGCGCCCAGAAGCTGATACCGGCTGCGGAGTCCTCAGGCAAGCCTGCGCAAGGGGCCTCATCCGGCGAGTCGCCCTCGAAGGTCACGAGGCTCTCGAATAGGGGCGTCCCCCGGAGCAGGCCGCTCCAGATCCTTCCCTGGGCGAGCGGGGCGTGTTGATACACCCGGATCTCAGCCTCGATCTCCTGCAGCCGCCCGACCCCGGCCAGGAACGTGTCCCCTTCGGCAAGGCAGACGCGGAGGGGCAGCGGCGTGGCGAAGAGGCCCACCATGGAGTCGATTCCGGCCATCGTGGGAGGTCGGCCGGAGAAGACGGCCCCGAAAAGAACGTCGTGCTCGCCACATCGACGACCGAGAATGAGCGCCCAGGCGGCGCGGAAGACCGTCCCGAGCCGCAACTGGCGCTCCTGGGCCAGGGACCGGAGGGCCACCGCCATCGCCTCGGGCAGTTCGAGGTGCTCCTCTTGGATGCCAGCCTCCCTTGCCGCCGGATCCACGCCTTCCAGGCGAGCCGGTGCAACGAAGCCATCGAGCAGGCGCCGCCAGAACGCCTCTGCCTCCGTGGAATCCTTCCCTAGAAGCCACCCTACGTAGTTACGGTAGGAGGAGACGGCCGGCAATTCCGGTTCCGCCCCACGGACGAATGCGTCGTAGCAGGCGGCAACCTCCCGCCTCAGGTTGGCGGCCGACCATCCGTCCAGGAGGATCGGGTGAAAGCTCCAGACGCACTGGTGTTCATCATCCGCCGTGCGGATCAGGGCCATTCGCAGGAGAGGGCTCTGGCCTACATCGAAGGGCTGACCACGGTCCGCGGCCAGAAAGCTCCCGAGCGCCTTCTCTCGCTCGGCGGCGGGACGCTCGCGCCAGTCTTCGTCGCGCCAGGCGAGCGCCGCCCCTCGCCGAGCGACCTGGGATGCTTGCTCCCCGGGATTCCACGTGAAGACGGTCCGGAGAACGGTATGCCGGTCCACCACGCGTTGCCAGGCCCGCCTGAGGCATCCGACGTCCAGGCGGCCACGGTAGACGGTCGCGCGCTGTTCGACGAACGCGCGTGGCTGCCCCGCGGCGAACGTCAGGAAGAGCAGCCCCTCCTGCGCCGGCGTGAGCGGATACGTGCCTTCGATGTCGCTGTCCATCACGGCCGTGCAGCCTCGGGTCTCCGGGACTTCCCTGCTGTCTTCAGAGCTCTCAGGGCCCCGCCGGCCCGCCGGCCCGACGCAGGCTGAGCGGCGTCATGTCGGTCCAGTTGTCCTTCACCCAGGCGAGGCAGTCCGTCTTCGGCCCGTCCTTGCCCGCCTCGCGCCAGCCTCTGGGAATCGCCTTGTCGGCCGGCCAGATCGAGAACTGCCCCTCGTGGTTGACGACGACCACGTACCGGGTCGTGTCCTCCGACTCCTCTCGTTCCATCGGAATCCTCCAACAGCGCGGACAGCGCGTCCCATG
>Ga0315283_10004587_pt1 | contig 12056 bp, 11 predicted proteins | sample YL17G09_0_MG_FD_204541 | JGI IMG/M metagenome (GOLD analysis project Ga0315283, IMG submission 204541) | Sediment microbial communities from Yellowstone Lake, YNP, Wyoming, USA - YL17G09_0 | ecosystem: Environmental > Aquatic > Freshwater > Lake > Sediment | place: USA: Wyoming | collected...
CGTGTCACTGACGGTCAGGATGTAGCAGTGCGCGACCGCGGGCGACAGCTTCTTGTGCTCGGTGTGACTCATGCCCCGATTATGGATCGGGATCCGGGGTTCGGGACTCGGGAATGACGGCGTCGCGCCTCAAACTGACCGGACAAGGTCGCCTGGTGTACGATTCCTTCTGCTGGAGGAGTGCATGAAACGCCTGGCAACGTTGGTAGCGGTGCTGTTTACGGTGGGGATGCTGTCTGCCGGGCCGGCGGCCCAGGCGGGCAAGACGGCCACGGGCAAGGCCCCGCAGGCGACGGCGGACGCGGCGAAGCAGGCGAAGCTCGACAAGGCCGCCACGGAGAAGCGTCAGAAGGACGCGACCGCGTGGGTGGCCGCGACCCTGAAGAAGATGACGCTCGACGAGAAGATCGGGCAGCTCCTGTTCCCGTCCATCAACGCCGCGTTCCTGAGCACCGACACCGAGGAATACCAGAAACTGCTCCACCTGGTCCGCGACCTGAAGGTCGGCGGCTTCCACGTGTTCGGCAGCGGCGAAGCGATGCCGGCCGTCATGCTGAACCCGGTCTGGGGGAGCAGCGGCAGCGCCTCGCGCAAGGGCGAACCCTACGCGGCTGCGGTCCTGCTGAACCGCCTGCAGTCGGAATCGGCCATTCCGCTACTCACGTCCGGCGATTTCGAAGGCGGCGCGGCCTACATCCTGAACGGCGCGACGCGCCTGCCGCGGGCGATGGCCATCGGCGCCACCCGCGACACCGGGCTCGCCTACCAGGCCGGCGTGGTCGGGGCCACCGAAGCGCGCGCCGTCGGCGTCAACATCGACTTCTACCCGGTCGTCGACGTCAACAACAACCCGCGCAACCCGATCATCAACATCCGCTCGTTCGGCGAGGATCCCGCTCTCGTGTCCGAGATGGCGCTCGCCTACATCAAGGGCATCCAGTCGACCGGCGCGTTCGCGACGGTGAAGCACTTCCCCGGACACGGCGACACGGCCGTCGACACGCACCTCGGCCTGGCGATCATCAATCACCCGCGCGAGCGCCTCGACAAGGTCGAGTTGGTGCCCTTCAAAGCCGCCATCGACGCGGGCGTGGACGCGGTCATGTCCTCGCACATCATCCTGCCTGCGCTGGATCCCACGCCGGGCATCCCTGCGACGCTCAGCCGCCCGATCCTGACGGGCCTGCTGCGCGGCGAGCTGACGTTCAAGGGCCTCATCTTCACCGACTCGATGACGATGGACGCCATCTCGAAGGGGTGGGGCGCTGACAAGTCGGCGGCGATGGCCGTGAAGGCGGGCGTCGACTTCGTGCTGCACTCGCCCGACGACGATGCGGCATTCAAGGGGATCAAGGCGGCCGTGCAGACCGGCGAGATTACGGAAACGCAGATCACCGCGTCGGTCGAGCGCATCCTGCGCGCGAAGGCGCGCCTGGGTCTGCACACGAACCGCCTGACGGACATCTCCGCGATAGCGACGACGTTCGGCGGGCGCGCGCACGCGAAGGTCGCGCAGGAGATCAGCGACAAGGCGTTCACGCTCATCAAGGACGAGAAGAGCCAAGTGCCGATCAGGGCGGGGCGCGAGGCGAACATGCTTTACCTGTCGGTGCTGGACTACGCGTCGGGCTGGCGCGAGAGCGTGCCGAGCCGCGTGATGATCCCCGAGCTCAAGAGCCGCTGGCCGAACCTGACGTCGATCGAAGTCACCGATCGCACGACACCGTCGGAGTACGAGCTCATCCGCGCCCTCGCACGCCGCGCCGACGTCGTCATCGCCGGCGTCTTCGTGCGCATCGCGTCCTACAGCGGGCGCATGGATCTCAGCGCGGCGCAGACGACGCTGCTCGACGCGATCGCAGCGCAGAACAAGCCGTTCGTCACGGTGTGCTTTGGCAACCCGTACACGTCCACGTTCCTGCCGAAGCTGCCGGCCGTGGGCCTGACCTACGAGTTCTCGGACTTCAGCGAGCGCGCGGCCGTGAAGGCGATCGCCGGCGAGATCCCGATCGGCGGGAAGCTGCCGATCAGCCTGCCGGGGATGTTCCCGATCGGACACGGGCTGACGCGGGCGTGGAAGTAGGCGGGCAGGGAGCTCCTTTGACGATCCAGCCTGCCGTCAGCCACGTGCGACGCGCGCGCATGCTGGGCACCGGTGTGGCGGCGATCAATGACGTCGTCACCAGCGCGGAGATGGACGTCCGCCTCGGGCTGGCCCCGGGCACGGTGGAACGGCGCACCGGCGTCGTGTCGCGCTACGTGGAGACCAGGAAGAGCGCCGCGGAACTGGGAGCGGAGGCGGCCCGCCGCGCGCTCGAGGCCGCCGGTCTGGGCATCGAGGACATCGACTGCCTGGTCGGAGCCAGCGGGACGCCTGACCAGGCCATGCCGTGCAACGCCGCGCTGATGCGGCGCGCGCTCGGGCACGACCACCACGCGATCCCGGCGTTTGACGTGAATGCCAGCTGCCTGAGCTTCCTGGTCGCGCTCGATACGCTGTCGTACCTCATCGACGCGGGCCGCTACCGCCGGGTGCTCATCGTGTCGGCCGACATCGCGTCGTGCGGCCTCGACTGGAGCCACCTCGAAGAGAGCGGCATCTTCGGCGACGGCGCGGCGGCCGTCGTGCTCGGCCACGCGGAAGACACCGGATCGGCGGTCGTCGCCAGCGCCTTCGCCACCTTCAGCGACGGTGCGCACCTTTGCGAGATCAAGGGCGGAGGCTCACGGTACCATCCCAGCCGTCTCACGGAGGCGTTCGCGCCGCTCACGATGTTCCGCATGGATGGCGCCGCGGTGTTCCGCCTGGTCGGCGGCGAACTGCCGGCGTTCACGCATGATCTGGTCCGGGCGGGCGGCGTCTCGCTCGAGCGCATCCGGGTCGTGGTCCCGCACCAGGCCAGTGCCCACGCGCTCCAGTTCACGCGGCGCCGCCTTCGCCTGCGCGCCGATCAGATGGTGGATATCTACGCCGACCACGGGAACCAGGTCTCGGCCTCGCTCCCCTCGGCGTTGCACGCGGCGATCGCGACGGGCCGGCTCCGGCGCGGCGACCACGCGCTGCTCGTCGGCAGCGGAGCCGGGGTGAGCCTGGGCGGAGCCGTGCTGTGCTACTGAGGCGGTCGCCGCGGGCGGGAGCGCGGCGCCCATGACGCCTCCGCGGGTGGCCGTGCACTGGCTGCGTGTGGGCCGCTGCCGGCACCCCGAATGGGTGACACTGCGCGGCGGCGCGTGGGGACCCGTGGATTTTCCCGCGCACTGCGCGCTCATCGTCCACCCGTCGATGGGCCCGATCCTGTACGACACGGGCTACGCCGATCACTTCGAGGAAGAAACCCGTTCCCTCCCCCAGGCCCTGTATCGCTGGCTGACGCCGGTGCGCCTGCCGGCTGACGAGCGGCTCGCGGCGCAGCTTGCGCGGCACGGCGTCGGGATGGACGATGTCAGCCGCGTGCTGATCTCGCATCTTCACGCCGATCACGTCGCCGGACTCCGCGATCTGCCGAACGCGCGATTCACGGCGCTTCGAGACGATGTGTCGGCGAACCTCGGCCGCACGGGTTGGGGAGCGCTGCGTCGCGGGTTCCTGCCGGGGCTGCTGCCCGCCGACTTCGGCGCGCGCCTCGATCTCGCCGACGACCGAGGCGTCGCCGATCTCGGGGCGCGGTGGGCGCCGTTCGATCGAGGCTACGACCTGCTGGGCGACGGCAGCGTCATCGGCGTGCCTCTGCCCGGCCATAGCCCGTCGCAACTCGGCGTCGTCGTGTGGAGTGACGAGGGCCAGCCCGTCATGTTCGTCGCAGATGCATGCTGGTCCACGCGTGCATGGCGCGAGAACCGGCGCCCGTCGGCGCTTGCCCGTCCGATCATCCACGACTGGAAACGGTACTGCCAGACGCTGGCCGGCCTTCACACGCTGGGCTGCGGCCGGCCTGACCTGCGCATCCTGCCCTCGCATTGCCGTGAGGCGTGGGCCGGGATGTCGTCCGGCGCCCGTGACGACAACCATGCGTAACGCGGCCCTCGCGTGCCGGACCTTCGCGCAGGCGCGCTGGGGGCTGCGCTTCGGCGAGCGGGACGCACTGCTGCGCTGGCAGCACAGCCGCATTGAGCGGTTTGTTCGAACCGCGCTTCCCTCGGTGCTGTTCTACCGTGACCACGCGGGCGCCAGGCTGGATCAACTGCCCATCGTGGACAAGGCCACGGTGCGCTCGAATTTCGCGGCCTTCAACAACCGCGGGATCGAGCTCGAGCGCGCCCTCGACGTCGCCCTCGCGGCCGAACGCGATCGCGACTTCGCGCCGACTATCGGCGGCGTGACGGTGGGGCTGTCCAGCGGCACGTCGGGCGCGCGAAGCGTGTTCCTCGTGAGCGCCCAGGAGCGTCATCGCTGGGCGGGCCTGGTCCTTGCGCGCCTGCTCACCTCGTCCTCGTTGGGGCAGATCATCGAGCCCTGGCGTCCGCCTTTACGGATCGCCTTCTTCCTCCGCGCGAACAGCAACCTGTACGAATCGGTCAAAAGCCGGCGCATCCGGTTTGCGTTTTACGACCTGACCGAGCCGTTCGACGAACATGTACGGCGGCTCAATGCCGGCGCGCCGCACGTGCTGGTGGCGCCACCAACCGTGCTTCGCCGACTGGCCGGCGCGGCGCTCGAGGGTGTCCTGCGGATCGTGCCCGCGCAGGTCGTGTCGGTGGCCGAAGTGCTTGAGCCAGACGATCGCACGGTGATCGGCCGCGCGTTCGGCGTGCCGATCCAGGAGGTCTACCAGGCGTCCGAAGGCTTCCTGGGAGTGACGTGTCCCGCAGGGCGTCTGCACCTGAACGAGGAGTTCCTGCACGTCGAGCCTGAGTGGCTCGACGACGATCATCGTCTCTTCAGACCCATCGTCACCGACTTCACGCGGACGTGCCAGTTCGTGGTGCGGTACCGCCTCGATGACGTGCTGCGGGCCGCCGATGGCCCGTGCCCATGCGGCCGGGTCGCCAGGAGCCTCGAGGCCGTTGAGGGCCGTTCCGACGAGGTGCTGTGGTGGCCGTCGATGAGAGACGGTGACGCGCGCCCGGTGTTCCCGGACGTAGTGCGGCGATCGATGGCGCTGGCGGGGGTCGCCATCAACGACTACCGGATCGAGCAGCGCGGACCTGTCTGGGCCGTGGGACTCGACACCAGCGCGGTCCACGAAGGCGCGGCCCGTGCGGCCGTGCGGCACGAACTGGACGCGCTGTGTGTCAGGCTCGGCCTTCAGCCGCCGGCGCTGCGCTTCGAGCCCTGGACGCCCTGGCCGCCCCTGGCCAAGCGTCGCCGGATTCGCTGCGTCGAGCGGCCGGCTCTGCGCGAGGTGGTGGCATGAGGATGCTCGTCACCGGAGCCGCGGGCTTCGTCGGCGGGCGCTTCATGGCGCGCTTCCGCGATCGGCCCGGCGTGTCCCTGCACGGCGTCGGACGCAGGCTGCTTGGCGGCGACAACTACACCGCCCTCGATCTCGCGGAGCCATTCGACGTTCCTTTCTCGGCCGATGTCGTGATCCACGCCGCCGCGCGCGCGACGCCGTGGGCGAAGCGGCGTGACTACGAGCGCGACAACGTGCTGGCCACCAGCCGCGTGATCGACTTCTGCACGCGGCGGGGCCTGCCTCGACTGATCTACGTGTCGTCCAGTTCGGTCTATTACCGCCCCGGTCATCAGCTCGGCCTCACCGAGCAGTCGCCGATCGGCCCACTGTTCGTCAACGACTACGCCGCGACGAAGCATGCCGGCGAGGAACTGGTGCGCGCGTATCCCGGCCGGTGGGTCATCGTCCGCCCGAGAGCGGTCTTCGGGCCAGGGGACACGGTGTTGTTCCCGCGCATCCTGGCCGCGGCGCGAGCGGGGAAGCTGCCGCTCATCACAACCGCCGGCCCGCCGGCGATCGGCGATTTGATCTACATCGACACGCTGGTCGACTACCTGTTCACGGTCGCCACGCGCCCCGACGTCGCGCCAAGCTACAACCTGACCAACAACGAGCCGGTGGTCATTCAGGACTTCCTGCTCGACGTCTTCGCGCGCCTGGGACTGCCAGCCCCGACCAGACGCGTGTCCCTGCGAACGGCGATGGCCGCCGCAGCGGTCACGGAAGCGGTGTACCGGGTGCTGCGCCTGCCGGGTGAGCCCCCGATCACGCGCTTCGGCGTCGGTGTGTTTGCGTGGTCGAAGACCTTCGACGTCACCAGGGCTCTGACGGATCTGGGCCCGCCCTCCGTCACGCTCGCCGACGGCGTGGAGGCGTTCGTGCGCTGGCAACGGGAGCAGCCGGCATGATCGCGGCGGCGCTGGCTGCGGCGTACCTGGCCCTGCTGCTGCTGAAGGCGTGGCTCGCCCTGCGGGCCGCTGGCCGCGCGCCAAAGCCTGCTGGCGCGGATCTGTCGCGCGTCGTCATCGTGCAGCCGGTGCTCTCCGGAGATCCCGGGCTTGAAACCACGCTGGCGGATAATCTCCGCACCCTGCCGACGGCGCGGTTCGTCTGGGTGGTGGATGAAGACGACGCCGCGGCCCGAGAGATCTGTGGAAGCTCGAGAGACCAGTTCGCAGGGACGCGCATCGAGATCCTGGTCGTGCCGCCTCCTCCGGATGGAGAAAACCCGAAGCTCTTCAAGCTGGAGCGGGCGCGCGTCGCACTCGGAGACGACGTGCTCCTGGTGCTAGACGACGACACACGCATGCCGGCGGCCAGCCTGCTGGCGCTGCTCGACGGGTTGGATCGGAGCGCATTATCGACCGGCCTGCCCGGCTGCCTCGATGACGGCCGCTGGCCGTCGCGGCTGCTGGCCCAGTTCGTGAACAACAACGCCGCGCTGACCTATCTGCCGCTGCTGAACATCCTGCCACCGGTCACGATCAACGGCATGGCGTACGCGATGCGAAGCGGGACCGTCACCGCGATCGGCGGGTTCGGTTCGATCGCGCGGTCGATCACCGACGATCTGGCCGTTGCCCGCCTCGTGATGGCGACAGGCCGCACGATCTGTCAGACGGCCTCGCCCGTCTGGGTGCAGACCACCGTGAGGGACGGCCGTCACTACGTGCGGCAGATGCACCGGTGGTTCGTGTTCGCGTGGCTCCTGCTGCGCCGGCAGCCGCCGGGCGTGCAGGCCCTGGTCTCGGTGCTGCACGGTGCGCCGCCCGTCCTGCTCTGGGCCGCAGGCGCGGTGATGGCGCTCGATCCGACGCCGGCCGCCATCGTTGCCTTCGCCGCCGCACTGGTGCTGCGCGCGCTCGTGCTCATCCTGCTGCAGCTGCGGATCTACGGCCGCGCCGTGCATCAGCCGCTGTTCTCCGTCGCGAGCGAGCTCCTGCAACCTCTGCACATCCTGCATGCCCTGCTTCAGCGCACGATCGTCTGGCGCACGCGCTGCTACCGCGTCCGGGACGACCAGACGTTCGAGGCGGTGCCATGAGCCTGCCGCTTCAGGTGGCGTTCATCACCGGGCAGAGCGATCCCGGGCGTTGTGCGCTCAGCCCGGCACAGGAGGCGTTTCTGGACACGCTGCCCGTGCCGGCCGCGGGACGAGTCCGCCGGAACTTCCCCTACGCCGCCGACACGCCGCCGCACCGCAAGGCGCATGTCATCCAGGCGAGCTGGCACAACGCCCGGCAGTATCAGGCGTCGCGCGCGCCGGCGTTCGGCGACCGTCATCGTCTCGCCGTGCTCCAGTTGATCGCGGGCGCGGACCATACTGTGCTGCTTGCCGGCAGCTGCGGGCTGGAACTGCTGGCCAACCTCAACCTGCCGGACCCCGCGCTTTGCCGCCTGCATGTGTTCGCCTACGGCCCCGTCGCGCGGCATCGGCCGGCATGCGAGACGTACGTGGTCCGCGGCCGTCGTGACTGGATTGCCCGCGCGTGGGGCCGGTCCGCGGATCTCCTCGTCGACGCCGGCCACATGGACTACCTCCAGAACGCCGAGGTGCGGGCGAGCTGCCAGGCCTTCGTGGCCCGCTGCATGGCTCGCGCGGATGGAGGCGCCCTGTGAGCCGAGCCCGCGTCGACCTGGTGTCGCCGCCGATGAGCGGGCACCTGCATCCGCTCCTGGGCATCGGCCGCCGGCTGGCCCGCGATGTCGACGTGCGGGTGATCAGTTCCGGCGCCGCCCAGCCGGAGATTGCCGCCGCCGGGCTTGCCGGGCAGCCGCTGATGGCGGGCGCCGACGAGCTGATCAGCGCGATCGTCAACCCGCCGCACGCGGTCGGCAGCAATCCATGGCGCCTCTACAAGCAGTTCCGATCGAACCTCTCCATGCTCGAACGATTCCGGGCCGAGCTGCTCGATCTGTGGCAGGAGGACCCGCCGCAACTGGTGATCGCGGACTTCGTCGTGCCGGTGGCCGGGAGCGCGGCGCTGGAGCGCGGGATTCGCTGGTGGACGACCATCCGGTCGCCGTGCGCCATGGAGACGCCGGACGGTCCGCCCGGGTACCTCGGCGGGTGGAAGCCGTGGCCTGGTCTGGCCGGGCGCGTGCGTGACGCCGCCGGCCGCGCCGCGATCCGAACCTTCAAGCGGGGCGTGCACCGGCTGAACCGCGAGACGCTGCGACGGCTGGGGTTTCCGGCGGTCTACCGGCCGGATGGGTACGAAGCGATCTACTCAGCGGATCGTGTGCTGGCGCTCGGCCTGGCGGAGCTCGAGTTTCCGCGACGCTACCCGCCGGTGCTCGAGTTTGTCGGGCCGGCGCTGTACACGCCGCCGAACGATGCCGCCCCGCCCCCGTTCGTGGACGGTGGCGTGCACGTGCTGGTGACGCTCGGCACCCACGTGTCGTGGCGCAAGGACGCGGTGGCAGCCGCCGTGCTCCGCGCGGCTCGCGAGCTGCCCGGCATCGAGTTCCACTTCAGCGACGGCCATCGAGCCAGCCAGCGCCGCGAGTCCGAGGGCAACATGCACCGGCTCGGGTTCGTCTCCTACGCCCGGGACCTGTCCCGGTACGACCTGGTCGTGCATCACGCGGGAGCCGGGGTCGTGTCGCAGACCCTGGCGGCCGGCACCCCGGCCATCGTCCTGCCGGTGGACTACGACCAGTTCGACAATGCTGCCCGGCTCGAGGTCGCCGGCGTCGGCCTGCGCCTGCGGCGGCTCGACGACCTGCCGCGGCTTGTCACTCGGGCACTGGGCGACGCGGACATGCGATCGCGCTGCCGGCGCATGCAGGCGCTGCTCGCCGCGGGCTCCGCCGAGGAGCGCGTCGCCGCGATGGTGGCCGAGACGCTGCGCGCGCGCCCGTAGGCCGCACACCTCGCCTGCGGGCGCTACTGCCTCGGCCGCACCTTCTGCAGGCGCCCGCTGACGAACGCCGCGTCGAAGTCGTCCGCATAGTGCCAGAGCAGACCGTCGCCGTCCTTGTCGACGGACACCGGCTTGCCGAGGATCTTCTCAACCTCGCCCGTGGTCATGCCCGGCTTGAGGCTCGCGAGGGATTCCGCCACGCTCCGCGACTCGGCAGCGCTGGAGGTCGAGGCGGCCGTCGGCGCCGGCCGGCCCCGCTTGGCGCCGGATGACGAGGTCCGGGGCTTCGTGCGGGCGGCGGGCTCCGGCTCAGGACGATCGTCGGTCGGCCGGGCGTTGCCGCGCCTGGTCTTTCCGCCGGCGCCATCGCGGTAGTTGAGGGCAATCTGCACGTCGAGTTTCTTGACGCGATCGACGGCCCTCGAGTGATCACCGAGCAGGTAGTTGGTGACCTTGTCTTCCGACCCGTACTTCTCGTCGAAGCGGCGCCAGAGCTCGGTGGCTTTCCCCGTATCGAAGCCCGCCTCATACGCATAACGCAGGCCGACACGGTCTGCCTGGTCTTCGAGGTCCCGGCTGTACTTGTTCTCGCGCACCAGCGAGATGCCGCCGGCGATGGCCTGCGCCGTGCCGGAGTCGGTGACCAGATCGACGCCCGCCTGGAGGAACGTGTACCACATGTCCCGCTTCATGGACTTGCGCAGGTGCTCATGTGTCACGTGGACCAGTTCGTGCCCGAGCACCACCGCCAGTTCGTCGTCGTCCATGTCCGACAGCAGGCCGGTGTAGACCCAGATCGACCCGTTCGCCATGGCAAACGCGTTCCAGTCCTTGCTCTCCACCACGTAGACCCGGAAGGCATTGCGATCGAGGTACGGCGGCATCACCCGATCCACGATGGCGCGCACCCTGTCGACCCGGCGGCCGCGCGTGGAGATCTTCATGGGGGGCGCGTCCTCGTCCTCGTCGTCGATGACCTTGCCGGCCTCCAGCCACTCGGCCTCGGCCTGGTCGGCCTGCTCGATCGACTCCTCCTCGAACATGGACGACCCGTTTTCCTTGGCGGTCACTACGCTGGCGAGGATGGCGCCGTCAGGCTGGCGGACGCCCTCCACCTTCATCTCGTCTCCGAGATCGATGTTGGGCCATCGCTTGTCAGTGAACTTCGTCCGCTCGTCCGTTCTGACGCGCTGGCCGTCGAGGACGACGACATTGCCGAATTGCCATTCGGCGTACCCCTGGAGCTTCTCCTTCTGCTGCGCCAGGGCTGGCGCAGGGGCGAAGACAATGACGCAGAACGCGGCGGCGGCAAGGCGGCGCATACAACTCCTCGAGTGCCATTCGGCACCGGCGCGGCCGTGCACGGCCGCGCCCGCATGCGCCCGGGCGGCGGCATGACAGGGGCCGTCGACTGACCCGCAGAAGAAAGGGAAACCCTATCAAAAATATACAGGGTTTCGGGCGCCGATGGTAGCGTAAGCGTGAGATCGTGCCAGCGGCGGTTCGGCGCACATCGCGTGGTTCCGCGTGCTGGCTGAGACTCGCCGATGCACGGCCAGGTGCGTCGGGTAGTCGCGAACCGCTTCGGCGTGGACCTGCGGCTGGGGGCGACCGCCTGCGTGTACCGTTCCCTGCGGTTGGCCCCGAGCCATGAAATGCCGCTGTCTACCTATTGGATGCGTGCATGACCAAGACCCGCCTCACGACAGGAGTGTTTCCATGAGAAAACTCATCGTATCTACGTTTGCGTCGCTTGACGGAATCATGCAAGCACCCGGCGGACCGGAAGAAGACCCCACTGGCGGTTTTACCCTTGGCGGTTGGATGTTCGGCTACGCGGACGAAACCACGGACATCTCAGCAGCAGGTTTCGACGGCAAGGACCGCGAGCTGGTGCTCGGGCGCAGGACTTACCAAATATTCGAAGCGTACTGGCCTTATCAGCCGGATGACCATCCGATTGCCAAGACGTTCAATGCCGCGAAAAAATATGTCGCTTCGCGCACGTTGACGATGCTCCACTGGAACAACTCGACCCTGCTCCACGGCGACGTCGTCTCGGCAATCATCGCTCTCAAGGCCCAACCGGGCCCCGACCTGCAGATGATTGGCAGCGGCAATTTGATTCACACGCTCCAGGCCGCCTCACTGATCGACGAGTACAACGTGTGGACTTTTCCAGTGGTGCTTGGGCGGGGCAAGCGCCTCTTCAGCGAGGCTGCCAAGCCATCGGCGCTTCGGCTCGTTCGCTCTCAGGTTTCGACCACCGGCGTTGTGATGAGTACCTATGTACCAGGCGGCGACATCCAGCCCGGTTCGTTCCCGAGTGCAGAGCCGAGCGAGAAGGAGTTGGCCCGACGCAAAAAGATGGCGAATGCGATGTGGTGATGTAAAGAGGAGAGTGCGCGCGAACCATTCATTCGAGCCGGCGCCACTTCGTGGCACGGCTTAATTCAGGCGTTGGGCGTCGAGAACGCAGGTCCGTGTCCATCCGTCATGCATTCGTAGGTTGGCGCAACCCTTCGCCTGGAACTTCCAGGATGAGAAGATGAACAAGTCAGGCGCAAGCCAAGGCCAGTCGGCATCGGAGCTCATCTCGAATAGAATCGCCGAACTTGGGGACTGGCGCGGGGAAACCCTCGGCAGAATGCGCAAGCTCATCCAGGAAGCAGACCCGGACGTTGTCGAGGAGTGGAAGTGGATGGGCACTCCGGTCTGGTCGCACGACGGCATCATCTGCACTGGTGAATCCTACAAAGGCAAAGTGAAGCTTACCTTCGCCAAGGGCGCGTCT
>Ga0315283_10004588_pt1 | contig 12052 bp, 10 predicted proteins | sample YL17G09_0_MG_FD_204541 | JGI IMG/M metagenome (GOLD analysis project Ga0315283, IMG submission 204541) | Sediment microbial communities from Yellowstone Lake, YNP, Wyoming, USA - YL17G09_0 | ecosystem: Environmental > Aquatic > Freshwater > Lake > Sediment | place: USA: Wyoming | collected...
CGACGATGGCGAACACCCACTGCTGCCGGATCGGGCCGTGGGGGTGCCCTGCGCAGCGAAGTAAAGGAGGAGGCTTCGGCCGCAGGCCGAGGCCGGGGGACATGAGCGGAGCAGGGCACCCCCGCGGCCTGATCCCGCGCCGATGCAGGCACGCATGGGCAAGCACAGAGGCGACCGTCCGCAATGGGCCGAATGCAGGCGTCCGACCAGGAAGCGGTTTCATTTCAGCACCACCCGAGGATCGACCACCTTGAACATCACGTCCACCAGCAGGTTGATGATCATCGTGATCGCGGCCAGGTAGACGGTGACCGCCTGGATCACCGGATAGTCGCTGCGGTTGACGGCCAGCAGCACCTCGCGACCGAGGCCGGGGATCGAGAAGAAGACCTCGATCAGGAACGAGCCGACGAACACGCCGGGCAGCGCCAGGCCGATGTTGGTCAGGATCGGGATCATGGCGTTGCGCAGCACATGCTTGAACATCACGGTGTTCTCCGTCAGACCCTTGGCGCGGGCCGTGCGCACGTAGTCCTGTCCCATCTCGTCGAGAAAGAAGCTGCGGTACAGCCGGGTCTGCGGCGCCAGCCCGACCATCACCGCCAGCAGGACGGGCAGCGGCACGTAGGTGGCCAGATTGGTCCAGACGCTGTCGCTCCAGCCCTGCACCGGGAACCAGCCGAGCTGGAAGCCGAACAGGTACTGACCGACGATGATGTAGACCAGAAAGCTGACCGACAACGCGATGGTTGTGATGACCATGATCGTGCGGTCGGCCAGCGAGCCGCGGCGGTAGGCGACCCACATCGCGATCGGCAGCGCGATCAGCACGTCCAGGACCAGGATCGGCACCATCACGGTCAGCGTGGCCGGCAGCCGGGTGGCGAACAGGTGGCCGACGGCCTCATTGGTGGCCCAGCTCTTGCCCCAGTCGAAACTCAGGATGCTCTTGAAATAGATGCCGAGCTGGACCCACACCGACTGGTCCAGCCCGAGTTGCTGGCGGATGGCCGCGATCTGCTCGGGCGTGGCGTTCAGGCCACCGAGGATCTCGGCCGGGTCGCCGCCGAAGTACTTGAACAGGAAGAACACCAGCAGCACGACGCCGAACAAGGTCGGCACCATTTGCCACAGGCGCCGGATCAGATAGGCCGCCATGACTCTCACCCCGTTTTGGGACGCGCGAGTGTAGGGCCGTGCGCCGGCGGGTCATCCCCGCGTTTGCCCGTGCCGGGCCCGAGGCCGCGGCTGGGCGTCGCTGCGGCGACCGACGGGTAAACCGGGTACGCGTGGCGCGCGGACACCGCTAGACTGCCGCGTTTGTTGCTCGCCTCCCGAGTCCATGACCCGAGCCTTTCTGCTGGCGCTGGCCACGAGCCTGATGCTGGCGTGCGGCGCCGCACCGGCGCAGCCGTCGGCCAAGGTCCTGCGCTACGCATTCCCGATCGCCGAGAGCAACTTCGATCCGGCGCAGATCACCGATCTGTATTCGCGCACGGTGGCCGGTGGCATTTTCGATGCGCCACTGGAGTTCGAATTCCTCGCCAGTCCGGCTCGCATGAAGCCCAACACCGCAGCCGCGATGCCGGAGGTGTCGGCCGACTTCCGCACCTTCACCTTCCGCATCCAGCCCGGCATCCACTTCGACAACGACCCGGCGTTCAAGGGACAGAAGCGCGAGCTGACCGCGGCCGACTACGTCTACTCGATCAAGCGCCACTACGACCCGCGCTGGAAGAGCGGCAACCTGTATACCCTCGAGAACGCCAAGATCCTCGGGCTGTCGGAGCTGCGCAAGCGGCTGATCGAGCAGAAGAAGCCGTTCGACTACGACGTCGAGGTCGAGGGCCTGAAGACGCTCGACCGCTACACCTTCCAGATCAAGCTGGGCGAGACGGATCCGCGCTTCCTCTACAACCTGGTTGGCGGCTCGTTCCTCGGTGCGCTGGCGCGCGAAGTCGTCGAGTACTACGGCGACAAGATCGGCGAACACCCGGTCGGCACCGGCCCGTACCGGCTGGCGCAGTGGACACGCAGCTCGCGCATCGTGCTGGAGAAGAACCCGAACTACCGCAACGTGACCTACGCCGAGACAGCACCTGCCGGCGATGCGCGCCTGCAGGCGCAGGTCGAAAAACTCAAGGGCCGCAAGCTGCCGATGATCGACCGGATCGAGATCGCGATCATCGAGGAACAGCAGCCGCGCTGGCTGTCGTTCCTCAATCAAGAGCATGACTTGATGGAGCAGGTGCCCAACGACTTCGCCAACGTCGCGCTGCCGAACAACCAGCTCGCGCCGAACCTGAAGAAGCGTGGCATCGGCATGGTGCGCTACCCGCGCGCCGACGTGGCCATGACCTACTTCGCGATGGAAAATCCGGTGGTCGGCGGCTACGAGGCCCACAAGGTGGCGCTGCGCCGCGCGATTTCGCTGGCCGTCGATCTGGAGCGCGAGATCCGTCTCGTGCGGCGCAACCAGGCCATTCCGGCCCAAAGCCCGATCGGGCCGCAGACCTATGGCTACGACCCGGCCTTCAAATCGGAAATGGGCAGCTACGACCTGTCGCGCGCCAAGGCCTTGCTCGACATGCACGGCTATGTCGACCGCGACGGCGACGGCTGGCGCGATCAGCCCGACGGCCAGCCGCTGCTGCTGGAGTACGCCACCCAGCCCGACCAGCAGAGCCGGCAGCTGATCGAGCTCTGGAAGAAGAACATGGATGCGCTGCGCATCCGCATCGACTTCAAGGCCGCCAAGTGGCCCGAGAACCTGAAGAGCTCGCGCGCCGGCAAGCTGATGATGTGGGGCGTCGGCTGGAGTACCGGCCCCGACGGCGAGGACTTCCTCGTCCTCGGCTACGGCCCCAACAAGGGCCAGGCCAACCACGCCCGCTTCGACCTGCCGGCGTTCAACCGGCTCTATGAAACCCAGCACACGCTGCCCGACGGTCCCGAGCGCCTGGCCGCCATGACCGAAGCCAAGAAGGTGATGGTGGCCTACATGCCGTACAAGGTCCACGTACACCGCATCGGCACCGACCTGACGCAACCCTGGGTCGTCGGCTACCACCGCAACATCTTCGTCAGCGCGTTCTGGAAGTACATCGACATCGACCTTGCTGAACTCGCGCGTCGCGCCCCCTGATTGAAAGCCTGCCGATGAAGCCGTTGATCGCCCTCGCCGCCGCGTTGACCCTCGCCGTGGCGGCCCACGCGCAGCCGAATCCGTCAGCGCAGCCCCCGAAGGTCCTTCGCTACGCCTTTCCTGTTGCCGAGACCGGCTTTGACCCGGCACGCATCGTCGACCTGTACTCGCGCATCGTCACCTCGCACATCTTCGAAGGGCTGTATGCCTACGACCACCTGGCGCGGCCGATCAAGGTCAAGCCGCTGATCGCCGACGGGATGCCTGAGTCGTCAGCCGACTTCCGCACCTGGACGGTGAAGATCAAGCCCGGCATCTTCTTTGCCGACGACCCGGCGTTTGGCGGCAAGAGGCGGGAGGTCACCGCGCAGGACTTCGTCTACGCCTACAAGCGCCCGGTCGATCCGGCCAACAAGAGCCCCATCGTTGCCGGGCTGCTCGACTCCAAGTTCATCGGGCTGGCCGAGCTTCGCGACGACGCGATCAAGAACAAGAAGCCGTTCGACTACGACAAGCCGATCGAGGGCATCCGCGCACTCGACCGCACGACGATCCAGTTCAAGCTCGAGGAGCCGCGTCCGCGCTTCATCGAGAGCCTGGCCGCGAGCGACCTGTTCGGCGCCGTCGCGCGCGAGGTGGTGGAGAAGTACGGCGACGCGATCCCGGCCCACCCGGTGGGTAGCGGGCCGTTCAAGCTGGCGCAATGGCGGCGCAGCTCGCTGATCGTGCTGGAACGCAACCCCGACTACCGCGAGGTGCGGTACGACGCCGAGCCCGCGCCCGAAGACGCCGAGGGCCAGGCGATCCTCAAGCAGCTCAAGGGCAAACGGCTGCCGATGGTCGACCGGGTCGAGGTCTCGATCATCCAGGAGACCCAGCCGCGCTGGCTGGCCTTCCTCAACGGGCAGATCGACTACATCAACGTGCCCGGCGAGTTCGTCAGCCAGGGCATGCCCAACGGCAAAGTCGCGCCCCACCTCGCCAAGAAAGGCGTCCGGGGCTTTCGCGTGCTGAATCCCGACTCCGCCTTCACCTACTTCAACATGGAAGACCCGGTGGTTGGTGGCTACACACCCGAGAAGGTGGCGCTGCGCCGCGCGATCTCGCTCGGCATGGACATCGAGCGCGACATCCGCATCGTCCGCCGCGGGCAAGCGGTCCCGGCGCAGTCGGTCGTCGTCCCGCACACGATCGGCTACGACCCCAAGTTCAAGAGCGAGAACGGCGACTTCGACCCGGCGCGTGCCAAGGCCCTGCTCGACGTGTATGGCTACGTCGATAGGGACGGCGATGGCTGGCGCGATCTGCCCGATGGCAAACCGCTGGTGCTCGAAGTCGCCACGCAGTCAGACCAGCTCACGCGGCAGTTCGACGAGTTGTGGCAGAAGAACATGGAGCGCCTCAGCGTTCGCGTGAAGTTCTTCACCGGCCAATGGCCCGAGCAACTCAAGGCTGCTCGCGCAGGCAAGCTGATGCTGTGGTCACTCGGCTCCTCGGCCGCCGGCAGCGACGGTCAGGGTGCGCTGTCGCGCCTGTATGGCCCCCAGGCCGGCAGCCAGAACCTGGCGCGCTTCAAGAACGACGAGTTCGACGCCATCTACCGGCGCATGCAGGTAATCGCCGACGGGCCCGAGCGCGAAGCCCTGTTCGAGAAGGCCAAGCTCATTTCGGTGGCCTACATGCCTTACAAGACCACCGTGCACCGCTTCAACAACGATCTCGTGCACCCGTGGCTGGTGGGGTACCGGCGCCCGCTGTTCTGGAACGAGTGGTGGCACGTGGTCGATGTCGACGATTCGAAGCGGCCGGCGCGGTGATCCGGCCGCCGCAGGGATGAAAGCCCTGCCCCGGCACGTAAGCCCCCTGTGACGTCGATTCATGAGCACGGCGGGCCGCCCCCGTGCGAAACCGCAGCGCGCAGCGCGAAGGTTGACCGATGAGTGCCCCACCCGCTTTCCGCCAGCAGCTGCTCGCCGCGATGCCTCGGCTGCGGCGCTATGCGCGCTCGCTGGCGTTCGACGTAAACAGCGCCGACGACCTGGTGCAGTCGGTGCTCGAACGCGCGCTGGGCCATTGGCGCCAGTTCGACCCGCGACGCGACATCGTGCTGTGGCTGCTGTCGATCGCGCACAACGCGCACCTCGACACGCTGCGCCGCGACCGCCGGCTCGACGTGCTGCCGCCCGAGCGCGTGACCGAAGTGCTCGACGCACGGCAGCCGCTGGGCGGCGACGCGGGCCTGCGCCTGGACCTCACCGCCGCGCTCGAGCGCCTCACCCCCGACCAGCGCAGCGCGCTGTTGCTGGTGCTGGTCGAGCAACTCAGCTACGCCGAAGCTGCCGAAGTGCTGCAGGTGCCGGCCGGCACCGTGATGTCGCGCGTCAGCCGCGCCCGCGTGGCGATGCGCGACTGGCTCGATGGCAGCACGACACTGGCCGGCAGCGTGCGCGCGGCCCCCAAACCCGATTTGCGCCGCGTCATCTAGCGGCGCCCGAGTGACCACTATGTCCCGCCCCGACGATTTCACAGACACCGACCTCAGCGCGTGGCTCGACGGCGAGCTCGATGCCGAGCGCCGCGCACAGGTTGACGCGTGGCTGCACGACAACCTCGAGGCTGGCGCGCGCGTGCGCCTGTGGGCCGCCGACCGGGATGCGCTGCGCGCGCGATGGGACCCGGTGCTCGGCGAGCCGCTGCCCGCCGCGCTGGTGGACCAGGTCTGGCAGGTGCCCGCGCTTCCACGCTGGGCCCAGGCCGCGGCCATGGCCGGGCTGCTGGTGGCCGGTGGCGTGATCGGCGCGGCCGGCATGTGGCAATGGCAAGGCCAGCGTCCGGGCAGCACGCTTGCCGCCGGCACGCCGGCCGGCTGGGTCCAGCGCGCAGGCCTCGCGCACAGCGTCTACGTGGCCGAGCCGCTGCACGCGGTGGAAGTCAAGGCGGCAGAAGAACACCTTGCACGCTGGCTCACGCGGCGCATCAACATCGAAGTCAAGCTCTACGATCTGCGCGACGAAGGCTTCGAACTCGTCGGCGGCCGTCTGCTGCCCGATGCCGGCGGCAAGAGCGCGCAGCTGATGTATGAAAACCCGCAAACGCACCAGCGCGTCACCGTCTACCTGCGCAAGCCCGACGCCGACGCGCCCACCGCCTTCCGCTACGTGCAGCAGGGCGAGCTCGGCATGTTCTATTGGGTCGAGGCGGGCGCTGGCTGCGCCTTGGTCGGCGCGCTGCCCAAGGAGCGGCTGCTGGCGTTGGCGCAGGCGATCTACAAGCAATTGCCATCGGAGCAGGGGGCCAACGCGCCCGTGCGCTGAGGGCGGCGCGCGGCCGCGGGGCAGGTGGCGGGGGTCGCCTGCCTAGAATCCCCCGATGCCCCCGTCCACCCCCGCTGCCGACGCCCTGCCTCGCAGTGCCGCGCAGCGCCTGGCCGCGCTGCACCGCTTCGTCGTTGTCACCGTGCTCGGCTTTGCGTCCGGTCTGCCGCTGGCACTGACCGGCCAGGCGATGCAGGCCTGGCTGTCGATGGAGGGCCTGGATGTGGCCACGATCGGCTTTCTCAGCCTGGTCGGCCTGCCCTACACCTTCAAGTTCCTGTGGGCACCGCTGATGGACCGCTTCGACCTGCCCTGGCTGGGGCGGCGGCGCGGCTGGCTGGTGGCCACGCAGCTGGTGTTGGCGCTGCTGCTGTTCTGGCTGGCAGGGGTGTCGCCGAAGGGTGCCACACAGGCCTTCGCGCTGCTGGCGGTGGCGGTGGCCTTCATGTCGGCGTCGCAGGACGTCGTCATCGACGCCTACCGCACCGACCTGCTGCCCTCGCGCGAGCGCGGCCTCGGCGCCTCGCTGGCGGTGGGCGGCTACCGGCTGGCGATGATCCTGTCGGGCGGCATCGCGCTGATCTGGACCGACGCCCAGCAGGGCGGCGGCTGGAGCTGGCCCGAGGTCTACCGCTTGATGGCCGGGCTGATGGTCGCGGCCGCGGCGGTCTCGGCCACGCTGCTGCCCAAGCTGGCCGCACCACCGGCTGCGCCGGCCAGCGGCGAGTCGATCCGCCACGACCTGTTCGGCTTCCTGGCCGTGGTGGTGGCGGTTGGCGTCGGTTACGCCGTCACCGACCGGGTCGTCGCGCCGGCGTTGCACACGCTGATGGCACCGCTGTGGCAGGGCAGCACGCTCGGCACTGCGCTGCAGGGCCGCTGGGCCGACCTGGCCGCGCTGCTGGTCGGCATCGCGATCACCTTGCCATTGGCGGCCTGGGCCGCGCGACGCGCAAAGTTCGAAACGCTGCTGTCGGGTCTGGCCAACTACTTCAGCCAGCCCGGCGCCGTGGCGTTTCTGCTGTTCATCGTGCTCTACAAGCTGGGCGACGCGTTTGCCGGCTCGCTGATGACGCCGTTCCTGTTGACGAGCATGGCCTTCAGCCCGGCCGAGGTCGGCCTGGTCAACAAGGTGATCGGCCTGTGGCTGACGATCGCCGGTGCGCTGGTCGGCGGCGCGCTGATGTTGAAGCTCGGCCTGTGGCGCTCGCTGCTCGCGTTCGGTGTGCTGCAGATGGCCAGCAACCTGGGCTTCTGGTGGCTGGCCGTGAGTGGCAAGGGTCTGATGCCGGGCCTGGTGATCCCGGCTTTCGACTGGGCGATCGTCAAGCTGGCCGCGCCGACACCGGTCGACGGCGGCCTGCTGATGGTGATCGCCTTCGAAAACCTGTCGGGCGGCATGGGCACCGCGGCCTTCCTGGCCTTCCTGATGAGCCTGTGCAACCAGCGCTTCACGGCCACCCAGTTCGCGCTGCTGTCGGCCTTTGCCTCGGTGGGGCGGGTGTGGGTCGGGCCGCTGGCCGGCGTGCTGGCCGAGAGCATCGGCTGGCCATCGTTCTTCATCGTGTCCACCGTGGCTGCCCTGCCGGCGTTGGCCATGCTGTGGTGGCTGCGCGCCAGCGTGCGCGCGCTGGAAGCTTGACCTCGAACCAGGACCTGAGCCGATGAACCTGCCCGGATTCCGCACCGACGCGCAGTTCGCGCTGCCTCACGGCAGTGGCTGCGGTTGTGCGCTGCACTCGCGGCGCCTGTTCAGTGCGGCCGTGCTCGCGGGCGGCGCGGGTTTGGCGCTGCCGGCCCTGGCACAACAGGCCGCGCAGGCGGACGCCGGCGTGCGCGCCGACGTCGGGAACGAAAGCACGTTCACCAGGCTGGTCTCGGCCGAGCAAGTCGAACAGGCGGCGGCGCAGCAGTACGCGCAGATGATGCGCAGCGCCGCCGACCAGCGTGCGCTCGGCCCCGCCAGCCACCCGCAGGTGCAGCGTCTGCGCGCGATCGCGCAGCGCATCATCCCGTTCGCCGAGGTGTGGAACCCACGCGCCAAGCAGTGGCGCTGGGAAGTCAACCTGCTCGGCAGCAAGGACCTGAATGCCTTTTGCATGCCTGGCGGCAAGATCGCCTTCTTTCACGGCATCCTGGCCCAGCTGCAACTCGACGACGACGAGGTGGCCGCGATCATGGGCCACGAGATGGCGCATGCGCTGCGCGAGCACGCCCGCGAGCGCATGGGCAAGACGGCGGCCACGCGCATCGGCGCCACGGTGCTGTCGGCCTTCCTGGGCCTGGGTGGCACCGGCGACGCGCTGCTCAGCATGGGCGGACAGCTGCTGACGCTGAAGTTCAGCCGCGAAGACGAGAGCGAGGCCGACATCGTCGGCATGGACCTCGCCGCCCGCGCCGGCTACGACCCGAAAGCCGGCGTCACGCTGTGGCAGAAGATGCTGGCCACCAACAAGGGGGCTCCGCCGCCGTTCCTGTCGACGCACCCGAGCGGCGCGACACGCATCCAGGACATCGAGGCCAAGCTGCCCAAGGTCGCGCCGCTGTACGCCAAGGCCGACAAGCCGTCACAGCGCTTCGGGCCGCCGGCCAAGCCGGCCGCGTCGGCAGGTGCGTCGGCGGCGGGCCGCTGAATCACACGACGCACGTGCGACCGTTCACAGCTTGAAGCCGTAGTCGATGACCAGCGGCGCGTGGTCGGAAAAGCGCTGGTCGAGATAGATGCTCTCGCGCTGCGCCTTGGCCGCAATGCCCGGCGTGGCCAAGTGGTAGTCCAGGCGCCAGCCGACGTTCTTGGCCCAGGCCTGGCCGCGGGTGCTCCACCAGGTGTATTGCTCGGGCCTGGGGTTGAGCGTGCGAAACACGTCGACCAGCCCGATCTGCCCGATCAGCTTGGTCAGCCAGGCTCGCTCCTCCGGCAGGAAGCCGCTGTTCTTCTGGTTGCTCTTCCAGTTCCTCAGGTCGATCTCCTGGTGAGCGATGTTGATGTCGCCGACCAGGATGAACTCGCGATGGGTCTTGAGCCTGGCCAGATGCGGGTAGATCCTGGCCAGGAAGCGGAACTTGGCGGCCTGGCGCTCCTCGCCCGACGACCCACTCGGGAAGTAGCAGCTGATGACGCTGAACTTTCGCCTTGCGGTGTCGTAGCGAGCCTCGACATAACGGCCTTCGGCGTCGAACTCCTTCGCGCCGAAGCCGATGATCACGTCGCTCGGCGTCTTGCGCGTGTACAGGCCCACGCCGGAGTAGCCCTTCTTCTGCGCAAAGTGAAAGTGCCCGCGCAGCCCGGCCACCTGCTCGAAGCGGCCGGCCACGTCGTCGGCCTGGGCTTTGACCTCCTGCACGCCCATACAATCCGCGCCAAGCTGTTCGGCCCACTGCACAAAGCCCTTGTTCGCCGCGGAGCGGATGCCGTTGAGGTTCAAGGTGACGAGGCGGAACATGCTGCTCACTCAAAGGATGTCATGACGATGACGCAGGCCCCCGCCACCGATGCGCTGGCGATGGAGTTTGTGCAGTTCGCGGTCGAGGCCGGCGTGCTGCGCTTCGGGGAGTTCAAGACCAAGGCTGGTCGGCTGTCGCCGTATTTCTTCAACGCCGGCCTGTTCGACGACGGCGCCAAGCTCGGCCGTGTGGCGCAATTCTATGCACGGCGCCTGCTGGCCTCGGGCCTGCCGTTCGACATGCTGTTCGGCCCGGCCTACAAGGGCATCACCTTGGCCGCCGCGGTGGCCATCGAGCTGGCGCGGCTGGGCCGCAACGTGCCGTTCGCTTTCAACCGCAAGGAGGCCAAGGACCACGGCGAAGGCGGCTCGCTGGTCGGGGCACCGTTGCGCGGCAGGGTGGTCATCGTCGACGATGTCATCTCCGCCGGCACCTCGGTGCGCGAGTCGATCGGGTTGATCAACAACGCCGCTGCCACGCCAGTGGCCGTGGCCATTGCGCTCGACCGGCAGGAAAAGAGCGCCGAAGGCGGCGTTGATCAACCTTGGTCGGCAGTGCAGTACATCACGTCGCGACTCGATCTGCGCGTGGTATCGATTGCGACGCTGGCCGACCTGTTGCACTATCTGGCCGCCTCCGGTGATCCCGTGCTGGAGGGCTTTCAGCGGCCGGTGTCAGCCTACCGCGACCGTTACGGCGTTTGAAGTCTGTCGTCGCCCACATTTGCCCCCCATGCCTCAACCGTTGATCGCATCCTCCTGGCGCAACCCGCTGGCCGCCGCGCTGCTGTTCGTCACGGCCGCCGGCAGCGTCGACGCCGCCCCGTCCGCCGACCAGGTGTTCACCTGTGTGACGGCCAACGGCCGAAAACTCACCTCGGACCGGCTGATCGGCGAATGCATGGACCGCGAACAGCGCGTGCTGGCGCGTGACGGCACGCTGGTGCGCATCGTGCCGCCGACGCTGACCGCCGACGAGCGCGCCGAAAAAGACGCCCGCGAGCGCAAGGCCAACCTCGAGAAGGAAGCCAAGGCCGAGGCCGTCCGGCGCGATCGCAACCTGATGCAGCGCTACCCCAACGAGCAGTCCCACCAGTGGGCGCGCGAGGCTGCACTGGCCGACGTGCGCGCGGCGACCCAGTTGTCGGAACAGCGCCAACAAGAGCTCAGCGCCGAGCGCAAGCCGCTGCTCGACGAAGCGGAGTTCTACAAAGGCAAGGCCTTGCCCGCCAAGCTGCGCCAGCAGCTCGATGCCAACGAGGCCGCAGCCTTCGCGCAGCGCGATGCGCAAAACAACCAGAAGGCCGAGCTCGATCGTGTCAACAAGCTGTTCGACACCGAACTGGCGCGCTTGAAGCGGCTTTGGGCCGGGGCCGCACCCGGCTCGATCGGGCCGGCGACGGCCGAGGCCGCCAGCGCGGCAAACCCATCGCCGCCCGCCAAGCCGCTGGCCGCACGCGGCAAATAGCTCAGCCGAGCTTGTTCTTCAGCAATTCGCTGGCCTGGGCCGGATTGGCCTTGCCTTTGCTGGCCTTCATGACCTGGCCGACGAGCGCGTTGAAGGCCTTGTCCTTGCCGGAGCGGTACTCCTCGACCGACTTGGCGTTGGCGGCGATGACCTCGGCGACGATGGTTTCGAGCGCGCCAGCATCGTTCATCTGCTTCAGGCCAAGCACCTCGATCACGGCATCGACATCGCTGCGGGCATCGCGCCACAGCCGGTCGAACACCTGGCGCGCGCCGTTGTTGGACAAGCTGCCGTCGCCGATGCGCGCGATCAGGGTGGCCAGTGTCGCGGGGGTCACGGCGCTGGCGTCGATGCGACAGTCTTCGGCATTCAAGCGCTTGGCCACCTCGCCCATCACCCAGTTGGCGACCAGCTTGGGCTGGCCGCAAGCGTCCCGCGCGGCCTCGTAGTAGCGGGCGAAGGCCGCGCTCTGCGTCATCATCGCCGCGTCGTAGGCCGGCAGTCCGTCGTCGCGCTCGAAGCGCGAGGCCATCGCGCCGGGCAGCTCGGGCATTTCCGAGCGCACGCGTTCGATCCACTCGGGTGCGATCAGCAGCGGCGGCAAATCGGGGTCGGGGAAGTAGCGGTAGTCGTGCGCATCTTCCTTGCTGCGCATCGCTCGCGTTTCACCGCTGTCGGGGTC
>Ga0315283_10004589_pt1 | contig 12052 bp, 12 predicted proteins | sample YL17G09_0_MG_FD_204541 | JGI IMG/M metagenome (GOLD analysis project Ga0315283, IMG submission 204541) | Sediment microbial communities from Yellowstone Lake, YNP, Wyoming, USA - YL17G09_0 | ecosystem: Environmental > Aquatic > Freshwater > Lake > Sediment | place: USA: Wyoming | collected...
CTTCGTAAATGTTTTGTTTTCCGTCCTCCCCCCCCCCCCCCGATCTTCGTTCGCGTGCGCAGCCAGCTCTTCCCCCTCTCTCCGCATAAAACCACAAAGCACGTAAAAAAAAAACTTCGAAAAGAGGAACGACGCACTCATGAGGACGTCCCGAACGTCGACGAAGCAGACAAAGTCCCTCCCCTCGGCAGAGGCCTTTCTCGACGCCTCGGCAAATTCCTCGGTCGTGCCCTCTGGGGGAGCGGAGGAGCGGGAGGCGGAGGAGGAGCCCGCCGCCTCGAGCGTCCTGACGGGCGCCGAGAGTACCCTGCGCGCCGCCAGCGCGGCGAGCGCGTCCCCGACGGCGGTCGATGGGTCGAGGCAGAGGATAGAGGCCTGCGGCCGCAGCAGCTCCGAGGTCGGGGTGTCCAGCAGGGCCGCCAGCGTCGCGATCGCGTCGCCGCCGCCTGAAATGGACTTGGACGCCGCCCCGGTGCTGTCCTCTCCGCGGGCGCGTGAGGAGGAGCTGTTTTGCAGGGGCGTCGAGGGGAAGAAGAGGAAGGGTGAGAGGCGTCGAGGTCGAGAAATTGCCTCGTCGTTCCCCTTGTGCTTTTTTTTTTTTGAAAAACAGCCCCGAATTCTCTTTCTCTCTCCTCTCTCTCTCCGCTTTTGCTCACCGCCTGCCCAGCGAAGAAGACCGCAGAGACATGCTCAGGCGCTTGAGCCCTGCGGCGAGCGCGCTGATGGGCTTGGGCGCCGAGACTGCGGCAGAGCAGGACTCGTCGTCGGCATCGACCTCGGCTTGCTGCTCCTCTCTCGCCGTAGTGGTCGGCATTTTCCTCTCTTTGCTCTTGCTCTCGTTTTTCGCGGGAGCAGGAAGCAGCTCGCTCGGGGGGCTGGACGCTTGTGGGAGCAGGAAGCGAAGTGGGGAGACTAGAAAAGCTGAATGCGGACGGGGAGGAGGAGATTGAAAAAGAACAGGTTTTGAGTCCAGAACTTCTGAGAGGCTTGGTCGCCCGAGCCACTTTTCGCGAGGGAGGGTTGGTCGTTCGAGAGACTTCGAATCCATAGTAGCGAGGCTTGTTTTGACAGCCTCTCCTCCTCCTGTCTCTCTTCGCTTCTTGGCTGTGCGAGAGAGCAGGGACTCCCGTCTCCTCTAGTTGCTCTGAAAAGAAGAGCCAGCAGCGGGTATCGAGTAGGGAGAGAGAAAGAAAGGAAGAGAAAAAATAGCGAACGATGGCGCCACGGTCAAACTCTCGACGTCCTCCTCCTCCTCCTCCTTCTCCTCCTCCTCCTCCTCCTCCTCCTTCCTCGACCAAGGACGGCGACGACGGCGACGACGGCGAGTTCTGGAGGTTCTACCTCCGCCAGCACTCGCACCCCTTGACCCGGACCGTGCACTACTGCGGGACCGTGGCGGCGATCCTCGTCGCGGCGGGGCTGCTCCCGAGCCCGCTCGGCGGCGGGGTCGGCCGCGTCCTCGGCACGCTGCTCGTCGGCTACGGACCCTCATGGCTCAGCCACTTCTTCGTCGAGCGCAACAGGCCGGCGACGTGGGCGGCGCCGCTCCGGTCCCTGAAAAGCGATCTGATGATGCTGGGGTGCTTTCTGACGGGGCGGCTGTCGGAGGAGCTGCGGGCGGCCGGGGTCAACGTCGGCTCCTCGCGGCGGTGACGACGGGAACAAGGGGCGACTTTTTCTGTTTATTTTGTATGCCTCCAAAAGCTCAACGCCCGTGTTTGTAAAACGTTTTTCAACGAACCCAACGAGGCCTCTCTTCCTCTCTCTTGCTCTTTCTCAACCCCCTACCCACTCAAACACCGATCAACACCCGAAATGGCGGACGATCTGAAGAAAACGGCTTCAGCGGCTGCGACGGCGGCGCAATTGGAGGCTGCTCCGAACCCGATCTTGTCGCCATCAGGGGACATAGTCGACCTCTCTGATCCTCCCGGCCCCGAGGGAGCTCTCCGGGAGTGGGACGGCGGCATCTGCAATTGCTGCGGGAGCCCCTGCACGTGTTGTCCCGGCTGGGGGATCTTTGGGCTCGTCCTCTGCTCGTTTTCGAGCTGCTTGTTCGGGTGCGGACGGAGGAAAAGGTTTTCGATGATGATGATTGCCATCGTCCTCGTCGACGTTTCCTCGTCGTCGTCGTAAAACTCCGAATTTTCGACCCCGACCTGCTCTCTTTCCTCCCTTGCTTCTTCATCTCGCTTCTTCTTATCCGCACCCCGCCGCGCTCTCCATCATCAAACAATAACCAAACAGCCTCAACCAGAAGCGCGCCTTCGGCGCCTCCTCCGCCCGCGCCGTCGCCTGGGCCGTCCTCTTCTTCACGCTCTCGTCTCTTTTTGGCCTCGTCGCCTTTGGGGTCGACTATGTCCAGAAGCTCCGCTGCCTCGCCTCGCGCGCCGAGGCCGCCACCGCCGGCGCGGCCGACGCCGAGACGTTTGCACGCAGCGTCGAGGTCTGCGTTGCCCAGTACAGCACCTCGTGGCAAGTGCTCACGATCATCTCGGCGGTCGCCGGCGTCGCGGCGATCGGGCTCGGCGCCTGGCGCCGGGTGCAGATGCGGGAGAGGTTTTCGATCCGGGGGTCCGCGGTCTCGGACTTTTGTGCGTGGCTGTGGTGCTCACCGTGCGCGCTGTGCCAGGAGACGAGGACGCTGGAGCTGCGCGGGGTGAGGGACGGGGTCTGGCACGGAACTGATCCTCTCGCCTCGAGAAAGAGGGCCGCTGCGACGACCGCGCCCCTGGTGCAGGAGATGCCCTCGAAGGTCGTTTGAGAGCCGACGGCGGTGAGGACAAAAGAGAGAGAGAGAGAGAGAAAGAGAGAACACGTACTACTCAATCTATAGAAAACAAAGAGGAAGAAGAGGAGACAAGGGGAGGGATAACACGAGTAATAAGAAACAGAAACAAAAAAAGACGCAGCGAGAAAAAAAAACCCGAAAAGAAAAAAAATTCGTTTAAAAAAAAGAGATGACGACGGGCCCCAACCTTTCCCCCACAAAAAACTAGGCAAAGTCAGACGGGTCAAAATCGTCCTCTTCGTCGTCGTCCGCCAGGCCCAGCCTCCTGCTCGTCTCCTCCGCGAGCTGCCGGGGCGTCCTCGGAGCGCCGTCGTCGTCGCGGTCATCATCATCATCATCTCCGTCTCCGCCGGCGGACTTTCCTTCGACCCGCTTCTCGCTCAGGCTGATCCTCCCGTTCTCCGCGCTCAGCACCACCACGTCGACCCTGTCCCCGCGCGCGTACAGCTCGCCCGGGTCCGCCGGCCTCGGCTCGCGCAGCTCCGAGACGTGGATCATCCCCGAGCGGCCCCCGCCCAGGTCCGCAAACACGCCAAAGGGCTGCACCCCCCGCACGACGGCGCCGCGGAAGACGGCGCCTTCCTCGACCGGCTGCAGCGGCGCGCGAGGGGGAGGAGGAGGAGCGTCGTCAAACCTGCGGTTGGAGCGGGCAGACGAGGAAGAGCTCCCAGAAGAAGAAGCCGAAGACTCGGCCCACGAAGAGGAAGAAGCGCCGCCGTCTTCGCCGCTTCTCCTCCCTCCGCTCCCTCCCCTCCTCTCCCATTGGTCGGCGCCGCTGCCGCCGTTTCTGCCGCCGCCGCTCCCGGGGAACGCCCGCAGGCTCAGCTTGTACCTCCCATTCTCCCCCTCCAACAGGACGACGTCGACCTTGTCCCCGACAGCATACGATTCCGGGTCGTTTCTGTCGTAAGGTAATTCCGAGACGTGCGCCAGCCCGCTCCTCCCGGGCACAAACTCGACGATGAGCCCGAAGCGCTCGACCGAGTTGACCCTCGAGCCCGGGAACTGCGCTCCCGGAAGAGGGTCGATCGCGATAGCCAGGATCAGGGCTTTCGCCGAGGCCACGGCCTCCGGGGAAATGTCGCAGAGCTCGACGAGGGCCGTGCCGTCTGTGGAAGAAGTCTCCGAGTCCTGAAGCACGTTGACGGACTCGCATCCAGAAGCGTCCCGGATGCCTCTTATGGTCTTTCCCCCGGGGCCAATGATCTGCCCCAGCTTGTCCGAGGGGACGCGCACGAGCTCGATGCGAGGGGAGCGAGGCCCCAGGGCCCTGCGAGGGGCCGGGGAGCACTGGTCCATCGCGGCGAGCACGACGCGCCGCGCGTCGCGGGCCGCCGAGAGCGCCGCCGAGATGATCGCGGGGGTGATGCCGTCGACCTTGACGTCCATCTGGAAGGCGGTCACGCGGTCGGCGTCGCCCGCCACCTTAAAGTCCATGTCTCCCAGCGCGTCCTCCGAGCCCAGGATGTCTGTGAGGATCTGGAAGCGAGAGGGAGACCGATCATCCTTCGCCTCCTCGAGGATGAGCCCCATGGCGACGCCCGCGACGACGGCCTTGATCGGCACGCCCGCGTCGAGCATGCTCAGGCACCCGCCGCAGACGCTCGCCATGCTGCTCGAGCCGTTCGACTCCGTGATGGTCGACTCGACGCGGACCGTGTAGGGGAACTCCTCGCGGTCGGGCACGACGGGCGCGAGCGCGCGCTCGGCGAGCGCGCCGTGGCCGACCTCGCGCCGGCCCGGAGCGCCGACGCGCCCGGTCTCGCCGACGGAGCTCGGGGGGAAAAAGTACTGGAGGTAGAAGGAGGCGTCGGTGCTCGCGTCGCCGCCGATGCTGCCGGCCGCGGCGGCGGTGGTCATGGAGTCGACGCGCTGCGCCGAGGAGGCGGCGCCGAGCGTGGTGACGGCGAGCTGGATGTTTTTTTTTCGTGTTTGAAAGTTAAAAAACTGAGGTTTTTCCCTCCCCTACTTCCCCCCCCCCGCCGCCGGCCCTCTCTCGACCTCCTCTCGACCCTTGAAAGAAAGAAAGAAAGAAAGAAAATCAAAAACTCAAAAAAAGCTCTCACCGCCTGCGTCTCCCCGCGGGTGAACAGCGCCGACCCGTGCGCCCTCGGCAGCAGCCCGGCCCTCGCGGCGATCGGCCTGACCTCTCCCGCGGCGCGCCCGTCGGACCGCACCCCGGAGTCGAGCACCGCCGAGCGCATCGACGCCGAGGTGACTTTCTTGAAGGCGGCGTTGAAGGCTGCCTCCGAGGGCCTGACGGGGCCGCCCCGCCCCTCGCCCCCGTCGTCGTCGTCGCTGCTCGCAGTACTGGAAGCGGCGGCGGCGGCGGCGGCGGCGGCGGCGGAAGACGCCCTGTCCCCGCTCCCGTCCCCACCCGAGGCGGCGGCGGAAGGGGAAGCGACTGCGAGCCCGGCGGCGGCCGCCGCGCGCCTCCTGATCTCCGCGACGCTCGCCGAGAGCTCGTCCTTCGACTTCCCTGACCCGAAGGCCTCGGCGAGCGGCGCCGCGGCAAAGGCTGCCACGGAACCGAGCAGCGACGGGTCCGGAAGGACCCTGTCGCCCCTCTTCTCGAGCCCCGACGCTGCGCGAACGCCGGCGGCCCACGCGTCGACCGCCGCCGCCGTCGCCGCCACCGCCGCGGCGCCGAGCTCGACCGCTGCGACCATCACCTCGTCCTCCAGAAAAGAACAGTACCCCTCGATCATCATCACGGCGGTGCTCGTGCCGGCCAGCAAGAGGTCGAGCGTCGACAAAGAGGCCTGGAGCACCGTAGGGTTGGCAACGAGCCAGCCGCCGCACGGGGATGGCGCTCGCGACGTCTTCGCGTTGCCGTCGTCGCCGTCGGCGGCGTCCTCGGGGGCGAAGTCGTAGTCGGACTGACAAGTTGGAATTGTGAACGATTGGTTTCGAGAGAGAGAAAGAGGGGGGGGGGGGGGAGTTGAATAGGGTGAGTTGTTCCTCCCTGGACCTCTTTCATCGACACTCCCCCCCGAAAAAGGAAAAAAAAACAAAAAAACCGAAAACAAAGCTCTCTCTCACCGGCAGCAAAGCCACGCGGGCACCCGCGACAGCCTTCGACAGCGGGATGTCCGACACCGCCAGCGCGGCCCCGGCCGCCGTGATGGCCAGCGGCTCGGGCGAGTGCTCCCCGTCGTAGGAGACGACCCAGATCAGGACCTGCGTCTCCGCGCTCCAGCCCTTGTCGAAGTTGGGCCGCAGCGGCCTGTCGACGAGCCGCGACACGAGCGTCTCGGAGTCCTTGGGCCTGCCGTCGCGCTTGAAGAACGAGCCCGTGGTGCGGCCCGCGGCAGAGAAGCGCTCGGAGTAGTTGACCTGCAGCGGCACGAACGAGCCGTCTCCCTTCTGGTGCGACGAGGCGGCGGCGTCCGGCCCGGGGGCGGGCTCGGCGCAGGCCGTCGCCAGGACGATGGTCTCGCCGTCGGTGAGGGTGACGGCGCCGTTGGCCTGGCGGGCGATCTCGCCCGTCTCGATCGTGATCTGTGGGCGGAGGGGGCGGGGAGGGGCGGAAGAGGAAGGAGGGGACAGGAGGGACCAGAGGTCGAGAGGAGCTGGGGGTGAGCCCAAGCGACGCGAGCCGCCGGGAAGCGTGTGGAAAAAAAAAAACCAATTCCGAAAAGTTCAGTGTCCGCCTTCAGTTTCCTCCTTCGCGGTGCGTCGACTCACCTTGCGGCCCCCGTAGTCGACCTCGAGGCAGTGTCGAGTGACCCCGGCGAGCAGGGAGAGCGGAGGCGTGGAGGACTGGAGGTCGACCGCGGCCCTGGCGCGGACAGCGCCGCCGCGAGGAGTGCAACGAAGACGATGAAGACGATGAAGACGACTACGGGGAGCGACGACGACGACGATGCCATGCTTCGCCGACACGCAGGGCGCTCCGGCGACGCGCCCAGCGGCAGCCGCGATCCGCGTCGATGCCGGGCGGGCGACTTGCCTCGTCAACGCCGTAGGAGGGGCGCAGCGGAGCATCATCGAAGGGAGAAAAGGTATTGATTGGTGTGTTCTTTTTTCGCTCGTTTTCAAGCCGGGCGAAAAAAAGTGACGAGTCATTTTCCCTCGCACCCTTTTTCGTTTTTTTTTCCAACCCCGACCACCTCCTCTGCCCCCGATTCCATTTAAACAGGGCTTTCTAGCCCATGCGGAGGAGAGCATTCGATTAAATAACAAAGACAAGTGACCCATGAAAAAACAAAACCACAGAACACCGAGAGAGAAACAAAGCTCGAAGAGAGAGAGAGAGAGAGAGAGAGAGAGAGAGAGAGAGAGAGAGAGGTTGAAGCCGCCGCCGCGCTTGCTTTTGTTTTCTCTCGTTCGTGTTCATTCTTCCCCACTTCTTTCCTCTTTTCCTCCTTCTCTTTTCTACTTCCACAGCTTCCGCAGCGACATGCTCTTGTCCCCGTCCTTGCGCATCACCTTGGGCACGGCCATCTCAAAGTCCTCCTGCGTGACGTGGACGCGGCGCTCCCTCAGGGCGAACATGCCTGTTAAAAATTGTTTTTTTTTACGGGTGAAGGAAAGTGAATTTTTCTTCTCGACCTCTCTCGACCTCTTTTGGAGAGGGAAAAAAAACCGAAAAGAAAGAAGAGAAATTTCGCACCCGCTTCCGTGCAGGCCGCTTTGAGCTCCGCGCCTGTAGAAGAAAGGGAGTTTGAAGAAGAAGGAAACGAAAGTCGAGAGAGAGGGAGAGAAAGAGGGTGAGGGTTTTTTTTCCCGTCTCCAAAACCTCGATCAACCGTCGCACCCGGAGAAGAATCCCCCCCACCCCAAAAAAAAAAATCCTTTACCGCTCGCCCCGCCCATCTTGTCGGCCACCTTCTGCAGGTCGATGCCCCGCACCAGGTTCATCTTCCGCGAGTGGATCCGCAGGATGTCGACCCTCGAAGACTCGGAAGGGTTTGGGAACTCGATCTTGCGGTCGATACGGCCCGGCCTCAGTAAAGCGGCGTCGAGGATGTCGATGCGGTTGGTCGCCATGAGGACCTTTATTTTTGTTTCGAGATTTTTCGAGTTTTGATGAGTATCGAGAGAGAGAGAGATGGAGAGAGAGAGAAAGAGAGACGGAGAGAGAGAAAGAGAGCGAGAGGAACAGCAGAGGTCGAAGAAAAACGGGGTGGAAGAAGAACGAAAAGAAAATGAAGACGAGAAAAAACTCCAACCTTGATCTTGTTCGTCGACTCGAAGCCGTCGAGCTGGTTGAGCAGCTCGAGCATTGTGCGCTGGACCTCGGAGTCTCCGCCGCCGCCGCCGGAGCCGCCGCGGGCCGAGCCGATGGAGTCGACCTGTTTTGGTTGAGGGAGGCAGTTGAGTTTTTTGTTCTCGAAGCCTTGTGAGAGCGGGCGAAAAAAGAAACGCCGAAAGAAACGCCCCCCCCCCCAAATATATATCAAAAGAACTTGTTTTCCCGTTCTCTCCATTGACCAACCTCGTCCATGAAGATGATCGACGGCGCGTGCTCCCTCGCCATCACGAACAGCTCCCGGACCATGCGGGACCCCTCGCCGATGTACTTCTGGACCAGCTCCGAGCCGGAGACGCGGATGAAGGTGCAGTCGGTGTGGTGCGCGACCGCGCGGGCCAGCAGCGTCTTGCCCGTTCCGGGCGGGCCGTAGAGGAGGACCCCCTTCGGCTGCGCGACGCCGAGGGCGTCGAAGAGCTCCGGGTGCTTGATGGGGAGCTCGATGACCTCCTTGATCTCCTGTCGTGGAAGAGGGAGAGAGAGGGAGAGAGAGAGAGAGGAAGAGAGGGCGGGGGGGGAGGAGGAGAAAGGAATCGGCGTTGAAGAGAGAGTTTTTTTTCCCCTTCTGTTTCTTGTTCTTCTCCCTCTCCTTCGCTCTCCGACTCCAAACAAAAACAAAAAAACTCGGAGGAGTACCTTGATCTGCCTGTCGAGCCCGCCGACCATGTCGTACGTCGAGTCCGGCACCTTCTCGACCTTCATCAGGCTGACAAGCGGGTCCACCTTCGTCGGAAGCAACAAATGCAAAGCGTACGAGTCGTTGCGGAGCGCGACGCGCATACCCGCGGTGATCAGCGCCCTGTCGACGCCCTTGTCGATGTCGACGACGTACTTCCCCTCGGGGTGGACTTTCACGAGGACCTTGTTCTTGCCCATGACCTGATTTTGTTTGTTTTTTGGCGCAGGAGGCGAAAAAGGAGCGAGACGCAGGGTCGAGGTCGAGGTTGAGGTTCAGGTCGAAGAAGCTGAGAGAAAAAGATCGAATGGATTACGCTGCTTTTCTCTTTCCATCTCTCTCTCTCTCGTTCTCCACTCAAGCCATTCCCCCTTACCTTGATGACCTCGCCGACGTAGGAGCCTGGCTCCTGCAGGAGCTGGAGCTCCTCGCGGAGGAGGCGGACTGTTTCGTGTTGGTTGGTTTGCAAGGAGGGAGAAAGAAGAGGTGAGAGAGAGGGAGGGAGAAAACGCGATTGAAAATGAGAGCGAGGTGCGCCCTGCATCAACTCCTTGTTCCTTGCTCGCCCTCTGTTGCGTTTCTGCGGCGTGCGCTCTGACGAGCGATCAAGGGCACTTCGAAGCCCACGTCTCAGCGAGAGAACGAGAGCGAGAGGCAAGGGAAGAGCAAGGAGCGGCAAAGAGAGCTTAGAGAAACCCATCACTTCGTCGCCATCGATCCCCTCTCCCTCTCTCTTGCTCTTCGTCCTCTTCTTCACCTTTGGAGTTGAGCTCGTTGCGCTGGGCCTCCAGCCGGCGCAGCGTGGCGGCCTTGTCCCGCGCCGCGAGCTCGAGCTCCTCGATTTTGCCCTCGTAGTAGGCCTTCAAACCGGCGCCGCCTATCGGGGCCTTGCTGGCAGACGACGTCGAGGGGGGCGCCGGAACGGCAACCTTTGTGGCCATCCTTTGTTTCTTCTTCTCTAGCTCTCCTGGTTTCTTCGGTGCTTCAAAGAAGGAGGAGGGGAACGGCGCGCTCTCTCTCCGTAAAAGCGAGAGAGAGGCCGACGAGAGAGTAAAGAGCGGGGAAAGAAGGAGAAGAGATTTTTGCTTCTTTCTTTTGGCCTGGAGTTCGATCAATGCTGTGTCAAAAGTTTCTTTCGCTCGCTGCTCACTTTTCTTTTTCTTTTTCTTCTTTGACACCACTCGATGCCGCCTCGCCCGAACCCGAGGAGGAAGCGCGGCGCGCCCCCGCATGAGGGCGATGTCGATGAGAGGCACCAGGCGCAGCAGCAGCAGCAACAGCAGGAAGACCAGGTGCGTCGTCTTCGAGAGAGCTAAGAGGAGGCTTGTCCTGGGAAGGAAACAACACCATCGACGCGGCGCTCTCGACGATGCTCTTTTCCGCCGGCGCCGAACGGACGTCCTCTCTTCGCTCACCTGCTTCGACTCTCTCTTTTTCGCTCTCTCTTTTTCTCTTACCAAAACCCAACCCTCAGCCCGCCGCCGCCACCACCGCCGCTTCAGGAGCGACAACGGCGACGGCCGTGGATTGGCGCCGCACGAGGAGGCACGTAGCCCCCACCGCAGCGGCGGCGGCGGCGGCTGCGGCGGCGTCAGCTCGCGCCCCTCCCCGCTCGCTGCTCGCGGGCCGCGCTGCCGCCGTCCCTGCCCGCCCCCGCCGCGCAACCGTCGCCGACTCCCTCCCTTCCCCGCTGCAGCCCCGCGGCGCGCGAGGAGCGAACGGAGAAGGCGACGACGGAGCTGCCGGGGACGGAACGGCGATGGCGACGGCGACGGCGGCGACTTCGGCCGAGGTCTCGGCTCCTCTTTCGCCTCCGCCGCAGCCTCGGCCGGCGCCTCCGCGCTCCAACAACAACAACAACAACGACAACAACGACACCGATGACGACGGTCGCCGCTTCGAATTCCGCGCCCTCGAGCTCCGCGCCCGCCTCGAAAGCGTGGCCGAGAGGAGCAGGCGCATGCTCTCCCCGGCGCAGCTCTACGCCCAGGGAGGCGCAGACGAGGACGAGGACGACGACGACGACGACGAAGAAGGAGAAGTAGAAGGAGAAGAAGGAGAGGAGGAGGAAGGAGAAGCTCTCGCAAACTTCCTGGCGCCGCCGCTGCGCCCCCGCTCGGCCGCCGCCGCCGCCGCCGCCCGCGCGGCCGACACCCGCGACAGCGCCGCCCACTTCTCCGGGGACCTCGACCTCCTCCTCTACGTGCGCTGGTTCCCCTCCTCCTCCTCCTCCGCCGGGTCCCGCAAGACCAGGCTCTTCGAGCTCGAGCTGGCGCCGCTGGCGTCGCTTGGCGACCTGCCGCCGCGGAGCAGGTCCGCGCTCTCGGGGGCCTTCCCCCCCCGAGCTCCTCCCGCTGCCGCCGCAGCTGCTGCTGCTCCCGCTTCGAGGCGCAGCAACGGCAACGGCAACGGCACCATCAGCCTGGACGCCGACGCCGCGGCCCTCGCCGCAGCCGCCGCCGCCAACGAGGCCATGCGGCGGGGCGCGCAGCAGCAGCGGCAGCAGCAGCAGCAGCAGCCGCACGCGTCCACGCGCGCCGCCTTCCCCCCCAGCCGCCCTCCCGCCGCCGCCGCCGCGGGTGCAGACGCCCGCTCCTCCTCCTCCTCGACGCTCCCTGCGCACCTCTCCTCCCCGGACTTCTACCGCTTCGCGCCCCGCGAGGAGTTCTTCACCCCTCCGGGAGACACCGCCCGCCTCGAGTTCACGCTGGTGGCCTCGCCCCGTGCGGGGGACTCGGGGGGCTGGGAGGTCCCGCTGCTGGCCAACGTCCCGCTCGGCACCGGGATGCGCTCCGGCGACGCGCGCGAGTGCCCGCTCCTGGTCACCGTCGTCGAGAGCTCGCAGGAGCGCGTCGTGGCCTACGGCCCGTTCGGGATCCGGTACGCGGTCGCGCAGGTCGCGTTCCCGGTGGTGTCGGTGGCACGGGAGCTCCTGGACGCCGCGGCGAGGAGGCTCTTGGCGAAGATGGGCGGGGAGGAGGAGGGGGAGGGGGAGGGGGAGGGAAAGGAGAGGAAGTGAGGGGACGAGTGCCGAAGCTCAAGGATCTCCGCCCGCACCCCACGACGAGCAGAAGCAACAACGACACTTGAACACTAGACGCAGCATGTGTTTTTTTTCCGTTTTCCCACAACACTGTTTTTTCCCCTACTAGTCCCTCCTCCCCCCCAGCAGCATTTCTCCGCTTCGCACGCCCCTTTGGCCGAACCAGCCATTCACTTGCCATCTCCCTGCAGAACTGTCCCTTCCCGCACTGTGTAAAATAAAAAATGAAACATGGAAAATGAACGAGAGAAATAATAGAGGGGGAGAGAGAGAGAGAGAGACGACGGC
>Ga0315283_10004591_pt1 | contig 12051 bp, 7 predicted proteins | sample YL17G09_0_MG_FD_204541 | JGI IMG/M metagenome (GOLD analysis project Ga0315283, IMG submission 204541) | Sediment microbial communities from Yellowstone Lake, YNP, Wyoming, USA - YL17G09_0 | ecosystem: Environmental > Aquatic > Freshwater > Lake > Sediment | place: USA: Wyoming | collected...
TGCGCGAATGTTGCAACACAATGATATTCTTTCATTTGAAGAAATAGTGGAGGTTGTAAGAGTTGCAGTTAATCTGGGAGTAAATAAGATCAGGCTAACCGGAGGAGAGCCCCTGGTCAGGAAAGGCATAGTGGAACTTGTTTCCATGATCGCAGGAGTGAGAGGAGTAATCGACCTGGCCATGACAACAAATGGACTTCTTCTCAAAGAGCTTGCCGGAGCATTGAGGCTGGCGGGATTGATGCGGGTAAATGTCAGTCTGGACACCATTGATCCTGATAAATTCAATCGGCTTACCCGGGGGGGTAATATTAGGGATGTATTGGAAGGTATCAGGGCTGCTCAGTCAGCCGGATTGAATCCGGTAAAGATAAATTGTGTAGTGTTTAAGTCATCGGATGAGGAAGATGCAAGACAGGTTAAGGAATTTGCGGTCAAAGAAGGACTCGAAGTCAGGTTTATCCGTCAAATGGATCTGGGAAAGGGTGAATTTGGTATTGTTGAAGGAGGCGAAGGTGGCAATTGCAGCATCTGCAACCGGTTGAGATTAACGGCAAATGGCATGGTAAAGCCTTGCCTTTTCAGTGAGCAGGAGTTTTCAGTAAGGCAGTTGGGATCACAAGCCGCTTTGATGCAGGCATTGAAGAGCAAACCACAGCAGGGTTGTTTTAACCGGACCGGCAGTTTTTATAATATTGGAGGATAGGGACTGCTGAACCAGATAGATTCGCATATATGAACAGGAGCAGGATTACAGGTATTGTACTTGCCGGAGGAAGCAGCAGCAGGATGGGACAGGAAAAGTCGCTCATGCTTTTCAATGGCAGACCTCTTATCAGTTATGCTATAAAAACACTCAGTCCGATTTGTGACCAGGTTGTTATCAGCTCCAATAAACCGATTTATGAATTTACCGGTTGTGACGTGTGGCCAGATATTTTAACCCTTCAAGCTCCCATGATCGGTATATATTCATGCCTGAAACGATCACAGACTTGCTGGAATATTTTCCTTTCGTGCGACATGCCCCTGGTGGATCCACGGTTATTAGATTTTCTATTAACAAGGAGGGAAGGAGTGGATATAGTCATTCCCGTCCACCGGAATGAGATGGAACCTCTTTGCGGACTTTACAGCAGGAAGTTATTGCCATTGCTGGAAAAGAAAATCGGTGGAGGAGAGTTCAGCGTGCAACAGTTGATCCGGGTAGCCAGGAGCAGGCTGGTAGAAATAGGTCCGGACCTTGTTTTTTACTCTGGAAATATGTTTGTAAATATGAATATGGCTGATGATATTCAATCGTTTTCAGGTGGTAAGAAATAAATCTGCTATAATCCAAACCGATACTGCAAACCTCCGATAAACTGCTTGCGGCTGCCAAGGAATCCGAACTCAGCCCTGAGCATGTAATGTTTGTTGATCTGGTATTGTGATCCGACAACGAAGTTCCACATATCCTTTGGCCTCTTGTTGAGTGAATACTGGACGGTAGCAGTCTGTTCATCATTCAAAGCACCATCAATATTATTCAATGTGTTGCCGGCGGTCTCAAGGATACGGTTTGCAGTTTCATACTTTGCAGCATTTATCGGATTCTTCTGTTCTGCAGATGTCAATCCGGCCCACCACGTATCAACAGCTATCTGTTTCTCGGCAACGTTTTCGATAGAGTTATCCACTTTCTCCTGGAGCCCGTCAACAGGGATAACCTCATTCAGAGGCAGAGAACCGCTGGTTTCTGATTTGAGATGCAATCTGAAACCTCCGGCCCAGACTGCGATATTACTTTGAGGGTTTTTCTTAAACTTGAATGATTTTCCCATGCGGGGTCCGAAAACAAATGTAAATACCGGTTTATCAAGTGCACTTATGCTTTGCCAGGTGACGTTCATGTCAAGTGCAAGCCATCCTCCGGCAACCCCCATTGTAGGAGTCATGCCGAAACCAACACCTGTGGCTTTAAATTCAGCCTTTGAAGAAAAGCTTGTTATCTCACTCCAGACATTGGAAGTATCGGGGAGCCACACTCCGGCGTTAATCTCTGTTGACGTACTCGCTTGCGTGAAAACACCGTAAATGTTCAGAAAAGGCAGTATCCAGATATCGGGCCTTAAATTAATTGCCGAGGCTGATGCAACCGCACCATCGAAGCGGACTATTTCATCGAGGTCATACATTGGACCGTTATTGAAACCTACGAGAAGATTTTCAATTATCAGATCCGATTGCTGCCAGAGGTAGTTTATCCCAAACCCGGCAGAATATGGGAGGTCATACCCGGCTTTTGTTGCTTTGGCGCCCAGGATCGGAAGGGAATAGGGGTATTCCGATTGTTTAAGACTGTCTTTATAAGTTTGATTTTTGGCCCCCACAACTTTATTGGTATAAACCTGTGAATTAAGCTGAGAAGTAATAGACAGAACGGAAATGATTATTGTTAAGAGCTTTTTCATATTAATAGTAGTTTTTCTTAATACAATATTATCAAATATACGTGACTGGAAAGTAAACTCTGATTAAAATACTCATTGGTAAGTATTAATCCTGACAGCAGGAGATTTGAACCTTTTAAGATATGATTTTGAAAAAGAGTTTTTTACCACTGAGTTTCACAGAGGGTCATGGAGTTTCACGGAGTTGAAAGACAGTGTAACCCTGTGTAAACTCTGTGTAACTCAGTGGTTAGATATTTGGAAGTCAATGTGAAGTAATGATTTAAAGAAATGAGAAGAAAATCGATTATGCCTTACTGTTATGGAATTCATTCCTGTTTCATGAAATTGAACAGGAATCCGAAGTATACTGTGACATCAAAATACCGTATCAGGACATTATTGGAAATAAGCCCTGTCAAAGGCATATAGTCTTCGCTTATGTACTCTACAGGTTCGGCAAGATTGACGATCTGATCCTGATTTTTTTCCTGACCGTACGAAAACTGCATTCCAAGGGTAATTGACCCGCGTTTAAAGTTATATCCCAATCCGTAATTAAAATGATATACATTAAGTGCATAGTTCGATCTCTTATTTTTTTCGATGAATCCGGGTTCTTCAGCTGGATCGGTGTACCTGAAATCTGTCCTGAATCCTCCGGATATTTTCAGATCGCTTCTTACATTCTGTTTAAATGCAACGCCAACATTAAATACAGGTTTCTGCTGCGTAGTGAAGGAAAGCCATTCATCAGGTTCAACAGGAGTATAATTGTATCCTTCATCCCCGGGATCGCTATGGGCTTCAATATAATCAAACGAAGGTATTCCAAAAAAATATTCAGCTGTAAAAAGAATAATGGATTTTCCCGAAGGGCTGTAATAATTAGCTCCGGCTGCAACGGATAGGGGATCCTTGAAATGTGCAGTGCACTTCTTCTGGCGGCCTCCGTAAAATTTATCGGATCCGACAGGATTGCCTGCTTCGGTGTGAATATTGGAATATTCAAATTGTTTTAACACAGTCCCGTTCCCGAAAATCTTTATTGAAGGTAATGTAATATTCGCACCAACTGACCATTGCTCCTTTTTTAGATGGAATCCCAGCTTGGTGATAAGCCGTACATCATACATATTGTATTTTATGTGGTACCTTGAATCGGACACATACTGTCCCGTATTCCCCGGATCCGGCTCCGGAATATTAAACGCATTGGCAGTTATCAGATTATACGACTGGTCATCTTTATAAGATATTAATCCTGAAAAACCAATGGCAAGCGAATTCGACAGCTTATAACCAAACCCGGCACCTCCGTAATAATCCTGGAAACGTGTGCGAAGATAGTAGTCACCTACATAGGTTTCATTTCCCGGATTTGAAGAAATAATATCGGAAGCAAGGGATGTTCCTTTATTTATCTGAAGGTATTCGTATGATTTTGTGAAATAGGCCATCTCTATCGTAAGATCCGGTTTCTTTTTAGGATTTATTGTGATGGTAATGATTCTGGGGTAAATATTCAGCTGAGTACGTTCGGCAGGGAGGTCAGGTCCAAGGGCATTTTGGGCTTTTAAAAAATAGAGTGAAAAGAGGTTGGCCGAAAGTGAGAGGCTGTTCTTTGTCATTGCCGAGATGGTAGCGGGATTATAATAGATAGCAGCAATACCGCCTTCCCCTGCAACAACTGCACCTGACAGAAGGGCAGCCTCCGAGTTCAGGTTCTGATCCCAGTACCGGCCTCCCTGGGCCCATGTGGTTTCACTACAGAAAACCGACAGGGAGAGTAAGAAAATTACCTGTAAATAAACGATATATGTTTTAGGAGCAGGGTTTTGTATCATCAAGATAGAACAATTTCGATATCAAATATAATAATATTTACATTTCGGACATGAAGAATTGGATCTTCAATCTTCGAGAATCTGAATCCTCGATGAAGCTCAGAGTTTTTTGCATTTGAATGAAAATTAATGTAATTTAGAATAATAAAGCTGGTTTAATTTTCCTTTCTTGCACAAATCAGTTACTATGAAAATCCATTTATATTATGTGTATATGCTTACTAACGCTAATCATTCAGTTCTTTATACAGGTGTAACTAATGATTTGGAAAGAAGATGTTATGAGCATAAGCAAAAGAAAATAAAAGGATTTACGCAAAAATATAATGTTGATGAGCTTGTCTATTTTGAGAAATTTGACCTAATCGATTTGGCTATTGCAAGAGAAAAACAGATAAAAGGATATTCACGTATTAAGAAAGATTTGCTTATAAATACATTTAATCCAGAATGGAAAGAATTATTTATCAACGGGGAAATTGAAAATCCCTTATAAAATTAAGTTGGCCAGGACACTTACTCTTAGAAAAAAAGCTTTAATTCTAGAAGGAATAGAAACCACATTTCATGCAGAATGACTTACCAATATGTGATAATGAGATTCCTCGCTTCGCTCGGAATGACATGGCTGGATTAGTCATAGAAGGGAGTTGTCATTCCGAATGAATCCCGCTTTGCGGGATGAATGAGGAATCTCCCTATCATCGGTAAAGCTCATGAACCATAAATCTTGCGGGAAGAAGAGGAATCTCACTCTCATGAAACCAGCTTGATGAACCTGTCACTCCGAAGTTCTTGAAAAATAATAGGTATATCCCAGAACTATTGCGTTTGAATGTGCTGATAAAAGAGCCTTTTCAGTAAAATCTGGTGTCTGATTTATAATTGTATAGGGCGGAACATTTTTTGATGGTGTAAAGGCGTAGGAAAATCCAAGCGTGATTGAATGTTTCTGCTGATTATATTGGAAACCGGCTGAGAAATGATATATATCAAATCCTCCGAAAGCATTCAGTAATTCATCCGATTCAGCAGATTCATCATAGCTGCTGATATCTGTTGCAGCTCCCAGCAGAAGGCTTAACTTTCTGAATATTTCCCTGCTGAATCCAATCCCGGCATTCAGGACAGGCTTTGCTGCTATTTCAACATGCATATAATTGTCTATCAGTGGCTTGTAACTGGCTGAATCGAGGTAGGAAGCAGGATAGACGAATGGAGCAGAAACGGGTTCCATCAGATGATATACACCTGTTTTGAAGAAATATTCAGCTGAAAGAGAAATCCTGGTTTTATCGTCCCTGTACTCTGCTCCTGCAGCAATAGACAGGGGATGCCTGTAACTCGCCTTTTCACCGGTTTTCCTGTCCATAATAAGGAAATTACCTTTCATATCTGAGGGATTCTCTGAAACAGTAATCACTGAGTTTTCCCTTTGGATGTTACCTTTCCCGTATATCCCGGCTGAAGGAGTTGTCATGGTCAGACCCAGTTTCCACCGGCCATCCGCATACGATAGTCCAAGCTTTGCCAGCAGGCGGAAATTACTGTACTTTATGGCTTCATCGTTCTGTTCTGTTCTGAACAGATTCTGGGAATTTTCGCTCTCCACCTCCTGAACGTAATTTGTCAGCTGGTAACTTTGTCCCCTGTAACTGAGAAAGAGTGTTGCTCCGGCTCCAAGCTTCCCGGAAACCTGGTATCCGGCGCCTGCACCAAACCATTGTTCATTCAGCTGATTAATATAATCAAAAACCCCGACAAAACTTGTAGTCGAAGGATCCCCCGTATTTGTTGGTGTGGATGTATAGCGGGTGTTCATAAGTACATTCCCATGATTTCGGGTGAGCATTGTATATGAAAACCTGAACCTGCTCTTTTTAAAGATGTTCAGCATCCCTGCGATGATCTGCGGATAAACGCTCAGCTGTGCGGAATTAAGGTTCATATCTTTCCCGGCACCATCAGAGATAATTATCTTATCCAGCCTGTATACATTGGCATCAACCGATAGACTTGTATTTCCTATAAAGGCAAGGGCCCCCGGGTTGTAATATATGGCCGAATTATCATCTGTTCCCCCGACCATTGCTCCGCCCATCAGAGTACCTGCAGCTCCGTATTGCTGGGCCCAGTAATGGTTGTCCTGTGCTTCTGCAAGGAAAGGATAAAGCAGAAGTGACCATAACAAAAGTAATGTCGCCTGTTTTAAACAAGGAAAAGCAGCTGCCTTTTTCACATCATCTTCGTTCATTAAAGGGATAAAATTTGTACATTTGGGGATAATGTACAAATATTTTCATCAAAGTTGATGCAGGCAGGTATCTTTTTTATAGCAACTTTAATTATTGACTTCTGCTGGCAATGTAACCATTATGGGTGACGGATTCAGATACTCATGGCCCGAAAACCTGGTACACAGATGGGAATGGATTTTGGTTTGAGCAATGATGATTTTGCCTTTTATATAGTTTTCGGAACAGGGTGGGCAATGTAATATTTAGACGTCAGAGTTTATTGTAGTCTTAATAACTTTCTTATATTTGGTTTAATAAACCTAAGTTTTTCAGAACGTCGTTTCCTTTCAAGACTATTTATAATCATAATGAAAACCAAACACATGAAAAAAACATGCTTTACCTTTTTATTCATCATAACGATGCTTATTCTTCCCTCTTGTAAAGACAATAAGGAAGGTCGGGCTGTTATACCATTAGAGGTGCCTGTTGTCCAGGTAATGCAGCAGAATGTGGCTCTTGAGTCGGAGTACACAGGTCAAACATACGGCGAATCAGACGTGGAAATAAGAAGCCGTGTCGAAGGCTGGGTGCTGAGCATGCCTTTCAGGGAAGGTTCGATGGTAAGGAAAGGTCAGCTTTTATATACCATTGATCCCCTGCCTTATAGGAATACAGTTGATAAAGCTGCCGCAGGGCTGGCCGATGCAAACGGAATGATGATAAAAGCCAAAAACGATCTTGACCGGATAGAACCGCTAGCTGCAATAGGTGCAGTCAGTCAGCGTGAGCTGGTCGCAGCACAGGCCTCTTTCACCTCAAGCAAGGCCATGGTAGAATCATATGAGGCTTCACTTCGAAATGCAAAGATCGAGCTTGGTTATTGCAATGTGGTTGCACCTATCAGCGGCATGATCGGTATTTCCAAATTCAAGGTAGGCGATTATGTCACAAAAGGTCCGCAGTTCACAATGAATACAGTGTCAAGTATAGACAACATAAGGGTCCGTTTTACAATAAGTGAAATGGAATATCTCAGGATTACAAGGCTGATGCAGAAAATGGGAGCTTCAATAGGAGAAAGGGGAGATGTCGTTAAAATGATACTGTCTGATGGCACTCTTTACCCGTTGAAGGGAAAAATGAATTTTGCCAACAGGGAAATCGATCCATCAACAGGCGCACTTACACTGGAAGCCCAGTTCAAAAATACCGATAATATTTTACGTCCCGGCCAATATGTCAAACTGAAGCTTGTAACAGAATTCAGGGATAATGCATTGCTGATTCCACAGAGAGCGGTAAATGAAATGCAGGGACTATACCAGGTTTATACTGTTGGAGACAGCAATAAGATAGACCTTAAGCTTATCAAGCTGGGACCAGCTTACAACATGAGTTATATTGTTGAAATTGGACTTACCAGTCAGGACAGGATTGTGATCGGCGGCACACAATTGTTGAGAAACGGCAGTATTATAAAGCCAATTGACAAAACATGGTCTCCCGACAGTACCAATATTTCGTCCATTATTAAATAAGCAACAATACCTACTACTATGGGAGAATTCTTTGTAAGACGGCCGATTGTTGCAATGGTGCTGTCCATCGTTATAGTAATAATGGGTTTGCTGGCTCTCAGGAGTGTACCTATTAGCCAGTATCCTGATATAACTCCTCCTACCATTAAAATAAACACGAGTTTTGTAGGTGCCAATGCAGTGAATGTGGAACAGGGAGTTGCCGCTGTCATCGAGCAGAAGGTCAATGGCGTCGAAAATATGATATACATGAAAAGTACCAATGCATCCGATGGAAACCTCAGCCTTGATGTCTCCTTTAAGGTTGGTACAAATCTCGATAACGCCAATATGCTCACCCAGAACAGGGTTAGCCAGGCTCAACCCTTCATGCCACCTTCTGTAAAACAATTCGGGATTACGACTAAAAAATCTCTGACGTTTCCCCTTTTGGTGATTTCACTAACCTCTGAAAATCCTGCCTTTGATGCCAGATTCCTTGCGAATTACGCCTCTATTAACCTGGTTGATGCACTTTCGCGAATCAGCGGAGTAGGCGAGGTGAAAATGCTGGGGTCCAGTGACTATGCGATGAGGATCTGGCTTAAACCGGATTTCATGTCGAAGCTTGGTATCGCTGTTGAAGATGTGACCAAAGCCCTGCAGGAGCAAAACGTAATCAGCCCCGGAGGTAAATTTGGAGCAGAACCTGCTCCTTCGGGAACAGAGTTTACATATGGAGTTGTTTTGCAGGACAGGCTTATTCAGGAAGGGCAATTTGCGGATATTATTATTAAAACCAAGGAGGATGGTTCATCTGTCCTGCTTGGTGATATTTCGAAAATACAGCTGGGTACAGAGAACTATAACTCTCTTTCTCGAATGAACAAGAAACAGGCAGCCACCATTGCAATATACCAGACTCCGGGCACCAATGCACTGGAGGTAGCTGATCAAATTAAGAAGGTTACGGAGGAGCTATCAAAGAGTTTTCCAAAAGATGTTGAATATAATGTTTCCCTCGATACTACTCTTGCAGTTACAGAGGGTATAAATGAGATTGTGAAGACTCTTGAAGAAGCTTTAATACTTGTAATTCTGGTAGTCTTTATATTCCTTCAGAACTGGAAGGCCACACTGATACCACTTATAACCGTGCCGGTATCACTTATAGGTACTTTTATTGTATTTCCGATTCTCGGTTTCTCCGTGAATGTACTTTCACTTCTTGGTCTGGTGCTAGCCATCGGAATTGTGGTGGATGATGCGATTGTTGTGGTGGAAGCTGTCATGCATCATATTGAGCAGGGCATGACCCCCCGTGAAGCCACAGTAAAGGCTATGAAGGAGGTTTCGGGCCCGGTTGTAGCTATAGCTCTTATCCTTTGCGCCGTATTCATACCGGTAGCCATGGTGCCAGGAATTACAGGAAGACTCTATCAGCAGTTTGCTATCACTATTGCTGTTTCAGTTGCTTTCTCGGCTTTTTCAGCCCTTTCATTAAGCCCGGCCTTATGCTCATTGCTTCTTAAGCCTGCTAAGCCTATGAAAGACCGCAAAGGGCTGCTTGCGAAGTTCTTTAACGGTTTTAACCGGATATTCGATAAACTAACCGGTGGGTATGTCGGTTTTGCCAGCTTCCTGTCACGCAAAGCATTAAGAATAGTAATAATACTAGCAGTCATAATTGGACTTGCCGGATTGCTTGGTAAAAGCCTGCCGGGAGGGTTTGTACCAGATGAGGACCAGGGTTATTTCATGTTGAATGTCGGTTTGCCACCAGCCTCCTCGTTGCAGCGCACGGATGAAGTGTGCAGGCAGGTTGAAGAAATTCTGACGGGATATGAATCACTTGAATTCATTACCGCTATACCAGGATTCAGCCAGCTTACTTTCGCCTATCAACCTAACGTAGCAACTTTTTTTGTTATGGCAAAGGAATGGGCAGGTCGAGATCAGACTGTGGAGGAAATAATAGCTGAGCTAAATAAGGTTTTTGCCAGGAAGATAACAAGCGGGACAGTGCTTGCATTCGGACCACCTCCCATACCCGGGCTGGGTAATGCATCAGGATTTACTATGATGATCCAGGACAAAGTGGGCAATACACCAGAATACCTGCAGCAACAGACCAACGCCTTTCTGGTTGCGGCACGTAAAAGACCGGAGATTGGTCGGATAAATACCACTTTCAATGCCTCATCACCGCAGGTGAGGCTTGAAATCGACAGGCAGAAAGCCATGAAACTGGGAGTGTCACTCTCATCAGTCAACTCAGCACTTGGCGCATATCTTGGCGGAGCTTATGTTAACGATTTCAACAGGTTTGGACGCCAATATAAAGTTTATGTCCAGGCAGATGCTGACTACAGGGTAAATCCCCAGGATCTCAGCATGGCCTATGTCAGGAATAATAAGGGCGAAATGGTTCCGGTCACCACGTTGGTAACAGCAAGTAAGGTCAGCGCTCCTGAGTTTACGAACCGGTTTAACCTTTATCGCTCGGCTGAGATCAGTGGAGTCCCTGCTCCCGGTTATAGTTCTGCCCAGGCTCTGAAAGCCCTTGAGGAAACAGCGAATGAAGTGCTTCCTCAGACTATGGGCTATGCATGGGCAAACCTCTCATTTCAGGAGAAACAAGCCGAAGGCTCGGCAGGTTCAATCTTCCTGATGGCTTTAATTTTCGTATTCCTCATCCTGGCTGCCCAATATGAAAGCTGGAAACTTCCTTTCAGTGTACTTCTCGGAGTTCCGTTCTCTGTATTTGGAGCATTCCTTGGTCTCTTCCTTGCCAGGTTGGTGGACACCGGCTACCTCAACAATGTTTTCGCACAGATCGGGCTTGTGATGCTCATCGGTCTGGTAGCAAAAAATGCTATTCTTATTGTAGAGTTCGCCAAAGCTGAACATGAAAAAGGAAGGCCACTTTTTGAGGCAGCAATGTCAGCTGCAAAACTTCGCTTCAGACCGATTCTTATGACAGCCTTTGCATTCATACTGGGGGTAACACCTTTACTCACGGCTTCAGGAGCCGGCGCTGAAGCTCGAAAAGTCATGGGAATGACAGTTTTTAGCGGAATGCTTATAGCAACCATACTCGGTGTTCTGATCGTTCCGTCACTGTTCATTCTGATCGAAGGCATCGGGAAAAAGAAATCTGCACCAGTAAATGAAATAAAATCAGAGGGAGAATGATATGAAGAAATTAATTTTCATCCAGATATTAATAGTACTGCTGCTTTCTTCCTGTCTGGTCGGTAAACGATATTCCAGACCGGAAATTAAAGTTCCGGAAAACTATATCAACAGTGATACTAAACTTGCGGTTACAGATTCAGTTTCTGCTTTCGCCGCCCGGGATACAACAATCAACCTACAGTGGTTTGAACTTTTCAGCGATACTGTTCTGAATAATATGATTACACAGGCACTTGATACCAACACAAATCTTAAGATCGCAGTACTGAGAGTACAGCAGTCAAGATCGGTTTACAGGAATGCAAATGCAAACATATGGCCCTCAATCGGATATTCTGCATCAGGTTCAATTAATGATCCGGAGGATGATCTTTTTAAACTTCTCGGTACAGCATCCTGGGAGCTTGATTTCTGGGGTAAACTGCGGCATGCCAAAAGAGCTGCCTATGCTGAAATGCTGGCAAGCGATGAAGGCCTCAAAGTGGTGAAAACCACTCTTGTAAGCGATGTGGCCAGCCTCTATTTCCTTATACGCGACCTCGATAACCGGATTGAAGTAGCAAAACAGACCGTTGCCAGCAGAACGTTATATTACAATATTGTAAATGAACGTTTCATGAAAGGTGAATCTGCAGAGTTGGATAAACTGCAGGCCGAACAGCAGCTTGCTCTTGGTCAGGCCAATCTGGTCAGCCTGCGTCGTGAATTAAGCATTACTGAAAGAAGTATGAATATCTTGCTGGCACAGAATCCTCAGCCAATACCACGCGGACTTCAGAATGCTGAACAGGTTGTTCTTCCTGACATTCCTGCTGGT
>Ga0315283_10004594_pt1 | contig 12048 bp, 9 predicted proteins | sample YL17G09_0_MG_FD_204541 | JGI IMG/M metagenome (GOLD analysis project Ga0315283, IMG submission 204541) | Sediment microbial communities from Yellowstone Lake, YNP, Wyoming, USA - YL17G09_0 | ecosystem: Environmental > Aquatic > Freshwater > Lake > Sediment | place: USA: Wyoming | collected...
GATTGGACAGTGGCCGGAGGACTTGCTGACCGGATGTTTCCTTGGCATCCTTGGCCTCCTCTCCGATCGTTCGGCCAGTCACGGTTGGTTGATTTGAGTGCAATATGCCTGCATCAAGCAGCCGCTTGGCGACCAACGTGGTCCCTCCGGCTGCATAGAGATCCGATGCGGTAAACCGTCCACCCGGCTTCAGATCGGCGAGCAGCGGCACCTTTCGATTGATCTTGTCAAAGTCATCGATGTCCAATTTGATATTAGCCTCACGTGCGATCGCGAGGAGATGCAGAACCGCATTTGTCGAGCCTCCGGTCGTCGCGACTGAAGCAATGGCATTTTCCAACGATTTCCTCGTGATGATCTGGCGGGGCCGGATGTCTCGCTTCAGCAGATCCATGACCATCTTCCCGCATTCGAAGGCCACATCGTCTTTCTTCTGATCCATGGCCGGTACCCCGTTTCGTCCCATCGGCGAGATGCCGAGAAATTCGAACGCGATCGCCATGGTGTTGGCCGTGAACTGACCGCCACAGGCGCCGGGGCCAGGGCAGGCATGGTCTTCGAGATCTTTGAGCTCGGCGCTGCTCATCGTGCCAGCCGCATGTTTTCCGACCGCTTCGAACACGTCTTGAATGGTCACGTCATGGCCTTGGAATTGGCCCGGCATGATCGAGCCGCCGTAGAGCATGACCGACGGCAGGTTCAGGCGAGCGAGGGCCATCACGGTACCGGGAATGGTTTTGTCACAGCCTGACAATGCGACCACTCCGTCGAACAGGTGCCCACGGGCCACGAGTTCGATTGAATCGGCGATCACTTCCCGGCTGATCAACGAAGCTTTCATCCCTTCGGTCCCCATCGAAATGCCATCCGACACGGCGATGGTGTTGTACTCGATGGGAGTGCCGCCTGCGGCTCTGATGCCTGCCTTCACCCGTTCAGACAAACGACGCAGGTGGAAGTTGCAGGGCATGACTTCGATCCAGGTGTTGGCGACACCGATGATCGGACGAGACAGGTCTTCGTCGGTAAATCCAACGGCTTTCAACATCGCGCGGGCCGGAGCCCGGTCGGGACCGGCCAACAGGTTGCGGCTTAAGAGTTTTAACTCCTTCGGCATGACATCCCCTTACTGGATCACACTGTACGATTATGCTTGCTGGAGGGGTAGTCCCTTCAACATGCCACCCTTATGCGGACTGTCTTTCATCGGGCCGCCGGTACCGCCATGAGGGTTGCCGTAACCCTTGCCGGCATCCTTGTGCTGCTGCATCACTTTCTCATGCTCGGTCTTTTCCTTGGTGCGCTGTTCCGGAGTCAACAGGGCATACACATCCCGGCGAGCCTTGATGGAGACCATGCGTAATGCGACTTGCAGATCTGCACTCTGTTTCAACTTGGCTTCGATCGCTCCCAGGTCGGACTTCTCTTCTTCGGTCAGGGATTTCAACTCACGTTCTGCCACCTGGATGTCGGCTTCGCTCTTGATACGGGTCTTGTCCAGGTTGAGCTGCATATCCTTGAGTTTCGTCACTTGCTCTGCGGTGAGCCCAAGGTCTTTTTCGTGCTTGAGCAGATGCCGGATTAGCTGGCCGGTGCTGTTGTGCATCATGCTCTTGCCATGTCCACCCATCGAACTATGTCCGCTGCCTCCGTGCCCTTCCTTGCCGTAGCCTGGCTCATTGGCCCAGATAGATGACACCCCAACGGACAACGCAAATACTGATGCGATGGCCAGCGTCAAGATTGTTTGTCTTCCCTGCTTCATGCCTGCCTCCTTAGGTTGACCGAATGTTGTGCCGATTAAACAAGAATTGCACCGCGAGTGCAGCCGGCAGCTCCATCACGCAGGTCGTAATTTTCTTCGTAAGCGGATGTAGCTTGCCAGATCGATCAACACAACGCAAGCCAACAACAGGACTCGATGAGCCCAAGCGATGCGTGACGAGCGGGAAGAGCACGACTGGCGAGACGGGGAAGAGTTCGAGGTTTCCGGAACTTAGAATTTCGAGTCGCGCCAGTCCCGCTTTTCTCGCCCGTCTCGCTGGAGTCAAGGATGTGCTCGGCGTTGGGCCTGGGCGATCAGTTCGGCGCGTGGGTCCGGGTGCGCGATGGCCCTGAGTTGGTCGTAGAGTTTGCACTCTTCGCCGGTCGATGAGGGAGGCATCACAATCTGGATCGTCAAGAAAAGATCTCCGTGGCCGCCGGTTGCAGCGGGGAGGCCTTTACCCTTCAGCCGAAGCTTACTGTCAGCCCGACTCCCCGGTGGAACTTTCACCCTGACCGGTTCCATCAGTGTGGGGGCCATCACATCGGCCCCTAAGGCCGCTTCCCAGGGGAAGACGGGGAGAGAGACATGAATGTCGCTCCCCTGTCGGCGAAAGACCGTGTCCGGGGCGATGGTCACACGCAAATACAAATCGCCTGGCTTGCCGCCGTTGGTGCCGGGTTGTCCCTTGCCGGCTACGCGCACCCTCGTCCCATCCTGGACCCCGGCGGGGATTCGGACTTCGATCGTATTGGGATGCAATGTGGCGCCCTGTCCCTGGCAGGTTGGACAGTGGCGTCCGCGAAGGGCTCCGCTCCCGTGGCAGGTGGAGCAGGGCACTGGCTCTTGTAAGGTCATGCGCTTCGTCACACCGGTGAACACCTCGGCCAGCGTCAGTTGCACTTCTGTTTCAAGATCCTCACCCTGCGTGGCAAACCCGCGACTGTTGCCGGCTCGTCCTCGCCCTTTGAACAGATTCTCGAAGATATCGGAAAAGCCTTCTGCCCCGAACGTGGCCTCTTGGCCGCCTCCCCCACGGGCGCCGGCTTGCCGGCGCGCCTGCTCGTAGGCTTCGGCCTGTTCCCAGTCGGCGCCATATTGATCGTATTTCTTTCGTTTGTCCGGATCGCTCAGAACTTCATGCGCCGCGTTCAACTCCTTGAACTTTTTCTCCATCTCTGACTTCTTGGAACCGCTGTGGAGATCGGGATGGACTTGGCGTGCGAGGCGACGATAGGCCTTCTTGATGTCGTCAGCCGAGGCAGACCTGGGAAGGCCGAGAATCTGATAGAAATCGCGAGGAGTTGTCGCCATGGTGGAAGAGGACGTTAACCGTCAATCGTTATTCGTTACCAACAACTCAAAACTCAGCACTCACAACTTAGAACTACCTTCGATGCAGCTTACGGGGTCGATTAAGGCTTTGCAAGAGCCGAACGAGAGATTAGTAGATTGTTAACAAACTACTTAACACCCGAAACCATGAGCACCTAGACGCCTACAGACTCATTCGCGATTCTTCGCAGGCTGTTCAGAAAGGCCAGCCTTCTCACCCGCCCAACCTTGGCGCGCCGAGACGCGCCTTGTCCCAAGCCAGGCCGCAGCGAGCGACCAATTACAGACTTTACTAAGGGGTGGCTGGGATGATCTCAACTGCGCGCGTCCAACGAGGGCCTTCTGAGGCCGCGCGTTGCGCGAGCACGAGGATCGTCCCAGCTACCCCACATCCTTTTTCAACAGCCGGTTAGTAGAGGGAATAGGAAAGTCCGATAAACGGGAGGCCGAAGTTAAGGCCGGAATTCGGCGTACGTGTTCCACCATTGGAAATGTGAACGAATCGATAACCTACGTTCAGTGCCCGTTCAGTGCCCATTGCGGTGCCAGAATCCATGCGGCTCCGGCCCCGCCCCAGACAACAATGTTGAACTGCCCCGGCTGTTCCGGCACCTGGCCACCGAGATCTGTCCATATCGGACTTCCGCCACTTTCGATCTAGGGATGCAGCCGATCGAGGCCGACGAAAGTATATTGCAGTTTCGGCGTGATCCCGATTCCATAGCTGCTCAGTGGTTCGTATGTCCCGAAAGCCAACAGCTCGGCGCCGAAGGAAACCTGGCCTCGATACAGGTTAGAGCCGATGGGGTCGGTGACCGTCATGGACCAGGATGGCATTGCCGCTGTGCTAAAGAGCTTGGAGGATTGGCTGGGCAGCAGACGGATGGGAAAGAAGGGGCCAATGGCGAGTCCCACAGACTGTGTGTCCTTGGCAGGATGGGAGATCGGTTCACTGGCGCGAGTTATGAGCGGAGACAAGCAGCCACCCGCTGCCAGCAGACCGGCTCCCATGATCAGGAGTCGGCGGTGTCGGACATTCACGATGTGGAATGGGCCTTGGCCCGTGCCATCATTTTGCAGTAGGAGCAGACCTCGGCGGTGGTGGGCTGGCTGCACGAGGCGCAGGGGTGGAGGACGGCCCGGTCTTTTTCCGCCATGGTAGTTGCCATAGGCTGCTTCTTACGTTGCTTGTCGAGAAAGCCCCAGTAGAAGGTCTGCTTCGTACCAGGCGACTCGGTCTCCAGACGATTCAAGACCTCTTTGTACTGGAGCATCTTGGAGCCCTTGGCCATGGGGCATTCTTCGACAATGTAATCGATCTTGTTTAGGACCGCATAGGCCGCGAGTTCTCGTTCCGAGAGCCGGAAGAGGGGTTTCACCTTCTTGGCAAACCCTGCTACCGAGGCCGGCAACGACGGACCCTGTTTGTCGAGATACTCTTCTTGCCAATGCAGCACGTTGCCCAAAAGCCTAGCCGCTTCGTCATCGAGATTGTGGCCCGTGGCCATCACATCGTATTGCTGCTCAATCGCCACGCGGTTGAATTGGTAGCGTTTGATGGTCCCGCAAGTGGAGCAGGTCGGGCGATGGATGAGCTGAGCCAGTTCCTTGATTCCCGCTCCAGCCTCCTGCTCGACTGTATGAAGGTGCAGTTTAGCTCCATGTGAAGCAGCCACCGCTTCGGCAAACTTCGTCACCTTGGCATGCGACTGTTCGGAGTAGGTTCCGATACCAAGGTCCACATAGAGCGCATCGGCGCGATAGCCCATCTTGAGCAGAATGTCCCAGAGCGCCAGACTGTCCTTCCCGCCTGACACAGCCACGAGAATTCGTTCTTCTTTTCCGAACATCCACTCCGACTTGATCGCCCGCGCCACCTGATCGTGGACGAAGCCGTTGAAGCAGTCTTTGCAGAAGGCCGCATTGTGGCGTGGAAGGCCGATGACCGCCTTGGTTTTACATTTGGTGCAATTCATGCCAAAGCAGGCTTAGGTTAAGGTTGAGGATGAGTCAGTCGGAGGTTTTTGCGCGGCCTTAGCCTCAACCTCAGCCTGACTCCCGCCGGAGATGACCGGTCTGACTTCAATCTGATCGCCGTCGTAGAGCATTTCGTCTTCGGTCACGAGATCGTCGCCTTTGATGACCAGATGCGCTTCGACGACAAGATTCAGCTCGCGCAAGAGATCCTTCACCTTTTTGGGGCCCTTGACCTCGACGGTTCTGGCTGGATGGCTCAGTTGGACTTGCATAAGGGGATCATAAGCCGTTGATACATGATGGAGCAAGGGGCGTTCTGGGAAAGTAATAATGAGAAATGAAGAAAGAGAATATGAGAGAAAAGAATTCGCGTTCGTTAACGCATAGAGGGGAGCTTGGTTCTTGCGAAGACCAGGCCCTCGTCGAGGGTTGAAAACAATCCGTCAAGCTGCGCTTCGTAGCAGTCGTCAAGGATTTCTCCCAGGCGCGGTCCTGGAAGCATGCCCAGTTCCAGCAGATGGCGCCCCGTGACGAGTGGGGAGGGGGCCTGGTCTTCAACTTCCAGTCTGCGCGCACGTTCCAGCAGCCAGGCGCCTGCAGGAAATCCGTCGAAGGGTTTGGGCGGACGGCCCGCATGATCGGCCCGCGCGACCCGCACCAGTCGGTCGATCCGTTTTACTTGCTTAGCCAGCCGTCGAACTGCGCTGTCTGAGGCGTTCGCGTCAAACAGCGCGCGGGGGCGGAGGTGGTAGAGCACAAGGGGAATGACCTCGTTGATGAGATCTTCTTGGTTTGTCAGCCGTTCGAGAAAGCGTCTCGTCGGGGCCGCTCCTTCCTGATCGTGGCCGCGCGACGTGATGCGCCCATAGTCCGTGGTGGTCGTGGCAGGTTTGCCGAAATCATGACAGAGGATGCCGAGGCTTGTGATCAGGTCGTCATTTAGGTTGCCGGTGCATTCTAAGGCGAACCAGTCCAGACAATGGAGCGTGTGGGTCCAGACATCGCCTTCCGGGTGCCAGATTGGGTCTTGCGCGCAGCCTTGCAGCGCCGCGAGTTCCGGATAGAATCGAAGCCACCCGCAGTCGCTCAAGAATTGTAGACCCAAGGATGGTTTGACTCCTTGGAGCAGGAGTTTTTTCCATTCTTCCCAGAGCCGTTCGTGCGGTTGCCCGTCTTGCGTCAGGGTGCTGCAGAGAGCAACTGTCTCCGGCGCAGCGGTCAACCCAAACCGTGCGGCCAGTTGCATGCCGCGCAAGACGCGAAGCGGGTCTTCGGTGAAACGATCCGATATGTGGCGGAGTATGTGTGCATCGAGATCGGCCCGGCCGTTGAAAGGGTCTCGGAACTCCAGTGTGTCCGGATCCCAGGCCATCGCATTCACGGTGAAATCGCGCCGCGCCAGTGCTTCGTCGATGTCCATGTCGGGATCGGACTGTCTCAGCTGTCCTGTGGCGGGCTCGTTGTCGGTGAGCAGGCGGGAAGGAATGGAAATATCGATGGGCAGGCCCTGCAACTTGAAGACGCCAAAGGTCTTGCCGACGAACTGCACGGAGAAATGTTCGGTGAGCAACGTATGGAGCCGGCCAGGCGGCAGTCCTGAAATTTCGATGTCCAGATCGTGGGGTTGCCGGCCAAGTACGAGGTCGCGTATACAGCCGCCGACCAGCCACATCCGACCGCCGGCACGACGAATGAGTTGTTCAATGTGCCGCAGAGAACCAGCGAGTGTCGGATCCTCGATACGAAAGCGAACAGGCACTTATAGCGATGCCTCCCTCAGAAACTTCGCCGACTCTTCCGGCGCCACGGGATTGATGTAGAATCCTGTGCCCCATTCGAATCCCGCCACGTGGGTCAGCTTCGGAATGATCTCGATGTGCCAGTGGTAGAAATCCCCGGTCTTTTCGTGGAGGGGGGAACTATGGAGGATAAAGTTGTATGCGGGCCGCGCAAGCACTTTGTCCATCCGTCGGAGCGCCTCCGAGAGAATCGGCGCGAGGAACTCGAATTGTGTCTTCTGGCTCTCTTCGAAGTACCCGGCATGGCGTTTAGGGAGAATCCACATTTCAAAGGGAAAGCGCGGGGCAAAGGGGGTGACACAGAGGAACTCGGGATTTTCCGCCACGATGCGATCGCCATCAGCGAGATCCTGCCGGATAATATCGCAGTAGATGCAGCGCTCTTTCTGAACATAATGAGCCCGGCAGCCATCGATCTCCTCCATGACGCTGGTGGGGATGATCGGCAGGGCGATGAGTTGTGAGTGGCTGTGCTCCAGTGTCGCGCCGGCTGACGCTCCGTGGTTCTTGAAAATCAGGATGTAGCGGAACCGCACGTCTTTCTTCAGATCGATCATACGATCGCGATAGGCCCACAGCACATCCTCGACCCGTTTTGTCGGCATGTCGGCCAGGCTATCCGTGTGGTTCGGGGTCTCGATGATGACTTCATGAGCGCCGATCCCATTCATGCGATCGTAGAGGCCGAGGCCTTGGCGGTCGATATTGCCTTCAACCTGGAGTGCGGGGAATTTATTCGGCACGACACGCACGGTCCAGTTCGGGTTGTTGGGTGCGACCGGCTGCGGCCGGTAGGCCATGATTTCCTTCGGTGTCAACCGTTCCTGTCCTGGGCAAAATGGGCAGAGGGTTGCGGCCAAAGGCCGGGCAGCTTGCACAGGAACGAAGTCGTGAGGCCTGGCATTCCGCTCCGTCGAAATAATCACCCACCGACCGACAATCGGATCACGTCTTAGATCGGGCATCTTTCCCTCCGTAAAGCGTAAAACGTAAAACGTGAGAAGTGAAACGTGAAACGTAAGATATGAAGCGCTGGATGGAAAAAGACAGTCCAACTCTCTTGCGTTTCACGTCTAACATCTCACGTTTCACGCTCATCAGACTCGCCACAGGTTCGCCTCAAATTCCGGTCCTGGCACAAGGAAGGTCGCAGGCTTGTGGTGCGGGTAGCGTGCGACTTCCAAGCGATGTTCCAGCACCAAGATAGTCATATGGACTTCCTGGTCGGCGGTGAGCTGTAAGTCCTTAAACGGCACAGCCAGTTCGATAATCTTCTGATGACAGATCGATTGATAGGGGCCGATCTCCTGCCAGGCTCCGTTTGCGAGTTTCTGCGAGAGCAGAAACTGATGCTGTTCAGCCGGCGCGAGTGAAAACGACAGGCGGTAGAGATGTTCGGGCGTCTGCAGTTGCAGCTCGACCGTCAGCTCAGCCTGGCGTGGTTGTGACTGTTCGTCCGGATCGAGGCGGAGATATAACCGGTCAAGACTCCAGCCAAACTGGATATCGGTCAGCACTCCTTCGGCTTTCCACATCGCGCCGAGCGGCGGCTGGGTCTCGATCCTGCCTGCTCCGCGCCATTCGAAAAAGTCGGTCGCAAGCCCATCCAGGGAGGGATTCAGCAAGGCGAGCGGCGCTGTGACGATGTCTCCCTCCGGCAGGCCGCGGGGACGACAGATCGGCTGATTGAACTGGTCCGGTGGGGTCAGCCCCGCGATCGTCCAGACATTCCGAAGGTGGGTACGGAAGAGCCGATCGAACTCGTCATTGTAGCCGCAATCGAAATCGTCCCCATACCACCAGAACCAATCGCTGCCTTCGGCGGCATAGAGTTCGTCCCAGGCGGCTTGCGCGCGATCCGGGGGAAGCGTGGCAGAAATCTCGGAAAGACGGGATCGCGTGTGACTCACCAGATCCCATCCCTGATTATCTTCCTGGTGGCCGATCCAGATCTTGTAGTCTTGGTTGATCCAGGAGCCAGAATGGAGGTGGCTGATCCTTGGAGTGGCCGGCGCGGCTTCGAGCGCTTGGGAAATTGTCGCGGTGGTGGTGCGAACTCCGTCGTGACTGAGCGCGCCGGTCGAGCAGGCCTTGTAGAGGAGCGAAAGAAACTGTTCGCCTCCCTCGTGGTAGTGTTCCCATGGATTTTCCCCGTCGAGCACAATCGCGACGGTGACCTGCTCTTGCGGCGCTTCGTGAATGATGTGGCGCAGCCGGCGCAGGACATCCTCGGCGGCCATCTCAGGAGTTGTCTTATGATAGACGAACCCGAAGGCGTCGGAGATTTCCCGATCGCGAAACAATATTGTGGTGTCTTGGCCTTCAGGCCCAACCCGGTAGGGCTGATATAGATCCCGGTGACGTTGCCAGGGTTGCTGGGCCGCGTCGAGCGAGCGAGCGAGGATGCCTTCGTCGGTCGCCAGCCAGCGCAGTCCGACCTTTGGCAACATCGGAATCAATTCCGGGCAGACGGAGCCTTCCGACGGCCAGAGGCCCACGGGGGCTCGGCCGAATGTGGCGGCATGAAATTCGACGGCTCGTTGCAGCTGTGCCTCCGCATCTTCTGGTGAATGGAATCGCGAGGGGAGGGGGAGATCCGGTCTGGCACGCCGAGTGAAGTCTGTATCGATGACGAGGGGCATGATCGGATGGAAGAAGGGAGTCGTCGTGAGCTCAATCTGTTCCCGCTCCATGAGTCGTCGATAGAGCGGAACGATCTCCTGCACGGCCACGAGTTGGAGGGCCAATACCTCCTGCTTTTCCTCTTCCGTGAAGCCTTTATTTTTTGCACGCAGCGCAGCCAGGCGCGGATAGCGGCTGACCGTGCCGTAGCCGAACCAGGCGAGGTTGTGCCACGTTTGCAAGTCGAGCAGATCCTGTGTGGAAAATTGCCTCGCCACGCGCTCCAAGTCGCGGCCATAGGTATCGGCCCCGCGCTTCACGAGCAATTCATGATAGCGAGGGTAGGGGCGCACCATCGTGGCCCAATTGGCGGAGAAAAAATGCCGGACGAGAAAGGCTTTCTCTTCCGGATGGAGGTCCGCCGCCGGACGCTGCGCATATTCCAGAAAGAGGTCGCGCACCGTCCCTGATCCGATTTCTTGCAGCTGTCGCAGGAGCGAAGGGGTAAAGTTGAATGTGGCTTTGATCTCAGGAAACTTGTCCAGCCCGTAAGCCATATCGTAGTAGGCTTTGGTGGCATGGAGGCGCACCCAGGGCATACTGGCAGACCCCGAGACCGGGTCCGTGTAATAGGGCTGGTGCATGTGCCAGAGAAAACAGATGTGAGCAGTCTTCATAATCGAATGCTTAGCAGGAGGCTGAAAAAGTCGCTCTCAAACACTGTGAAAAGTAAGACGTAAAAGGTGAAACGTAGGACGGACAAATACGCATTTTCAGAAACGTTTCACGATTAACGATTCACGTCTCACGGATCGTTGGACAGCCTTTTTTTGCCTCCTACAGGATTACTTTTTTGTCGGCCACATCACCGATGCGGATTATCGAAGTATTCGCATGGCTTTGTAGTCTTTCAGCAATCTGTCAGATATAAGTATGGCATAGGGCCGGAAATGGAGCGAGAGGAAATTAATGCGTGACGTAGCCCGGCAAGGTGTGATGGTTCAAGTGTTCTGGTACTGGCTGCCGGTGGCGCTCTATGCCGGAACGATTTTTTACTTGTCGTCCCAGTCTCACCCGGAAGAGCAACTGCCACCGCTCTTATTTGAAAAAATCAGCGACAAAGCTCTGCATGCGGTGGAGTATGCCGTGCTTGGCGGGCTCTGCTATCGAGCCTTCCGTTGGGGTGTGAGCGGGCAAGTCGCGTCGCAGGCGCTCCTCTTCGCTATCGTCACGGCGTCGCTATATGGGATGACGGATGAAGGACATCAATTCTTCGTCCCATTCCGCGAGTCGAGCTGGCAGGATTGGCTGGCCGATACAGCTGGCGCAGTCATAGGGGCACTGAGTTGGCGGTCCATCAGCCCGGGATGATGAACCGCGAGACGGGCGTGAAGGCTATCCCTGCCAGATAAATGAAACCAACCCAATAGGCCAGATACACCATCCGCGGGCCACAACCGGTCATTATGCAAGACTCACCACGTTTGATCCCTCTGCCGCTCTACACGCAAGTGCTCATCGCCGTGGCTTGTGGCGCGTTACTTGGAGTGATCTTTGGTCAAGAGCCCTATCTGGGCGGCCTAAAGAACGAGCATCTGGGCTGGCTTGGCCTGCTGCTCGTTACGCTGCTCAAGACCCTCGCCATCCCGCTCATTTTCTTCGCGATCCTCGATGCGCTTATCCGTACCAGCCTCCCGCTGCGCCAGGGGACCAAGCTGCTCTTCATCTGCCTCGTCAACGTCTCCGTGGCCATGACGATCGGCCTCGTGATCATGAACACCTGGCAGCCAGGCCTCTCCTGGTATGGCCACGTCGAGGACTTGCTGAACGTCGTGCCGAGCTCAAAGCCATCGGCAGGCGCCACCGCAGCTGTGCAGACCGGGGAGCAGAGTCCGATCGAATACCTTGCGTCCTATATTCCCCGCACCATCATGGCCCCGTTTTCGAGCGGCAACATCATCGGAGTCGTCCTTCTGGCCCTCTGCATTGGCGCCACACTTCGCCGCTTGCATAGTAATGCAGACCAGGGGTCTGGAGTCATTCATACCCTCGTGCGGATCATTGAGCACATCTATTCTTGGCTTGTGAAGATCCTCGGATGGATCATCCTCGCGGTACCGCTCGCCGTCTTTGGCGTCGTTGCCCAGGTCGTCGGCAAAGCGGGCATCGGCGTCTTCGCCGTCCTCTGGATCTTCCTCGTCACCATGCTCGTGGGACTCGCCATCCACTCGCTCGGTTACTACCCGCTCGTCGCCTGGCTGATCGGGAAGAAGTCGCCGAAGGTCTATCTGGGACAGGGAGCCGACGCGATCATGACCGCCATGTCGTGCAATAGCAGCCTTGCTGCCGTGCCGGTTACTCTCCGATGCCTTGATCGCATGCAGGTCTCGCCTCAATCGGCACGTCTCGCCGCCTGTGTCGGTACCAACCTCAACAATGACGGCATCACCCTCTATGAAGCGATGGCCGCGCTCTTCCTTGCCCAAGCGCTGGGCTTCGACCTGCCGATGGGCAGTCAGTTGTTGATCGTCGCCGCATCGATGATCGCGG
>Ga0315283_10004595_pt1 | contig 12041 bp, 8 predicted proteins | sample YL17G09_0_MG_FD_204541 | JGI IMG/M metagenome (GOLD analysis project Ga0315283, IMG submission 204541) | Sediment microbial communities from Yellowstone Lake, YNP, Wyoming, USA - YL17G09_0 | ecosystem: Environmental > Aquatic > Freshwater > Lake > Sediment | place: USA: Wyoming | collected...
TTGACCACCTCGCGCGGATCCTTCACGAACCGGTCGGCCAGTTGCGACACGTGGACCAGCCCGTCCTGGTGCACGCCGATGTCGACGAACGCGCCGAAGTTGGTGACGTTGGTCACGACGCCTTCGAGCTGCATGCCGGGCTCGAGGTCCTTCAGTTCCTCGACGCCCTCCCGGAACGCCGCCGTGCGGAACTCGGGGCGGGGATCGCGCCCCGGCTTCTCCAGTTCCGCGAGAATGTCCCGGACGGTCGGCACCCCGAACCGGTCATCGACCAACGCGGCCGGGTCGAGCGCGCGCAGCGTCGCGGCATCGCCGATGACGGCCTTCAGCGGCTTGCCCAGCAGCTGGAGGATGCGCGACACGACGGGGTACGCCTCGGGATGCACGCCCGACGCGTCGAGCGGGTTGGCGCCGGAGGGAATCCGCAGGAACCCGGCCGCCTGTTCGAAGGTCTTCTCGCCGAATCGAGGCACCCGCTTCAGCGCGGCCCGCGACGCGAATGCGCCGTGCTCGTCGCGATAGGCGACGAGGTTGGCGGCAATCCGCTCGTTGAGGCCCGAGACGCGGGCCAGGAGCGCCGTCGACGCGGTATTCACGTCCGCCCCGACGGCGTTGACGCAATCCTCGACGACGGCGTCCAGCGTGCGCGCCAGGGCCGGCTGGCTGACGTCGTGCTGGTACTGGCCGACGCCGATGGCCTTCGGATCGATCTTCACCAGCTCCGCCAGCGGGTCCTGCAAACGGCGCGCGATCGACACCGCGCCGCGCAGGGACACATCGAGATCCGGCAGTTCTTTCGACGCCAGGGCGGAGGCGGAGTACACCGACGCGCCGGCCTCGGACACCACGGCCTTGTGCGCGGTGATGGCCGGGTGGCGCGCGAGCAGGTCGGACACGAGCCGATCGGTCTCGCGCGACGCCGTGCCGTTGCCGATGCTGATGAGCTCGATGCGGTGCCGCTCGACCAGCGCGGCAAGCACGGTGATGGACTGGTCCCAGTCGTTGCGCGGGGCGTGGGGATAGATCGTGGTGGTGGCCACGATCTTGCCCGTCGCGTCCACCGCGGCCACCTTCACGCCCGTGCGGATCCCGGGGTCGAGCCCGAGCGTGGGCCGCGTGCCGGCCGGCGCGGCCAGGAGCAGGTCGCGCAGGTTGCGGCCGAAGACCCGGATCGCTTCGCGCTCCGCCGCCTCGCGCAACGTCGCCATGAGATCGGTCTCGAGATGATCGCTGAGCTTCACGGCCCAGGCGATCCGCACGGTCTCACGCCGCCACGCGTCGCCCGGCAGCCCGGAGCGACCGGCTTCGAGCGGAATGCCGTAGCGCCCGGCAATCATCGACTCGGGCGTGATGGGCAGCCCGGCCTCGCGCTTCGCCTCTTCGTGCTCGGGCAGCACCATCGCGAGGCGCAGGAAGCCGTCCTTGCGGCCGCGCAGCAGGGCCAGCGCCCGGTGCGACGGCATGGTGCGGAACGCCTCGCGCGCGCCGAAGTAGTCGGAGAACTTCGCGCCCTCCTCCTGCTTGCCGTCGACCACGCGCGACGCGAGCTCCGCGTGATTCTTGAGGTACTGCCGCAGGGCCCCGACCAGCGCGGCGTTCTCGGAGAAGGTCTCGATCGCGATCCAACGCGCCCCGTCCAGCGCCGCCGCCGTGCCGGCCACGCCCTTCTCCGCATCCACGTAGGCCGCCGCACGAATCTCTGGCGCCACCGTCGGGTCCGCGAGCAACAGCTCCGCCAGCCTCTGGAGCCCGGCCTCGCGGGCGATGGTCGCCTTCGTGCGCCGCTTCGGGCGGAACGGCAGGTAGAGGTCCTCGAGCGCGGTCTTGGTCTGGGCCGCGCGGATCTGCGCGTCGAGCGGCGGCGTCAGCGTGCCCTGCTCCGCGATCGACCGCAGGACCGTGGCGCGGCGGTCCTCGAGTTCGCGGAGGTAGCCCAGGCGTTCCTCGAGGGCGCGCAACTGCACGTCATCGAGGCCGCCGGTCGCCTCCTTCCGGTACCGGGCGACGAAGGGCACGGTGGCGCCGCCGTCGAGAAGCGTGGCGGCGGCCTCCACCTGCACGGGCCTGACCGAGAGCTCGGCGGCGAGGCGGACGACGATCGGATCCATGAACGGCTACGCGAGCTTCCGCAGGATGAAGCACTTCAGGTAGTAGGTCTCCGGGACGCCGAGCAGCACCGGGTGATCGCGCGACTGCATCCGCTTCTCGAGCACGCTGGTCCGGACGCGGGCGTCGACGCCGGCCTCGTAGACGATCTGCCCGAAGGTCGCCTCGTCGACGTGGTACGAGCACGTGCACGTGACGAGCACGCCGCCGGGCCTGAGCAGCTTCAGCGCCCGCAGGTTGATTTCCTTGTAGCCCGCGTACGCCTTCTCGACGGCGTCCTTGCTCTTCGCGAACGCCGGCGGGTCGAGCACGATGGTGTCGAACCGATCGCCGCCCCGCTCCATCTGGCGCAGCATGTCGAAGACGTTTGCGCACCGGGCCTCGAGGTTCGCGATGCCGTTGCGCGCGGCGTTGCGCGTGATGTGGCCGACGGCCTCCTCGGACACGTCGAGGGCGATGACCTGATCGCACCGGTCGGCCAGCTGCAGCGCGAAGGCGCCGTGATAACTGAAGCAGTCGAGCAGGCGGCCCCGGGCGTAGCTGCGGGCCGCGACGCGGTTCTCGCGCTGATCCAGGAAGAGGCCGGTCTTCTGGCCGTGCCAGAGATCCACCTCGTGCGCGATCCGGCCCTCGCGGACGGCGACGGTTGGCGGCACCTCGCCGTAAAGCAGCGTCACCTCGGACGGGAGCCCCTCGAGCTGCCGGACCCGCACGTCGTTGCGCGCGAGCACGCCCGCGGGCTGAAGCCTGTCGACCAGGATCGGCACCAGTTGCGGCACCAGACGGTCGACCCCCTGCGAGAGCGACTGGATGACCACGTAGTCGCCGTACCGATCGACGATGAACGACGGCAGGAGGTCTCCCTCGGCATGCACGATGCGGTACGCCGTGGCCTCCGGGGCCAGCGACGCCCGGAACGCGATGGCGGCCTCGATCCGGGCCCGCCAGAGGTCGATCCCCGCCGGCGCTTCTCCCACCATCAGCATCCGCAGCGAGATCTGCGAGCGGTCGCTGTAGAGTGCGCGGCCGACGATGAGGCCGCGCGGGTTGCGGACGACCACGGTGTCGCCGCCACGGGCGATGACGTCGACGACATCCGACTTGTAGATCCAGGGATGCCCGCCGCGGACGCGCTCTTCACCGCGCGCGTTGATGACGACGTGCGGTTCGTTCGACGGTGTCACGGTGTTGCGGCCTTTCTCCATCTCCACTCGCTCCATCATGCGGAATCCGGCCCGGGAAATCGAGTAGAATTCCACGCAAGGACTCATGACCATGGACACCATCATGCACGCGCACCTTCGCAGCCTGCGGGACGCGGATCCGGAGGTTGCCGCCGCGATCCGCGACGAAGTGAAGCGGCAGGCCACCGGCCTCGAACTCATCGCCTCGGAGAATTTCGTCAGCAACGCCGTGCTCGAAGCGACGGGATCGGTCTTCACGAACAAGTACGCAGAAGGCTACCCGGGACGGCGCTATTACGGCGGGTGCGAGTGCACCGATGTGGTCGAACGCCTCGCGATCGAGCGCGCGAAGGCGCTGTTCGGCGCCGATCACGCCAACGTGCAGCCACACTCGGGCGCGCAGGCCAACATGGCGGTGTACTTCGCGCTGCTCAAGCCCGGCGACACCGTGCTCGGCATGAATCTGTCGCACGGCGGGCACCTCACCCACGGCCATCCGCTGAATTTTTCGGGCAAGCTGTACACGATCGTGCCCTACGGCGTGCGGCCGTCGGACGAGCGCCTCGACTACGACGAACTCGAGCGCCTGGCCATCGAGCACACGCCGAAGATGATCATGGTCGGCGCGAGCGCCTACCCGCGGATCATCGACTTCCCGCGCATCCGCGCCGTCGCGGACCGCGTGGGCGCGGCGATGGTGGTCGACATGGCGCACATCGCGGGCCTGGTGGCGGGGGGCGTGCACCCGAGCCCGGTGCCGCACGCCGATTTCGTCACGACCACGACGCACAAGACGCTGCGCGGCCCGCGGGCCGGCCTCGTCCTGTGCAAGGAGAAGTGGGCCAAGGACCTCGACAGGAGCGTCTTCCCGGGCGTGCAGGGCGGCCCGCTGGTGCACGTGATCGCCGCCAAGGCGGTGTGCTTCAAGGAAGCGCTGGAGCCGACTTTCGCGGCGTACCAGCGGCAGATTGTCGCCAACGCGGCCCGGCTCGCCGCGGTCATCGCGTCGCACGGCTTCCGGATCGTCTCGGGCGGCACGGATACCCACCTGATGCTGGTGGACGTATTCTCGAAGGGCCTGACGGGCAAGGATGCGACCACGGCGCTCGGCAAGGCCGGCATCACGGTGAACCAGAACACGATTCCGTTCGACCAGAACCCGCCGCTCAAAGCGAGCGGCATCCGGATCGGCACGCCGGCCGTCACGACGCGCGGCATGTGCGAGGACGACATGTCGGTCATCGGCGATCTCATCGCGCGCGTGCTCGCAGCCCCCGACGACGCCGCCGCGCACGCGTCCGTGCGCGCCGACGTGGAAGCCCTGTGCGCGAAGTTCCCGCTCTACCCGGATCAGCTGGCCTAGACGCGGCCGTCGACCGCGTCTTCGCCGATGACGGGCCGCTGGCCCGGGCCGTGCCGGAGTTCGAGCCGCGGCCCGGCCAGCGTGACATGGCGGCCGCCGTGGCGCGCGTGCTCGCGCGCGGCGGGATCCTGCTCGCCGAGGCCGGCACCGGGACGGGCAAGACGCTCGCCTACCTCGCGCCGGCGATCCTGAGCGGGCACCGCGTCCTGGTGTCCACCGGCACGAAGAACCTCCAGGAGCAGATCTTCTACAAGGACTTGCCCGTCCTGCGCGAGGCGCTGGGCGTCCCCTTCACCGCCACCTGCATGAAGGGCCGCGGCAACTATCTCTGCCTGCATCGCTTCGAGAACGTGCACGACGATGTCGAGGCCGGGTCGCCCGCCGACCGCGTCTACCTGGCGATGGTCGAGCAGTGGGCCGCGACGACCGACACCGGGGACCGCGCCGAACTCGAAGAGCTGCCCGAAGACGTGCCGTTCTGGTCCCACATCGCGGCGACCAACGAGAACTGCATCGGCACGACATGCCCCGAGTACGAGGCCTGCTTCGTCACGCGCATGCGGCAGCGTGCCGCTGCGTCCGACGTGGTGATCGTGAACCACCACCTGCTGTGCGCGGACGCGGCGGTCCGCCAGAGCGCGTACGGCGAAGTCATCCCCGAGTGCGCGTACGTGGTGATCGACGAGGCGCACCAGCTGGAGGACGTCGCGACGCAGTACTTCGGCGTGGCGGTGAGCAACTTCAGGACCGAGGAACTCGTGCGCGATCTCGATCGCGTGATGGTGGCCCGGCAGGTCGACGACGAGCGCGGCGAACTGGGCCGCGCCATGAGCCGCGTCGAGGACCGGTCGCGGCTGTTCTTCGGCGAGCTCATGCTCTCGCGAAGCCACCCGTCCTTCGCGGGCCGGAACGCGTCGCCCGGATCGGGCGACGACCGCGTCCGGCTGATCCCGGCCATGCTCGAGCCCGTGCGCGACGCCGGATCGCAGTTGATCGACGCGCTGGACGGGCTCGACGCCACGGTGACCCTGCTCAACGAGGCGCCGGAGGACGTGCGGGCGACGGGCCGGCGCGCGGCGGACATCCGGGACGATCTGCGCTTCCTCCTGCAGGCCAACGATCGCGACTACGTCTACTACATCGAGTGGCGGTCGCGCGGCGTGTTCCTGCGCGCCTCACCCATCGACGTGTCGTCGCTGGTCCGCAACCTGCTGCTCGATCGGTTCGCCGCGGCCATCCTGACCTCCGCGACGCTGGCGGTCGAGGGGTCGTTCGGCTACGTGCGCAGCCGCCTCGGCATCGAACGCGGCGAGGAACTCCAGCTGCCCTCGGAGTTCGACTACCGGCGCCAGGCCATCCTCTACCTGCCGAAGCGCATGCCGTCGCCCAAGACGCCGGCGTTTGCCGAGGCCGCGGGCCAGGAGGTCGTCGAGATCCTTCGCCGCACACGGGGCCGCGCCTTCGTGCTCTTCACGAGCTACGCCATCCTGCGCGCGGTGCAGGCGAGGGTGCAGTCGGCGCTCGAGTACCCGGTGTTCGTGCAGGGGTCCGCGCCGCGGTCGACGCTGCTCACGCAGTTCCGCTCGACCCCGCACGCGATCCTGCTCGCGACCTCGAGCTTCTGGCAGGGCGTCGACGTCGTGGGCGATGCCCTGAGCTGCGTCATCATCGACCGGCTGCCGTTCGCCTCGCCTGGCGACCCGGTCATTTCCGCCAGGATCGAGGCCATCGTCGCCCGGGGCGGCGACGGATTCACCGATCTGCAGGTGCCGCTGGCCATCCTGACGCTGCTCCAGGGCCTGGGCCGGCTCATCCGGCACCGGCGGGACCGGGGCGTGCTGGCCATCCTCGATCCGCGGATCCGGACCATGCCGTACGGGCGGAGATTCCTGGTGTCCCTGCCCCCGGCACCGGTGACGTCGGATCTGGCCGAAATCGAGCGGTTCTTTGCGGAGGACCACCAGAGCTCCTGAGGATTTCGATAGGGGTTTCGGTGTAAACTTGAGGTGATCGGCGGGTCCGCCGGTTCTGTTCTTTTCACGATTATGAGTTTCATCTGCCACGAAGGAGCTCCAATGCTTCGCTTCGCCACTGGCCGTCGCCTGCTGGTGCTGTGCACCCTGGCGCTTGCCGCGCTCATCCTCGCCACTCCCGGTTACGCCCAGACCGGCGCCGTGCAGGGCATCGTCCTTGACGCCGCCGGCAAGCCGCTCGAGAAGGCCCCGGTCCTCATCGAGTACACCGACGGCATCAACCGCAAGTACGAGGTGAAGACCAACAAGAAAGGCGAGTTCATCCAGATTGGCCTGCAGCCGGGCGGCTACAAGGTGACGGCCTCGTTCGAGGGCCTCGGGAGCCAGTCGTTTCCGGTGCGCGTTCGCCTCGGCGATCCGATGAAGGTCAACTTCAAGCTCGGTGGCGCGGAGGCCAAGGCTGCCGTCTCGAAGGAAGATCTGGTCAAAGCGGCGGCGCTCAAGTCGAAGTTCGACGAGGGCGTCACGGCCAGCAAGGCCGGCAGCTTTGACGAGGCCATCGCGAAGTTCACCGAGGCAGCGGCCATGGTGCCGCCCCCGGGCTGCTACGACTGCCAGTACAACATCGGCTACAACTACATGCAGAAGAAGGACTACGACCAGGCCGAGGCCGCGTACCTCAAGGCCATCGAGATGAAGAACAACTACGTCGATGCCTACAACGGCCTCGCGACGGTATACAACGCGCAGAAGAAGTTCGACAAGGCCGGCGAAGCGAGCCAGAAGGCCTCGGAAATGGCCGCGGCGGCGGGTCCCGGTTCGGGCGGCAGCGGCGGCGTGGACGCCGAGTACAACCAGGGCGTCATCGACTGGAACGCGGGCAAGATCGTCGAGTCGGCCGAGCACTTCCAGAAGGTCATCTTTATGAAGCCGGATCACGCCGAGGCGCACTACCAGCTCGGGATGGCCTACGTGAACCAGGGCAAGCTGGCCGACGCAGTGCCGATGTTCGAAAAGTACCTCCAGCTCGCGCCCGAGGGGCAGTTCGCCGCGACGGCGAAGGGCATCCTGACCAGCATCAAGAAGTAGGCGCTGCCATGGGGTCCCTGTCGCTGCAGGAGACCATTGCGGCAAGTCTTGCAGACGTCCGGCACCGGCTGGCCCGCGCGATTGAGCGGGCCGGCCGGCCTTCCTCCTCGGTCCGCCTGGTCGCCATCTCCAAGACTCACCCGGTCGATTACGTGCGGGCCGCGTTCGCCGCGGGCCAGACCCTGTTCGGCGAGAATCGTGTCCAGGAAGCCCTAGAGAAGATCGACCCATCATCCGATATGCCGATCGAGTGGCACTTGGTTGGCCACCTGCAGTCGAACAAGGCACGAAAGGCGGTCGGGGCCTTCGCGTGCATCCACTCCATCGACGGCGCCGATCTGCTGCGCCGCGTGGACGATGCCGCCGCGGACGGCGGCCATACCCCGGAGCTGTTTGTGCAGGCCGACCTGGCAGGTGAGCCCACCAAGCACGGCGCCACGGCCGAGGCCCTGCTCTCGATCTTCGAGGCGGCAGGGCACTGCAGGGCCGCGCGGGTGACCGGGCTGATGGTGCTGCCGCCGTTCACGCCGGACCCCGAGGACGCCCGCCCGTACTTCCGGCTCCTCAGGGACGTACGCGATGAATTGGCGAGGCGTGGTGTGCCGGCATCGATGTTGCAGCAGCTGTCGATGGGCATGAGCCACGACTTCGAGGTCGCCGTCGAAGAGGGCGCCACCCTCGTGCGGGTGGGCACGGCCATTTTCGGCGCGCGTTAGGGTTGTTTGCGGGAGATGGACATGAACGTCACGCCGCTCGATTTGCGTAATCAGCAGTTCCGTTCCGTCATGCGCGGGTTCGACAGGGACGAGGTGCTGGCGTTTCTGGCCGAAGCCTCGGACGACTATGCCGCGGCGCTGCGCGAGGCCGACCGGCTCCGCCAGGAGGTGGCGCGGCTCGAAGGCGTCGTGAACGAACACCGCGAGAGCGAGAAGCACCTGCGCAACACGCTGCTCACCGTACAGCGCCTGGCGGACGAGATCCGGGACAACGCGCACCAGCAGGCCGCGCAGATCGTCAAGGACGCCGAGTCGCGCGCGAACCTCGTCCTGGACAAGGCGCACTCGCGCTACGAGGACGTCCAGCGGGAGATCGACGCCCTGCGCCTCAAGCGGCGCGAAGTCGAGAACTCGGTCGAGTCGATCATCACGACCCTGCGCAACACGCTCGAGTTCGTGCGCGAGCAGGACAGCCGCGACCGCGAGGAGAAAGTGCTGATCCACCGGCCGCGCACGATCGACATCCGCGAGGCGTCCGTCTGGACGCACGATCGGCCCGAGGACAAGTCGGCCGAGCGAGGGTAGCCGCCTTCGCTCGCGCAGCCGCTTCGCCGTACCTGCGCGAGCGTCGGCGTGCCAAGCCTCCCGCGATCGCCAGTTCTGCGCTACGATCGGCCGTACATGGCTTCCTCGCTCATCATCCACAACGCCAAGCTGGTGTTCACCTGCGCCGGCGCCGCGCCCAAGTGCGGCGCGGCGCAGGCGGACGCCCGGCCTGTCTGCGACGCGTCCATCATCGCCACCGACGGCGTGATCGAGTTCGTCGGCCCGTCCGCCGAGGCGGAGCGCCGGTGGCCGGCGGGGCCGGGCCTCACCGTCGTCGACGCGGCGGGCTGCACGGTGGTCCCGGGCTTCGTCGACCCGCACACCCACGTGGTGTTCGGCGGCGACCGGCGCGAGGAGCTCCGGCTGCGCCTGGCCGGCGCGACCTACGCCGAGATCGCGGCCGGCGGCGGCGGGATTCTCTCCACGGTGCGGGCAACGCGCGAGGCGAGCGAGGACGACCTGGCCGCAGCCACCAGCGCCAGGCTCGACCAGATGTTGCGGTGCGGCACGACCACGGCCGAAGCGAAGAGCGGCTACGGGCTGCAGCCCGACGCCGAGCTGAAGATGTTGCGGGTCATCCGCCGGCTCAACACGGAGCATGCGATCGACCTGGTCCCCACCTTCATGGGCGCCCACGAGATCCCGGTCGAGCACCGGGCGAACCGCCGCTTCTACATCGACCAGCTCGTGCGCCAGATGATCCCGGCGGCTGCGCGGGACGGGCTCGCCGAGTGGTGCGACGTCTTCTGCGAGACCGGCGTCTACACGCCGGACGAATCGGAGGAGATCCTGGCCGCCGGCTTGCGCCACGGCCTGAGGCCGCGCATTCACGCCGACGAGCTCGCCGAGAGCGGCGGCTCGCTGGTGGCCGCCAAGGTGGGCGCGCGCTCGGCCGATCACCTCCTCTACGTCTCGCCGCGGGGGATCCACGCGATGAAGCAGGCGGGCGTGGTCGCCACTCTGCTGCCGATCGCCGCCTTCTACCTCAAGCTCGGGCGGTTCGCGCCGGCCCGCGAGCTCATCGAGGGCGGCGTGCCGGTGGCGCTGGCCACCGATCTCAACCCGGGCGGCGGCTTCTCCCCGTCCATGCCGTTCGCGATGGCCCTCGCCTGCTTCGGCATGCGGATGACGATGGAAGAGGCCCTGGTGGCGTCGACGATCAACGCCGCGTACGCCGTCGACCGCCACCACCTGGTCGGCAGCCTCGAACCCGGCAAGCAACTGGACGCGGTCATCATCGACGGCGACGCCGTCGATCTGCTGAAGGTGGGGGTCCCGGCCATCAGGGCCGTCGTGAAACGCGGTACGCTGGTGGCCTAGTGGCGGACGGACACTTCCTGCTGTTCGTCGTCGTCGGATTCCTCGCGCAACTGGTCGATGGCGCGCTCGGCATGGCCTACGGGGTCATCTCGAACTCGCTGCTGCTCGCGATGGGCCTGCCGCCCGCCGTCGCGAGCGCGAGCGTCCACGCGGCGGAGATCGTGACCACCGGCGTGTCGGGGATCTCGCACCACGCCTTCGGCAACGTCGATCGGACGCTGCTGAAGCGGCTGGCGATTCCCGGCGTCGTCGGGGCGGCGATCGGTGCCTACGCGCTGGTGTCCGCGCCCGGGGGCGCGATCACGCCGTTCATCGCCCTCTACCTGCTTTCGATGGGCCTGCTCATCCTGTGGAAGACGTTCCGCGGCGTCGGCGCGCGGCGGCAGGTCCGCCATGTGTCCATCCTCGGGCTGACGGGCGGGTTCTGCGACGCGATCGGCGGCGGCGGGTGGGGCCCGGTGGTGACGTCGACGCTGGTCGCCCGCGGCCAGGATCCGCGCACGAGCATCGGGTCGGTCAATCTCGCCGAGTGGTTCGTCACCGTCTCGGCGTCCGTCGTGTTCATGCTGACGATCGGGCTGTCGAACTGGCCGACCATCCTGGCGCTCATCCTCGGCGGCGTCGTGGCCGCGCCCCTGGGAGCCGCGGCCACGCGGGTCATGCCTGCGCGCACGCTGATGGGGCTGGTCGGCGCCCTGATCGTGGCGACGAGCCTGCGCACGATCGTCCTCGCCTGGTTCTGACGGCCCTCCCGTCAGTAGGACATCGAGTCCAGCGTCACCTTGCCCCGGAAGATCCAGTAGATGCTGACCGTGTAGGCCAGCACCAGCGGGATGCCGATGAGCGCGATGGTCAGCATGATGGCCAGCGTCGCCGGCGACGAGGCGGACGTATAGATCGTGAGGCTGCGAGAGGGGTCAGCGGCGCGCACGAGCGTCGGGAACATGCCGACCCCGACCAGCCCGAACAGGCCCAGCACGGCACCCGACGAGGAGATGAAGGCCCAGCCGTGCCAGCCATGGTGCATCGATCGCGGCACGTTCGCGATGGCGAGCATGGTCGCCAGGGGCAGCGCGAACAGCCCCGGATGGGCCTGGATGAGGGCCGTCATCTCCGGGCGGTAGATCAGCGTCGCCATGGTGGTGGTCGTGTAACAGATCACGAACACGATGATGGTGTTGTTGATCCAGCCCTTGACCATCCGCTGGGCCTCGCCCTCGGTCTTGAGCACCAGGTAGATCGCCCCGTGCATGGCGAACAGCGCTACGGTGGTGACGCCGGTGAGGAGCGCGTAGGGGTTGAGCACGGACAGGAGCGAGCCGGAGAACTCGCCGTCCGGCCCGATCGGGATGCCCCAGATCACGTTCCCGAACGCGATGCCCATCAGGAGGCTCGACCCGACGGACGCGATCGAGAAACTGCGGTCCCATGACCGCCGCCAGCGCGGGCCTGGCTGCTTGCTGCGGAACTCGATCGCGACCGCCCGGAAGATCAGGCCGACCAGCAGCAGGATCATCGGGACGTAGAAGCCCGAGAACACGGTCGCGTAGACGTCGGGAAACGCCGCGAACAGCGCCCCGGCGCCGGTGACCAGCCAGACCTCGTTGCCATCCCACACCGGGCCGATGGCATTGAGGAACAGGCGGCGCTGTTCGTCCGATTGCGAAAAGAGGTGGAGCGCGCC
>Ga0315283_10004597_pt1 | contig 12040 bp, 8 predicted proteins | sample YL17G09_0_MG_FD_204541 | JGI IMG/M metagenome (GOLD analysis project Ga0315283, IMG submission 204541) | Sediment microbial communities from Yellowstone Lake, YNP, Wyoming, USA - YL17G09_0 | ecosystem: Environmental > Aquatic > Freshwater > Lake > Sediment | place: USA: Wyoming | collected...
TTAGGTACTCTCCGCCCAGCGCCGCTCTACCGCTACGGAACGCGAGAGTGCGCCGAACCCCTTAGGAGCAGCACCGCACAGTGTGCTGCACACATGTACGAAGCGATACTGAACCCGACATCACCGTCGGAGCCGGCTGAGGGTTTGCAAGCCGCCGCGCTCCACGCCCAGGCCTGGTACGGCGAGCCGTTCCTTCACGACGGCGAGGATCCGGCGGCGGCACTTGCGCCCGGCACCGCTCGGCGCGGCGCGCTCGACGAGGCGCTTGCCGAGATCGAGGCAGGCAGGCGCGTGCCGTCGGTCCGCTGGCTCGTCCGCTACGGGCTCATGCTCGGACTCGAACGGGTGCTCGCCTCCACCACGCCGTCGACCGCGTCCGGCACTGACCTTCGCCGCCACCAGATCGACGCGCTCGCCGGCATGCTCACCGAGCTGATCGCCGCGAACCAGCGCGATGCCGAGGAAAACGGGAACGGCAACGGGGGTGCGGCGGATGCCGACCAGGCCGAGCTCGAGGAAGAGGACGACGACTTCGATGCCGGCGTCATCGACGAGGAGGTCGAGGAGCCGGCGGTCGCACACGACGACCCGGGCGCCTTGCGCCGCTACCGCTTCCGCCACCCGACCGCATCCGGCAAGACGATCGCGGCCGCCGGCTTCGTCGAGGCCGCCCGCCACCTCGGCATCCTGATCCTGACCCACCGCCGGCTGCTCGTCTCGCAGTTCCAACGCGACCTCACGACCGAAGGGTACGGCGGCCGCTTCAGCGACGCGATCCTGGGGGGCCTGGAGCCGCTGCGCCGGGATCCGATCACGATCCAGACGTACGCCTGGTTCGCCCGGCACGCCGGCGACATCTCGCGCACCGCCTACCAGCTCGTGATCTGTGACGAAGCGCACACCGCCCTCGGCGAGAAGACGAGTGCCGCGATCCGGTCGTTCAGCGAGCCGGTCTACATCGGCATGACCGCAACGGAGCAGCTGATCGCGAAGCAGGTCTCCGATGTCTTCCCCGCCTCGGTCGACGACCTCCCGCTCGGTGATGCCGCGCGTCGCGGACTGATCGCGCCGTTGCGCTGCCTGCGCGTGCCGCCGGCCGCGGCGATCAACTCCGTCCCGATCGTCGGCGGCGACTTCGAGGAACGCGCGCTGGCGGCCGCGCTCGACCACGACGCGCTCAACCAGGCCGCGGCGAGCCTGTACCGCGACCGCTTTGGCACGACGCCCGGGATCGTCTACGCCGCGGGCGTCGAGCACGCGTACAACCTCGCGCAGGAATTCCGCGCCGCCGGTCTCAAGGCCGAGGCTGTCTCCGGGCGCACACCGCCGGTCAAGCTCGCCGAAACCCTCGCCGCGTACGAACGCGGCGAGATCAACGTGCTGATCAACGCGCAGCTGCTCGCGGAAGGCTGGAACTCTCCGCGTGCGACCGTGTGCTTCCACCTCGCTCCGACCGCGTCCCGGCGCGTGTACCAGCAGCGCATCGGCCGCATCATGCGGATGCACCCGCGCAAGGAGGCAGGCATTGTCGTCGACTTCGTCACGAAGGGATCGACGCACAACGAGCGCGTGATCTCCCTGCACTCGCTTCTCGATGCCGACTTCTACCGCGAGGGAGCGCGCGTGACGCCCGCCCCACGCCGCCGGCAGCAGCGCCGCGCCCGCCGCCGTCTGTCGCCGCTGCCATGGCTCGTCCCGGTCACCCCGGACGTCGCCCGCCGGCTGCTCGTGATCCAGCGCGAGTGGCAGCGCGTCGACCCCAAGTTCCTGGACGACGACGAGCAGCGGTTCTGGGCGACGATCGCCGGACGCCAGCTGCGCTTCGACCAGCGCGCCGACTTTGCACGCAAGTTCACCGAGGGGCATGCCCGCAAGCGTGCGCTCGAGACGTTCCTGTCGGTCTGTGCGGCCGAGAACCCGAACCGGCGCCTGCGCCTCACTGCGCTCGCCGACCGGGTGGCGACACCCGTCGAGCGCGCCGACTTCGACGACCTCGTCACGCTCGTCGCCCAGGCACCACCGTGGGAGAAGGATCGAACCGGCGGTGTCCGCGTCCTGCTGCGAGCCATCTCGGACGGGAAAGCGAACGCTCCCGAGCAGATTCAGGCGCGCTGGACGTGGAAGCTCGCCCGCGCGACGCGGAAGATCCAGGACCGCCGCGCGAGCCAGGAGTTCCCCGAGGCGAAGCGCCTGCTCGGGGCTGTCGCCAACTCGCGCGGCCATCGGCACGAGGAGAACGTTGCGAGGCTTGTTCAGGTTGCCAGGGCGCTGCCGATATCCGTCGGTGCAGCCCTGCTCGCCTCCGCTGATGGCTACACGCCGCGTGCGAACGGCCTGCTCGATCACGCGCGCGAGGAACTGGGGCCGATCGAGGAGATCGCAGCCGCACTAGCCGACAACCTGCCCGCAGTGCAGGCTCCCGCCCGCAAGTCACGACGCCGCCGCAAGAAGCGCAGGGCCGGCGGCGCCGACGGCCAGGCTCCGGCTGCAGAGGCTGGCGTCGAGGGCGACGCCGGGACTCCGGCCTCGGCGCCCGCGGCGCCCGTGATCCACGTTCCGCCCGACGATCTTGCGTGAGGGCCTGGTCGGCCGCGGAACGGAGTGCGAGCGCGCACGTGCCGCCTGTGGGCAGCGGAACGGAGCGCCGGGGCACGTCGTTCAGGTTCCCGGCTGAAGCGTCCGGGCACCCCGACGTGGGCCGGGGCAGCCGCCGCTGCCAACCCGGACGGCGGGGCTACGCGTCGCGCGGTGGATCGTTCGGGCCCTGCTCGCGCTCGTGCAGGAACCGCGTCAGCTCGGCGGCGAGCGACTCACCTGTCGGCATGTCGTCGTCCTCGATCATCTGGTCGATCGAGTCCGCACGGCGCTCCAGGTCCTCGACGTACGCCGCCGTGTCCTCGTCGGATGCCACGGCCTGGGTCACCTGCTCGGCGTACGCCTCCTCGGCTTCGATCAGCTCGGTCACGTCGATGGGTGTGTCGAGCAACTCGCCGAGCCGCTCGCACAGGGCGCGGGCCGCGCGGGGACTCGGGGCCAGCGACACGTAGTGCGGCACCGCCGACCAGAGGCTGACGGAGGGTAGCCCCGCCGCACGGCAGGCATCGTGCAGCACGCCGACGATCCCCGTCGGGCCCTCGTAGCGGGAGTGCTGGAGCCCCAGCTCCTCGACGAGCGACGGGTCGCTCGCCGCGCCTGTCACCGGGGCGGGGCGGGTGTGGGGAACGTCGGCGAGCAACGCGCCAAGGGTGACGACGAGCTCGACGCCGAGCTCCTGCGCCAGCCCGGCCACGATCTCCGTGAACGTGCGCCACCGGTAGTTCGGCTCGACGCCGAGCAACAGCACGGCATCGCGGTCGGCCCCCGGGATCGCACCTGCCAGGAAGACGTTCTCCGGCCACTCGATCTTGCGGGTCATGCCCGCATCGAGCGAGACGAGAGGGCGTGTCGCCTGGAAGTCGACGAACCCCTCGGGATCGATGTCTGCGAACCGCTCGGCCCCCCACAGGCGCGCGAGGTAGCTCCCTGCAAGCGTGGCCGCCTGGCCACCGTCGTTCCAGCCGCGGAAGGCGGCGATCAGGACCGGCCGCCTGAGCGACGGTCGTTCGGCGATCCGGAGGTCGTTCACCACCTCGGAGCTTACTGACGGACCGTCAACCCGACACCCCCGGACGCTGAGCGGCGTGTGCCGCGAGCTGCGCCGGGGGACGCCAGAGCGCGTACGCGACGAGCACCGTCAGCACCCAGATCGTCGCCGCGAGCGCGACGTGAGCAAGTACGAGCCCCCACGGGAGCGCGTCCCGGTACTGGATCTCGCCGACGGCCATCTGGGCGAGCAGGACGAGGAGGAGCGCCAGTCCAGCTTTCACGACGCCGGGGTAGTCACGGCGGAGCCGAAGCAGGTACCAGCCGACGACGAGCAGCACGATCCCGTACACGGCGGTCGCGCGCACGTGGACGTAGACCGCGTCTGTGACCGTGAGCCCGAGGCGGCGGATATCCTCTCCGCCGGAATGCGGCCCGGCAGCCGTCGCCACGCTACCGGTCACCACGAGGACGGCACACGCCGTGACTCCCACGCCGGCGGCGACGCGGAGCCGGTGCGGCCCGACGGCAGGGGCAAGCCCGCGATCGTTGCTCCATGCCTCCACCGCAACGACGAGCGCGCCCGCCAGCACGATCAGTGCGAGCAGGAAGTGGGACATCACCGCAACGGGGTGCAGATCCAGGAGCACTGTGACTCCTCCGAGCGGGATCTGGGCGACGGTGCCGAGAAACGTGAGGAGTGCCAGCAGCCGCACCCGTGTGGGCAGACTGTGCACCTTCCGGGCGGCGAGCCACGTGACGAGGGTGAGCAGGATCCCGATGAGCGCGACCATCCTGTTGCTGAACTCGATCGCCGCGTGCCCACCTTTCTCGGGATACGGCTTGTCACCGCAGCGCGGCCAGTTGTCGCAGCCGAGCCCGGACGCCGTGAGCCGGACGACGGCTCCGCTCGTGACGACCACGTAGAGCGCGAACAGTGATACGGCGGCGAGCTGCAGGAAGCGTCTCGACGAGACCTCGCGTGAGCGGCTCGCGACCCTGGCCGGGACGGTGTCCACGTCTCGATTCTACGCGAGCTCGACGCCGCTTCCGGCTGCCACGGCGCCGATCCGGTACAGCTCGAGGGCGCGATCGGCAAAGGTCGCCTGGAGCACCACGGCCTTTGCGGCGGGCAACGCGATCAGGAGCCCGCCCGCCGTCTGCGGATCGTAGGCAAGCGCTTCGCGCGCCGACTCGGCGTCGCCGTCGACGCGGGGGCCTGCGTACTCGCGGTTGCGCCGGTCTCCTCCGGTACGGACGCCGGCGCCTGCGAGCTCCAGCGCGCCGGGGAGAGCCGGAAGCGCCTGCGAGTCGATCGCGAGGCGCACGCCGCTGCGCGACGCCATCTCGTACGCGTGCCCGAGCAGGCCAAAGCCCGTGACGTCGGTGACGGCGTTCGGCAGGAAGGGACGAAGCGCATCGGCGGCATCACGATTGAGCGTTCGCATCGCGGCGACCGCTGCTGCGAGCGCCCCGTCGGGCGCGCAGCCGTCGCGCTGCGCCTGCAGCACGAGCCCCGTGCCGAGTGGCTTGGTCAGGAAGAGCGCGTCGCCCGGGAGCGCGCCGCTCTTCGGCCAGATGCCCTGCGGGTGGACGGTGCCGACGACGGCGAGGCCGTACTTCGGCTCGGAGTCGCGGATCGTGTGACCGCCCGCCAGGATTGCTCCGGCGGCGCGCACGACCTCACCGGCCCCGGCGAGCACCTCGGCGAGCACCTCGATCGGCTGCTCCTCCGGGAATGCCGTCACGGACAGCGCGAGCAGTGGCACACCTCCCATGGCGAACACGTCGTTGAGGGCGTTCGTGGCCGCGATCGCACCGTAGTCGCGCGGATCGTCGACGACGGGCGGGAAGAAGTCGACCGTGAACACGAGCGCGCGCTCGTCGTCGAGCCGGTACACGGCAGCGTCGTCGGCAGGGTCGAGGCCGACCAGCAGATTCGCGTCGATCACCGGGACGAAGCCGGCGAGCAGGGTCTCGAGTCGTGCCGCGGAGTACTTCGCCGCACAGCCGCCGGCCTTCGCGAGTGAGGTCAGCGACGGAGTCCCGGGCACGAAGCGAGTCTACGCGCAGCCTCTTGCGCGCCCGGGAAGGAGCATCCGTCCGGACGGCGAACGAAAATACACGAGCAGAGACTTCTCACCCCCTTCTCCCCTCCCCCCACGAGCAGAGGCCGCCACCCCCCTTGGCGGCCTTTGCGTTTCGCGTGACGGGATCGGAGGCATGCGGCGTGCGTCCTACGTGCCCTCCTCCGCCTCGTCCATGCCGGCCAGCTCGAGCGGCCCCTCGGCGTGGGTGAGGCCCGCACGGCCGTACAGCTCGAGCTTGCCGCGCGAGTCCTCGATGTCGAGCAGGCGCATCGTCAGCTGGCCGATCCGGTCGACCGGGCCGAAGCTGCTCTCGACGTTCTCCATCGACAGGCGCTCCGGGTGGTAGGTCGAGCTCGGGCTCGTCGTGTCGAGGATCGTGTAATCGTCGCCGCGGCGCAACTCGATCGTGACCTCGCCGGTGACGGCGAGCCCGAACCAGCTCTGCAGGCTCTGCCGGAGCATCAGCGACTGCGGATCGAGCCAGCGCCCCTCGTAGAGGAGCCTGCCGAGGCGCCGTCCCATCGTCCGGTAGTTGTCGATCGTCGCCTCGTTGTGGATCGCGTTCACGAGCCGCTCGTAGGCGATCCAGAGGAGTGCCATCCCGGGCGCCTCGTAGATGCCGCGCGACTTGGCCTCGATGATCCGGTTCTCGATCTGGTCGGACATGCCGAGGCCGTGCCGTCCGCCGATCGTGTTGGCCGCGAGCACGAGCTCGACGCGATCGTCGTACTGCTCGCCGTTGAGGGCGACCGGCCAGCCCTCGCGGAACGTGACGCTCACGGTCTCGGGCGGGATCGCTACATCAGCATCCCAGTGCGCGACGCCCATGATGGGCTCGACGAGCGACATCGCGCGGTCGAGCAGCTCGAGCTCCTTCGCCTCGTGGGTTGCGCCCCAGATGTTCGCGTCGGTCGAGTACGCCTTCTCCACCGATGACCGATACGGGAGCCCCCGCTCGAGTAGCCACTCGCTCATCTCCTTGCGGCCGCCGAGCTCGTCGACGAACTGGGCGTCGAGCCACGGCTTGTAGATGCGCAGCGCCGGATTTGCCAGCAGGCCGTAGCGGAAGAAGCGCTCGATGTCGTTGCCCTTGTACGTGGAGCCGTCGCCCCAGATGTCGACCTCGTGCTCGTGCATCGCGTGGACGAGCATCGTCCCGGTGACCGCGCGCCCGAGCGGTGTCGTGTTGAAGTACGTCTTGCCGGCGCTCGAGACGTGGAAGGCGCCGCACTGGAGCGCGACGAGCCCCTCGTGCACGAGCTGCGGACGGCAGTCGACGAGCACTCCCTCCTCGGCGCCGTAGTCGAAGGCGCGCTCGCGGATCGAGCTGACGTCGTCTTCGTCGTACTGGCCGAGGTCGGCCGTGAATGCGTAGGGAATGCCACCTTTCTCACGGATCCACGCGACGGCGACGGAAGTGTCGAGGCCGCCGGAGAAAGCGATGCCGATGCGCTCGCCGACGGGGAGAGAGGTGAGGACCCGGGACACGGGTGACAGCGTAGACGGACTCACCTCAGGGAGTGGGCACAAGGGCCGCATCGCCTGGCTCATCGCTCGCTACGCGGCAACCTTCTTCACCGCGGCTTCGAGCTCGGCTGCGGAGAACGCTCCTTCGAGCTTCGCTCGGATCACGCCCGCCCGGTCGACGACGAATGTGAACGGCTCCGACTGCAGTCGCCATTCGTCGACCCAGCGGTTCGTTCCCTGTGCCGGGTCGTTGCCCTTGTAGATCTCGATGTGGATGAAGTCGACACCCCTGGGCTGCCAGCGCTTCGCGACCGACTGCACCACCTGGACGACCGGCCCGCACGCACGGGTCTGGCAATACTGAGGCGTCGAGAACGTCACCACGAACGGTTTCTTCGCCGCGAGCGCTTGCGCCACCGACACACGCAACAACTCCGTGTCCGGAGGGCGCGCCGTCGTGATCCTCCTCGGGTCGCGTCCCCCCGCCACCGTCGGATTCCTCGAAGGGATCGCCCGGTCACCGATAGCCGGAGCCGCCGGCTGCTTCTTCACGACGACGTTCCCGAGCGCCTGGATCCTGCGCCCACCCACCGGCTCGGCGAGCAGCCAGTACGTGCCGGGAGCCGGCGTCTCGATCTTCGCGACGTAGATGTTCTGGGCGTCGGCCTTCAGGCCACCGGGGACGCCGATCGGCTCGAGGCGCGCCACCGTCTCGGCGTACGGCTTCTGCTTCAGCCCGCGAGCCACCCAGACGCGGGCGGTTGGACGCTCGACGAGCTGTGACTTGCTGTCCACGATCAGGAACGACACGCGGTTCGTGCCGGGCCCGTAGTCGGACGTCCCGGGCACGATCGCCACGTCAGGCCCGGGATTACGCCACAGCGCCTCCAGGGACCCTGGAGGCGCTGTGGCCGTTGTTTTCGAAACCTCGTCGCTCCCGCCGCGCGAACCTCCGCAGCCGGCGAGAAACAGGCAACCTAGGGCGATGAGTGCCACAGCCGGGCGCATCTGCGCCCGAGTCTAGCCGCAGTCCTGCAGCCTCCCGATCAGTCGGCTACGTCCCAAACAGCCGGCTACTAGTGGCCGTCGGTCCAGGTGCTCTGGCCGAACTGCCCGAGCCATGCTGCGAACAGGGCGAGGTTCGTGAGAAGCAGAATGAGCTTCGCTTTGCGCATGTGCAATTGCCTCCTTTCTCAGAACCGATGGTCCTGGAGCGCCTCTGCGGCATTCCGGTACAGACGCGCGGCCTCGCGGTCATTTCCGCGACGACCAGCGAGATCACCCAGCGCAACCCACGCTCCTGCCCTGTGACTGACGGATGCCATCTGCTCGAACTGGGCATCCGCTGCCAGGAAGCACTCCTCCGCCTCGTCGAGGCGACCCCGCTCCATGAGCGACCGCCCCAGCACCAGGCTGGACTGGCCGACCTCGTCGGGGTAGTCCTCTCGCCCCTCGAGCAGCTTGAGAGCCTTTCGTGCATGCTCATCGGCGGCCTCGTAGTCGGCGAGGTGTAGATGCACCGTCGCCAGGTTCCCGAGCGCCTGCGCGGCGTCGGGCTGCGACTCGACCTCGACGGCGATCGCGAACGACGCCTTGAGGTGCTCGATTGCCTCCTGGGGCTTGCCGAGAAGGAGATGCAGCCCACCCAGGTTCTGTAGCAGACGGCCTACGTTTCGCTCGTCGTTCAGCTCCTCGTAGAGCGACTTCGCCTGCTGCGCATAGTTCCGCGACAGGACCCAGTGTCCCATCCGCTCGACGATGAGCGATGCCTGGTAGTACGTGTTGGCGACGATCCGGCGATCGTCCATCGACTGCGCCAGCTCGAGTGCCCGCTCGACGTCCTCGCGGGCTGCTTCGAAGTCGCGCTGGCGGCGCCGGCAGCGCGAGCGCCAGCCGAGAATGTCGGCCTTGAGAAGATCGCACGGAAGGCCCGAGCGGTCAGCCAATACGAGCGCCTCGTCGAGGAGCGCGACGGCCGTCGCAATGCTCGACAGCTTGTAGCGGCAGACACCGAGGCGGAACAGGATGTCGGCCCGGTCGACGTCGGTGAATTGCGGTCCCTCTGTCACCTCGCGCGTCACCTGGAGGAAGTCGATCGCCCGGCGGGTGTCGCCGAGTTGCATCAGCGCCCACGCCTCACCGGAGAGTGCGCGCACCTCGAGCTCGGCGGAGCCGGTGGCGCCGATGTCGGCACGCACCTCCTGGAACAGCTCCGCAGACTCCTCGTAACGGTGTGCTTCGTTGAGCGCGTCGCCGCGAGCGAGCAGTGCCTCGATGCGCCCGCGCTCGTCGGTGGAGACGCCGTTGCCGAGGAATGCCGCGTCGACACCGAGCCGGACGGAGAGCCAGCCGATCGTCTCCTCGTTCGGCCGGGTCTTCCCGCGCTCGATCTGGCTGATGTACTCCTTCGAGAAACGCTCGCCCGCAAGCTGCGTCTGTGTCAGGCCGGCCGCGAGGCGCAGGGAGCGCACACGGTCGCCGATCCGGGAGACCGGCGCAGCCGGAGTCGTGGTGGAGATGTCGTACGCGGCGGCGGTCTGGTTCATCTGGTTCGGAGTCAACGCACATCACCTTCCGTTCGTACTCCCCCAGGAGGGGGAAAAGGCCCGTCGTATGAGGGATCTTCCGGGTGAAGCGAGGCTATCACGAATCACTTGACCGAGCTACTTGACTTTTCAAAACATGTCGCCTAGAGTCTGGACAGTAAGCACCGTGGTAGACGCCTATTCACGGTGAGAGGCGCGCACCAGCCGGAGACGGCGACGGCGCAGGGAAAGCGTGACTGGGCCGCAGAGCCACGATTTCCCGCCATCGCCCCCTGTTGGATCGCCTCAACCGAAACGCCCCCGGAAGCCGCAGCCGGGGGCGTTTCACTTTCTGGGAGGCTGCTCAAGCCTCTGGCAGCAGCCAGCGGTAGCGCTGGGCCGCGACCGCCGCGAAGTCCTCGTGCGAGAGCACGCCCCCGAGCCGGTCGGCGAACGAGACGAGGAAGCCGCCGCCGAGGAAGATCCACGCCTCCGCGTCCGGATCACGGTCGACGGGGACGCCGCCCGCGGCCTGGGCCCGCCGGATCACGTCCGCAATGAAGCCGTGCACCTCGCGCATGTGGCGCCGCACGACCTTTTGCACTGCCGCATCGTGCGACGCTTCGGTCACACCCTGGATCCAGAGATTCGGCATCAGCACCCGTTCGCGCCGCAGGTGCATCCCCGTCTGCCCGATCGCAAGTACACCGTTCGCCTCCCCGAGCTCGGCGACCCGCTCCTCGATCGCGTGACGGTACTGCGCCCACGCCTGGTCGAGGCACGCGAACCAGAGGTCGCGCTTCGACGGGAAGTGGCGGTAGATGATCGGCTCGGAGACGCCGGCCTGCCGCGCGATCTCGGCGGTCGTCGCGCCTGCATAGCTCGTCGAGGAGAAGACGCGCAAGGCCGCCTCGACGATCGCCTGGCGCCGCTCCGCCGCCGGCAGGCGCACAGGGGCGCCGGGTCTCGCGCTCACGCGGTCTCAGCGATCGAGCCGGGGGCGTCGCCGGCAGGGCGGGGCCGGGCATGGCTGCGGATCGTGAGCGCCGCGGTGACGGCTCCCACGAGGGCGATTGCAGCGGAGACGTACAGCGCCTCGCGGAGGCCGGCCATGAACGCCTCGACCTCGTTCGCGCCCGCGGCGAGCGACGACTGCGACTCCGAGGCGAGGATCGCTCCCATCACGGCGATCCCGAGCGCGCCGCCGACCTGCCGAAAGGTGTTCAGCATGCCCGAGCCGACGCCGGCCTTGTCCAGAGGGACAGCGCTGAGGGCCGCCGCGGTCATCGGGGTCATCGTGAGCGCCATGCCGGCGCCGCCGAGCAGCATCCCCGGGAGCAGCGCCCAGTAGGTCGAGTCCGACTGCAGTTGTGCGAACACGAGCAGGGAGGCCGAGACGAGCATCATCCCGCCGACCATCATCCAGCGCGACCCGAGCCTGTCGGACGCCTTTCCTGCCACCGGGGCCACGACGATGATGAGCACCGTCATCGGCAGGAACGCCAGCCCTGCCTGCACGGCGCTGTAGCCGAGCACGTTCTGCATGTACAGGGAGATGAAGAAGAAGACGCCGAGCATAGCGAGCGCGACCAGCAACGCGACCGCGTTCGCTCCGGCGAAGGTGGAGTTCCGGAACAGCGAGATGTCGAACATCGGCAGCCGCTGGTGCAGCTCGAGCAGGACGAACGCGATGCCGGCGCCGAGCGCCACGGCGAACAGGCCGAGAATGAGGGCCGATGTCCACCCGTAGCTGTTCGCCTCGATCAGCGCGAACCCGAGCGCGAACAGCGCCACACCGGAGGTGAGCAGTCCGGGTAGGTCGAGGCGCTGCTCGCGTGAGGTGTCTCTCGACTCGCGGATGATCAGGCGCGCGGCGACGATGCCGAGCAGGCCGACGGGGACGTTGACGTAGAAGATCCAGTTCCAGCCGATGTGCACCGTGATCAGGCCGCCGATCAGCGGGCCGATTGCGAGCGCGACCGAGGACACGCCCACCCAGATCCCGAGCGCCGCGCCGCGCTCCTTCGGCGGAAACGTCGCCGTGATGATCGAAAGGGTCGCCGGCATCATCAGGGCCGAGCCGACGCCCTGGACGATGCGCGCCGCGATCAGCAGCTCCGCGCTGCCCGCGAGCCCGCAGAAGAGCGACGAGACGGTGAAGATCGCGAGGCCGACGAGGAAGATGCGGCGCCTCCCGTGCATGTCGGCGAGCTTGCCGCCGGTCAGCATCAGCACGGCGAAGCTGAGCGCGTAGCCGGTGACGACCCACTCGAGCCCCGAGACGCTGATACCGAGGTCGCTCTGGATCGCCGGCAGCGCCACGTTCACGACCGTGTTGTCGAGCATGATCATGAACAGGGCGAACGCGACCGACGC
>Ga0315283_10004598_pt1 | contig 12038 bp, 9 predicted proteins | sample YL17G09_0_MG_FD_204541 | JGI IMG/M metagenome (GOLD analysis project Ga0315283, IMG submission 204541) | Sediment microbial communities from Yellowstone Lake, YNP, Wyoming, USA - YL17G09_0 | ecosystem: Environmental > Aquatic > Freshwater > Lake > Sediment | place: USA: Wyoming | collected...
CCGCGCGGACCGCACCTTCGCCAGCAGGCCGTCGGCCGGTGCATCCTGAGCGGGTGCCGTGCCGACGGCATCCTGCGCAAAGATGGCCAGCCGGCCCGGTGGACTGGCCCCGACGTCGAGCCACGCAACGGCCGCGTCGAGGCGGTTCACTTCAACCGCATTGAGCCGCTCGCGCAACACGTTTTCGAGTGCATCCTCCCAGCCGGGCTCGATGTCGAGGGCCTGCCAGAGCCGATGCGAGCGCCCGAGGCCTTTTTGCTCCAGCCATTCCGCGTTGTCCTTGCCCTGCCCGATCTTCGCCTGCAATGCCGCGAGCGCCTGTGCCCGAGCCTCGAGGTCGCCCTGCCTGCGGCCTGCCTGCTGCGACGCCTCGCTCGCATCGCGCTGTCGTTCCTGCAGCGCCTGCACGCGCGCCCGCAATGCGTCGAGACCGGCCTCCTTGGACGCGAGTTCCGCCGTTTCCTGCGCCATCTGCTCTTCGATCTCGTGCAGCGGGTCGGTCGCCGGCGGGGCAAGACCCTTCAGCTCGGCTTCGAGCCGCTCCCGGCGTTGGCTGAACTGCGCCAGCGCGCCGGCACCGGCGTCGCGCTTGGTTTCGGCAACGCGGATCGTTTGCTCGACCAACGAGATCTGCTGCTGCAATTCGGCGGCCACGCTCGCTGCCTGCCTCACCGCCTCCTCGAGTGCCGGCAGCGCGGCAGTCGCCACGCGTTCTTCGTCGACCGCCGTTTCCCTTGCGGTCAGCGCGTCTTCGAGCAGTTTCTCGGCGGCCGCGCGGTCGTGCGCAAGCGCCGCCTCTTGCGCGCCGAGTGCGCCAAGCTGCTCGGTCAGCTGCACGACCTGCTGCGACAATCGGGTTTCGCTCTCGCGCGCGAATGCGAGCTGCTGCTCGAGCCGCGTGACCTCGGCGTTGGCCGCGTAGAACGCACCCTGCTTTTCGTGCAGCGCATCGCCGGCGGCGTAATGATCGGTCCGCAGTGCCTCCAGCTTCGACTCGCTCGCGCGAAGATCGGCCTGCAGGCCCTCGAAAGCCACGGTCAGGTTGGCGATTTCGGTGGCGTGCCGTTCGCGCGAGCGCGCGGCATCCTGCTGCTTCGAGAACCACGACATCTGCTGTGCCTGCTTCAGCCGGGCCTCGAAATCGCGGTATTCCGTGGCGACCCGAGCCTGGGCTTCGAGCCTTCCGAGTTGGCTGCCGAGCTCCTGCCGGATGTCCTCGACGCGGGAAAGGTTCCTGCGGGTGTCGGCGATCCTCCCCTCGGTTTCCTTGCGCCGTTCCCTGTACTTGGAAACGCCGGCCGCTTCCTCGAGGAAGATGCGCAGCTCCTCGGGCTTCGCCTCGATGACCCGGGAAATCATCCCCTGCTCGATGATCGCGTAGGCGCGCGGCCCGAGGCCGGTGCCGAGGAACAGGTCGTGAATGTCGCGGCGGCGTACTGGAATGTTGTTGATGTAATAGGAGGAATCGCCGTCGCGCGTCAGCACGCGCTTGATCGAAAGCTCCACGTACCGGCCCCATTGGCCGCCGATCCGACCCTGGCTGTTGTCGAAGGCGAGCTCGACCGACGCCCGCCCGACCGGCTTCCGCTCACCGGCGCCGTTGAAGATGACATCCTGCATCGACTCGCCCCTGAGCGCCGAGGCTTTGGACTCGCCAAGCACCCAGCGGACGGCGTCGATCACGTTGGACTTCCCGCAGCCGTTCGGGCCGACGATGCCGACGAGCTGGCCCGGAGTGCCGATGGCCGTTGGATCGACGAAGGACTTGAACCCGGAGAGTTTGATCTGGGTGAGGCGCAATTTGAGCCTGAAACTGTTGGTGGCGTGAGCGAAACGGAGGGCGGGCAGCAGGCGTCTGGTGCGGCTCGGCACGCGTGCCGGGCGTTGCCATCAATGCCGGCGGCAGGTGCTGCTGCAAAGCTTGAAATTATAGCCGATTCGAGCGCCCGGCCGGACCCGAACGTGTGGCGCCGAGGCTCGCAGCGCGCCCCCGCAGCACCCACTGCCTGAGCGTCGTTGCCGGTTCCCTCTTGCCGCTTCTCCTCAAGCGTAGTGCGGCGCCAGGTGCGTCACGGCTCTCAATGCGGCCTCGCGGGCCTGGAAGTAGACCTGCAGCTTCCAGTCGTCGGTGTCGGCGTAGAACGCGTCGCGCATCTGGCGCCGGACCGCTGCCCGCAACGCCGCGGGCGCGTCGGGGTGATTGTGGACCCAATGATCGGCCCGCAGCGCATCGAGCGCGTCGGCGAGCGACACCGTGCCGAACTCGAGCGCAATCGCGGCGCAATCGACACCGCGGCACTCATCGTAGGCGGCGCCGGTCATGATGCCGGCCAGCATTGCCGACGCCGACGACCCGTCGTAGAACGACGTGACGTCGCCACCCCACCAGCTGCGGGTCCGCGCGAGATCGTCCGGCAGATCGCGACCGGCGTAGATCTTTTCGCCATGCCCGCGCGGCCCGAGCCCGCTGTGAAAATCGATCCAGCCCAGGCGCCGGCGGCTCGCCGCGTGCCTGCGCAGCACGGCACGCACCGTCAGATTGCTCCAGGTCGGCCGCTGCCCGCCGTAGAAGAGTCCGTCGGGAAACGCGTACTGACCGCCGCTCACGGCTGCCTGATACGCGCGCTCGCCGTGGGCGGCGATATAGGCGGCGATCAGGCGCTCATTCTCGGCCGGGGGCGGCCAGCTCGCGGGCAGCAGCAGCGGGTGCACTTCGGCATAAGCCGCGTTGACGGGCGCCGGCTCGCCGAAATCACGGAAGTTCCGGTTGAGGTCGATGTTGTCCTCGTTGACGCGCCGGCCGTGCGAAAACCCGTGCGGATTGACCGCATGCACGAACAGCACGGCGACCCTCGCGTCGTGCACCGCCGCGACGAAGGCCTCGTCGCGCAGCAGGCCAACCTGGCAGCCTGAACCGCAGTACCCCTCGATGCCATGCGTGGCCGAGGTCAGCACCAGCATCCCGGTCGACTCCGGCGCGCCCAGCAGCAGGACGTCCATCGCCAGCGGCTCGCCATCGACTCCGTGCACATCGGGAAGCGCGTGCGTTTCGACCGACAGCTGGCGCGCGCGCCCCGCGGCATGAAACTTGCCGCGTGCTTCGGCGTAACTCCGCGGAAACTGGGGGACGGGATTCATCGACGCCGGCTCGCCTGCCTTGAATGTGTTTGTCGAGTGAGAACAGTGGCCGCTAGCCCCGCGCCAGCGGCATCGCCGTCTCGGCCAGAGCGGCGAGATAACCGGCGCCGAGCGGGATCACGGCATCATTGAAATCATACTTGCTGTTGTGCAGGAAGCAACCACCCTCCGTGCCGCCCTGCCCCAGCCGCGCAAAGGCTCCCGGTTTCGCCTGCAGCATGAATGAAAAATCTTCGGAGCCCATCGACGGTTCGAGGTTGCGCACGACATTGTCGCGCCCCACCAACGCGTCGGCAACCGCGGCGGCAAACTCGGCCTGGGAATCGTGGTTGATCGTTGCCGGGTAGATGCGCTCGTACTTGAGCGTCGCGATCGCCCCGAACGCGGCGGCGATCGACGGAATCAGCTCATGCAGACGGCGCTCGATCATGTCCTGCGTCGCCGCGCGGAACGTGCGCACCGTGCCGACCAGCTTCGCATGCGCCGGGATGACGCTCATCGCGCCCGGGTTGCCGGCCTGCATCGCGCAGATGCTCACGACGGCGGTGTCGATGGGGCTCACGTTCCGGCTCACGATCGACTGCACCGCGGTGATCATGTGGCCGGCCACGAGCACCGGATCGATCGCCGCATGCGGGTGCGCGCCGTGGCCACCCCGGCCGTCGATCGTGATCTCGATCCGGTCGGCCGCCGCCATCGCGGCCCCGGGAGTAATGCCGATCCTTCCGGCGGGCAATCCCGGCCAGTTGTGCAGCGCATACACCTCGTCAGCGGGAAACCGCTCGAACAAGCCGTCCTCGATCATCGCCTTCGCTCCGGCAAAGCCTTCCTCGCCCGGCTGGAAGATCAGGTAGGCGGTGCCGTCGAAGTTGCGCGTCTCGTGCAGGTAGCGCGCTGCGGCGAGCAACATGGTCGTGTGGCCGTCGTGGCCGCAGCCATGCATCCGCCCGTCGTGGCGCGACTTGTGCGCGAACTCGTTCTCCTCCTGCATCGGCAGCGCGTCCATGTCGGCGCGCAGCCCGATGGCGCGGCCGCTGCCGTCGTTGCGCCCGCGCACGACCGCGACGACGCCGGTCCGGCCGATCCCCGCATGGTGCTCGATGCCGAGCGCCGTCAGCCATTCGCAGACGATGCGGGCCGTTCGATGCTCCTCGAAGCCGAGTTCGGGATGCATGTGGAGGTCACGGCGCAGCGCCGTGAAGTCGGCGTGCCAGGCCTGGATGTGGTCGACGGGACTCATTGATTCCGTTCCGGCGGGCACCCGCGCCAGTGCCCGGCGACGCGCCCGATGCGCAGCCGCGGAGCGGCGACAATCCGGAGAAGGCGGCAGCGGACGATGGCGGGCACGAAGTTCAGGCGTTGAGTTCCGGCGCGCGGTGACAGGCGACCAGCGCCTCGCCCAGGCGCGCCAGAACCGGCGTTTCGTCGGCGCAACGCGCCACGGCGTAGGGACAGCGCTTGTGGAACGCACAACCTGACGGCGGATCGAGCGGCGACGGCAACTCGCCCCGGAGCGCGACCCGCTCGCGCCGCGCCTTGGCGTCGAGCACCGGCGTGCTCGCGAGCAGCGCCCGGGTGTACGGATGCGCCGGCCGGGCGAACACGGTCGCCTTGCCGCCGTACTCGACGATGCGGCCGAGGTACATCACCGCGACCGCGTCGGCAATGTGGCGGACGACCTGCAGGTTGTGCGAGATGAACAGATAGGCGATGCCCATCTCCTGCTGCAGGTCCATCAGCAGATTGAGCACCTGCGCCTGAATCGACACGTCGAGGGCGGAGACCGGCTCGTCGGCGACGAGGAGGCGCGGGTTGAGCATGAGTGCACGAGCCACCGCGATCCGCTGCCGCTGCCCGCCGGAGAACATGTGCGGGTAGCGCCGGTAATGTTCGGGCCGCAGGCCCACCTTGGCCATCATCCGCTCGGCGGCTTCGCGGCGCGCGGCCGCGGCGAGATCGGTGTTGATCGCCAGCGGCTCCTCCAACAGCGTGCCGACCTTCTTGCGCGGGTTCAGCGACGCGTAGGGATTCTGGAACACCATCTGCACCAGCGGCCGCAGGCGCTTCCGGGCCGCGGCGTCCGCCCGCGCGACGTCGGCGCCGTTCAGCAGCATTTCCCCCGATGTCGGCCGTTCGATCATCGTCACCTGCCGCGCCAGCGTCGACTTGCCGCACCCGGACTCGCCGACGACGGCCAGCGTCTCGCCGGCAGCGACCGTGAATGACGCGCCGTCGAGCGCGCGCACCAGCCCTTTCGGCTTGAACAGGCCACGCGATACCGTGTAGTGGCAGGTCAGCGCACGCGCCTCCAGCAAGGGCACTGCAGCCATCACTGTGCCACTCCTTCCGTCGCCGCGGGTTCGGGCTGCCATCCGCGCGTCGGCCGCCCCGCGGCATCGAGCGCGAAGTGGCAGCGGACCAGGCGCCCTTCCCTGCCGGCAAGTCCCGGCTGCTCGCGGCGGCATTGCTCCACCGCGTACGTGCAGCGTGGTGAGAGCAGGCAACCGGCGGGTCGGTCATGCTGGCCCGGCACGACGCCGGGGATCGCCTGCAGCCTGGCGCGGTCGAGGTTGTGCTCGGGCAGCGCCGCCAGCAGCGCCTGCGTGTAGGGGTGCTCCGGGGTCTCGAAGGTCTGCGGCACCGGGCCGGTCTCCATCTGCTGGCCAGCGTACATCACCACCACCCGTTGCGCGGTCTCGGCGACCACCGCCAGGTCGTGGGTGATCAGCAGCAGCGCCATGCCCCGCTCGCGCTGCAGGTTGACGAGCAGGTCGAGAATCTGCGCCTGCACGGTGACGTCGAGCGCGGTCGTCGGCTCGTCGGCGATCAGGAGGCGCGGATTGCAGGCGATCGCCATCGCGATCATCACCCGCTGCGCCATGCCGCCGGAGAGTTGATGCGGGTAGCTGTCGAGGCGTGCCGCAGCGTCGGGGATTTCGACCTGCTGCAGCAGCTCCAGTGCCCGCGCCCGGCGCGCCCTGGCGCTGCCGCCTTCATGGATGCGCACCGTCTCCATCAGCTGGAACGCCACCGTGTAACACGGGTTGAGGCTCGCCAGCGGATCCTGGAAGATCATTGCGATGTCCTTGCCGATCAGCGCCCGGCGGGCGCGGTCCGGCAGTGCCAGCAGGTCGCGGCCGGCGAACGTCATCCGCTGCGCCCGAACCCGGCCGGGAAAATCGATCAGGCCCATCAGCGCCAGCGCGGTGACGCTCTTGCCCGAGCCCGATTCGCCGACGCAGCCGAGAATCTCCCCGGCATCGAGCGCGAGGTCGACACCGTCGACCGCCAGGAACGGCGCCGCGTCGGTGCCGAACTCGACGGTCAGGCCTTCGATTTCAAGGAGTGCCATGATCAGGGCCATTCACCGCATTGTGCGCGAGGGGAGCGGAGAAGCTCCCGAGCCGCGGCTGCGTTCAGCGCTTGAGTTTCGGATCGAGCGCATCGCGCAGTCCGTCGCCCATCAGGTTGAACGCAAGAACGGTGACGAGGATCGCCAGCCCGGGGAACGTGACGACCCACGACGCGCGCTGGATGAACTCGAGCGCGCCGGCGAGCATCGAGCCCCACTCGGGGGTCGGCGGCTGCGCGCCGAGGCCGAGGAAGCCCAGCGCCGCAGCGTCGAGAATGGCCGTCGAAAATCCCAGCGTGGCCTGAACGATCAGCGGTGCGGTGCAGTTCGGCAGGATCGTGCTGAACATCAGGCGCAGCGGGCCCGCGCCCGCGATGCGCGAGGATGCGACATATTCCTTGCCCGCCTCCGCCATCACGGCGGCGCGGGTCAGGCGCACATAGTGCGGCAGCAGCACGATCGCGATCGCGTACATGGCATTGGCGAGCCCCGGCCCGAGGATCGCAACGACGGCTATCGCCAGCAGCAGGCTTGGCAGCGCCAGCATCACGTCCATCAGCCGCATGATGAACGTTTCGGTCAGGCCGCGGAGATAGCCCGCAAGCACGCCCAGCAGCAGGCCGAGAGCGAGCGAGATCGTGACCGAGATTGCGCCAATCAGCAGCGACAGCCGCGTGCCGTGGATCAATCGCGACAGCATGTCGCGGCCGACCGGGTCGGTGCCGAGGAGGAAAGTCGCGCTGCCGCCGCTCTGCCACACCGGGGGCACCAGCGTTGACTCGCGGTACTGCTCGTTGGGCGGGTGCGGCGCAATGACGTCGGCCCCGACCGCCAGCACGATCAGCGCCACCACGAGCGCGAGACCGATGAGCGCGCCCCGGCTTTGCGAATACGCGAGCCAGAATTCTCGCAGCGGCCCCGGTGCCGCGGCGGGTTCGGGCAGTGCGACGGTATTCGCGTCGGTCATGCGCCCTCATCCATGCCGGATTCTCGGATTGACGACGCCGTAGAGAAGATCGACGATCAGGTTGACGCTGATCACGATCGCCGCCACGAGCAGGATCCCGCCCTGCACCACCGGATAGTCGCGTGACTGCACGCCATGAATCAGCCAGTTGCCGACTCCCGGCCACGAAAAGATGGTTTCGGTCAGGATCGCGCCCGACAGCAGAAGCCCCACCTGCAGGCCGATCACCGTGATCACGGGGATCAGCGCATTGCGCAGCGCATGCACGAGCACGACCTCCCAGTAGGGCAATCCTTTGGCGCGCGCCGTGCGCACGTAATCCTCGCGCAGGACCTCGAGCATCGACGAGCGGGTCATGCGGGCGATTACCGCGAGCGGAATCGTTCCCAGCGCGATCGACGGCAGGATGAGGTGCGATACCGCCGAGCGGAAGGCCGGCGCGTCCCCCGCCCGCAGGGTGTCGAGGAGCATGAAGCCGGAGGTCATCGGCACGTCGAACTCGACGGCAATCCGGCCCGACACCGGCGTCCAGCCGAGCTGCACCGAAAAGAACAGGATCAGCAGCAACGCCCACCAGAAGATCGGCATCGAGTAGCCGGTCAGCGAGATGCCCATCACCGCGTAGTCGGCGACGCTGTTGCGCTTCAGCGCGGCAATGATGCCGGCCGGCAGACCAAGCAGCAGCGCGAACGCCATCGCAAAAAACGCAAGCTCGATCGTCGCCGGGAACAAGGTCAGGAATTCGGTGAGCACCGGTTCATGGGTCGTCAGCGACGTGCCGAGGTCACCCGACAACACCTGGCCGATGTACTCCGCGTACTGTCGCGGCAGCGATTTGTCGAGCCCGAACTCGTGCAGCAGGCGTGCCCGCCGCTCCGGGTCCATGCCGCGCTCGCCCGACAGATTTTCGACGGGGTCGCCCGGGATCAGGTGGATCAGCGCAAACGCGAGCAGCGTCACGCCGATGAACGTCGGGATGATCAGCGCGGCACGGCGCAGGATGAAGGCGAACACGCGGGGCAGGTACCGGGCGTCAGGTGATCCTGGCGCCCGGATCGCAGGGGTTCGCCCGGCGGATGGCGGCCGGGCGAACGTCCCGCACGGTCACTTCGCGAGGTCGGCGTCGTTGAAGTAGTGGTGCGCCGTCGCGTCCATCTTGTAACCCTTGACGTCCTTGCGGATCGGGTCGAAGCGGATCGAGTGGGCGACGGTGATCCACGGCGCCTCTTCCTTGAAGATCACCTGCGCCTGTTCGTAGAGCTTGGCACGGTCGGCCTGCTTGGGCGTCTGCGCGGCCTTGATGATCAGGTCCTCGAACTCCTTGTTGCACCAGCGCGCCACGTTGCCGCCGCCTTTCACCGCTTCGCAACCCAGCAGCGGAACGAAGAAGTTGTCAGGGTCGCCGTTGTCGCCCGACCAGCCGAACATCATCACCGCCTGCTCGCCGGTCTTGCTGCGCTTTCTGTACTCGGCCCACTCGTAGGTGACGAGCTTGGCCTTGACGCCGATCTTGGCCCAGTCGGCCTGGATCAACTCGGCCATTCGCTTGCCGTCCGGGTTGTAGGGCCTGGTGACGGGCAGATACCAGAGATCGACTTCGAAGCCGTTCGGGTACCCGGCCTTGGCCAGGAGTTCCTTTGCCTTCGCGATATCGAACGGGTAATCCTTGACGTTGTTGTTGTAGCTCCACAGGATCGGCGGAATCGGGTTCTTCGCCACCTGCCCCTGACCCTGATAGACCGATTTCAGGATCGATTCCTTGTCGATCGCCATGTTGAGCGCCTGCCGGACGAGCTTGTTGTCGAACGGCTTTTTCTCGGTGTTGAACGCGATGTAGCCGATGTTGAGGCCTTCCTTCTGCAACACGTTCAGCGCCGGGTCGGCCTTCATCTCGGCCAGGTCGGCCGGCTTCGGGAACGCCATGACGTGGCATTCGCCGGTCTTCAGCTTGGCGTAGCGCGCCGTCGCGTCGCGGGTGATCGAGTAGACGAGCGTGTCTATCTTGGGCTTGCCGCGGAAATGCTGATCGAAGGCCTTGTACCTGATGGTTGCGTCCTTCTGGTAGGAGACGAACTCGAACGGCCCGGTGCCGATCGGATAGACGTCCGCGGCGTTCGGCGTTCCCTTCTTCATCATCGTGTCGAAGTACTCTTTCGACAGGATCGAAGCGAAATCCATCGCCATGTCCGCGAGGAACGGCGCTTCGGGCCGTTTGAGCGTGAAGCGCACCGTGTAGTCGTCGACCTTTTCGACCTTGTCGACGATATTCTTCATGCCCATGTCTTCGAAATAGGCGAACGTCTGGCCGGCGGTGATCTTGTGGAACGGATTGCTGTCGTCGGCCATCCGGCTCCAGCTGAACAGCACGTCGTCGGCATTGAAGTCGCGCGTCGGCTTGAAGTTCGCGTTGCTGTGGAACTTGACGCCACGGCGCAGCTTGAAGGTGACCGTCTTGCCGTCGGGCGAGACCGTCCACGATTCGGCCAGCGCCGGCACGATGTTGGTCGTGCCGATGTCGAATTCGACCAGCCGGTTGAACATCGGCACCGACACCGCATCGAAAGTGGTGCCGGTCGAGAAGAACTGCGGCTGGAAGCCTTCGGGGCTGCCTTCGGAGCAATAGACGAGCGGGCCCTTCGCCTGCGCGCCGCCGATGCCGAGACCGGCGGCAAGCGGGAAGGCGGCGACGAGCGCCGCGGTGAGCGCCGCGCGCTGCAGGCGGGAACGCTGGAGTGACGGGGTTTTCTGCATGGATTCCTCGGTCTGATGTCCTGAGAGTCGCCGACAGGCGAGCGGCCGCCCAATGCTAGCCGCGTCGCGCGATGAAGGCAACCGGCACCGGCGCCGCGAGGGGCCGGCAGTCGCCGGCCGTCGGGCTCACCGCGCGCGCTGCTGCCGGGTGGCGTAAAGACAGATCCCGGCGGCGACCGAGATGTTCAGGCTTTCCACGGTGCCCACGAGCGGAATGCCGACGATGCGGTCACAGAGCTCGCGCGTGAGCCGGCGCAACCCTGCCCCCTCGGCGCCGAGCACCCAGGCCACCGGCCCCCCGACATTGGCCTCGAACAGGCTTTCCCCGCCGGCATCGGCACCGAGGATCCAGATGCCGCGGTCTTTCATCTGCCGCAGCGCCCGCGCGAGGTTGGTGACGGTGACGACCGGGACCGTGTCGGCGGCGCCGCTGGCGGCCTTCGCGACGGTCGCATTGACACCCACCGCGCGGTCCTTCGGGATGACGAGCGCATGCGCCCCGAATGCGTCGGCGTTGCGCAGGCAGGCACCGAGGTTGTGCGGGTCGGTCACGCCGTCGAGGACCAGCAACAAGGCCGGCTCGCCGAGCGTATCGAGGACGTCATCGAGCGTGACATGCGGGACCTGCGCGTCCACGACCGCGACCACGCCTTGATGCCGTGGGGTGCCGGCCATCCGGGTGAGCCGGTCGTCGTCGACAGCGTGGACGGCACAGCCCGCCGCTTGTGCGCGCGTCAGCAGATCGCGGGCCCGCGCATCGTGACGCACGGCGGCAACATAAATCGCGCGCAAGGACTCCGGCCGTTGGCGCAGTCGGGCAGTGACGGCATGGAAGCCATGAAGCGTGCGGGTGGTAGTCATGCGGAAAATGAGGGGGCCGGACGGAGAGCCCGCTGGCGGAGCAGCCCGGGTTGAGCGACAGCGAAACCCGGGGCCGGGGCGCGACGCCATGCGGGCCAGTGCAGGCTGCATGGTAGTGTATCGCAGCGGGACCAGGCCCTATCGCAGCGGAGCCAGGCCCGCTGTCGATTCCATCACCCTCCAGGGACTCACGATGACCGGAGAACTGCGCCAGATCGTAGAAGGCGTGGCGCTCGTCTTTGCCGCCCTGATTCCGATCGTGAATCCGTTCGGAGGCGCGCCGGTCTTTCTCGCGATGACCGGCGACTGCACGCCGGAACTGCGTGCGGCGCTCGCCACGCGGGTTGCGGTGAATGCGTTCCTGCTGCTGTTCGGATCGGTGTTTGTCGGGACCTACGTTCTCGGATTTTTCGGACTGTCGGTACCCATCGTTCAGGTCGCCGGCGGCTTGATCGTTTGCGGGCTTGGCTGGGACCTGTTGCGCCAGGAAACCACCGTACCCAATATCGGGACGGCCGTCGGACCCGGCGCGTCGGAAATTGCGACCCGCGCGTTCTACCCGCTTACACTGCCGCTCACCGTCGGCCCGGGCACGATTTCGGTGGCGATCACCATCGGCGCCAATCACTCGCACGGCATGCGCTCGCTGCTCGTCAACAGCATTACCGAACTTGTCGGCGTGACGCTCGTCGCCGCCACCATCCTGGTCTGCTACCGCTTTGCGGACCGGATGCTGCGCGCACTGGGCGCAACCGGCACGAGCGTGCTGGTGCGCCTTTCCGCGTTCATACTGCTCTGCATCGGAGTGCAGATCTTCTGGAATGGCGCCAGCACGCTATTCGAGTCGCTGCCGGCGCTGAAGACGCACTGACGTCGCCCCGGCGTCGTCGCCGCGCCGTGCGTGCTGCCTCGGCTTGGCATGACAGTGAGCCGTCGGGTATAATTTTCTGCTTTTCTCTTAGCTGCCGC